>PYIJ01121864.1_pt1 | contig 83725 bp, 74 predicted proteins | sample 3578051 | NCBI WGS metagenome assembly PYIJ01 (sample SAMN08408021, study PRJNA431606) | Marine metagenome isolate SA_KN192-05_S13_5m, whole genome shotgun... | biome: marine; feature: oceanic pelagic zone; material: water; isolation source: surface water sample, 0.2-0.8 um fraction ... | reverse complement strand
TTTTTTTATTATTTGTATTGCAGCGCAATGGGAATTTTATAGATTGGTGAGAATGCAAGATTATTTGCCTCTTCGCTTTTTTGGAGTGTTTATAGGAGGATTTTTGTTTGTATTGACGTTCTTTATCGAAAGAGGTGATCTCGATGGAAAATATTTGTTTTTAATTTTCCCTCTGGCTTCAATTATATTTATTTTTAAGCTATATAAAAGAAAAGATCAGAATCCTTTTGTAAATATTGCTTTGTATTACTTGGGAATCACTTACGTGGCATTGCCTTTTTCCCTGATAAATGTAATTGTTTTTGATGGAGGAGAATATGCTTATAAAATACTGCTAGGTCTGATGCTAATTATCTGGTCAAGTGATACGGGGGCTTACTTTACGGGCACTGCATTCGGAAAGACCAAATTATTTGAAAGAATTTCTCCGAAAAAATCTTGGGAAGGAAGTGTTGGAGGCACCTTATTTGCAGTGGGATTTTCCTACTTATCAACGATCTATTTTGGACAATTATCCTTATTTGAATGGTTAATTGTAGCGGTTATTGTTGTAGTTGCGGGGACTTATGGGGATTTAGTAGAGTCCCATTTTAAGCGAACTATGTCGATTAAAGATTCAGGGAATGTCATTCCGGGTCATGGTGGATTTTTAGATCGTTTTGATAGTTTGATCTTAACAGTACCCTTCATTGTTATTTTTTTAAAGCTACTTTGAAGTAAATCATTAATAATGCTAGTTTTGCGGTAAGTAAGATTTTTGCACCCCAAAGTCTCAAAAAATGAGTTACATAGAACCTGCTCCCATAAAGGATAAAGAAAATCCCTTTGAATCAATGATGTCTAGATTCCAAATTGCCGCAGAGCATTTGGGCCTCAATCAGGAAACTTACAATGTTTTAAAGTCTCCTGCGAAGCAAGTAATTGTCACTTTACCTATTACTATGGACAATGGGCAAGTAGAGGTCTTTGAGGGTTATAGAGTAATTCATTCTAATATATTAGGGCCATCCAAAGGAGGTATCAGAGTGGACATGGAGGTTAATCTTGATGAGGTTAAGGCATTAGCGGCATGGATGACTTGGAAATGTGCAGTCGTTGATATCCCCTTTGGCGGAGCTAAGGGGGGAATTAAATGTGACCCAGGATCTATGTCTCCAGGAGAAATGGAACGTTTGATGCGTGCTTATACCATGGCTTTACAAGAAATATTTGGTCCAGACAGGGACATCCCCGCCCCTGATATGGGGACGGGTCCGAGAGAAATGGCTTGGCTGATGGATCAGTACTCGCGTTCTTATGGAATGACTATTAATGCAGTGGTTACTGGTAAGCCGGTTGTTTTAGGAGGGTCATTAGGACGTGCTGAAGCCACGGGGCGAGGGGTGATGGTTTCAACCCTAGCAGCGATGGAGAAACTAAAATTAAATCCTTTTAAAGGGACTTGTGCTATACAAGGTTTTGGTAATGTGGGCTCATGGGCGGCACGTTTATTGGATGAGCGTGGGGTAAAAATTGTGGCATTGAGTGATGTGAGTCAGGCGTATTATAACGAAAATGGGATCAATATTTCTGATGCAGTTGCCTTTCAAGAAGCACATAATGGATCTTTGACTGGTTTTCCGGGAGCACAAGAGATATCGACGGATGAATTATTGTTATTGGATGTAGATGTTTTGGTGCCTGCGGCAGTGGAAGATGTCATTACGGCACAAAATGCTAAGGATATCAAGGCCAAATTGATTGTTGAAGGTGCCAATGGACCCACTTCAGCGAAGGCAGATAAAATATTAAATGATTTGGGAATATTGTCAGTTCCCGATATTTTAGCAAATGCGGGGGGCGTTACTGTTTCATATTTTGAGTGGGTCCAAAATAGATTAGGCTATAAATGGACTGGAGAACGTGTCAATAGGCGTTCTGATCGGATTATGAAGGAGGCATTTAATCGTGTCTACGAAACTGCATTGCAATATGATGTTTCACTACGAATTGCAGCTTATATAGTAGCCATTGAAAAAGTAGCCCAGACTTACACATTTAGAGGAGGATTTTAGATGAAATTACACAAAGAAGGGAATATTATAATACCTTGGTTTGTCATAGGCGTTGTTGGAATTTACTTATTGCTTACATGGCTAATTCCATTGGAGATATTCAAATTAGTTTTAGGAGGTTTATCAGTGATTTTTTTATTTTTTGTGGTTGCTTTCTTTCGTGTACCAAATATCAAAGTCCCGGTTGGAGATGATCTAGTCATTGCTCCAGCTGAGGGAAAGGTAGTGGTCATAGAAAAAGTGATGGTTGATGAATTTCTTAAAGAGGAGCGGATGCAAGTATCTATTTTTATGTCTCCTCTAAATGTACATATCAATCGAGCACCTGTCTCAGGGAGAATAAATTATTATCGTTATCATCCGGGCAAATATTTGGTTGCTTGGCATCCGAAATCGAGTACCAACAATGAAAGGACTTCTATTTGCTTTGAGATGTCAAATGGAGTGCGCGTTTTTATGCGTCAAATAGCTGGGGCTGTTGCAAGAAGAATTGCATTTTATAAAGAAGTGGAGGACAAGGTAAGCGCTGCCGATGAGGTAGGCTTTATTAGATTTGGGAGTAGAGTAGACATTTTTTTACCTTTAGAGGCAAACTTGAAAGTAGAAATAGGAGACAAAACTAGGGGCGGAGAAACCATTATAGCTCATTTAAGGTAACTGTGACTGACGAGAAAATAATCAATTATGCCAGTTTTGGTTGGCGTCTTTTAGCTTATATACTTGACGCTATTATTTTACAGCTTATTCAAATCATTGTCATTGTACCTTTTTTGTTCAGTTTAGGTTTTGATTTTGTGGATGTACCTTTTGATTGGGAGTCTTATGAGCGTTATGATGATTTATTCTTCAAAGAATTAGAATTATGGATAGATCAAGTTCGACCTCTCATTATTGCTGGATTGATTACCCAAACCCTTTATTTTTCGCTTTTGGAATCAAGTTATCTACAAGCCTCGTTAGGTAAGCTTGTGTTTGGAATTAAAGTGGTAGATCAACAAGGTGCACGGCTTGATTTCCTTTATTGTTTGGTCAGGAATATGAGCAAGTTCTTATCTAGCTTGATTTTTATGATTGGCTATTTAATGGCGTTAGTGACTAAAAATAAGCAAGCCTTGCATGACTTGATTGCAGGATCTTATGTCGTTCGATCTATGCCAGATAGCGATCCAAATTAAAACTGTATACTAATGGCAATTTATATTTTTTTTACACGGTTTGTCCCATTTATATCGCCAGTGAAAATAACAAAATTTATTATTTAAGGCGATAATTTTGTTTTAAGAGTTTGTTAAATTGGGGTCATTATTAAAAGTTATTTTTGTTCTCATGAACTGTGCCTATCATATTTAACTGCATTAATTAATCATTAAATTTACAATCTCTTTCGTATTTTGTTAAAATTTTTTTCCAGTGACGTTTCTCTAAAAGTATATTTCTCTAAAGTCTATCATTTTTCAAAGGGCTTTATCTTCTTATTCAGATCTACATGCATAAATTTTTAGATTAGTCAATCAACTTGGGTAAAAAATGTGCATCTATTTGATCGAAAAAATTTAAAATATCACTATCTATGTCAAGTAAATAAATTACGTTGTCCTCTATTATTTTTGGTATTACAATTTCAAATTTCGTATCACTACTGCAAGCAATATGACCTGGGAATAAAGACACATCTGGGACGGGGGTGTTAATTTTTTGTTCCCAAATTTGTCCACAAACACCTTTACCCCAGGGGATTCGGGTACAGGCTATTGGACCTTGAAAAGGATCTAGGACCAAGGTTTCATTTTTTACGAGAAAAAAACTACCCAAAAGAAATCAAATGATATTTTAAAACGGCAGTCATATTAGCCATATTTGCTATGAGGTCGTTTTCATTTTCCATTAAGGATTTTAATTGAGGAAGTATGATTCGATATATTTCTTCTTTTGTTTTGGATTTATCAATAATCCCTTCCGTCATAGTTATATTTTTTGTGGATTTTTTACCGTCAATGTACTCTGTACATCTCCAGTGTTAAGTGTCGCTTTGGGTTCAAACATCAATATGTGAGTTTCATTTTCTGCTGATGGTTTGTGTTCAACGCCTTTAGGTATAACGGTGAAATCCCCTTTATGTAATGTCAGTGTTTGGTCCCGAAGTTCCATTTTCATACATCCTTTTATTACCCAAAACATTTCGTCCTCTCCATCATGCTTGTGCCAAATAAAATTCCCCTTAATTTTAGCAATTTTAACTGCTTGACCATTAAGCTCGGCAATTATGTGTGGCGTCCAATGCGAGGTAAACTGATCTAATTTTTCTTGAATATTATTTTTATTTATGCTCATTGTAGTAAGTAGTTAAAATGTCGTTTGAAACCTGGCTATGGTGATCAGGTAGCGCTTCTATTATTGGTGCGCGAATTCCATTGAAAAATTTTTGAGGACATGTAAAAACTCGGGCTTCATCCCAAAGGTTTAAATCAATGAATTTTTTTATCGTTTGAGCCCCACCCTCAACAAGAAGGGATTGCATCTTCAATTGATGGAGTCGATCCAAAATAGTTGAGATGGGATCTTTTGAATCTAAATAGTAATAAGTTAAGTTTTTCTTATTTTTTTTGGGGAATTGAGTAAATACAATGGTTGCTTGTTTTCCATCAAAAAGATGGAGTGTTTCATTCAATTCATTTTTTGGATCTATAACAATTCTGATTGAACTAGGCCCCTGCCAGTTTCGAGTAGATAATTCGGGATTATCATATTTGGCCGTGTTATAGCCAACAAGGATACCCTCTTCTTCACTTCGCCATTTGTGTACAAGTTGCCGGGATAGGGAATTACTGATCCATTTGGAATTAAAATCATTTTCGGCAATAAAGTGATCTTGTGTTTGTGCCCATTTTAAAATAATATAAGGTTTACCTTTTGATACATAGGTTAAAAAACGGCGATTTATGTGATATCCCTCTTCTTGCATACAATTTATTTCTACCTGGATTCCGGCTTCTTTTAAGCACTGGATTCCAGCACCGTTTACAGCTGCAAATGGATCCTGCAATGCCACGACAACTTTTGCTACCTTTTGAGCAATGAGTAAATCTGTACAAGGGGGTGTTTTACCATAATGCGCACATGGTTCCAATGTCACATATACGGTGGAGCCTGCGATTTTAGTAGATGCATTTTTTATTGCATTTACCTCTGCATGTGCTGAGCCGAAAGCTTGGTGAAATCCCTCTCCGATGATTTTTTCATTTTTCACAATGACACAGCCCACCATTGGGTTGGGTGCAACCTTGCCCAATCCTAAACGGGCTAGTCTAAGTGCTCTCTTCATAAAAAGCAAATCTTTGTTGGCCATGCTGCAAATTAACAAACTATATTGACGAGTAAAAAGCCATTTTCTACACGAAATATTATTTTATTCTGATGAGCTGATTTAGTTTTGTTTCAAATGGGTCTTTCCAGTAAGGCATTATATGATCAATTTGTTCATGATATAGAATTAAAATGGGGGAGTGAGGAATCAGAAAAGATTGCGCAAATTGTGTTTAATCATCTTTTTGGACTTTCCAGAATAGATATTTTTTTAAATAAATCGATTGCCTTATTTGAGGAGCGGCTGATTCCCATTTCAAAGCGCTTATTAAAGGGTGAACCTGTACAATATATATTGAATCAGGCTAGCTTTTATGGCCTTCCATTTTTTGTCAATCCTTTTGTACTTATTCCAAGACAAGAAACCGAAGAGTTGGTAGCCTTAATTTTAAAGGAGAATGACCATAATACTCAAAATATTTTAGATATAGGTACCGGTTCAGGGGTCATAGCTCTAACATTGCAAACACATAGACCTAAATGGAACGTATCAGGCTGGGACCTTTCGCCAGAGGCTCTAGAAATAGCAGTACGTAATGCAAATCATCTTAATTTAAATGTTGATTTTACATGTATTAATATCTTAAATAAGAGTCCAGATATGGATAAATATCACTTAATTATCAGTAATCCACCCTATATACCAAGCTCTGAAAAGTCTTCTATTCCAGGTCATGTAGTAGATTATGAGCCTGAATTGGCTCTTTTTGTAGCCGAAGATTATCCTTTAATTTTTTATGAGAGAATTGCTAACTATGCCCTAAAATCATTGAAAAAGAGGGGGAAACTCTATTTTGAAATTAACGAAGATTTTGTCTATCAAATTCAGACTTTGTTGAGCCATCTTGGTTTTGAAGAGATTGCTATACACCTAGACCTTAATAAAAAAGCACGGATGGCCTCTGCAGTTCGTGCTTAACAGCGTGTTTAAGTTTATAAAAATCAAATTCTATTTGCTTGCTACAAACTATTTCCAATTAAGTTAAACCAGCATCTTTTACTTTTCTTCAACTATGTTTAGACGAGGTAACGCTTTGCACCACGATTTATTCTTGTATTTGTTTTTTAGAAGAAATTTATGCTATGTAATATGGACTTATTTTGTACGAGATATCTTTTGTTGAAAAGTCACTTTTTGTTATTTTTCAACATATGCTTTAAAACAATTCGGCTATATAAACTGTCTTTTAGGGCCCAAGTATTCGAAGGACATTTTCAAATTATATAACAACCGCTGCCATTAATTAATTATTAGAATTTCAATGAAACACCTGTAAGGAAATTGATTCCGGCTTGTGGATAATAATTATTTTGTTGGTAAAGAGAATTATCATAAAGATAGCCCCAGGTGTACCCATTTGATTCATATGTTACATTAAGTAAATTGTTTATCAATAGGGTTAATTCTATTTTTCGTATTTTAAAGGCTTGTAGTTGATACGCGAATCTTAGGTCATTAATAAAATAACTTTCAATCATACGGTTTTGATTTGAGGTATTGTCTAAGAATTGATCTCCTACAAATTTAGTGAGTAGCTGTGCGTTAAACCCCTCATGACTGAAGGTGATGTCATTTCCTATCACGATATTGGGGCTAAAGGCAATATCTGCATCTGTAAATTCATTTTCCACGGTGTAGCGATCATCAGAAAAAGCATAGTCAAAAACAACTTCAGTAAATTTTTTTATTTTATTTCTGCTCAACGCTACATTCAGGTTCCAATTCCACCGATCAGTTAACTCCGTAGCCAAGACCATTTCTATCCCTGTCCGATAACTATCAGGGGTATTAACCCTAATGGATGAACCAACATCATTCACGGCACCTGTTAGGATGAGCTGATTGGTGTAATCCATCAAATACAAGTTTGATTCTACATGGATGTTATCCAAGTTACCTTTGAATCCAAATTCAAAATTTTGAAGTTGTTCAGGACTTGGAATATCTCCCACATTGGCATCTATAAAGTCAGTACGCACAGGTTCCCGATGGGCCACTGCAAAGGATCCATAGAGCTGAAAATTAGTATTAAGAATATAGGTCAATCCAAATTTTGGATTAAAAAAAGTATATTTCTCTTCTACTTGGTAGTTTGAGAGATCATTATCCGTACCTTCAGTATCGTAACTAATGGTGCGCATTTGAAGATCTCCGAATATATTTACTTTTGATGAAAGTTGATAATTAGTCTTAAAAAACACGTTAAAATCATTTTTAGTACTTGACCCTTCGTAATAACGATCTCTAATGGTACTCGTACTCGCGAATTTGGACCATATAATCTCACCAAAATGCTTTCCTTTGTAGGTATTGTATCCTCCCCCAAGGGTCATTAGGAGATTGTCTTTGTTATAATTGAAGGCGTAAGTAAATCCATAGAAGTCATTATTTAACCATCTCCGTCGAATCAGGTCCGTTTGGGTAATTGTATCATTTCCAACAATTATATTATCTAGTTTATAATCATTTAAATTATCATTAGTCCGGTATTGCTCATAGTAGCCCTCCCCGTGAGTATAATGTCCTGAAACTGCCAGATTCAGATTGTTATTGAAGGCATGATTCAAGTGTATTTGGTTATGGTCCTGCTCGTAATGATCAATTTCATTTTCATAAAGATAATAATTGAATCTTCGATCACTATTGAGCAGGTTGTCTAATTGTTCAGCGGTATTATATTCCCCTGAATTATCAATCACTGCTTGCAGTTTTGTTTCATTACCGGTCAATCGGGCTTCAGGAGTACCATACCAAGCTTGATAACTCTCCTCTTGTCCTCCGAAAATGAGGGCCTTAATTGTTGTTTTTTCTCCGTAATACCCACCCGTGAAAAAATATGAATAAAGATCAGATTTTGCTCGGTCTATGTATCCATCGGAGATGATGCGAGATAAGCGACCTTCAAAATTGAAATTATTATCAATGATTCCCGTATTAAATTTTACATTCGTTTTAAGTGTATTAAAAGACCCAATGGTCTGATTTATTTCAGTAAAAGCTTCCTTAGAAAAACTACTAGATTTCAGGTTAACAGTGGCGCCGAATGCAGCGGCTCCGTTGGAGGATGTTCCTACTCCACGTTGAATTTGAATTTCATCAAGAGAAGAAGATAGATCGGGCATATTCACCCAATATACCCCATGAGATTCAGAGTCGTTGATCGGTATCCCATTTAAAGTTACATTTATACGAGTTGCATCACTACCTCTGATTCTCATTCCAGTGTAACCAATTCCCGCTCCTGCATCTGAAGTAGTAACCATTGAAGGTGTAAAATTCATTAATATAGGCAAGTCCAATCCAAGATTTCTTTCTTCTATTTTTTCTTTTGATATATTAGCGTACGTCGTAGGGGTTAATTCATTGGCCTTTGTGGAAAAGTTAATGAATTCATCTCCGAAAATAGTCAGTGCCTCTAGTTCCTTCACCTCAATTGACATTTTAATGATTATTTTTGATTTAGAGCCGACGGTAATTTGTTGTGTCAGGTAACCTAGGGCATTTACAATTAAGGTCTTTTTCTGTTCGGGAACACTCAGCTCAAAATATCCATCTATGTTCGTGATGGTACCTAAATCAAGATCTTTTATAACAACTGAGGCTCCAGGGATGCCTTCATTATCTTCATTCAAGACGGTTCCCGACACTGTTCTTTGGGCATAGGATATATAGTTAACCACAAGCAATGCAGCACATATTAAAATTCTCATTGTATTATTGTTTTATTTTAACCAAAATAGGAGGAGGGGACCTCCATACGGTTATCATACGTCCCTTCTCGGCATTATCCGAACAGGTTCAATGGGTATGATCTCAGCCCGATCCTATCTTTTCTTAATGGAAAAGTTGGGCACCCCTAAAATGTAAAATTAATATATTATTTTAAATATTTTCCAATAATTTTATAGCGCAAGCCAATCTTTCACCCTCAATGCCCTTTACAATACCGTAAGGAAGTTGATTAGATTCAAGGAATTTTAAATAAATATTAAAAAACTCTTTTCTTCTTTGCGGATGTTCTCTTTGCGGATCATTTTTCCACGGGATATCAATGTATGAAAGCAGATAAAAGTCATATTTTCTTTGGGAAATTTGATCTAGAATCCAAGAATCTGTTTTTCCGTATTTGTCCTCACTCCAAATCTTTAATACAACCAAGTTTGTATCGCAAAATAGATATTTATCTGCCAAAATTGCTCGATCGTCTTCCCAAGTAAGTTGGGCTTTCGCAATTTCCAATAAGTCACCCTCTCGATAATCTCTGTCTAGACGATCTAAATAAAATCTAGCAAATTCTGGAACCCATTCAGTATAATAAAATACGGCTAATTCTTGGGCTAATTTACTTTTACCTGTAGACTCAGGACCTATGATTGCGATTCTTTTAACTTCAGTTTTATATTCCATGTTAAGTAGCCCCAAACGGCAAGTACGGTAAAAATTAAGAATTGAAAGCTGGTCAATGGCAAACCTTTACAAAAATAAAGTGGAATAGAAATACTATCTACTATTATCCAGGCAATCCAATGTTCAATTTTTTTCCTAGCCATCAACCACATAGCTGAGATAGCTAGGGCAGAAGTAAGCGCATCCCACCCAGGCACATTACTATCTGTTAATCCCAGTCCAAGTCGGATCAAAAAAAAAGAGCCTAGAAATAGCAAAAAAACAATTAAATTTTCCTGCCTATTATTTCCTGAAATAGGAACGGGTACTTGAGCTCCTTTACCCTGTATCCAAAAGTACCATCCGTAAATGCTCATGATAAGATAATAGACTTGAATAGCCATATCAGCATATAACTTATGTTGGAAGGTTAAATCTATGTAAATGATTACGCTAATAATTCCCGTCGGATAGAGCCAGATTTTTTCTTTTTTGGCATACCATACGCTTAATAAGCCGAAAAATACGGCAGATATTTCTATAACGGAAGTTTTGTTTAATTGAGTGATAAATAAGCTTTGAAAGTCGTTCACGGGACAAAAGTAAAATTAATAATCAAACAATCTTTTTATTAAGGTGGAATCTTAATAATTTTACGTTGCAAATAATATTCCTATTTATTTGCGTATGAAAAGTAATCAAGAAAGAATAATTTTTGAAGCTCTCACCTATGATGATGTGCTTCTGGTGCCAGGTTATTCTAAAATTCTCCCTCGAGATACCGAAATAAAAACATATTTGACGAAGAATATTGAAGTTAACATTCCTTTCGTCTCAGCTGCGATGGATACGGTTACAGAATCTAGTATGGCCATATCCATGGCTCTTGATGGCGGGATAGGAGTGATTCATAAAAACATGAACATTACTCAGCAAGCAATTGAAGTAAGGAAAGTTAAGCGGTCTCAAAGTGGTATGATACTGGACCCAATTACCCTCAATGAGAGGGCTTTGGCAGGGGAGGCTGAGAAAATTATGTGTGAAAATAATATTGGAGGAATTCCTGTGGTCAACGATGAAGGAATTTTAATAGGGATCATAACTAACAGAGATTTGAGATTTCAGAAAGAAATGACTAAGCCAATAATAGATATAATGACTCGTGAAAAACTTATCACAGCTAAGGTTGAGGTGGGGTTAAAAGAAGCGGAGGAAATATTGCAAGAATATAAAATTGAAAAACTTCCTATCGTTGATGACAGTTATAGATTGATGGGGTTGATTACTTATAAAGATATTTTGAAAAATAGAGATAGGCCGAATGCATGTAAAGATAAATATGGACGACTAAGGGTTGGCGCAGCAGTTGGTGTGACTTCCGATTTAATTGAAAGGATTTCAGCCCTAGTAGAGGCCGGTGTAGATTTAGTTAGTCTTGATACAGCACATGGACATTCCAAAGGGGTTATTCAAGCGACTAAAATGATAAAGCAACGATTTCCTGATTTAGAGCTGATAGTAGGGAATATAGCCACTGCTGAGGGAGCTTTGCGATTGGCTAAAGCAGGAGCCGATGCCGTCAAGGTGGGTGTCGGGCCAGGAAGTATATGTACGACTAGAATTATTGCTGGAGTGGGTGTACCTCAATTATCTGCTGTTTATGAAGCTGCTAATGCATTAAAAGAGACAGGTGTTCCTGTGATAGCAGATGGGGGGATTAGATTTTCTGGAGATGTTGTCAAAGCTTTAGCAGCGGGGGCAAATGCTGTAATGATAGGGTCTTTACTTGCAGGGACAGAAGAGGCACCAGGAGAAGTTATCCTTTACGAGGGGCGAAAATTTAAAAGTTATCGAGGTATGGGATCTGTTGAGGCCATGGAAGATGGATCAAAAGATCGCTATTTTCAAGATGCTGAAGATGATATTAAAAAGTTAGTGCCTGAAGGTATCGTCGGAAGGGTACCTTTTAAAGGAATGGTTTCCGAGGTTCTTTATCAAATGGTAGGTGGGCTAAGAGCAGGAATGGGTTATTGCGGAGCCAGTAAAATTGATGAGTTACATCTTGCAAAATTTGTCAAAATTACTTCTGCTGGATCAGCAGAGAGCCATCCTCATGACGTTTATGTAACCCGTGAAGCACCTAATTATTCAACTAGATAGCCCATATCGAAATATAGATTTTTAAATGTGAAAACATCATATAATAAGAGTTTTTATTTGTCATTATTTCTTTGCTTTTTGCTGAGATGTGATTTTATCAATAAAAGTCAGAGACCCAAGTCCGAACCAGTTGCTCGAGTCGGAGATAACTATTTGTATGCACAAGATTTAGTTAAGGGTATGCCTATGGGTCTTTCTCCTTCAGATAGTGGTAGACTTGTAGATAAATACATAGATGATTGGATCAAAAAACAGTTATTATTTATCAAAGCCAACGAAGAATTAAGTATTAGTGAAATAAATATTGATCGTAAAGTTGAGGATTATCGCTATGCATTGATTATGCATGAGTTTGAAAAAATCTATATAAGGTCACACTTAAATACTCAAGTCACTCAAGAGGAAACAGAGTCTTACTATTATGAAAGATCAGAGAATTTTTTATTGAAGCAAAATATTGTACAATGTATATTTGCCAAAATTCCTGTAAGTGCGCCAGATATTACTCAGATTCGAAGAAACATTAGAAACTTTCCCAACACAGATATCCAAGACATTAAGAACTACTGTTATCAATTTGCTGATTTGTCATTTCTGGACGATTCTATTTGGATCAGTTTGGATGAGTTAGTTTTAAACACACCACTCACCTCTTTGCAAAATAAAACCCAATTTTTGGAAAAAACCGTTTATAGTGAAACGAGAGATAAGAGTTACATTTATTTATTTAGAATTTTAGAATATAAAATATCCGACCAGATTGCACCATTAGAATATGTAAGGGAAGATATAGAAAATATTATCATTAATAAGCGTAAACTTGCACTTAAGAAAAAACTATATGAGACGATTTATGAAGAGGCACTCAAGACAAAGAAATTTGAAGTTTATAGCGATCAATAACCTTATTTTTTGGCTTTCTTTCCATACAGTAATAGGTCAGTCTAAAGAAATATTAGTCGATAGAATAATTGTAAAGGTGGATGATTATATCGTATTGAAATCGGATTTAGAGCAGACTTATCTCGAGTATCTTTCTCAAGGAGAAGTAAACAGTGGAAAATTGAGATGCCAAGTATTGGAAAATTTAGTTATTAATAAATTATTGGTGGCGAAAGCAGAAATCGATTCAGTCATTGTTTTAGATGAAGAAGTACAAAATAATTTAGATCAACGAATGTCTTACATGATCTCGCAGATTGGTTCACCAAAAGAAATAGAAGCATATTATGGTAAGAGTTTAGGTCAAATCGAGGAAGAATTATTTGATCAAGTCAAGGAACAAAAAATTATTGAAGCCATGCAACGTACCATTACCAGTGATGTGAAGGTAACGCCAAGTGAGGTTAAGCAGTTTTTCGACAAAATACCTAAAGATTCGTTACCTTATTTTTCAACTGAAGTCCAGGTGGGCCAATTGGTGATGAAGCCTGAGCCAGGATCCAAGCAGCTAGGTAAGGTTGAACGTCGATTACTAGAAATTAGAGGGAGTATATTAAGAGGTACAGAGACCTTTGAAAATATGGCCAGAAGATATTCTGAAGATCCAGGATCTGGTTCTCGTGGAGGGCAGTTGCCATTTTATAAGCGAGGAGAATTGGCTACAGAGTTTGAAGAGGCTGCCATGACCATGGAGGTTGGAGAGCTTTCAATGCCAATTAAAACAGATTTTGGATATCATTTGATTGAGTTACAAGAAAGAAGAGGAAATACTTTTAGGTCTAGACATATATTAATTATTCCTAAGCCTTCTACTTATGACATCAATTTAGCTGAGATTAAGTTGGACAGCATCCGAAGTTTAATACTGGACAGTGTGATAAGTTTCAGAGCTGCGGCAAAAGACTTCTCAGTAGATAAAGAAACTGCATCAAATGGAGGATTCTACACTGGATCTGATGGTTCGTCAAGAGTTTCTGTTGAGCAACTAGATCCAAATATATTTTTTACTGTTGATACCATGAGCATAGGCTCCTTGACACAGCCATTGAAGTTTTCAATGAAAGATGGAACAACGGCTTTTAGATTGATCTTTTATCAGGATAGAATACCACCTCATCAAGCTAATTTGAAGGATGACTATCAAAAATTGGCGGAATATGCACTCAATGCAAAAAAAGGGAAATTATTGGATAAGTGGTTTAAAAAAGCTAAAGGGGAAGTGTTCGTTGATGTTGATCCTGCCTATGACTATTGTAAGATTATGAAATAATTAGTTATGAGTTATAAAAATGAAATAGAAATGGCAGATGTTTTTTTAGAGAAATGTCATAAACTTAGAGAGGAAGTATCTAAAATAATCATAGGCCAAGAAGAGGCTATTCGGTTATTGATTATTTCTATATTTTGCGGTGGTCATTCTCTATTGGTTGGCGTTCCAGGGCTGGCTAAAACTTTGTTGATTAATACGCTAGCTAAGGCACTTAATTTAGATTTTAGTAGGATACAATTTACTCCTGATTTGATGCCCTCAGATATTATTGGGTCAGAAGTTTTAGATCGTGATCGGAATTTTAAATTCATCAAAGGCCCCGTTTTTTCTAATGTATTATTGGCAGATGAAATTAATAGGACACCACCAAAAACTCAATCTGCTTTGCTTGAGAGTATGCAAGAATATGCAGTTACCATAGGCGGGACTCAACATAAATTGAATCGTCCCTTTTTTGTTTTGGCGACACAAAATCCAATTGAACAAGAAGGGACTTACCCCTTACCTGAAGCACAACTAGATCGCTTCATGTTAATGATAAAATTGGACTATCCGGACTATCAAACTGAAGTAGACATTATAAAAAACACGACAATGCACTCTCAGATAGTCGTTAAAAATGTGATTCTGAAAGAAGAAATACTAGTTTTCCAAAATTTAGTTAAAAGTGTACCTGTAGTAGATAATGTCTTTGACTACGCTGTTTCGTTGGTTCACAAGACAAGGCCTGGGAAGACGGGATCTAGCGCCCATGCTAATGATTATTTGGATTGGGGGGCAGGTCCCAGAGCTAGTCAGTTTTTAATTTTGGGGGCTAAATGTAATGCCCTGATGACAGGCAAATATGCTCCCGATATTGAAGATGTAAAAGCGGTTGCGGTATCAGTGTTAAGACATAGAATTGTGCGAAATTTTAAGGCTGAGGCTGCAGGGATATCAGAAATTCAAATAATTCAAGATTTACTTTGATTACAATCCATTAAATTGTCTCAAAAATCGGACATCATTCTCTGAAAATAATCGAATATCATCAATCTCATATTTGAGCATCGCTATTCGCTCTATGCCCATACCAAAGGCGAACCCACTGAATTCTTTTGAATCAATTCCACAATTTTCCAATACATTTGGATCTACCATTCCTGAGCCTCCAATCTCAACCCAACCACTATTTTTGCAAATTTTACAGCCCTTTTTTTTGCAAATATAACAGCTGATATCTACTTCGGCACTGGGTTCAGTAAAGGGGAAATAGGAAGGTCTAAACCTAATTTGTGTTTCTTTTCCAAAGAATTCACGTGAAAAATGATAAATAGAATTTTTGAGATCTTTGAAGCCTACATTGCGATCAATATACAATCCTTCCAATTGGTGAAAGAAACAATGCGCTCTTGCAGAGATGGCTTCGTTTCGATAAACTCGTCCGGGCATGATAGATCTAAATGGAGGCTGCCCATGCTCCATTAATCTTATTTGTACCGTAGAGGTATGAGTTCTTAATAATTTGTCCGGATCTTTCTCTAAAAAATAGGTGTCTTGCATTTCCCTTGCTGGGTGATTATTAGGGAAATTGAGAGCTGTAAAATTATGCCAGTCGTCTTCCATTTCGGGGCCTTCAGATACGTTAAATCCCTGTCTTTCAAATATTTCAATCATCCTGTTTTTCACAATATTGATTGGGTGTAATCCGCCTATTTGAAATGGGATAGTTGGAAGTAAAACATCAGGGGATTCCAAAGTAAGGGATGTGTTAGTCTCGAGATGGGTTACCAAAGATTGAAATTTTCTATTGGCTTCTTTTTTCAGTTCATTAAGGGCTTCTCCAAAAGCCTTTTTTTGATCATTAGGTACGTTTTTGAATGCATTAAAAAGATCAGTAATTAGACTTTTTTTACTTATAAATTTAATTCGAAAAGCTTCTAACTCTTTGGCATTTCTGACAGTGGCTTTGTCTAACTCTTTTTGTACTTTTTCAACCTGATCAAACATCTTATGGGAATGAGCTTGCGTTATAAATGGATAAAGATGATGAGTCCTTCATCTGAATAAAGAAACTAGTCTTTCGTTGCAAAACAATCTTTAGTAAGCCGTTTCTTGACCTCTAATGAGCTCAAAAAAGGTAATAAATATAATCTTTAAATCTAAGAAAACAGACCAATTATTTAAGTAAAAGCGATCTAATGTCACTCTATTTTTAATTTCTCGCAATTCTTTTATTTCGCCACGGTGTCCTAGCGCCTGTGCTAATCCTGTAATTCCTGGCTTGAAAGAGTGCCTTTGAGAATAACTTTTAATTTGATTACGATATTGCTCATTAAGGTTGACAGGTAAAGGCCTTGGGCCTACAATAGTCATATTTCCCACTAAGACGTTAATTAATTGTGGAAGTTCATCTAAACTAGTTTTTCTCAAAAAAGCACCAAAGATAGTTACTCTATGGTCATTTTTGGTTGCCCATTGATGATCAGCTTCATCGTTTAAGTACATGGTTCGGAATTTTAAGCAACGAAAGACTTCATTGTTTTTGCCGTTTCGTAATTGCTTAAATAAAATTGGACCACGAGACTCTAAAAATATAATTATAGCAATGATGGGGTAAAGCCAACTAAGTACAAAAAGTAACATCAAAGATGAGAAAATTATGTCAAAAGAGCGTTTTAAAAATCTGTTAAAAGCATGATCTAATGGTAAGTGATTTACATCAATGACATTGATGTTTTCAATTAACTTAAGTGTATATGATTTTAAAAAATCAGTTTTAAAATGAGGTAGTAATTTTACTTTTATGAAAGAGGCATCGGCCAGTTCAATTATTTGATTTAATTCCTCTTTCACAATATTTTCGCTGACGTAGATGAAGTCTATATTTTCTAGGTTAGAATCAAGAAAAGTTTTAACGCTTCCCTTTAAAGGATATTTTGGCTCTATTTGGTTTGTGTTTCCATAAAAACCGCTGCATTGGATACCTAAATTTCTATTTTTTCTTATAGCATCAAATAAGGAAAAACCTAATTGATCATAGCCGATGATAATTGAATTTCGATAATTTCCACCCCATTTGCGGTATTTATTAACTATTAAGTGAATGATTACCCGTTCAATTGGTATAATTAAGAATAATAGTCCTGAAAAATATAAAAAGAAGTTTCTTGAGACGACTTCTTGTTTACTAAAAATTATAAAAAATGAAAAAATTGCTAAGAAAACAGTGATGGTTTTAAAGCTCTTGGTGACTGATCTTTCATATCCTGAAGGTCTACCTATTTTGAAATCATGTCCTAGTATAGCCAGGATAGACCAAGTTACTATTAGAAAGAAAAACTCTTCTAGCGCATACTTTTCGTAAAGGGACTCAATGCCTACTAAGGTTTGGGTCATCAAAAAAGCGATAGATATCACTAAGAGGTCAACCAGTATGAACAGTATGGGAAAAAATAAGTAAAATCTTTTTCGCACTTGGGTTGTTTTAAATCTCAAAAATAAGGGTAACAAATGAATAATTCACTATTAACTATGAACATTAATATTTTCAAATACAAAAGCAAGAACAATGCCTATGTATAAGCCATTTTTTATTGCTTAATATTAATGATAATTTATGTTTTTTATTGTTTAGTGAAAAATGTATTGCATTTTTAGGGTGGTAAAGCAATTTAAAAGATTATATTCAAATTTGAAAAAATCATTTGTTAGGAAATGCATTGTGTAAAAAAAAAATATTTTTTTATCACCTTCAGCATATCATTAGTACTCTGTTCATGTATTTCTGAAATAGATCGAGAGACCCTAATTTATGATAACAATTTTGAGACCGTAGATTTGACAAATATTGAGGGTGGAAATGTCACTTCCTATTTGGGTCAGAACATATTAGGGACTTACAACAACGGGGGGTTTAAATTAATTCTTGATGGTTTAGGCAGGCATGATTATGTTCAGATCCAAGCCTTGCTCTATGTTCATGATTCTTGGGATGGGAATGCGAAGTCCCCTGACGGTACGGATTATTGGGGGGTCATGGTTGATTCTTCAGAAGTTGATGTTTTTAAAACTAGTTTCTCTAATTCAGCTTGTTCTAGTAATTACTGTTATATGCAATCATACCCTGAAAGGCATCCCTTTTTAACTTTTCCTGGAACTGGAGCGTCAGCTGTTAATCTACCTGCATTTTGTAAGTCGGATGGATCGACCTCGGCTTACGAGATCGACCTTATTTTTCCGCATCGTAAAAGTAAGATTGAAATTGTATTTTGGGATGAATTAAATCAGCCAAATACAAATGATGCCCAATGTGATGAAAGTTGGTCGCTGAACAACATTCAAGTAAAATTACTATCGTTTTGAGAAAGCATATCACTTTGATTTTTTTAGGTATCGTTTGGATACAGTTGTTAGTCTCATTATGCGCTCAATCGTTGCCCGTGGGGATTCCATTGATAGAAGAAGGTTTACGAAGAGGGCAATTGTTAGAGACGGTGGATTCTCTCTTGTCATTTAACATTAGATCGCTTAATCATATAGAAGAGCTACAGGGGAAAGAGCCTTTTTTTAATTTTGGTTCGGTACTTAAAAAGTCTAAGAATGAGCAATTCAATCTACAGTTATTACCCATTTCAACCCAAACGGAATATACCAGTAAAATACCTTACCAGACAAATAATGGGCTTATGCTTCCTTTGGCTGGTTTTCAAACCAATTTTTCAGTAGGGTTTTATGCCAAATTAGGAATTCTATCAATTCAATTATATCCCAACTTATTTTATGGCTTTAATCAAGAAACTGAGGGATATTCAAACATCAATAAAGTAGATTGGGGACAGTCCCAAATTGCTTTGTCCTACAAAGCATTTACCTTGTCTATGTCCAATCAAAATATGTGGTGGGGACCAAGTAAAAATAATGCATTGATAATGTCAAATAATGCGGCGGGCTTCAAGCATATCTCTTTTAAATCGAGTCGGCCAGTCGATATTTTCATTGGGCACTTGGAATGGGAATTAATAGGGGGAATCTTGGATAATTCGCTTTATACTTCACATTATCCTTATCAAGGGTACACCAGTAGACCATTTTCTGGGCCTCCAAATCAGGATGTGCGTTACATAAATGGAATTAGTATCTCTTATCAACCAAAATGGGTACCAGGTTTGTTTTTGGGTATTAACCGGGGAGTTCAAATGTATCGACAAACAGCGAATTATTATAATGAATTTCTTCCCGTTTTTGGCGAATTATTTAGAGGAGGAGATGAAGATGTAGGCACAGATGGTCAAATTTCCATTACGACTCGATATATGATGCCTGAGGCTTTGGCAGAGATTTATTTTGAATATGGAAGAAATGATGCTGCTGGGAGCATCAGAGACTTTGCTTTGATACCTCAACATTCTCGGGCCTATATTTTTGGGATTACCAAGCTTGTGGAGGCTAAAAAGGAACATAAAGTTATTTCAATAGAATACGAAATGATTCAAATGGAGCAAACAATTGATCGTTTAGTTAGAGGTGCCGGGAGTTGGTATGTACATGGACGAATAGATCAAGGCTTTACTCATCAAGGTCAAGTAATAGGTGCGGGGGTAGGGCCAAGTGGGAATCAGCAAGATTTTAAAATTTTGCTGATCGATCAGGATACTCAACTAAAATATGGATTTTCATTAGGGCGAGTAGTGCACAATAATGATTACCTATATGTGACTTCTCTAGATCAAAAGCGAAAGCGTCATTGGACAGATCTATCAGTGGGTTTGGAAGCCGGGGGGGGTTACAGAAGCTTCATTTTGGAGGGACAACTCACTTATATTTATGTCCTGAATTATCAGTGGGAACTCTCGAATGAGTTGACCGGTCCAATGATACAAGGTAATAACCAAACAAACATATTTTTGGGGATTAAAACGATTTATCAATTTTGAAAAAAAGATCTTTACATACAACCTTATTGATTTTTTTTCAGGTATACTTAAGCACGGGGCAAATTATTGATGTGGGCACACCTATCGTGGAGGAGCAATTACGGAGATTTCAGTTGATGTCAGATTCAGCTATCGATTATTCTTTATTTAAGCGTCCATTGAATCTGAGCTATTTTGATAGTGTATTGATCAAAGATCGATGGTTTGGGAAATTATTATTTAATCGTAAGTATTCCAAATTTATATTTCTGAATGCACGAGTAGATTTAGATTTCAATTCACATCATCCCTACGAACGGAATAATGGTAATTTTAATCCTACAAAAGGCTTACAGTACCGGAGATCTATTGGCTTTTATGCCAAATGGAAATTTATAGAGTTGCAAGTTAAACCTGACTGGCTTTTTGCTCAAAATTTGGATTATGATGGATTTTCAGAGAATAAGGGGCAAAGAATTTGGTGGGTGCGTTATAATTGGTGGACTTATGCGGATCATCCTGAGAAGCATGGAGAGGTAGATGAATGGCGACTTAGGTCTGGGCAAACTTATCTTAAGTTTAATTATCGTAAGTTTTCTTTAGGTGTCTCTAGTCAAAATTTATGGTGGGGTCCCGGAAAAAAAAATTCATTACTTATGACAAATTCAGCCGAGGGGTTTTGGCACGTTTCATTGGAGACGGAAAGGCCAATTGACACTAAGATGGGCACTTTTGAAGGGCAGTTGATAGGAGGGTTTTTAAATAATTCAAAATATTTTCCTCCTGATACTTCAAGGCAGTATGCGGGGAAGACAAATTTATATGCTCCCTTCAGAGATACAGAGCGATATTTATCTGGTATAAATATTTCTTATCACCCTAAATGGGTAGAGGGACTTTTTTTTGGCTTTTCATATGTCAATCAACAGTATTTAGAGGATGCCCAAGAATCGGGTGATATGTGGGCTGCTTTGACAGATATTTTCCGTCGAAATGAAGGAATAGATGATCGAATACGACCTGATAGATACGCTTCCTTATCTATGCGTTGGGTATGGAAAGAAGCCCAAGCTGAGGTGTATTTTGAAGGTGGAAAAAATAAATTTCAAACGTTTAAAGACTTTATGATGGTCCCGGAAAAAGATGCTGCAATTGTTTTGGGAGTCACCAAAATATTTAATTTGTCTCGGCTGGACAATTTCCTAGAAGTAGGAGTGGAACTTACTAAATTAGCTCAACCCACGGATTATAGTCTAGCTGAACTGAACAGTTGGTATACTGATCAAAATATCAGGCATGGATATACGCATAATGGGCAATGGATTGGGGCAGGTATCGGTCCAGGGAGTAATCTAGCTACCATTGATGTTAGTTGGCTTAATACAGATCATAAACTGGGGTTAGTTTTAGAGCGAGAGCTTCACAATAGTGATTTTTATTATTTGGCATTTGAGCATAATCGCGATTGGAATAAATACTGGGTCGATTATATAATAGGTATTAAGGGGTATACTCAGATGAAAGACCTCATGATTGAAGGAAGAATTGTACGCATTAATTCACTTAATTATCAATGGGTCCATGAGCGAGCACCGGAAGAACCCTACATTGGTCCGGGAAATGATTTGGTCAATTGGAATTTCAATTTGAGTTTGATTTATCATTTACCAACAAAAGAAAAGTAATTATTAAAAGTAAATAATTCATTGGAATACATGGATTTACAGTCTCAAGAATAAACACATAATAAATTATTAATAGGGTCTTTTTGTCCCATTTTTGTAAAATAGTAGGAATTGAAGATATGATTTAATGTCAATATCTTTATTAAAAGGGCATTTATAAGGATGAAAAATGGCTAAAAACATATATTTGGGGACTATAGCAAAAATCGTTAAAAAGTAACAAGATTATTAATATTGAGCACTTGATTAAATAATCTTTAGAAACAATGAAATTTTATTCAAATACATTAAAGCTTGATTAAAACCAAAAATTAATCAATGACTTTCATACCTTACAAAAGGAGTTAATAATTCAAGCATAAGTGAAGTGGGATAGATTAATCATTAAAAGTATCGGTGCTCTAGGAGTGCTCCAAATGACTAATTATTTAGTGCCTATTTTGGTTATACCGCTACTTTTGTCCCGTGTGGGACTGGAGAGTTACGGGATGATTGTATTGGCTCAAGGAATCATGAATTTTGCAGTTGCTATCGCCGATTTTGGTTTCAACTTAACGGGGACTCGTTTGATCAGTTTGGCCCGAGGGGATCTTGTTTTGGAGCGTTCTGTAACTCAAAAAATTTTGGTGATTAAGGTTTTCCTATTGTTGGTAACTTTTGTCGGATTGACCTTTTTGGTAAAAATAGTTTCGCCATGGCAACCTTATGAAAACCTAATTTTGATTTCTTATTTTATTGTTATTGGTAATGTACTGATGCCTGTTTGGTACTTCCAAGGGGTTCAAAAAATGAAATGGTTGGCTTTATTGAATTTTTTAAGTAGGATATTTTATCTCGGAGCCGTACTTTTTTTTATAGAATCGAGTGATGATTTAATTTGGGTGAATTTTTATAACGGGTTGGGATGGTGTATGGCATCTTTTTTTGGATGGTTGGTACTTTTTATAAAAATGAAATTTCGCTTTGATAAACATTCATTAAACACAATTTATGCATTTTGGCATCAAAATGTCCCAATTTTTCTCTCGGAAGGGGTGACTACGTTTTATAGAAATATTGGCGTTGTTATTGCTGGATTTTTTTTGAGTGCTCCGCTCATGGGGATTTTTGTCATTATTGATCGAATAATGATGCTGATAGCGAATTCATATACCTTAGTATATCGAGCGATCTTTCCAATGTTATGTAATTTGGTGAAGGAATCAGATCGTATTTTGAAAGATTTTTTATACTCGATTTTTTCAAAACTGTTGGTTTTGGTATTTTTAGCAATGTCGTTTGTCATTTTTTTTGGTAGGCCACTTATTGAGATGCTTTCTGATAAAATTGTTTTAACGGATATAGATTCTCATTTATGGATACTACCAGCTTTTATTTTTATACTTTTTTGTAATCTTCCGATTAGCTTATTAATCATCGCTTTAGATATGAAAAAAGCTTATTTTAGCTATCACTCGATCGGCCTGATTACAGCACTAATTTTACTCCCTTTTTTGGTTTCTTTCTTGGAAATTAATGGATTATTACTTGGTATGATATTAGCAGAACTTTCAATGATTCTTTTTGGTTTAGCTGTATTGTACAGAGTCTATCAGAAGCCTATCAATTCATAAATAGCATCTATGTATTGATTGCATACATAATCCCAGGTATATTTTTTTGAAATACCCGACCTCGAATGATTTTTTAAGTCTTCAATTCTTTTTGGATTAAGATCAAAATTCATGATTTTTTCACTGACGGAATTAACGGATTTATTAAAAAAATCACCGAAGGTTCCATTTGCTAACATTTCGCTATTGAAAGGAGTTTTTAAAGCAAGAATTGCACAACCATAGGCCATGGCCTTTAGCATCGTAGGATTGGTTCCCCCGAATTCATGCCCATGAAGGTAAGCATAACAATGGTGATATAATTCCGCCAGGGTTTCTGATTCATTTACATAGCCTGTCATGATGATGCGGTTGGAAGTTTGTGATAAGGCTTTTATTTTTTTGGCAAAGTCGTCTTGAAAAGGAACATCACCTACGATCACTAGCTTCTTATCCGAAAAACTTTTTAAAAAGCCCTCTAAAATGATATCAGAATTGTTGTCTGGAATAAGTCGGCCCACAATCAAATAATAGTTATTTGGCTTTAGATCCCATTTTTTAATTAAATTGGGGTTTTTTGAGTACCTTAGATCGGCACCATAAGCAATGACTTTTGACGTCGTTTGAAATTCTCTTTTGTATACCCGTTTCATCTCGATGGAGTCATTGATGATCAAATCAAAAAAACGGGTAGCTTGCTTTGAGGACCAGTAAAAATATTTGGATCCTAAACCTTGCCATTTTGGACGCATCCATTCTAACCCATCGACATTTATCATGGTTTTTTTTCGAAATAATTTAGTCAAAAAACCAAAAGGTCCGTTGGCTGAATTGACGGCGATTATGACATCATAGGATTGTAAGCAAGCATGTAAAAACGCAAAAAGAGAGTGACTCAATTGACTCAGTATTTTAGTTTCAATTGCTGGAAGATATATCAGATGGATTCCATTTATTTCCTTAGGGCGGGTTTTAAAAAGATTCTTGTGACAATAAATGGTTACTTTAATGCCTCTTTTAACCAAGCGTTCGGAGAGTTCTTTAGCGAAGGTTTCATAACCACTGTATACGTAGGGGTAGCCCCTCGTACCAATGAGTGCGATACTTCGGCGTTTAGTTCTCATAGATTGCAGTAAGGAGGTTAAGTATTTTTTTTTCGAAGGAGATCAGTGAAAAGCAGGCATTCACCTTTTGTTGAGCCGCTTGTCCCATGGTCTTCCGCAGTTTTTCATTAAACAAGTACGGGAAAATTATTTCGGAAGCCTTTTGGGCATTGTCCGGTGGGATATGGATACCTGAAACTTGATGTTCAATCATCTCTAAGGCTCCACCCTGAGCCGTAGCAATAACTGCTTTTTCACAAGCCATCGCCTCTAATATAACTGTAGGAAAAGGATCAGGTGCCGTCGAAGGGAGTACAAATAGATCCAAAGTATTAAGAATGGCAGAAATATCTTCTCGATAACCTAGATTTATGAAATTCCTTTTGAGCCCTAGCATATCTATCTTAGCATCTAATTCATCATAAAGGTATTCATTGCCGGGATAAGCATCCCCCACCATGATAAAAGTGAGTGTTGGTTTTTTCTGGAGTAAAGCTGCGGCGAGGTCTATAAAATAGCTTTGGCCTTTCCATGGATGTACCCTGGCGATCATCCCAATAACCAGATGAGCGGGATTTAGCGATAATTTTTTGACCAAAATTTGATTCGATGATAAAGATGAATAATCGAGGCCATTGTATATGACAGAAATTTTATTTTCTGGGATCACTGTGCATAGGTTTTTTTTGACCGCGTGAGATACAGCTATTACATGATCGGCATTCTTTGCAATCATTTTATGAATGAAAAAAGCAAACCAGTAGGGGGATTGTATGATTTCATGGACATGATATATATGTTTGAGATGACATTTTTTTGCCACCCAGCCGCCTACGATAACCGCTGCCGTATTGGAGTAGATCAAATCAATCTTTTCTTGGTTACATATTCGGATTAATTGATTTTTTGCTGACCAAATAGTCCAAAGCCTATTGATAAGGCCTTTGAAATTAAAATACTTTCTTCTAATAATGCCTAGTTTAATCAATCGGAATTCAATGTGTTCTTTTTTTAATATTTGGCTTAATAATCCTTCTTCAGATAATATAACTAGGGGGGCGTATCCACATTTTTTAAGTATTTTCACGGTGATTAGCAAAATTTTACTTGCACCATACATGTCAGAGGAGCTATGTAGGAGTAGGATGCGCAATTAGATTCTTTTTTTTAATTTTTTGGCAGGATTACCTACCATTACGGAGTATGGTGTAACGTCTTTAGTTACCACACAACCAGCAGCGATTACAGATCCTTTTCCTATACGTACTCCAGCTAGGATGATACTGTTGGCTGCAATCCAGCAGTCGTCTTCAATAATAATAGGAGCTGTGGTTACGCCTTGATCTCGAATAGGAGAATCAATAGATTCAAAATTATGATTTTCTGCGAACAAACTCACTCGGGGAGCCATCATTACGTTATTTCCAATTTCTATATACCCTGAACATCCAATATAACTGTAGGGCCCTATATTTGAATGATTTCCTATTTTAAGACCTACTCCAACGGGGCCACCATATACGTTACTCGGCCGGATGATGGCATAACTTCCAATGGTAACTTTATCACCGAATTGAATACCTTTTGTACTGATACAATTAATTTCAGCACCTCTTTCTACAACGAAGTTTTTTCCTACAGATAATTTGTGCCCAGAAATAATTTTGACCGAGGGGCCTATCAAAGCTAGTCCATTACTTGAGTGCCAGAAAACACGGTAAAATAGGCCTCTTACCAGCCACTTTAATAATGTGAATAATGAAAATAAGGTATTTCGTTTTCCCCAACCCATTTTATATTTCTCACTGAATATCATTGATCCCTAAAAATGTAATTTTCAATTCCTTCAAGGAAATTCTTTTTTGAAAACTCTTTTAGTCGTAATTTACCATTCTTTATAAGGTCATCTCTAAGATTGGATGAGTTTATCAATTTTTTCATTGCCTCAGACCACGCTTCGGGGTCTAATGATGAAACAGAAAGAGCGCCATTTCCTGCAATTTCATTGATGGCACCATCTTCTGATACTATGACTGGCAAGCCATACGAAAAAGCTTCGAGTACAGGAATACCAAAGCCCTCACTAACGGAAGGGAATGTGTATACGGATGCATTTTCATACAGCCATTTTAATTGATTTGCTGCAGCATAACCTGTAAATAAAACATTTGCTCGAAGGTCAAGTTGGTGAATCAATTTTTGAAGATTTTCATAGTCGTCTAAATCTTTTGTTGGTCCTTTTTGTCCGACTAAGACCAGATTATAATCCGGAAAGGTTTTCAAAAAAATGGCAAATCCTTTGATTAAAACTCCTAAATTTTTACGTTTTTCAAGGACGCCAACATGTAAAATGTAAGGTTGATGATCTAACTTTTCATAAGGCTTTACGTCCGTTAATTTATCAAACTGAGGGGCACTTTGATAAATGGTTTTAATGAACTTAGGTTTCAACAAAGGGATGATTTTTTTTTCTGTTGCCAATGAAGCCGAGATAATTTTACTTTTGCCATTCAGACCTGCAATGATCGACCATAAATAGTATTTCAACCACCATTTGTTATAATTCTGGGAGTTTTCCCAAAAAAAAACATCATGGAATACGATTATTTTTTCACACGGGAGATTCCAAAAGGGCGCATGAAAATCAGGGAAAATTACACCTTTGGGACGATGCCATAATATTAAAAGGGGGATCACTAACTGTTTCCAAAATAAAGTGTGAAGATGGAAAAATAAATGTCTCCATTTAGTATGCTTTTTGAAGAAGTTGGTTTTTTCAATATAGGCTAATTTGGGATAGAGCACATATTCATATTTTTTCGATAATTCTGTAGCAGCTAGAAGTTCATGAATATATGTTCTTATACCTGTTTTGGCCATCAACAAATACTGAATATCTAGGATAATTTTTTCTTTAGCCATATGGCAAGGCATTAGATGAAATGACTTGGCTATTTTTTATTTTCACACTTTGACCCACTAGCCACCAGCTGATTAAAGATACGAACAGATAGAGTTCCGCATTTGCTGTAAATAAAGGTAAGAGCAACGCAAACTTTGTAGTTCCAGCCACAAATGGAATTATTTGCTCATTTGGGCTTAGTGATTTTCTATAGGCTTGAATACTTGATTTTATAGCAAGATATAAGAGACTGATATAAAGTATTAGTCCTAAAAGTCCCATTTGAACACCAAATATCAAAAATTGATTTTCTCCTCCTACCCTGTTTTCATTATCTACACCATTGCCATTTCCGCTCATAGCCAATCCGATTCCCTGAGGAGAATCAATCATACTTTCGATTGCCTCTAGCCATTCAAGTAGGTGTCCTAAACTTGAAGCATTTTCAAAAGTCAACGTATCTAGAACAAAAAAATACATATCTTCTGAAGCGAAATATAATGTATAAATAACAAAAGAGAATATTATAATGACACCTGCCCAAAGTAAGCGATAGTATTTGAATATAAAACCAATGAATATTAATTCTAAAATAAAAGCAGCAATTGAAGCCCGTGAATACGCGAAAAATAGAGATCCAACAACTATTATCATGAGGCTACCATACAATATTTGATTATTTCGATATGGAGTTTTTATAAAAAAAATAAAAGCAATGGCAAATGCAAGCAATGAGGCACTGGAAAGATCTAATGGATTTGCAAAAAATGCACCAAATCTTTGGACGCCAGATTGGGTTTCAAAGGTCCAAGATAGCCCATAATTTCCTGTTGGTTCAATGTCACTTATCGTAGATTGAAAATCACCATAATTAACAAGGGTATGGAAATGAATTCCACTGGTAAATTCTAATAAATTAATACAAAAGGCGCAAAAAGCAATACCAAGAATGAGCTTAAATGTCAATTGCATTTGATATTTGCTTAAGGACATATTTCTACCTAAAAAATAAACTATTCCCATGAGGAGAATATTTTTGAAATAGGCCGCTTTGACCAAAAAAGGACTTTCTCCAATTGGCAATACAAGAAAAATAAAAGCTAAAAAAATAAAAGCGCCAAACACCAAATCAATATTTTGAATTTTGAATTTTTTTCTAAAGAGGTCCGATTGATAAAAAATAAATACGCTCAAGGTTATTAGTAATACAAACTCTTTAAGATATTGGACGATAAAAACACTGATTGGATTTTGAGTTTGCTGAAAAAAGAAGCTTTGTAAAGTAATGTACATTGGTAGATACAAAATAGCGAAGACAAAAAAGTACCACTCTTTTCCTGTTTTTATCAAAAGAAAGATAAGGTATCCTAAACCTAAAATGAGGATTAGAGCAATCAATATGAAAACGAAGATTGACATTGTTTTTAGGTATTTAAAATTATTCGTTGCATATTTTATCAAATAGTATTAAATCAATGGGAAAAGCAAGTATATAGAATTTTTATAATTGTGTTAAATACCCCTTTAAGAAGCCGTTTAATAGCATTTTCAATTTTTTCTTTCTTCCTTTAAGTATGAAATATAGGCCATAACCAATTATTTTTAATAAAAGAAAAACATGAGCATTGATGGCATGAAAACCTTTTGCATGTAATCTGACCAGAAAAATATGATTTCTTATGTTTAAGAAATGAACAAATGGGGATAAGAAACCGTCTGCTGATTTACTTTTAGTTTTACTGCTGGCACCTGCTTTGTGGTAAATAGGGACACTTGGATTATATGCTAATAGATAGCCTAATTTTCGAATTCTTAAAGACCAATCCACATCTTCATAATAGGCAAAAAAGTGGTTATTTAATAAACCAACTTCAGATATTATTTCTGCTTTTAAAAGAATGCAACATCCGGTGAGCCAATCGAGATATGTCGGCTTATTGTATTTTTCAGAGTCTAGTTGATCGTATCCTATGGTAGTGGTGGAGGCAATCAATGAATTATAAATACCTCCTCCACTCCATATCTTATCTGGTTTATCAGCGAACATTATTTTGGGTTGAACGGCGGCAATTTGACTATTGGACCGGAGAGTTGTTAGAAGGGGGGTCATAAAGTTTTTTGGAACTATAGTATCATTATTTAATAACATGATGTACTCAGCACCTAAGGCTAGTCCATACTTAATTCCAAGGTTATTGGCTCCTGTAAAGCCCAGATTTGTCTCTTGAGGAAGTATTGTGATATGCGGAAAACTCTCTTTTAATTTTGAAGCGGATTTTTCTTTACTTTCATTGTCTATAAGAATGATATTAAAGGAGGTATTATTTGATAGGTATAGGGACTTTAGGCAATTTTTAGTATCATCATAATTTTTCCAATTAACCAATATAATAGCGATCATGTGAGAATTAAGAAATTAACATTAACTTTTTCCACACGTATTGTAGGGTGAAAAAAAGTAGCATAAAAATCCCACCGATCAATCCGCTAGTCGCGATCAACTTTATAGGTCTTGACTTATCTATTGAAAGGGGTCTTATCGGCTCATCTATAATTTGGATTAAAGGCTTTTTGTTGCGGTGTGTGATTTTGGCCATCTCTAAATTTTTGATAATTTCCTCATATATTGCAGCAGATGCTTCGATGTCAATTTGTAGCTTTTGGAAAGGGACTTGATTGGTATAATAAAGCGGATTGGGGTTAGGCTGAAGTTCAGATATTGTAGCCAATTTATCAAGCGATCGGTCAAGAATAACACGTGTGCTATCGGCTTGACTTTGCAATATTTTTAGATTTTCACTAGTTTTCTTAGTACTAGTACTTTCGTAAAATTGATTTACAATTTTTACTAAAACGGTATTGAATTTTTCAGCAAAAAGTGCATCATCATCTTCCACTTTGACACTTAAGATCATAAGTTTTCTATTGGGCTTTGCTATGAACAGTTGTTCTTTTTTGAAATCGTCTATGACTTCCATTAAAATGCTGTCGTGCTTTACACTCATATCAGATGTTGGGATTTCAAAACTGAAATTTTTTAGCTCATTATCTCGATGCCATTGCTTCAGTAATTTTTTTCCCCTTGCAAATCGAGTGATTAATCGTTCGCTATCTTCATCACTCAAGCGCGATAAAAAAGCCAGTTTTAACATTCGATATGACTTGTAGAGCTCTACGATGTGATCGGTGTCGAAAAGCTGACTCTCATCGGAAATATTGTTTAAATTAACACCCACAATGGAAGCCAAAGATCCCAATTGAGATATATCACCTTCTCCCACATCAATTATGAAGGTAGTTTCTGCAGTGTAAATAGGATCTCTGAATACTTCGTAGGTAATTCTTAAAATAGCGATAACCAAAGATCCCAAAACTAATTTTTTCCAATTAAGTAATAGATAATTAATTAAGCCTTTAGCCTTGTCAATGAAGTCACGAAAGGAAATGCGCTCATCGTCTATGTATTTAGTCGCGTTCAATTAAGCGTGTTGTTTAGTAAGGTTACACCGATCAAGGTCAAAGAGGTGATTAATGAAGTTGAAATGGCAATAATATCTCCAGTATTTACTCCTACCTTAATAGGTTTTTCAGGGACAATAATTTCAGTACCTGGAGCTATTTTAGGATAGAATTTTATACCTAAAAAGTTATTAGTTTTTGCCGCATTTCCATTAGCATAAACTACATAGGTATGTTTTCTTTTGGCTCTATTGTTGAAACCACCTGCTTCATTGATATAATATTTCAGACCTTTGGAGGATTCAAATCCTATCGTGTTGGGATACAAAACCTTACCCATTACACTTACAGTGCTTAACTTTTTGGGAATATTGATAATATCACCATCCTCTAAAATTAAATCATCAATGGATCCGGGGTTTGATAAAATATTAGTTAAATCTAAGGCAATAGATTCAGCTTCTTTTAGATTGATATCTGCACCGGTGTTGTTATTAGAGATCTCTTTAATTCTATTTTTTTGGGCAAGGGCTGATAAATTTTCATTTTTAGGGTTATTTTTATTTTGATCATAGCCTAATTCCTCATTTATTTTATTGATGACTACCAAATCTGATTCGCTATAGAGGGTTGTATCCATGTTATTTAAAAAATTCAAGAGATTTGATTTCTTTTCTTGTTGATCATTACTATTACGGTTAAATTCAGATTTTCGAATCAAGGTAGCCCCTGCAGGGTAGGCAAATTCATTCAGCCCATTAGCCTTTCCGATGACATCAGAAATTCTTTCATCGGCTGATTCAATGGGATATGTTCCAGGCAAATTCACTTGGCCTAAAATTTGAATAGATTTCTCTTCAAAATAACTAGGATTTTTTCTTATTGTAACGTGATCAAAGGGTCTCAGTAGATACTCATTGGAAGATACCTTTAGATTATCAGTGATTGCCAGCTGCTCTGTTTCAATTTGAGCATAAGCAGACTGTTGAGGAGGTCTTCTCGAAATAAAAGCAGTACCACCTTTGGCCGCTTTCTTTAATCCTTTGGCTTGAAAAATTAAATCTTTTAGAGAAAAATTATCAGAAAAGCGATAGACTCCAGGGTTATTTACTTCACCTGTTATGCGTACAAATTTCTCCTCCTCAAAATCATAAATAGAATTTATCTGAAGGACATCTTCTTTTTGCAGTTTTACATCTTCCATTTCACCACTAAGGATTTTTTCGAGATTTAATGAAAGCGTCTCGATGCTGTAGTTTGGATACATTCTTGTTAATAAGGCTCGTCCGGTGAAGGCATCACCGGTTAAACCATCTGCAAGGTCTATTAATTTTTTCACGGTTATATCATCTTTCAGAGCATAGGGCCCGGGTCTGAAAACCGCACCTTTAATTATAATCCTATTTTCGAATCTATTTTGAATTTCACCCACACTGAAAACATCCCCATCTTTAAGGTTAAACTCCTCGAACTGGTTTTTATAAATATCTAAAACTTTTTTTGATGCATTGTTGCTACGAGTGATACTGATTCTTTCTTCATAGGCATTTGAGACGAAACCACCGGCATAAGTAAGTAAATCGCTAAAAGTTTCATTTTCCAGGGTTTCGTAGAAGCCCGGACGTTTAACTGCTCCTTGCAATTCAATTCTACTTTTGTAAGGTCCGATAATGATCACATCATTATGTTGGAGATGTATATTACTGTTTGAGTTACCTTTCAATAAAAATTCGTAAATATCAACTGTAGCTATCTGCTCACTTTGCCTAAATACTTTTATGTCTCTCAGAGTTCCCATTAGAGTGGGACCACCGGCAGCATATAAAGCATTGAATACTGTAGTTAGAGCATTTATGGTGTAGGTTCCAGGGACGTTTACTTCACCTACGATATTTACACTGATATTTCGAACCATACCTATTGATACCTGTAAAAAAGTGCTGGGAGTAGTACCAGATAGTTCAACATAAACACTAGAAAGTCGATTTTTTATTTTTGTTTGAGCTTCTTTTAATGTGAGTCCATTCAAATAAATAGGGCCAACATTACTAAGGAAAAGCTTACCATTGGGCTGAATAGATTCTGTATAATTCCATTCGGAGGCACCAAAAATATCAATTACAATTTCATCACCAATACCGAGCACATAATTAGGTGGGGGAGGAAAGTTTAAGTTGGTCTCGAAACTCAATTTTCTGGTTTCGTCGTTAAAAACGCTATAACCAAAGTTTTGATTAATAGGTAAATCCTCTAATTCTATTTCTTTTTGCTCCTCTTCGAAAGCCAATTGTGTCAGATAATCGGTTAATATTTCTCTCTTTTTTTCTTCCTGAAAGTCAGAAATGCTCGATTTTCGCTTATTATCTCCAGAACGTATTTTGTTTATTCTCCGAGACAGTTTACTCATTTCTATTGCAGACAAGCCTTGTGATCTGGCATATTGGATTATGTTTTGATCTGAATACCCCATGCTTTTGGCGCGCTGCATCATTAAACGAATCTGATCATCAGAAAGGTCATCAACTTTCACTGATTGCTCTCTTTTCATACTTTGGGCTCTGACTGTTTCTGGGCTACAGATTCCAATAAAAAGGGTAAGAAAGAGGATTAGAAAAATCCTAAAATATTTATGCATAAGAATGCTTTTATTTTTGTCAAACAAATTTAATTAATTAATAATCAAAAAAGTATGCATCCATTTATTTCGATGAGAGATTGTTGTGGTAAACAAATGGGGTATGTTTTCCTTAATGTGGAGTTTTTTCCTTTCCTTGAACTAAGAAGTAGGGGTTCAATAAATTTTTTTTATTGTAGTATACTTGCTTTTTTGAGTTTTGAATGAATACTTTACCTCCTGCTTCTTCGACGATTATTTGGGCAGCAGCTGTATCCCATTCCATTGTCGGGGCAAATCTCGGATACAAATGTGCTTCGCCCTCTGCTACTATCATAAGCTTTAAGGAACTACCTTTAGATATAATTTTAGGATTGACTAATGTATCTAAAAACATTTGGGTCTCGAAATTGAGATGAGAACGGGAGGCCACCACTTTGATACCCGATTGCTTGAGATCAAAGGATGCACATTGAATATTTTTCCCATTCTTTTGAGCACCGGATGTTTTGATGGCATAATACAGATCATTAGTTACTGGTGTTTGCACGACACCGATAATGGGCTGATGATGGTGAATCAGCGCAATATTCACGGTGAATTCTCCATTTTTTTTGATAAATTCTTTTGTACCATCTAAAGGATCTATCATCCAAAAAGTTTCCCATTTTTTTCTTCTTGAGTAAGGAATTTGGGTACCTTCCTCACTTAAAATTGGGATACCCGTTTTTTCTAATTTGGATGCAATAACTTGGTGGGCTGCCTGATCTGCTCTTGTAAGTGGCGATTGATCATTTTTGGCTTCTATTTCAAAATCATCAGAGTGATAGACTTTTAATATTTCCTCACTGGCCATGTTTGCCGCAATTTTGGCTTGATCGAGTAATGAATTTAAGTTCAAATTAAGATTGGATTTAAATGATCATACCCGCAGCCACCGTTTCATAAGTGGATTCATCGATGAGAATAATACTACCCGTCGTTCTATTTTTTCGATAAGAATCAGTTAACAAAGGCTTGGTAGTTCGTAATTGAACTCGTGCGATGTCGCTCATACCAATGTTTAGATTCTCAATATTTCGGTGAAGGGTATTAACATCTAGCTTATATCGCACATTTTTAATTATTGCTTTGGCTTCTGATGTAGTGTGTTTGATGATGTATTTTGCTCTAGGGGAGGGTTCCTGATTATGTAGCCAACACATCATGACTTCGATGTCTTGATTAAGATCAGCTTGATTGTTTGATCTCACCAGCATATCGCCTCGGCTTACATCTATATCATCAGTAAGTTGTATTGTAACTGACATTGGAGCAAATGCTTCACTTATCGGTCCACCAAAGGTATCAATAGTTTTGATTTTAGATGTAAATCCTGAGGGAAGAATTATTATCTCATCTCCGGGCTTGAATACACCACTAGCAATCTTCCCGGCATAACCTCTGTAGTCGTGGTATGCCTCTGTTTTGGGACGGATGACTGTTTGCACGGGGAATCGACAATCTATGTGATTGTAATCGCTTCCGATATGTAAATTTTCTAAGGTATATAAAAGGGTGGAGCCTTCATACCATGCCATTTTTTCACTACGATTGACTACATTATCTCCATTTAAAGCACTAATGGGAATAAAACGGATGTCGTTTACGTCTAATTTAGTTGAAAAGTGTTCAAAATCTTTTTTAATGCTTTGAAATGTATCTTCTTGATAGTCTACCAAATCCATTTTGTTGATGCAAACGATTAAATGAGGAATTTGGAGCAATGAAGCAATGATGGCATGTCGACAAGTTTGTTCCATCACACCATGGCGGGCATCGATGAGGATTAAAGCACAATTTGCTGTAGATGCGCCCGTGACCATATTTCGGGTATATTGAATGTGACCCGGGGTATCTGCAATAATAAATTTTCTTTTGGGCGTAGAGAAATAACGATAGGCTACATCGATTGTAATACCTTGATCGCGCTCATCTTTGAGGCCATCAGTGAGGAGCGACAAATCTGGATACGATAAACCTTTGCGGTCACTAGATTTTTTGACTAGATGCAGTTGATCCTCAAAAATTGATTTGGTATCAAAAAGGAGGCGACCTATCAAGGTACTCTTACCATCATCAACACTACCAGCTGTGGTGAACCGTAATAATTTCATATTAAGGTAAGTACTCATATTCGGTGGTTTTAAAAATAGCCTTGTTTTTTTCTATCTTCCATAGAGGTTTCAGATAGCTTGTCGTCAGCTCGATTACCTCTTTCAGTTTGTTGCGCTGCAGCTACCTCCGCAACAATTTTTTCCAATGTATCAGCGTCTGACTCATCTCCACCGGTTATGGTAATGTCTCCTAAAGTCCTAAAACGAACCCTTTTTCGTATGGGAACTTCCTTTACATCTAGTTGAATATACTCAGATAAAGGTAGCCAGGTGTCATTGCGACGAATGACTTCACGTTCATGTGCAAAATAAAGGGAGGGAATTTGAATCTTTTCCGTTAATATATATTGCCAAACATCCATTTCTGTCCAGTTACTCAATGGGAATACCCGAAAATGTTCTCCGATATGATGCTTACCATTAAATATGTTCCACAATTCTGGGCGTTGATTTTTTGGGTCCCATTGTCCAAATTCATCACGATGTGAAAAAAATCTTTCTTTAGCACGAGCTTTTTCCTCGTCTCGTCGAGCACCACCAACACAAGCATCAAAATGATGAAATTCTATGGTATCTAGAAGTGTATTGGTTTGGAGGGCATTTCTGGAGGCATTCTTCCCTCGCTCCTCTTTAGACCTTCCAGAGTTAATGGATTCTTGAACCAGACCTACAATTAGTTTAACTTTTAAATCGGAAACCATTTGATCTCTAAATGCGATGGTTTCGGGGAAATTATGGCCTGTGTCGATATGTACCAGAGGGAAAGGTATTTTAGCTGGATGAAAAGCTTTTTTAGCAAGGTGCGTAACTAAAATGGAATCTTTACCTCCAGAGAATAAGATACAAGGATGTTCGAATTGCGCAAAAACTTCCCGGAGAATAAAAATAGATTCACTTTCCAATTCATCTAAATGTGTAAGGGTGTAATTACTCATTCAAGCTCTAGTTTGGGTTCTATCGATTTAAGTATGTTTTTTAATGACATCTCCAAAGGTTCCACTTTAGTTTTGATGATTATATCGGGTTGCTTGGGAGGTTCGAAAGGAGAATCAATCCCTGTAAAATTAGGTATTAAACCTTTTCGAGCTTTCGCATAAAGTCCTTTAACGTCGCGTTTCTCACATATACTAAGAGGGCAATTAACAAAAACCTCTATAAAATTTTCTACTCCTATTATTTTGCGGGCTTGATTGCGATCAGATTCAAGCGGAGAAATAAAAGCAGATAATACAATAGTCCCAGCGTCGTTGAATAATCGAGCTACTTCAGCAATTCGACGAATATTTTCCGAGCGATCTCGTTTTGAAAATCCCAAGTCACTGTTGAGACCCAAACGTAGATTATCACCATCTAAAATATATGTTTTATAACCTTTTTTATGCAAAACAGATTCTACATTTCCAGCAAGGGTTGATTTACCCGAACCTGAGAGCCCAACGAACCAAATCACCTTAGCTTGATGGCCATTATTTTTCAATCTATCGGACCTACTAATTGGATAGTTTTGCCGGGTGATATTCTCATTCATTTTTTTTGGCCAAATTTAACGCTGAACCAAACCCGCTCATGGTAATAATAAAGGATCATTTTAACTATGGTCTCAGCGACAGCCACGCCTGTGGCCTTTTTAATCGCGTTGGCACCGTCTCCAAAAAAAGCCAAGGCTAGCAAAAAAGTTGTGGTAGAGGCAATGATGCGCCAAGTGATTGCCTTTGCAATATGTCTTATTTTAATTTGGTTCATGAATTATTTAATACTACAAGATTAGGTAAAAAGATCATTATCTTATTTCAAACTTCTTATTATTTTTTGGATATAACTTTGGTTTAAATGATTCAATGGTGATTTTTAGACCTTTGGCTCTAGAAAATTGGGGCTGCCAGTCTAAAAGCTTTTTGGCCAATGAAATGTCTGGTTTTCGTTGTTTGGGATCGTCTTCAGGTAAGGTTTGATAAGTAATGGAAGAAAAACTTTGAGTTAGTTGTAGGATTTCATTAGCAAATTCGTTGATGGTAACTTCTTGAGGATTTCCTATATTAACAGGATTAGCATATTCACTATGCAGTAAGCGGAAAATTCCCTCGATCAGATCATCCACATAGGTGAACGAACGGGTTTGACTCCCATCACCAAAAGCGGTGAGGGGTTTACCTTGAAGGGCTTGCCCAATAAAGGTGGGTAATACGCGACCATCATTTAATCTCATTCGAGGTCCGAAAGTGTTAAAAATACGTACAATTCTTGTTTCCAATTGGTGACAAGCTCTGTAGGCCATGGTTAGTGCTTCTTGAAATCTTTTGGCCTCATCATATACGCCTCTTGGGCCAATGGGATTCACATTTCCCCAGTAGTCTTCTGTTTGGGGATGTACCAGGGGGTCTCCATAAACCTCAGAGGTGGAAGCAATCAATATTCTTGCTTTTTTTTCTTTGGCTAAACCTAGACAGTTCAAGGTTCCTAAAGATCCTACTTTCATCGTTTGAATTGGCATTTTCAAATAATCAATGGGACTTGCGGGAGATGCGAAATGCAAAATATAATCCAATGGTCCGCGTACATGAATGAATTTAGTAACATCGTGCTCATGGAATTCAAAATTGGACTTTTGAAACAGATGCTCAATATTTTTCAAGGTTCCCGTGCTCAAGTTGTCCATGGCAATAACCTTATAATTTTCGTTGATGAATCGGTCGCACAAATGTGATCCTAAAAATCCCGCACCTCCGGTAATTAATATTTTTTTCATAATTCTTGTTCAATTACATTAAAACTGTCACTTGCCAAATCTTTTGCAGAGATCAAGGCTCCTGTAAAATTTTCCTTTATTTTTAGCATGGGGTCATAAATGCTTAAACTTCGTTCTGAAGCTGGGTGATAGGGTTTATCAACTGCATATTGAATACAAGTTTGGTCTTTCAATGTATAGTAGCCATGAGCAAAACCTTTGGGGATGAATAGGGCTTTATCTGGACTGTCTAGTTTGATTTTAAAATACTGTAAATAATTTTCAGAGGTCTTTCTTAAATCAACAACCAGATCAATGACAGCTCCGCTCAGCGCCATTACCATTTTGGTCTGAGCAAAAGGTCGTAATTGAAAATGGAGGCCTCGAAAGACATTTTTTTTTGATTGCGCAACATTGACTTGTTCAACTGAAAAATCGAGGCCAAATTTTTTAAATTGAGCACGATTATAGGCTTCCATGAAATGTCCTCGATCATCCTTATGCAAGTCATTGTGAATTACATAGCAGTCTTTGAGTGGTGTGGGTTCAATTTCCATCTAGTAGTTTTAGTAAATAAATTCCATAGCCACTTTTTTTCAAGGGATTTGCAACTTTACGGAGTTGATCTGCATCGATAAAGCCCATTTTGAAAGCAATCTCTTCAATACAACCAATCTTAAGCCCCTGTCGAGATTCTATGACTCTGACAAAATCACTGGCTTCTCGAAGGGATTCAACTGTTCCCGTGTCTAACCAGGCCGTTCCCCGATCTAGTATCTCAACTGATAATTTCCCTTGCCTCAGATATTCATTGTTTACTGCAGTAATTTCTAATTCACCCCGTAAACTGGGTTGGATGTTTTTCACAATATCTACGACTTCATTGTCGTAAAAGTATAAACCAGGAATTGCATATTTTGATTGAGGCTTTATGGGTTTTTCCTCGATGGACAAGGCTATTTTTTGGTCATTGAAGGATACCACTCCGTATCTTTCTGGATCATTTACACAATATGCAAAGATAATTCCACCCTTTGGATCTGTACAATTTTGTAATTTTTGAGATAATCCTGAAGCATAAAAAATATTATCACCTAGGACTAACGCAACTTTTTCACTTCCAATGAATTTCGCTCCAATGAGAAAAGCCTGAGCTAAACCTTCGGGATAAGGTTGAACCGCATATTCAAAATGACAACCTAAATTAGCTCCATTGCCGAGTAGTTGCTGGAATCCAGGAAGATCTCTTGGTGTTGAAATGATCAGAATTTCTCTGATGCCTGCCAAAAGTAAAACCGATAATGGGTAATAAATCATAGGTTTATCGTAAACAGGGAGTATTTGTTTACTTACGGCAATAGTCAAGGGGTGTAGCCGAGTCCCTGATCCGCCCGCTAAAATAATGCCTTTCATATATTTTTGTTATAATGAGTTTGATAATAGGTTTGGTATTCACCCGAGGTTACCTGACGTAACCATTGTTCATTTTCGAGATACCATGTTACCGTTTTTTTGAGTCCCTCTTCAATTTTTAAGGAGGGTCGCCAGCCCAGTTCATTGACCAATTTAGTAGCGTCAATAGCATATCTGAAATCATGTCCCGAGCGGTCGTTTACAAAAGTTATGAGTTCTGCAGAGGTGCCTGATGGTCGTTTCATTGCCTTATCCATTAGGCGACACAATAGATGGATTAAATCAATATTTTTCCATTCATTGAATCCGCCAATGTTGTATGTTTCACCGTCAGTTCCCTGATGGAAAATAGTATCAATGGCTCTTGCATGGTCAATAACATAAAGCCAATCTCTGATGTTTTCACCTTTTCCGTAAATTGGGATGGGTTGTTTATTTTTAATATTATTGATGGCCAAGGGAATGAGTTTTTCAGGGAAATGATTCGGGCCGTAATTATTAGAACAATTGCTAATAACTATAGGGAGATTATAGGTATTATGGTAGGCCCGCACAAAATGGTCGGAGGAAGCTTTGGAGGCTGAATAAGGGCTTTTTGGATCGTAAGCAGTGGTTTCAGTGAACAAACCATTTGATCCGAGAGAGCCATATACTTCATCTGTTGATACATGGTAAAATCTCTTATCAGAGGGATTCTCTTTCCAAGCCTCTTTGGCTGTATTTAGTAAATTGACTGTTCCTAGAACATTGGTTTGAACAAAATCTGTGGGATGGGATATTGATCGATCCACGTGAGACTCGGCTGCTAGATGGATTACACCGTCCAGTGCATGTTTACTAAAAAGATTTTGTACTAAATCTGCATCACAAATATCACCCATGATGAAATGGTAGTTAGGATTTTGCTCAATGTCTGAAAGATTTTGCAAATTCCCTGCATAATTGAGTTTATCTAAATTATAAATTTGATAATTGGGATATTGTTGCACGAATCTTCTTACTACGTGAGAGCCAATGAATCCTGCACCTCCTGTGATAAGAATTTTTTTCATTTAAATAAATATGATTACCATTTAAAGTTGAACAAATATAACTAAACTCAAATGAGCGTGTTCATTAAGACTTATGGGATTTTAATTTCCATTAATTTTACAAATCCTATAACCAGCATAATTATTGCGCGGAAAAATTCGGTTTTTTGAGTAATTGTTCAAGTTTAATGATTATTAGTGGTAAATGTACAAAACCCTCAGTTTTCAGCCTTATTTTAGCACTATGAATCAGATTATTGCCCTAATTAAGAAAGATTTATTGGTTGATTTTAGACAAAAATATGTGGTAGCGGGGATCGCTTTGTATATCTTTACACTAACTTATACTGCTTATTTAGCCTTTAATAATGTGATTACCCCCGCCATTTGGAATGCATTGTTTTGGTTAAATTTATTGTTTTCAAGTGTTACAGGATTGTCTAAAAGCTTTAGTCAAGAGGCACAAAGATCTCACTATTACTACTATTTAGCTAAACCAATACATGTTTTAACAGCCAAACTTATTTACTATGGACTGTACGAACTTATTTTAATTGGCTTATTGACATGTGTTTTCAACCTTTTTTTAGGTTTTCCTATTGAAAACTCCTCTCTTTTTTTAGTTAATCTTTTCGTGGGAGCGATTGGTTTAGCTGTGTGTTTTACGTTGATAGCTTCCATTGTAGCGAAAACGGATAATGGGTCTCATCTTATGCTCATTTTGGCATTTCCTGTGATTATTCCAGTTTTATTAATTGCGGTAACTAATTCTAGAAAAATTCTCTTTGGAGCTTCACTAACCGATATTTCTGGGAATCTTTTGATATTGATCTGTTTTAATGTGATTATCATTGCATTGTCATTTTTATTGTTTCCTTACAGTTGGAAAAACTAATATGAAATATTTAATCAAGGCATTTTGGTGGAAACCACTAACAGTATTTTTATTGATATATACAGTGATTGGAGGATTTTTAATGCCAGCACCTAGATTACCAATTCTCAATGAAACCATCAGAATTCTACATTTTCATGTTCCAATGTGGTTTGGGATGATCATTATGTTTGCTTTTTCTGTTTTTTATGCTCTAAAATATTTATCTACCAAAAATTTGACTTATGATCTATATGCAGAGAAGTTAGTCAATATAGGAGTTATGTTTGGTATTTTAGGAATTATCTCGGGTATGGTTTGGGCCAATTTTACCTGGGGGGAGCCTTGGAGTAATGATCCCAAGCAAAATGCTTCAGCTATCTCCCTACTTATATATTTCGCTCTCATCATTCTGAGGGGATCTTTGCAAAACGATCATCAGAGGGCTCGAATGGGTGCTGTTTATAATACTTTTGCCTTCGCTGTTCTCATACCCCTACTCTTTATTCTACCACGAATGACCGATAGTTTACATCCAGGTAATGGTGGAAATCCTGCGTTTGGGCAATATGATTTAGACAGTGATTTGAGAATGGTATTTTATCCAGCTGTTTTGGGTTGGACATTGTTAGGATTTTGGATAGTGACTTTACAAATCAGATCAGTAAATCTTCAAAAGCAGCTAGATTATGAATAAAATAACAAGATTATTGTTTTTTTTCTTCTTTTTTCAAGGGCTTCAATTAATTGCTCGTTCTCAGTCTCAGATTGAGATGGCAGATGATTTTAGAGGGGAAGGGAAAATTTATGTAGTTATAATGGTGGTTCTTCTCATTTTAGGGGGAATTTTTTTAACCTTATTTTGGTTCGATAGAAGACTGAGCCAATTAGAAAAGCAAATTGCACACAAAAAATGAAAAAGTCACACATTATAGGCATTTTGGCCATAGCCATGGCTATAGGTATAATACTTACAACGGCTGGAGATGCCAGTAGTTATGTCACTTTTGAGGAGGCGAAGCGTCGTGACTCTTATGGTGATAGATCGAAAATTCATGTGGTTGGAAAGCTAAAAAAAACTGAATTAGATGAGGTTACGGATATTATTCCCTCTGACGATCAGCTTTCTTTCACTTTTGTGATGTTAGACGAGAATGAAGTAGAACAGATAGTATTTCACCCTAATCCCATTCCTCAAGATTTTGATCGATCTGAACAAGTGGTTGTGGTTGGCTCATACCAAAAAGATTTATTTGTCGCTGATAAAATCTTATTAAAATGTCCTTCTAAATATCAGGGAGAAGAAATTAAAATTTAACCAATGGTTCATTATTTTATAGGCAACCTAGGTCACCTGATGGTCATTCTGTCTTTGGTCACAGCATTTGTTTCTTTTATTGGTTATTTCAAAGCAGTTCAGACGAATAATCTTACCTGGGAGCGATATGCCAATTGGATTTATTATGCTCATGTTTTAAGCTTGATTGGAGTTTTGACAGTGCTGTTTTTGATTATCAACAAGCATTATTTTGAATATCACTATGCTTGGAATTACTCATCCAAATATTTGCCCATTTACTATCAGATTTCAAGTTTTTGGAATGGTCAAGAGGGATCTTTTTTGTTATGGATGTTTTGGAACGCGATATTGGGCTTGGTTCTCATCAAGACAAATAAGTTTTGGAAATCTTCGGTAATGGCCGTTATGACTTTTACGCAATTTTTTTTGACTACCATGATTTTAGGAGTTGTTATTTTTGATTTGAAGATTGGTAGCTCACCCTTTTTGTTACTTCGAGATGTTGTCCAGGACGCTGTTTTTGTTGTGAATCCTGAATTCGTACCTGAGGATGGCAATGGTCTGAACCCTTTGCTTCAAAATTATTGGATGGTAATTCATCCCCCTACGTTATTCTTGGGGTTTGCGAGTACGGTGGTTCCTTTTGCTTATGCGATTGCGGGCTTGTGGATGGGCAAATTTAAGGAATGGATTAGACCTGCTCTTCCATGGGCACAATTTGCAGCTATGATTTTGGGCATCGGTATATTGATGGGTGCTTATTGGGCTTACGAAACTTTGAATTTTGGAGGCTATTGGAACTGGGATCCTGTCGAGAATGCTATCTATATTCCTTGGCTTACTTTGATTGCAGGGATTCATACGATGATCTCGTTTAAAAAAAATGAAAATGCTTTAAAGGGAGCACTTATATTGGTTTTGGTTACTTATTTACTCATTTTATATTCTACTTTTCTCACCCGGAGCGGAGTGCTAGGAGAGACTTCAGTTCACTCTTTTACCGATTTGGGATTATCTGGGCAGTTGCTACTTTTTCTAGTACTATTCCTGGTCGGATGCATTATGTTGTTGGTTAGTGTTTGGCGAAAGATACCCTCAACTGATGAGGAAATATCCGCTTATTCTAGAGAATTTTGGATTTTCATGGGAGCAACTGTGCTTTGCTTGATGGCTTTTCAAGTAATTATACCTACTTCAATACCTGTGTATAATGAAATACTTGGATATTTTGGAATAATCTCTAATTTAGCCCCTCCAGCTGATCCAGTACGATTTTATTCTAAATTTCAATTGTGGTTTGCAGTAGGTATTGCCCTTTTATCAGGTACAGGGCAGTTTTTTTGGTGGAGGAAGATAAACTTTCATACCCTCAAAAACGAAATTCAAAGGCCATTAATGATTTCATTATTGGTTTCGACTATTATATTTATTTTTGCCGAAGTACGAGAGGTGCCTTACATGGTATTATTGACCGCCAGCATCTATTCAATTACTGCTAATAGCGCCATTTTATTGCGTTTCAAGCGAACCAATATCAAGCTTTCAGGAGGATCTATTGCACACATTGGTATAGGATTGATGTTAATTGGTATTCTTTTTTCTTCGGGCTACAGCAAAATTTTGTCTAAAAACAACACAGGCTTACTTTACAGTAAAGAATTTCCAGATGACATAAATTTGAATAATTTGTTGCTCTTTTTGAATGAGCCGCGGGAGATGGGTGATTATTCACTAGTTTACAAAGGCATACGAAAAAAGACTGTAGATTTTGGGTATGTTGATGCAAATCTACTCACGGAAACAGGCAATCCATTGCTATTACGAGCTAATGAAGACATTTATATTGATTCAGAATTACTGATATATAAGGGAGATCAAGTTGAAATTACCAATAATGAAAATTCCTATTTTGAGGTATTGTACGAAAAAGATAATGGAGATCACTTTGTGTTGTACCCACGTGTTCAGCTGAATGATCAAATGGGGACTGTATACTCACCTGATATCAGTAGAACCCTTACTTCAGACATGTATACTCATGTTAGAACCTTCCCTGATCCGGCTCAGGAAACAGATTGGGGAGAAGTCCAAAAGTATCAAGTGGCAATTGGGGAAGACTTTTTTATAAATGATTATGTCGCGACATTTAAAAAAATGGAGCGTATTGATCAAATAGAAGGGATGATACTTAGGGAAAATGATGTAGCTGTAAAAGCTGTTATTGAGATACAAGGAGAATATCAAAATTATATGGCCAATCCGATATATTTGATAAAAAATCAGATGGCGGGCAAAATACCTGTAATCGTTTATGATCTAGCTGCGCAGATTACCATTGAGTCTATAGATCCTGAAAAGGATACATTTACTTTTGGAGTCCGAAGGAGCCAAAAAGATTGGATTATTATGGAAGCAGTAGAAAAACCATATATTAACTTACTCTGGATTGGTGCTTTATTGCTTTGTTTTGGATTTTTTATTGCTATTTTACGTAGATATGAAGAGTTTATGATCTTTCGCAATAAAGGGTTGGAGTAGTAAAAAGAGATTATGTGTCTTTACGGATAGCCATTATCGGGGGTGGGAATGTAGCTACGCATTTTTTTAAGTCACTTGGGGAGCCAACTGTCAAGAAAATTTTTGTGCGAAAAAAAGAAGAAAATAAACACCTTCCTCCAGCCCTTTTATCCGAATCCAAAGATTTAAGAGCGTTGCACTTGTCAATTATTATCATCGCCGTATTGGATGATCAAATTATAAATGTTTTGACTAACTACCATTTTCATCCGGATCAAATCATTCTTCATACTGCCGGATCTGTAGACATAGATGTAATTCATCAAATGCACCCAAAAAGTGGAGTAATTTATCCGTTAATGACGATGTTTAAAGAAGATATTATCGATTATAAGCAAATGCCCTTATTAATTGAAGGAAGTTCGGAGTCTGATTTATTGTTAATCACCCGACTGGCTGAAAGTATCAGTAATCGTGTTGCTTATTTTGATTCTGAAGAACGCAAAATTGTTCATTTGGCAGCCGTAATTGCAAATAATTTCACTACTTCGCTTCTTTTGGACGCAGTGAAAATTCTTAAAAAAAATCACCTGGACAAGCACTTGCTTCTGCCTCTTATGAAACAGACCATACAGAAAGCTTTCAGTTTAGGAGGAATAAAGTCTATGACAGGTCCTGCGGTAAGAAATGATCAGCGGGTCATTGAGGCGCAATTAAGTTTATTAAGTCATTATCCAGAAACACTCGACTTATATCAGTTCTTTACTCATCGTATTAAAAAAAGTAAAATTGACTCAACTGATATCTGAAATCCAAGGCTTTACAAAAGCGATCAGAATTCCTCATCTCTTGGGGATTGTAGTTGTACAATTCTTGACAGCATTATATATCATCAAGGTACCTCAGGAAATGCTTTTGAATTTGGAATTTATCTTATTGACTAGTTCAATTGTAATGCTTGCTGCAGCAGGTTATATAATTAATGATTATTTTGATCAAAAGATTGATCTAATTAATCGACCTGATCGGGTGGTTGTTGGCATTCATCTTCGTCGCCGTCGTGCATTAATAGCTCATATGGGGTTATCAATTTTGGCAGTAATGATTGGTTTATGGATAGACCTTTGGCTGGGTCTTCTTAATTTTTTTGCTTCTTTTATGTTATGGCTTCATAGTAGCTATTTTAGGAGGATACTGTTATTGGGTAATATTTTGGTCGGGCTAATGCATGTCATGATTATTTTGGTAGTTGCTGTGTATTTTCAAATTTATAACATTTACTTATTGGCTTATTGTCTGTTTACGTTTTTGGTTATTTTTATTCGAGAAGTCGTTAAAGACCTGAGAGGGATCAAGGGAGATGCTATCCATGGAGCGAAAACTATTTCAGTGATCTGGGGTATACGAACAGCAAAAAAGCTTATTTATACATCTTTAGTCTGCGCTATTATTCTCATGATCTATTTTTTGGAAGGTTCACTTAACGCAGATTCAGGAATTTATTTTTTCGTTTTTTTACCTATTTTAGGCTGGTTTATCTTTAGACTTAGATCAGCAGATACCCAATTACATTATCGAAGTTTGAAAAAGAGTATTGATTGGATCATCCTGTTCGGAATCTTAAGTATATTTTTACTTCATGAATAGGTATAGAATCGCGATTTTTGCCTCGGGGGAGGGCTCTAATGCAGAAAATATTACTAATTATTTCAGAGGTTATGATGCCATTAATGTAGTACTAATTGTCTCAAATAGAGCGGATGTTGGAGTCATACAACGTGCCAAAAGATTGAAAGTACCTTATTTGATTTCTCCAAAAGATGAATTAAACAGTTTAAAATTTTTGCACTTATTGAAGCGGCAAAATATTAATATAATTATTTTAGCTGGGTTTATCTTGAAAATCCCTACTCATTTGATCTCTGCTTTTGCTCATCGAATTATCAACATTCATCCTGCTTTACTTCCTAAGTACGGGGGTAAAGGTATGTATGGTAATAAGATCCATAAAGCTGTTTTAACAAATAAAGAAAAGGAATCAGGAATTACGATTCATTTGGTTAATGAGCATTATGATGAAGGGGAAATACTTTTTCAAAAAAGCTGTAAAGTCATGTTAGATGATGATGTAAGTGATTTAGCACAGAGAATTCATCTACTAGAATATCAATTTTTCCCAAAAATCATAGAAGATTACATTAATAGTATCTAATCTCTTTTTAAATGTGTTTACTTTTGTATTTTACAAAACATATCCATGCGTAATAAGACCATAAAGTCTGCTTTAATCTCGGTTTTCAATAAAGAGGGGCTTGAACCTATCGTAAATAGATTATCAAGCTTAGGCATCGCGCTATATTCTACAGGAGGCACTTATACGTTCATTGATCAGTTGGGTTTAAACGTAACCCTAGTGGAGGATTTGACCGAATATCCCCCTATATTCGGAGGGAGAGTGAAGACCTTACATCCCAAAATTTTTGGAGGTATTTTGAATAGGAGGGAAGACACTAAAGACATTGCCGAGAAAGAAAAATACAATATATCAGATATTGATTTAGTCATAGTTGATCTTTACCCTTTCGAAGAGACAGTGTCTTCTGGAGGTAGCACAGAGGAAATCATTGAGAAAATTGATATAGGTGGAATTGCACTTATCAGGGGAGCAGCCAAAAATTATAATGATGTTTTGATCGTTCCTTCAAGAAGTTATTATGAGAAATTTTTAGACTTGCTTGACAAGGGAGAAGGACTTACTACATTAGATCAAAGAAAATCCTTTGCGTTGAGGGCTTTCCATATTTCCTCTCACTATGACACGGCAATTTTTAATTATATGAATAGATCCGGAGAGTTACCGGTTCATAAGGTTAGCTATGATCGAAGAAAATCCTTAAGGTATGGTGAAAATCCTCATCAAGCAGGTACTTTTTATGGCGATTTAAAAAGCTACTTTGATCAATTAGGGGGGAAAGACATTTCTTACAATAATTTAATTGACATAGAAGCGGCAGTACAAATAATTGCCGAATTTGAAGATGAATTAGCTTTTGGCATCTTGAAACATAATAATGCTTGTGGTTTCGCTATTGATTCAAATGTCAAAGCAGCATACCTTAAGGCCTATAATACAGACAGTACATCTGCCTTTGGAGGAGTATTAGTATGCAATAGGGAAATAGATTTATCCGGGGCTCAAGAGATTCATAAACTATTTTTTGAAATTATTATTGCACCTGACTACACGCAAGAGGCGCTGGAATTACTGCAAAAAAAAACCAATAGAATTATATTGGTTCAGAAAATGAAATTTGAAAGGGAACTGCAATCTAAATCTCTTTTAAATGGGCTCATTGTTCAGGATTATAATGGGATAACGGATCAGGAAAGTCATTTGAAGAAGGTAACCAAAAGGAAGCCTTCACAGGTGGACATAGATAATCTACTTTTTGCATCAAAGCTATGTAAGCACTCTAAATCAAATACGATTGTGCTTGCGAACAATTATCAGCTACTAGCCAGTGGTGTAGGTCAGACTTCTCGAGTGGATGCTTTAGAGCAAGCGATTGTAAAGGCAAGGAAGTTCGGATTTGATTTACACGGATCGGTTATGGCCTCAGATGCTTTTTTCCCCTTTCCAGATTGTGTAGAAATGGCTGGGGCTGTTGGTGTTACGGCTATCATTCAACCTGGAGGGTCCATAAAAGATCAGCTCTCTATTGATATGTGTGATGAAAAAAACTTATCAATGGTCTTTAGTGGATACCGCCATTTTAAACATTAGATAGAGATTTAAAAAGATTGATTATATTGGATGTAAATAAATACGTGGATTAATAATAATATGGGAATTTTTGATTTTTTTACTAATGATATAGCCATTGATTTGGGAACGGCAAATACTTTAATTATTCACAAAGATAAAGTAGTGGTAGATGAGCCTTCGATTATTGCAATTGATATGCATACGAATAAAGTATTAGCAATTGGCCGTGAGGCCATGCAAATGCATGAGAAAACTCACCACAATATTAAGACAATAAGGCCTTTAAAAGATGGTGTTATTGCAGATTTCCATGCCGCGGAACATATGATTCGTGGAATGATTAAGATGATCGATAAAGATCAAAAAAGGAGTTGGTTTCCTACCTCACATAGGATGGTTATTTGTATTCCTTCCGGGATTACAGAGGTAGAAAAAAGAGCTGTAAGAGATTCTGCCGAGCATGCGGGTGCGAAGGAAGTCTATATGATTCATGAACCCATTGCTGCCGCTATTGGGATTGGTATTAATATAAGCCAACCGATAGGTTCTATGATTGTTGATATTGGTGGCGGAACAACAGAGATTGCGGTTATCGCCCTTTCAGGAATTGTAGCTGATCAATCAATAAGGGTGGCTGGAGATTCTTTTACAAAAGACATTTTGGATTACATGCGAAGGCAGCATAACTTATTAATTGGTGAGCGCACTGCAGAGCGAGTGAAAATCGAGATTGGTTCTGCCTTAACAGATTTAGATAATGGTCCGGAGGAATACGAGGTAAGAGGCAGGGATTTAATGACAGGAATTCCAAAAGTAATAAAAATTTCTTATACCGAGATTGCCTTTGCTATCGATAAGTCAGTGTCTAAAATTGAAGAGGCGGTATTAAAAGCTCTTGAAATATCACCACCGGAACTTTCAGCTGATATATATGAAAATGGAATTTATTTAACGGGAGGAGGAGCAATGCTTCGAGGTCTAGACAAACGATTATCTCTTAAAACAAAGCTACCCATTCACATTGCCGAAGATCCGCTCAGGGCTGTGGTTAGAGGAACAGGCTCGGCGCTCAAAGAGCTCGATAATTATAAACCTGTATTAATGACTTAAATGCAGCAATTATTTTCCTTTCTGTTTCGTTATCGGGTTTTAGGGTTTTTTCTTTTTTTGGAGTTAATCGCATTATCACTTATTTTTTCTAGTAGTAACCTATACAATTCATACCTATTTAACACTTCTAATAAGTTCGCGGGGACTGTACTTGAAATGAATTACAACGTTGGTCAATATTTTCAATTGGATGAGCTCAACCAAAAACTTCTCCTTGAAAATGCATTATTGAGGGAGGAATTATTAAAAAAAAATTTAGAATTTAATAGGTATGATACACTCATGGAAACTATTCATGTGATTCCAGCTCAGGTCATAAATAATGAGTTTCAAAAACTGGAGAATTACCTGACTATAGATATGGGATCCTTATCTAAAATTGAATCGGGAATGGCGGTTATTTCAAGGGAAGGAGTTGTAGGCATTATTAAGTCAGTTAGTCGTCATTTTTCTACGGTAACCTCTATTTTAAATCGAAAATTAATGATATCTAGTCAACTTAATAAGACAAATACTTTATGCACTGTTCAGTGGAATTTAGAGGGCCCCTCAGTAGCAGATTTAAAGTTCATTCCTCGTCATATTAGTATTAATATTGGAGATACTGTGAGTACTTCAGGCTACAATGCAGTTTTCCCTGCAGAGGTTATGTTAGGTACCATTATGTCATATCAATTACCTGATGAGTCTCCTTTTTATTTGGCTAAAATTAAATTATTTTCAGATTTATCATCAATAGATGCTGTCTATGTAATAAGAAACCCATTAAAATATGAGATAGATAGCTTGCAAATTAATTTATGAATAGAGTAAGTTGGAAATTATTGGCGTTTTATTTTATTGGATATGTAATTTTACAAATACCATTGCTTTATAAATTTGTATTATTTGATATAGCTTTTAGTTTCTTTTATTTGGGGTATTTGATATTCTTCCCATTGGGGCAAAACCCAATGTTAAGATTAATTACTGGGTTTTTCACGGGGCTGTTCATCGATATATTTTCTAATACCCCAGGTCTTCATGCAAGCGTTTGCACCTTTGTTATGTTTTTTAGAGACACTTGGTTAAGGCGTATTTTAGAATATGAAGAGGGTGTCTTTGATTTGAATATTTACATTTTAAAAGCTCGGGGGATTTTAATGTATGTTTTACCATTCATATTTATTCATCATCTTATGATATTTTGGATTAATTATGGAAGTGGCATTGGCGTCTTTTTGGTATTTGATCGTATTTTGGTCAGTACTATTTTTTCTTGTACGAGTATTTTACTAATTAATTTGGCCATTTCCATAAAGCCTAGTCGGACATGAAAAGTCGTATTCTAGGGATAAAAATATTAATAATCCTTACAATTTTTATGTTGTCCCTTAGGTTATTTAGTATTCAAATTATGGATACAAATTATAAAGAAAAAGCCAATCGTAATGTAATTCAAAGAGTCATAGAATACCCTTACAGGGGTCTTGTATTCGATCGAAGTGGCAAGCTTTTAATGTATAATGATCCTATTTTTGATTTAGAGATTACTCCCAAAAATGTTGACTTATCAGACTCATCATTGGTTAAAGAGTTATTATCGATGAAGCAAAAAGAATTTGACCAGGCTTACTTAGATGCTAACTCTTTTTCCAGACATTTACCCTCTTTATTTTACAAGCAAATGTCCAATGAAAAATTTGCTTCATTTCAGGATAGAATGGTAGATTTGAAGGGGTTCAATATAAAAACAAGAACTACGCGGGGTTATGCTGAAAAAGGGATGGCAAATATTTTGGGATATGTGGGTGAGGTAACACGAAATTATTTAAAATTAGATACTACTGGCTATTATAAGGCAGGGGATAACATAGGAATTACAGGAATTGAAAAAACTTATGAAAGCTCAATAAGGGGATTGAGAGGAGTCAAATACCACAATGTAGATGTACAAGGGATCAATATGGGTTCTTTTAAAAATGGGACTTATGATACTTTATCACAACCAGGTCTGAACTTAGTACTAACCATTGATGCTACTCTTCAGGAATATGCAGAAAAACTTATGGAGGGAAAAATTGGAAGTCTTGTGGCAATTGATCCTTCTTCTGGTGAAATACTAGCTTTGGTTTCGGCGCCATCTTATGATCCTTCTTTGCTTTCAGGCAGAGGATTTTCAAAAAACTTTGCAACAATTCAAGCGGATTCACTGAAACCCTTATTTAATCGGCCATTACAAGCTATGTATCCACCAGGATCAATTTTTAAGACTGTTCAGGCTTTGATTGCGTTAGAGCAACAACAAGTGCAGGCGGATGAAATTATTACCGTAAATGGTCAACTTATTGGAGATCTTGCTCCAGCAGGTAGATATGACATCGTGCGCGCACTCACTAAATCTTCTAATAATTATTTTTTTAAAGTCTTTCGCCGGGTCATTCAGCAAGGGGAACATTTAAGCCCCTTTATCGACAGTAGAATAGGTTATAATAAGTGGCGGGATTTTGTTTTGCAGTTTGGTTTTGGGAATTCTCTTAATATAGATCTTCCCAACGAGAAATTAGGGTTTATACCTAGTTTAGAATTTTATGATAAAATTTATGGTAAAGAGAGATGGAAGTTCTCCAATATTTACTCTTTAAGCATTGGTCAGGGAGAACTGCTGGTTACTCCTCTTCAGATGGCTAATCTCGGTGTAATTTTGGCCAACAGAGGACATTATTATACTCCACATTTAGTTAGAGAAGTAGGCACTGAAAGTTTAGATTTTAATCAAAAAAAGAATATTGATATAGATAAAAGTCATTTTGAAACCGTTTTGGATGGAATGCAGGCATTGGTATCGGTACCTGGATCAAGGGCATATATACCGAATTTAATTTTTTGCGGTAAAACTAGTACAGTTGAAAATCCACAAGGTTTGGATCATTCTGGGTTCATGGGATTTGCTCCCAGGGAAGATCCAAAAATAGCCATTGCAGTTTATGTTGAAAACGCGGGCTGGGGCGCGCGCGCAGCGCTTTCAACAGCTAGTTTAATTATTGAAAAACATGTAAATGGGTTAGTTAAAAAGAAATGGCTCGAAAACTATGTTTTACAGGGAGACTTCGAAGATGCGAAACCAGAGTAGATACCAAATAGATACTTTATCAGTGGTTTATTTTTTATCACTAGTCACGCTTGGCTGGGTTAACATCTATGCTGCGGACTATGATTTAGATAATACTGTCTCATTTTTTGATTTAAGTCAAAGTGCCACAAAGCAGCTTATCTGGATTGGGACTTCTTTCTTATTAATTGCAGTAATTTTTATCTTGGATTATCGATTTTACGATTCATTTGGTTATGTGATTTGGGGGGTATCTATTTTCTTTCTTTTAGCTGTATTGTTTTTTGGTGAAGAAGTTGCAGGTTCAACTTCTTGGTTTGAATTTGGATTCATAAAAATTCAACCTGCCGAGTTTGCTAAAATTGCTGTGTCAATTGGGTTGGCAAAATACTTGAGCTCACAGCACATAGGAGGATCTGTCAAGAGTAAATTGGGTATTTCTGCGCTGTTATTTTTAATACCGATGGGCCTGATAATTATGCAGGGAGATTTAGGTACAGCGATGGTTTATATTAGTTTCATTTTGGTTTTATTCCGAGAAGGTCTCAGCGGGAAACTACTGTTTTTTTCACTATATGCCGGAATTTTATTTTTTTTAACCCTTTTGGTAGATCAATGGATATTACTCTTAATGGTGTTTGCTTTGTTTTTGATCTGTTTAGGCTTATTTATCAAGAATAAAAAAATACTTATTTTAATACTGGTAGTTACTATCCTAAGTTGCGGATTAATAAAGAGTGTTGATTTTGTACTGAATGAAGTTCTTAAAGATCATCAGCGACTTCGGGTTATGTCCTTGATTAATCCAAATGCAGACCCACTGGGTATTGGTTGGAATGTTATGCAATCTAAAATAGCAATAGGATCAGGAGGTTTCATGGGTAAGGGGTTTTTAAAAGGAACTCAAACTAAATTTGACTTTGTTCCTGCCCAAACTACAGACTTTATTTTTTGTACTGTGGGAGAAGAACAGGGCTGGTTAGGAGGGACCTTGATCATGATTCTCTTTGGTGCTTTCTTTTTACGCTTATTGAAGATAGCAGAGCGTCAAAAATCGAACTTTGTGAGAATTTATGGCTATTCAGCGGTGTCTATTATGTTTTTTCATTTTGCTATAAATATAGCAATGACCGTTGGGTTAGTTCCGGTCATAGGTATACCGCTTCCTTTTTTTAGTTACGGAGGCTCAAGTCTATGGACCTTCACCATGTTACTCTTTATTCTTCTTAAGTTGGATAGTCAAAGAATGAAAATATTTTAGCATTGATTAGCGAAATCTTCTGAAAATAATTTTTAATAATTCTTTGACAACTACGGCATTCATGTCCCATTGGTATTCCTTCGCCTCATTGCTTATTAAATATTCTACGGCGGCATCAAAATTTTCTAAACGCTCTATTGCTTTAATAGTAGCCTTGAACTTATCTTCACTATCTTCAAATAATTCTTTTATAAACATGTACTGATGATTAATTGAAATATTTGATAAAATACTGGTAATTCGTTCCTCTTGATGGGTATCTGCTATCGTTTTGGATTTTGAATGAAATTGTTCGTTAATTGTTTCAAAGTCTAGTTTTGATAATTCGGGTTCTTTTCTGTAGCCTAAATTATCAATCAGAGCTTTAGAGGTATTTGAAGGGTTTTTTTTGTTTTTGTAAACTTCAATGATTGGATCTTCTAATGGGAAATCATCTTTTTCCCCTTTGTTGGTTTTAATTTCATCCAAAGTTTGAAAATCAGCCATTGAGACATCATTGTTTTTTTCCAATGAACTTTCATTAGGTAGGGGGATCCTTCCCATGTCGCTCGACTCTTCAAAAGATCTTTCTTGAGTCAAATCATCAGCATCTTTTTTAGCGACTTTTTCTTTATCATTTTGATGATTTTTTGGGGGATTATTGTTGTTTTTTGATTGTATTATTTCTTTTTCTGGGTTTACTTGATTTTCTTCCGTCTCTATTTCAAGATCTTTTTCCACCGCCGCGTCCTTATTTTTTTCATGAGGGGTAACTAATTCTACAACAGGACTATTTTTTTCTTTATTCCCCTCTAACAGATTATCACTATCTTTTGGGACTGATTGGTCCTTAACAGAATCTAATTGTGAATCATCTTCAGATTCATTTGGACTGCTTGAGAGCTCTTTGACAATTACATTGCCTTCATTACTTTTTTTAAAAGTTTCACTAGACTTGAATAATTCTTGTTTTTTGAGAATAAGAATTTCAGATAGTTGCTCGACTAGTTGATGATTATCAAGCGTATGTTCCTTAAAAAAGTCAGTTGCATAACTTTTCAAATGCTTTAGATTGTTACTATCGAAGGTTTCAATAAATTCTAAAATTAAGGGTTTATGAAATATTATATATTTTACAAACTGTGAATTGAATTTTTTGTTAGTGAGTATTTCTGGCCTCTTTTTGATTTCATTATTCAAGTAGTTGGCAGGATCAAAATTGAGGACAATAAGGTCTTCAACTGCTTTTTCAATAATAGGTTTTAAATTTTTAGTATTGATCGAAATATTTTGAGAGAGGGTATTCATTAATTGCGAAATCATTGCTTTCACTTGAGGTGCTTGATAATTAAAATAAGGACTTTCAATTCTTTTTATCTCTTCTTGCCACCTTTCAAAGAGAGATTTAACGACGAGTAGATTTAGCTGTTTTATAGGAGATATGTATAGGATTTCCTTACCTGTGAGCATTTCTTTTTCTCTAAATGGTTGTATCATTAGTTGCTCGGAAAAAACAGTTTTGTATTGACGAATAAAGACTAAATTTAATTTTTCTTTTGTCATAAGTGCATCAAAAAATGCTAAGTTTAAAGTTTTTAGATCTAGGTAAAGCTATTGATTAGGAAGTTAAAAATGAAAGGCTATAGATTTATTTTATGAAAACTTATGAATTTTTTATGGAGCTAATTAAATTGAATGTTTTTCAATCTTCAAATACTACATTTTAGAATTATTTTTGAAATAAGCTCTTTATTTAGCTATGAAGATGAAATTCATCGAATAGATTGGGCATGAAATATATTCAATACAAATCATTGTTAAAAAGGGAGAAATCATCTTAAAATGGGGCGAACTGAAGTTAAACGTGAAATTATGTTTGCAGATAGAAGGAGCTCTCTTTTTTGTTGGGAGAATAGTTATGATGATGGGGGATCATATATTCAAATTTTAATTTTAGTGTTGAATAAGAGTTATACTGAAGAGGTGGCCATCATACAAAATTCAGATAATTTACCCGCTTTGACTTTAAAAAAGGCTAATGGTATATTTAGCAAACTGGACTTTCGTGATGTATTAAGGGGTGATCAGGTTCAGTTTTTTGATGATGACCTCATCAAATTCGTTAATACTTTGGACAATCGAGGGAGGCGTATTATGCTCTTGGAATTAGATGTGGATTAGTTCGGTAAAACTTTTGGTTTATATGTCCTTATAATTAGCCCAGTAGGGCATAGAATTAAATTACATGGGAATGGAGGAAAATACGGATCTGTGGTTTTTTCTGAAAGATTGTGGAAGTCCAATTGGAAAATATTAGCTGGATAATGCAAAGGGTATGAAGTGCTGCGTAGAGCATGTTTTTATGAAGACAAAGAGTATTTGTTCCTGTATTGCTTTGGTTATACTTTTTCAAAGCTTCTTAAAAGGACAACAGATGGCTGTAGGATCTTGGGAAAGTCATTTTAGTTATGCTGAAGGACGCTTCCTTGCTACAGGTAATGGTACTATTTTTTGTGCTGCTGCTCATGGCCTTTTCAGTGTAAAAGATGATGTTTTGGAGATCATTGATAAAAATAAGGGACTCTCTGGAGTCAGTGTCTCAGCACTAAATTTTTTGGAAGAGCCACAGGTATTAGTGATTGGTTATCAAAATGGTATCATTGATCTGGTTTATACCGATCACGTAGTTTCAATTCAAACAGTAAGTAATATCGAAATGATTACATCAAAATCGGTTAACGATTTTATACATCAGGGGAACCATATTTATCTAGCGACAGATATGGGTATTGCCTTACTTGATTTGAAAACTGAGGAGATCAGCGATTTTTATAGTGAAATTGGACCCAACGGATCAGTTGTATCTGTCCAGGATTTGTTTTTATACAATGACAGTTTGTTTGCAATTTCGAATGAGGGCATTTTGGCCGCGCATTTAAATACGAATCTTTTTGATTTTAATAATTGGGAGTTTTATCAAGAAACATCGATTTATAATCCCTTGAGGCTATTTAAGTTTTCAAATGATCTTGTGGTTTTGAGCGAGGATTATTTATTTAAGAAATCTAATGATATTTGGGATACGTTGTTGGTATTGCCAGAGACAATGAATCAAGTGATTTCAACAAATCAAAATATATATTTTCTTTCAGATCAAGCAGTTTATAAAATGACGGAGGGAGTGATTGTACCTTTTATAACTGGCCGTTTTAAATCAGGTCATGATTTGATCGTAAATGAGGAGGAATTTTGGATTGCTGATGGACACTTAGGTTTGATTAAAATCACCAAAGGTATGGATCAACAGGTGATACCCAATGGCCCCATGTACAATGATATAACTGGAATGGATATAATAAAGGGGGCTTTATATGTCTTTCATGCGCCCGATCTAGATTCATCATTTACTGAAACTATCGAGGGTTATTCTAAATTTAGTAAAGATCAATGGGAGGCACAGAGTGTTGAGGGGTTTAATAATATTTCGGGGATCGCTCAATTTAAAGGTAAGTTGTTTTTATCCTCTTATGGGCAAGGAATTTATGACCTTGGTGGTGAAAAATTAATTTCTAATCCAGAATTAAATAATGCATTGATTACTGATATGCGTTCTACGGGTGATTTTTTATGGTTTACTAATTATAAGAGCCAGAAGCCTTTAGGTCGTTTTGATGGAGAGGCTCTCTCATTTTTATCTAGTGCCCAGTTAGGCACTACAACTCCATTGTACATCGCGGAGTCATCAGAAAATATTTTGTGGATTAAAAATAGTTCAACAGAGCGTTTTGGAGTCATGGCTTTTGACCCTTCAAAAAATTTAAACTGGCAGGCGAAGTCTTCATCTGGAATACCCTCAAAAACTGTTTATGATATTAAGGTGAATAGAGATGATGAGCTTTGGATGGCTACAAAATTGGGCATAGCTTATTTTTCAAATGCTTCCCTAATTTCCGAAGAAGAGCAGGCTTACGCTCCTTATTTTGAGGGTGAAATTTTATTCGAAAATGAAAAGGTTACGGCACTGGCATTTGATGGCGGAGATCGCCTGTGGCTGGGTGGTGAACGTGGTTTATGGGCTTTTAGCAACACTCTTCAGACCCAGATACATCATTTCACTTATGAAAATTCTTTTTTACCTTCTAATACAATTTTGGAATTGGCTTATGATGGGGAGACGGGTGCTCTTTATATTTTGACAGAGGAGGGCTTAGTTTCATATCAGACCGATTCCTCAGCACCTCTTTTAACAAATAGTCAAGTAACTATTTATCCCAATCCGGTCACCGCAAATTATGAGGGGGATCTGATTATTTCCGGGGTAGTGGGTGATGCTATAATAAAGTTTGCTACCATTGATGGGACGATTTTATATGAGACTCGAGCCAATGGAAGTATGGTTTCCTGGGATTTGATAAAGTTTAATGGGGATCGATTATTAAATGGAGTCTATTTGGTATTTGTTACTGATATGGATGGATCAGAAAAATGGGTTGGAAAATTTGCCGTTATACGATGATTATTAAGACAGAGGGAATAGTAATAAATTATATTAAATACAAGGAGTCATCGATAATAATAAAAATATTGACAGAGGAGTATGGTTTTCAATCTTTCTTGCTTAGTGGAGTCCGAAGTATTAAATCAAAAAAGAGCATTGGTAGTTTTCAGTCGTTAAACGTACTTGAGTTAGTTGCTTACAAATCTTCTAAAGCAGATATATATCGGCTCAATGAGTTTAAATTACTTCATATCACGCCATCTTTTAAGATCGATTTAAAAAAAAGTGCTATAGTGATGTTTTGTACAGAACTATTGAGTAAAACCTTGTTTTATGAGCGAACAGGGAATCGGGATCTGTATCAGTTCTTAAAAAATGAAATCATTATCTTTGATCAATTAAAAAAAGAATTTGAGTCTTTTCACATTTATTTCTCAATAAAATATGCCAGTTATTTAGGATTTTTAATTCAATCAGTTGAGTCTTTACTCCCTTTTAAAGAGAATTTAAGTTCACCACTTTATATATATTTGGATAATATTATCCGATCGGAGTGCTATATCAGTGAGCCGACTACGGGAGCTTTAAGAAGGTTGGCATTAAAGCACATAATAAATTTTTATAGCCGTCATATGGAAAATTTCGGTGAGATAAAGTCATTAAAGGTATTATCCCAAGTTTTCAAGTGAAAGTTACTATTCAATTATTAAATAATAGCAATTAATTGACCATTCGAAGGGTAAGGTATATCATCTTTTTGCGTGATGTTTTAATACTATCAGTATCGGCATTTGGGGGACCTCAAGCCCATATTGCAATATTTTTGGATTTGCTGGTTAAAAAGCGAGCTTATTTGTCAGAGACGAATTTAATCGAGCTTTTTGCTTTATGTCAAATTTTACCTGGCCCTACTTCTACTCAAACAATAACGGCATTGGGTTACAAGATAGGGGGATCTAAATTGGCTTATTTAACCCTTTTGGTTTGGGCATTTCCTGCAGTATTATTAATGATGGCCGCCGCTCTTACTGTAGATATTTTGAATGATCAGAATATATCTTTGGAATTTTTAAGATATGTTCAACCCATGGCGGTTGGGATTGTAGCCTATTCGGCATATCGTATTTCAATTAGTGTAGTTTCCAGTATAGATGGATATTTCTTGATGGCTCTTGCAGCAGTTTGTTCCTTTTATTTGCGTTCTCCTTATGCTTTTCCAGTTTTATTATTTTTCGGAGGTTTTATAACGGCTTTTAAATACAAACAGCAACCTAAATCTGAAAAATTACCATTGAACATCAATTGGACACATTTTGTGGCTTGGGCTGGCGTATTGTTAATAGCCGGCGTCTTTGGTACATTTTTTAGTTTCTTACCTATTAAGATTTTCGAAAATTTTTATCGGAATGGGTCTTTGATTTTTGGGGGAGGTCAAGTCCTCATTCCTTTATTGTTTACAGAATTAGTAGAATTTAAAGCTTTGCTCACCTCTGAAGAGTTTATTTCTGGCTATGCCCTTGTTCAAGCAGTTCCAGGACCTACTTTTTCATTTGCAGCCTACTTGGGTGCACTGATTATGTCAGAATGGGGTATTGGAGGACAAATTGCGGGTGGGGCACTGGCTGTGATGGGTATTTTTTTACCTGGCACTTTTCTGATTTTCTTCGTCTCTAAGTTTTGGGAGGATGTTAAAAGATATAGAGTGATCAAAGCCTCCTTGGAAGGGATTAATGCAGTTAGTTCAGGATTGGTAATCGCAGCAACGTTGTACTTGTTAGAGCCTATTCCCTTAACGCCGACAAATTATTTGCTAATTTTTATTACGTTTTTAGTGTTATTTTTCACTAAAATACCTGCGCCCTTTGTAATCCTAGCAGGATTGACCATGGGATTTATAATCGGCTAAAAATTAGGTGTTTATTCTGGATAACTACAATTAATCATCCATTTTTTCAAAGTCAAATTCCTCCAAAAATGATTGCGTTTGCTCAATATTCTGAAAATTAAAAACTTTTGAGTCTCCTTTGTTACTAAAAATCTCGATTTTTATAGTTTCTATTGCCTTATTATTGGCGAGCGGATTAGATACTAAGCGCGCATTTTCAGAAACCTTATCTTTGGCTTTATACGAAAGAGAAACTGTTTTTCTTTTAATTCGGCCGCAATAAGAACAAGAAAATTCTTGATTAATACTGCCATCCCAAAATTCTGTTGCTTCCTCCACTACCTCTTCTTTCACCAGACGTAAGGTTTTAAAACCACAATTATCACATTCATGTGCATTCAAGTGGCCTTTATATTTTTCTATGTGTGTATAACCTGTTTCTTCATCAATCCAAACATCGTAATCTACTGAGAAGACATTTTCTTCAGCTTGCTGTCCTTCATCTAGATACGCATCTTCTTCTTCTTCACTTAACAATTTCATTTTGTTTCCAGTAGTTGGATTGATTCTTGGGGTGTACCTAAGTTTTTCAAGTCGAGAACTAATCCTTCCTGGATAATAATAGGTGAATATTAAGTGCGCAACATATCCATAAAGTGTTCCAAAGCAGATACCCATAAAGGCTCTTATGGCGAACCACGGCATAGGTGCTCTTTCAACAATTTCCTCTTGCAGAACGTTTACTAAACAGAAAATTGACATCGCAACCATAATTTGGGAAAAGCGTAGTACTTTAATCTCAAATTCACTTGCAATTTCGTGTTTTGCCTTCATAGATTTTTTGGTACTGTATATGATCCAATAAATCACAACTGACAAAATGGAAATGACCAAAAACGCGATGATCAGCCATTGCATAGTCACTGCCCAAAGGTCTAAAAAAGGGAGGTCGCTTACTTGTATGTTCATTGTTTTGTTTTTAGAATCAGGTAAAACTAATATAAATTCATTGAAAAATGGATTTCAAGCTCAAAGAAATAATCAAATTAAATAGAAATGATTTTAAAAAGTTCATTCTAGCATAAACTACAGTATTAAATGAATCAAGGGGTTTTAAGAAAAATTTTTTTTCGATTGAAATAATAAAACATGTCTAATAGGAGATAAGCCGTTCAGCTTCATCAAATAAAGTTTTAGCCTTAAGGAAAATTTCATCTCCATCATTGTAAACGGGATAAAACCCGTCACTTTGCCAAATTCGACGACCAATGTAAGCCTTCATTAAGCGTTGTAGTCGTTTTTTTGATAGTTCAAATTGCATCTCATCGAAAACTAATCCATTTCTATTGGCTCGTATCTTGATTTCTCTTAGCTGTTGAGTACTTATCTGATAATCGGAAATAAATGTTTTCAAACCTAATTTTTTGAGATAAATTTCATTTTTAGTAGCATATGATAATGCATATTCAGCCAGTGTGTTTGACGTAAATAGTGCATTTAGATAAGTGCTATTTTGAGTGGTATCGTAGGCCACAAAATAATCTGGTATCACGCCTCCACCTCCATAAACTGTTCTACCACCTTTAGTTTTATAAATCAAGGAATCAATGATTTGCATGCTGTCCTTAACAAACATTTCGCCTCGGGTAAACCGCTCATAATATTCTTTTCTGTATTCTGTTAGATTATTTTCATAAGGTTTTTGAATGCATCGCCCACTAGGTGTGTAATATCTTGATATAGTCAGTCTTAATTGACTACCATCACCTAGATCAATAGGCATTTGAACTAGCCCTTTACCGAAGGATCTTCTTCCAACAATGAGTGCTCTATCATGATCTTGTAATGCACCAGCAACAATTTCTGAGGCAGATGCGGAGCCTTCATCAATTAATATGATTAAGGAGCCATTCTTAAAGGTCCCTTTTCGGGTAGATCGGTGCGAATTATTGAATCTGTCTTGTTTTCCTTTGGTATAAACAATCATTTTATTTTCGTCTAAAAATTCATCAACTATCGAGATTGCTCGATCCATATAGCCCCCCGGATTACCTGTAAGGTCTAAGATGAGTTTAGACATATTTAATTGAATTAAGGACTTTAGAGCAGCTTTGAATTCTTTGAATGTTGTTGCAGAAAATCTACTTATTTTAATGTAGCCTATCTCATTATCTACCATATAATGGGCATCCACTGAATATTGGGGAATTACGTCTCTTTCGATATCAAATTTAAGTAGATTCTTTTGGCCATAACGTTGAATATAGACAGCTACATTTGATCCTTTTGGCCCCCTAAGTCTTTTGACTACATCACTATTTTTCATCCCCACACCTGCAACAATATCGTCATTCACACGTATAATTTTATCACCCGATTTTATTCCCAATTTTTCTGAGGGGCCACCGCTTAAAGGGGATATAACGTTTATGGTATCATGAAAAATATTAAATTCGATGCCTATACCATCAAAATTACCTTGGAGTTGTGCGTTCATATATTCACTATTCTCTGCATTGATATAGGCCGAATGAGGATCTAGCTTTGCAAGTATGTCTTCGATGACTGATTCTACTATTTCATCCTCTGCCACTTCATCTACATAATCCTCTTCAATGTAAGATATAATTTTTCTTAACTTGTTGAAATTTGCATTGAAGAATGTTTTTTCTGTATCCAGTCCAGTTATTTGTGTACCAATAAGTACACCTAAACAGACAGACAAACTAAGATAAAGGAGTAATTTGTTGGCTTGACTGGTGCGCGAATCTACCATGACATACTGTTGATTTAAAACTCAAAGATCGGTCAAAATATAATATTAATGCGTAGACTTTTGAAATTTGATTTTTTTGGTGTGTATGATTTTTGAATATTTATATTTGTAATACAATGCAAATGATTCATAAGACTATCTCAACGCTTCTTGCAGAAAATTCGACTAACGGCAGGGTTTTAAATAGACTAGGTGTTGACTTTGAGGTGCATTATCATCAAACTCTATTCGAGGTTTGCGAGGTGTTCAAATGGAATCAAACAGTGATTTTAAAAGCACTTGAATTAGAAAAATTTAATGTAAAGTTGACCTATGAGGAACTCGAAAAACGTTCTCTTGGACAACTTATGGCTTATTTAAAGCAGTCACATGTAGTTTTCATTAAGGAATATTTACCATACATCGGTATTTTAATAGATAAGTTGAAAGGTCCTGGGCCATTAATTAAAGATCTTAAATTAGTATTTCCCCTATTTTTTGAGGATTTCGTCACTCATATTCACGAAGAGGAAGATGGCTTATTTGATTACGTCAAAATTTTGGTGAGGATGGAACAAGGGAAAGTGATCAATCCCCTAAAAAAATTATACTTTTTAAGGGATATTAATCTAGAAATTAGTGCCATCGATCACAAAAATGAAGATGAAATGGAAAGTATGAGGGCTTTAGTGGCAGAACTTCCAGATACGGGATTTATGATGGGTCTTGTCAAGAAAGAATTCCAGTTATTTGATGAACTTTTAATGTATCATGCTAAAATAGAAGATCAGCTTTTTTTTCCGAAGTCGATCGTATTGGAAAAAAAAATCTGGTCTGAGATAGATCAGTATTCAGCAGATAACTAGTGGGACGTATTTTAGCAATAGATTTCGGCTCGAAGCGAAGTGGCATAGCTACTACGGACCCTTTGGGTATAGTGGCTACGCCCCTAAAAGCCCTCTTAACCCATAATATTTTTGATTTTTTATCCCAATATTTTAAAAAAGAAGAGGTGGAATTGGTGGTTGTTGGTTGGCCTAAGAAAATAGATGGATCTGAAACCAATAATACGCCTCTGGTTAGGGCTTTTATGAATAGATTTAAGAAATTATTTCCTGGAATGCCATTGTCATTGCAAGACGAGTGGAACACCTCAAATTTTGCTATGACAGCTCTAATTGACAGTGGGGTCAAAAAAAAAGGGAGACGGGACAAACTTGCCGTTGATCAAGTAAGTGCTGTATTAATTTTACAATCCTATTTGGAATCGAAAATATGATTTATCCTATCACGCTTTATGGTGATCCAATATTAAAAAAATCTGCTCAAAACGTTATTCCCGATCAAGAGGATTTATCGGTGCTTATTGCAGATATGTTTGAAACCATGTATCATGCGAATGGGGTGGGACTGGCAGCTCCTCAAATTGGGAAGTCTTTAAGAATTTTTGTGTTAGACAGTGCTCCAATGAAAGCCTCAGAGGAGCCAAATAAATCTGGATTTAGACAGGTATTTATCAATCCAGAAATCATTGAGGAATATGGCGAGAAATGGCCTTTTGAAGAGGGTTGTTTGAGTATCCCAGGCATCCGGGAAGATGTCATGCGTGCATCAAATGTTAAAATTACATTTTTTGATGAGTACTGGAAACGACATACATGCAAGTTTAGTGGAGTTGACGCTCGCATTATTCAGCATGAGTATGACCATATTGAGGGGATTCTATTTACAGATCACATATCAGCCTTTAAGAGGAGGCTGCTTAAAAGTAAATTAACGAATATTAGTAAAGGAAAAGTAGAAGCAGAATACAGAGTCAAGATGCCTAATAGAAAATGACAGATTTAAAAATAAGTATAATTCAATCTGATTTATTTTGGGAAAATATTGAGGCTAACTTGGCGCATTTTGAAGAAAGAATATGGGCTATTCAGGGTAGCATTGATTTAATTATTTTACCTGAAATGTTTTCCACAGGTTTTACAATGAACGTAGAGAGGTTATCGGAACCTCCAAATTTTAAAACTTTTCGATGGATGTTACAAATGGCAGAGCAAAAGAATGCGGTGATTATAGGATCCTTCATTGTTAAAGAAAATAATAACTATTTCAATCGCTTGTATGCTGTTTATCCAGATGGGACTTTTAGCTTTTATGACAAAAAGCATTTATTTGCTCTAGGGGAAGAGCAAGATTTTTTTAAGGCTGGAGAGGAAAAGACGATAATCACCGTAAAAGGGTGGAGGGTCTGTCCACTAATTTGTTATGACCTCAGATTTCCAGTTTGGTCCAGATTAAAATCTAATGGCGTTGACTACTATGAGTATGATATATTAGTTTATATTGCTAGTTGGCCAAAAATGAGAGTCAATGCATGGGATACTTTATTAAGTGCTCGGGCGATAGAGAATCAAAGTTATTGTATCGGTGTTAATAGAGTGGGAATTGATGGCAATAATTTAGAGTACCCTGGTCATTCGAGCCTTTATGATTATTCAGGATTTCAACAGAGCTTTCTGGGCGAAGAAGCCACTACTTTGACTACTTTATTGAGCAAAGAAAACTTAGATTTTTTCAGGAATAGCTTTCCTTTTCAGAAAGACGCGGATTTCTTCAAACTTCTTTAATTTTTTCTTTTATTTCCTTAATAAAAGGGCCAAAGGAATTAAAAAAGCTTACCGGTATTTTTTGTTTTAACTTTTCCAATAGCATGCAAGTGTTCAAACTAATTATCATATGCTCTTGATTGTTTTGCATTACTTGATTTAAGATTTTGCTCAATCCATCGATCTTTTGACCAGATTCAAAAGTTAAAATTATAAGGCAACTCGCATTTTTAGCTATGAAATGGGATGCCCATTCAAAAAATGATGGATCAGAAAAACAATCTAAATGGAAGTAATCAGGAGGATTTGTTAATTTTGAAAGCGTTTGTATGATGGGACTGCCATAGCTTCGCATTGGCAGTTCATCGGTGGATTCATAAATCAATACTGATCTCATTATTAAGAATAGTTTAGTGCAATTTATATTTGATATATGGAAAAATTCATAGAATATCTGTATTCCAAGTTTTTATTGTGTGAAAGCGTATCAATTGACAGTCGCACTGTTTCAGAAGGATCTCTTTTTTTTGGACTTAATGGGCCAAATTTTAATGGAAGTCAATATGCATTAGATGCCTTAGACAAAGGCGCATCATTTGCGGTCATAGATGATCTTCATGATTTTAAGGATCCAAGAATTATCTATTGTGAAGATACCTTAAAGGCTTTACAAAGTCTTGCAACATTTCACCGATCATTTTATAAAAATCCCTTGATTGCTTTGACCGGCTCTAATGGTAAAACAACTACTAAGGAATTGATGTATCGGGCATTGAGTAAAAAATATATAACCCATGCAACTTTTGGAAATTTGAATAATCACATAGGTGTGCCGCTGACCCTGCTTGGAATTACTCCACAGACAGAAATGGTTATAATCGAAATGGGAGCTAATCACGTGGGTGAAATTAATGAATTATGTCAGATGGCTCAACCTACCCATGGATTAATTACCAATATTGGACACGCTCATACGGCTACCTTTGGAGGATTTGAAGGGGTTGTCAAAGGTAAAAGCGAACTTTTTGATTATCTACGAGTCAATCAAGGGATGCCCTTCATAAATACAGAGGATAAAGTTTTGGAAAATATGATTAAAAGATTTGAAAATAAGGTGGTTTACCCCAGCGGAGACATAAAGTTCGTTGCTGCTAAGCCAATGGTATTTTACAAGATGGCTGAAGTTACTCATCAGACTCATCTTTTCGGCGCGTACAATTACATAAACATTGCAGCAGCCTATGCCGTAGGGACATACTTTAAAGTCGAAAAAAAATCACTTACAGAAGAGATAAATAACTACCAACCAGATAACATGAGATCTCAGTTGCTATTACATGGATCAAATCGAATACTCCTTGATGCTTACAATGCAAATCCTGATTCCATGCGGGGGGCATTGAATAGCTTGAAATCTTTTTCTGGGGAGAAAATTGCGATTTTAGGAGATATGAATGAGTTAAAAGATAGTGAGGTTAAACATCTTCAATTGCTTCAAGAAGTAGATATGTTGAAGTTGCAAATGGTCATCATCGTAGGTCCTCAGATGGCTTTGATAAAGAGGTATTTTCCTAAAATAAAATGGTTTGCTACTTCCACAGAGGTGGCTCAATTCATAACAGGCTTATCTTTTGAGCATACAACCATTTTAATAAAAGGATCTAGATCGATTGAATTGGAGCGTGTTGTATCATCTTTTAATTAAATCATATGTTACAAGTTTTTCAATTTTTGAATGATTTGAAGAATAATAACAATCGGGAATGGATGCAGGATCACAGGCAGCTTTATGAGGAATGTAAGGAGGAGGTCACGGAGCTGATTCAAAAACTGATCAATGGGATAAGTCAGTTTGATTCAAGTATTTTAGGTTTGCAGCCAAAACATTGTATGTTTCGTATTAATCGGGACATTAGATTCAGTCACAATAAAGATCCGTATAAAAGCAATTTCGGAGCGGCAATTACAGCAGGTGGTAGAAAAACGGGAAATCCTTCTTATTATTTACACATTGCTCCTAAAAAATCATTTTTTGCGGGAGGTATGTATATGCCAAGTGCAGATAGGCTCAAGAAAATAAGGCAGGAGATCGATTACAATGCCTCAGAACTTAAGGCAATAATAAGGGAAGATACTTTTTATGAGACTTTTGGAGATATTAGAGGACAAGCTTTAAAGACCTGTCCCAGGGGCTATTACTTAGATCATCCAGATATCGAGTTGTTGAGGTTAAAGTCTTTTTTGGTAAAAAAAGATCTGACCGACCGTTCATTTAATTCACCACATCATTTTTCACGATTGATTAGCTTGAGCGAGATGATTTATCCCCTTAACAAGTATTTAGAAGTAGCTATCAGCTAAGTCAAAATAATTTGATATTTGTTTGCAATAAATGATAACTCCGTTAGTTTTGCCATCCATTTTTAGGGCGCTTAGCTCAGTTGGTTCAGAGCACCTCGTTTACACCGAGGGGGTCGGGGGTTCGAATCCCTCAGCGCCCACAACTTAAGTATTAGAAATGGTATTTTTCAATCCTCTCGCATATTAGAAACAAATGCGGTATAAAATACTTACTTTTTATCTCCCTACCATTTTGAGAACTGCTTGAATTTTAAGCCATTTTTATAAAGTAGAAAACCCTAAAACAAAATAGTTGATATTGATGTGATATAATTCTTACTAATTACATTAATTTTTAGCAATTCCCTCTTAATATATTCAAAATCAAAGATTCTTGATTAATACCAAATGTTACCGTTAAGGTCGAATATTTCTAGTGGAGAAATCAACAACACTGACTTAAATATTTAGTATGGATCTTAATGACTTTGTATTTTAACCAGAAAATAGTACAGGAGCTTGAAGATTGAGTAGAAGCCGTATTATGAAAAAAAAAATATTAGTCATTTTTTTTCAAAAAAATGCAAAGGTTTGCGTAAAGATTGTCAAAAATGCAATCGATTGCGTATTAAATTTATCCAAAGTTATTTTTTTGTTAACGAAAAAAGAATCTACTTTACCGTAGTAATATAAACGATCAATTAATAATTTTTTACTTTTTGCTAAGTGAAAAGTGAAAAATTATATTTGAAAATAGGAGAGAAAAAAGTTTTTAGAAAATAATTTAAATAATAAATAGATTAAATAGTATGAAAAATTCAGTTAAAAATATCGCATTTTTTCTATCTGCTGCACTGCTTACTTTTTTTGTAAGCTGCTCAGATGATGATGATGCCACGCCAACGTTAGATTTAAGCGATGATCAGATCGATGATATTGTAGATGATATTGTAGATTCAGGACCTGTGCTCGCAGATGGTATTTATATTGTCGGGGCATCCGTTTCCGCTGATACGACATCGGCTAATCTACTACAAGCAGGTAATGTAGGAGCTCCAGAGTTCGGAAACCAAACTCGTGTAGGCTTTTATGAAGGGTATGTCTACATGGGAGAAGGAAACTATTCTTTTTTGAAAGTTGAGGGAGAGACAATGACTTCTATCGGTGGTGCTTGGACAAAATTTATGAGAGATAGTGATCCAGATTCAATTGAATCTTTTGGTGGAGCGTTAGATGCGGGAGGTGAAGGACAATCCCCATTTAATACAGGTAAATTAGCCCATGTCATGTATGATGAATCAACAAGTCAATATGCTTTAACAGCTGTTGAATACTGGGAAGTGATAGGAAGTGCCACGGACGAAGGATGGTCTGCCGGTCAGCAAATTGCAGAAACATCTAAATCTGCAGAAAGTGTCGTATTTGTTGGAGAGAACATTACAATGAGAGAAGGTCCTTATAAATTCAGATTTAATAGTAATTGGGGAATTAATCTTGAAGAGAGTGAATGTGATAATGCGGCTACGGCTTGTTTAGATTATTTTACTAACCTTGGCGGTACATTGGACGCTTTGGTCGCAGGAGGAGCAAATATGGAATTTGGAACTGGAAATGATGGGGTTTATAAGGTAACAATAACATACTCTCCAGGGGCTGGTATTAGTTTGGATATAGATGTTGAAAAGACAGGCGAGGCAGAGGCATTAGCTGAATATCCGGAGACCTTGTATATGATAGGTAGCGCAATTGGTGGTTGGGATTGGGAAGCCAATGGTCAGCCATTGATTCCAGTTTACGATAATAAGCATTTGTTTTGGAAAGTGGTTTATCTTGATACTGCAGGAGGATCAGAATTCAAATTCTCTCCAGTATTGGCATGGAATAATGACTTTGGAAAAACTGGAGATGCAGTTGATGGTGTATTTGCCAAGGGCGGAGATAATCTGGCCATGCCTGGAGCCTCTGGTTACTACGCGATTACCGTAAATCTTGAGACGGAAACTATTGAAGTAACTGAAGATGTTGGAATTTATGGTATTGGTGGTGATACATTTGGATCATGGGATGCCGCAGTTCCTGAGCATAAATTCATGAAAACAGATTCAGTCTTTACCTCTCCTACAATATTGGCTGATGGTGAATTAAGGATTCATTTCACTTCTTCAACTTTAACAAAGTCTGAGAGTACTGAGGCAGTCGATTGGTGGCAAGCAGAATTTGTTGTGGTTGAAAGTGGAGCGATTGAATTTAGAGGTACTGGTGGCGACCAAGCAAGAACAGCTGTAACTGCCGGTCAGAAAGTTTATCTTAATTTCAAGACTTTAACAGGGACCATAGAATAAAATTTTAGATGTATAATTTAAAGGCTACCAAGGAATATTGGTAGCCTTTATTTTTCTTTGGTCTGTCTTACATCATAAAAACCTTACAAGCGATGAGGATAATTGTTGCTTTTTTTTTGTGCACAATTACAAATTTAGTTTTTGCTCAGGTTATTACTTCAGATCCCTTATTCCCCTTAGATAATTCGCCAGTAGTAATTGATTTTTATTCTGATCAAGGAACAACTGGCTTATTAGGTTATCAAGGCGATGTTTATGCACATACAGGTGTTATTACGGATAAGAGTGCTTCTCCAGGGGATTGGAGATACGTTAAAACATCATGGGGTGAAAATACTCCTCAAACACAATTAACCCGTATTGATCCAGATCATTATCAGTTAAGTATTAATCCTACAATTAGGGAGTATTATGGGGTTCCTGATGATGAGAAAATTTTGAAAATGGCATTCGTTTTTAGGAGTGCAGATGCTTCACTAGAGGGGAAAGGAGATGGCGGAAGTGATTTATTTATTGAATTATATCAGGGTTTTGCTTTAAATGTGGTCTCTCCTACTACGAGGTATAAGTTTTATGATTCTCAAGATACTATTAAAGTTTCTTTTGTCACTTCTGAAACAGCCCTTTTTCAATATTATATCGATGAATCATTGGAACTTTCTTTCGATACCAATGCCTATACTTTATATCACCAGGTATTATTAAGCCAATCAGTGCATAGCTTAAAAATATTAGCTATCAATAATACCGACACCTTATCATTTAAGCATGATTATATTGTCTCACCCATAACTAAAGAATTAAGCCTTCCGGAGTCTGTTGATGCTGGCATCAATTATTTAGTGGGCGATACTGCTGTGACCTTAGTTCTTGCTGCGCCCGATAAAAAAAATGCATTTTTATTGGGAGATTTTAATGATTGGTCTCTAAATGGAGCCCATCAAATGCAAAGGGACCAAGACTATTTTTGGATCACATTGGAAGCACTGGAAAAAGGTAAGGAATATCCATTTCAGTATTTAATTGATGGAGAAATTTTGGTTGCTGATCCCTATACTGAAAAGATAATTTCTCGGTTTGATGATGTACAAATCAGAAATGAAAACCGTTATCCAAACTTAGATCCTTATCCGATAAACGACACAAATTTTGAAGTCTCGGTACTCCAGCCTTCTAAACCTATTTATGAATGGAAGGAAACGAGTTTTCAAAAGCCAAAAAAAGAAGATCTAGTTATTTATGAGCTCCTGGTGCGTGATTTTACCGATGAAAGAACTTTTCAAGCCGTTATAGACAAATTAGATTATTTAGATTCTTTAGGGATTAATGCTTTAGAACTCATGCCGATTATGGAATTTGAGGGAAATTTAAGTTGGGGATATAATCCTGCTTTCATGATGGCAGTAGATAAATATTATGGAACAGATTATGAACTAAAAAAATTAATAGATGCATGTCATCAAAGAGGGATAGCGGTCATACTTGATATCGTTTTAAATCATCATTTTGGAAGGAGTTCGCTAGTTAGATTATATAATACAGGAGATTATGGCGCACCAAATGCTGATAATCCATGGCTCAATCGTACGGCAAAACATGATTATAATGTCGGATATGATTTCAATCACGAAAGTGAGTGGACTCGGTCCTATATGGATCGAATATTGACTTATTGGATTGAAGAGTACAATATTGATGGCTACAGGATTGATTTGTCTAAAGGCCTGACTCAAAAAAATACTTTGGGTGATGTGACGGAATGGGGAAAATACGATGCAAGTCGCGTGGCAATTTTGAAACATTTTGCTGATGTTGTCTGGGAAGCAGATTCAGACGCATACGTAATTTTGGAGCATTTTTCAGAAAATCCCGAAGAGTCCGAATTAGCGGATTATGGTATGATGTTGTGGGGAAATTTAAGAGGAAATTTTTTCAGTACCGCGATGGGGATAGCGAGCGATCTTAAATGGGGCTACTATAAGTCCCGAGGATGGAATGAAAATGCCATAATCGGTTACATGGAAAGTCATGATGAAGAGCGAATTTTACATGAGGTAAGGGAACGTTCTCTGGAATCTTTTGAAACCCAAATAAATAGACTTGTTCAAAATGCTTTATTTTTCTTTGCTATTCCTGGTCCGAAAATGCTTTGGCAATTTGGAGAATTTGGTTACGACCTAGAATTGAACAATGATAGATTAGGAGTAAAGCCGACCAAATGGGAATATTTGGAGGATGATAGTCGGCAAAAATTATTAAAGGCTTATCAAGCCATGATAAATTTAAAAACACAAACCAATTATTTGGATGATAAAAATTTTGATTGGCAGCCAAGTGGAAATGTAAAATGGATTACATATCAACATCCCGATGTTGACATTGTTATTTATGGGAATTTTACAAAGCAAGATCAAGAAACATCCCGCTATTTTACTAATACAGGTACTTGGTATAATTATCTTACAGGTCAAACAATATCAGTTGATAATTTAAATGAGAAGGTTACACTGTCACCTGCTAGTTTCGGAATTTATTCAAATCAGCCTCTTGAGAATTATATCGAAGACATGGTAGGAGATTATTTGAACAATATATCCGAGGGAGATCCAAAAATTGAACTTTTTTTCCCTAATCCCGCAATTAATTTTATTCAACTTGATCAAGCCTCAGGATGGACAAAATACACAATATATAATTTAACGGGGAAATCTATAAAATCAGGAATACCAGAAAATAATGTGATAGATGTCTCAGATTTATCTAAGGGCATTTATCTCATCAATTTTGAAAATAAAATTTTAAGTAGAACAAAAAAATTAATAAAGAATTGAAAGCTAAGATCCCCGATGGGAGTTTTGCTTGTTTTTATGAGTGCAAATAAATTAAAAATAAGATGGTTAAAAATTATTTAAAATTAGGGAAGAAACTTTTTAGCTTCATTGCAGGAAAAATCCTCTGGACGACTTCATTAAGTTTTTTGTTTTTGTGTGCCAAAGCGCAAGAACGTACTTTGATAGGTAAAGTGGTAGATGAAAACAGTGAAGGTTTACCTGGAGTTAATATAATTATTAAAGGTACGACTATTGGAACCATTACAGATTTTGAGGGGGTCTATCAACTTAATATTCCTGAAGAAACTAATATGATTGTTTTCAGTGCCATTGGATACAATACACAAGAAGTGAAGATAGGTGCAAGATCTACAATTGACATTGTCATGAAGGTAAATGTAGAAGAATTACAAGAAGTTATAGTGATAGGATATGGCACAGTCGAAAAGGGGGATGTTACCGGCGTAGTAACTCAAGTAAGCGCAGAGAAATTTAATAAGGGACTTATTGTATCTCCTGATCAGTTGCTTTCCGGTAAAGTGGCAGGAGTAAATATAAGCAACTCTGGAGGAACTCCAGGAGGAGGATTTAATATAAATATTAGAGGAGCAACTTCTTTGTTAGCGAGTAGTCAGCCCTTAATTGTGATAGATGGTGTGCCGATAGATATGAGTGGTATGCCAGGAGGAAGGAGTGCACTAAACTTTTTGAATCCCTCTGAAATAGCCAGTATGACTGTGCTTAAGGATGCTTCAGCAGCCGCAATTTATGGATCTAGAGGTTCGAATGGTGTAATAATTATTACTACTAAAATGGGAAAATCTTCGGATAAGACAACTATTACCTATGATGCAAGTTATGGTGTGAGTGAATTTAATGAACAAATTCCAGTACTGACGGGAGATCAGTTTACCAAATTAATAGGAGTGTTTGCTCCTGGACAGAGTGATTATATAGGCGATCAAAATACAGTTTGGCTTGATGAAATACTTAGATCTTCCACAAATACAACACACAATGTGGCAATAAGTGGGGCAATCAACAATGGTGGATATAGAGTTTCCCTGGGATATCAAGAAGTTCAAGGTGTTATTCAAGGCTCACAAACTGAGCGGGCTGATATCAATTTCAATATGAACAAGTCGGTTTTAAATAATTTGGTAAAATTTAGGATTTCATCAAAAAACGGGTTCACGAACAATTTATTTGCCTCAAATCAAGTGGGGAATGCTTTATTTTTTAATCCTACTCAACCCGTATATAGTGGAAATTCTGCATTTGGGGGTTATTTTGAATGGATAGATGGCAGTGGTAATGGATTGCCTTTAACGGCCTCTAATCCGGTTGCAGAAAATAGGGAAAGAGAATCTGTTGGATCGGTAAGTAGAAGTTTAAGTAATATAGAAGTCACTTGGGAATTACCTTTTGTTGAGGGTCTTAAGTTTACAGCTAACTCAGCTTATGATATAAGAAATTCAATGCAAAATAATTATTCTCCAACTTATTTGAAATCTGAAACACTGGGAAGTTTTCCTGGTTATTACGCTGCTGAATCAGGAAAAAAGACAAGTCTTATTTTTGAGGGTTATGGAGAGTATAAAAAAGATTTTGGAGATGTAAAACTATCTGCTTTAGCAGGGTATTCTTTTCAAGAAAATCAAGAACAATTTATTAGATTCAACGCTGATTCGTTGCAAAATGATTTATACGGTATTTCAAGGCCGTCTATTGGAACATACACTATTCTTAATGCAGATAATTTTGAGCAGGAGAATAGATTGATCTCCTTTTACGGAAGGGCAAATATTAGTTATAAGGAGAAGTATGTTTTAACTGGTACCCTACGTAGAGATGGTTCCACCCGATTTGGACCTGAAAATAGATGGGGGATATTTCCTTCTTTTGCTGGAAGCTGGAGAATTTCAAATGAATCATTCATGGAAAATATAAGCGGGGTATTGAGTTACCTGAAATTTCGAGTGGGCTGGGGCGTGGCAGGAAATCAAGATTTTGGAAATTATCTATGGTTAGAGACTTATCAGCAGGGAGCATTTGATGCTGCCTATCAATTGGGGAATGAGTTTTATTTAACTGTAAGACCTGTCGGCGTTGATCCCAATATTAAATGGGAGGAAACAGCTACCACAAATATTGGCTTCGATTACGAGTTATTTGCTGGAAAAATTTTCGGATCTTTTGAATTTTATAATAAGGTTACTTCAGATTTATTATTCAACTCTGTCTTTCCTGCTGGATCACTCACACGGGATCGCGCAGTCACGAATATTGGGGAAATGAACAATAAGGGTTTCGAATTAGAGATAGGCTCTAATATAATTGAAACCGATGATTGGAATATTTCTGCGAACATGAATGCAGCCTATAATCAAAATGAAATGGTGAATTTGGATGCACAAAGTATTCCACAGGGAGATGAACCACCCATCTTTAATGTTGGGGGAATATCTGGAGACGTAGGTCAAACCATTCAGGTTTTGCAAGTAAATCAATCAATTAATTCCTTTTATACTTATGAGCATATACTTGAAGGTGGAATACCTAAATTCTCGCCATTATCACCTACTAATATGTATGTAGATCAAAACGAGGATGGTCTTATCAATGAAAATGATTTAGTAGTTAATCAAAGCCCCGTTCCAAATTGGATTTTAGGATTTACTGGAAACGGTAGCTATAAAAATATTAATCTAAGCTTTACTTTTAGGGCTATGTTGGGGAATTATATCTATAATAATGTAGCATCCAACAATGGCACATTTCAATCTTTTGAAGGCATTAGACCTAGCAATATTCATACCTCAGCCTTGATAACTCAATTTACCAGTCGCCAGTTAATGAGTAATTACTATTTGGAAGATGGCTCTTTTTTAAGATTGGATAATATTTCATTGGGCTACAATTTTGATATGCTGAAGTGGGCTAAACTTAGGGCGTATGTAACGGGACAAAATTTATTTATTCTAACTAATTATTCAGGTCTTGATCCTGAAATTCAACCCAATGGAATAGATAATAATCTATATCCCCGACCCAAAACCTTTATTGGAGGAATTTCTCTAACCTTTTAAGCCAAAAATATGAAAAAGTTAAAATTAACTACGTTTATTTTGATCTTGATTACAAGTTATTCTTGTACAGATTTAGAAACATTGCCGAAAAATACATTATTGCCTAATGTTTTATTCCAAGATGAGGGTTCTTATATCTCTTATTTAGCAAAGTTATATGGAAGCCTTACCTTGACAGGACAAGATGGACCTAATGGATCAGGGGATATATCAATTATCAATGATGAGGGTTTTGGTTCTTACATAAGAGCATATTGGAAGGCTCAGATATTACCCACAGATGAAGCCATGATCAGATGGACTGATGCAGGAATTCAAGATTTAAACTTTATGACTTGGTCTTCTGAAAATCAATTTGTCAGGGTGCTTTATTACAGGATTATGTATACAATATCACTTTGTAATGACTTCTTAGCTGTGAGTACTGATGAAAGTTTGCAAGCCAATGGAATCTCTGAAGAAGTTCAGCAAAGAATTAAGAGATATCGTGCAGAGGCTAGATTTTTGAGAGCTTTAGCTTATTGGCATGGCTTAGATTTTTATAGAAATATCCCCATCATCACAAAGATCTCCTCTGCTACGCCCATACAAAGTACTGGTCCGGAACTTTATAATTTTATAATAAATGAACTCAACGAGATAGAGCCGGATTTAGGGGATCCAGAGATTGGCTTTGGAGGTCCATATTATGGAAGAGCGACTAAGGCAGCTTTGTGGATGCTGAGAGCAAAAGTTAAATTAAATCATGTTATTTATATTGAATCTGAATCGGCTGCTATATATGATAACGTTGTAGATGACCTTAATCAAATAATAAACTCAGGATATACTTTGGAGGAAGAATATTTAAATTTATTTAATGCCGATAACCATACCTCAAATGAAGTTATTTTTGCCTTAACACATGATGGCACTTACAGTCAATCTTGGGGAGGAACGACATTTATGGTTCGAGCGGCTCTATTTGATGGTATGGAAGCAGACAGTTTATATGGTGTTGGGGGTGGATGGAGTGGTATAATTACTACCAGTCAATTTAATGACCGCTTTGAAAAAGACGGAGTTTTAGATTACCAAGATAAGCGTAATGTCCTATTTACAACAGGCCGTATCGAGGCCATTACAGAAAATTTCAGAAATACCTTAACTGATGGCTTTGCGGCAGGTAAGTATACCAATGTAACTAGAAATGGTGAAGCAGGTTCAAATTTGGATCATGTGGATACGGATTTTCCAATGTTCCGTTTAGCCGATGTTTATTTGATGTATGCTGAAGCTACCCTGAGAGGAGCCTCAAACGGTGATCGGGCTACCTCGTTAAATTATTTGAATGCAATTAAGGAGCGTGCTTATGGTGATGTTAGTGCAAATATTTCAGATGCGGGCTTGACTCTAGACTATATTCTTGAGGAACGTGGAAGGGAATTGTATTTTGAGGGTCATCGAAGAATTGATTTGATCAGATTCAATAAATTTTCAGATAGAGCAGGGGCTGATGAGTTGATCTGGGATTGGAAGGGCCAAGCTATTGATGGTAGTTCTGTTCCCTCATATCTAGAAATATTTCCTATACCTTCCTCAGAGCTTGGGGTAAATAGTAATTTAATTCAAAATGAGGGTTATTGACATTCTTCTAAAGCCAAACAAAGCGTATAAATTTTAAAAAAATGGCTGTTTCAAATTAAATAAATTTTAAACTTAATATCCAAAATATTTGTTAGGTGCGTAGTATTAGAATTTAAAAATCAAATTTGTGCGTTTAAAAATAATATGTTTTTGTCTAACATTAATTTCAACAACAGCTTGTTTTGAGAACAACGCCTATATAGAAATATTAAAGGATCCGGCAATCTATAATGCTGCAATGAAGCAATTGACGGATGTTATTGTTTACGATATCTTTTCTCCACCGGTGGCTTCTCGTGTATATACTTATCCTAACATTGCTGCTTATGAAATCATATCACAGGCATACCCTGAAGATTTTATTTCTTTATCTGGCCAATTAACCGATTTAAAAACAATTCCCAAAAATGAGGACCCAATGGTAAATATGCATTTAGCAGCACTGCATGCATTTTTTACGGTGGGGACCGAATTGATTTTTTCAGAAGAGAAAATGCATGAGTTTCAGAATCAAACCTACCAAAGTTTAAAAGCAGATGGCTTACCTCGCCGGGTACTTAAGAGCTCTATGAATTATGGTGATCGGGTTGCAAGTCACATACTCAAATGGGCGGATAGTGATGGTTATAAAGAAACAAGAACAGATTTCAAGTATTCGATAAGATCACAACCACAATATTGGAAACCAACACCACCTGATTATATGGAAGGTATTGAGCCGCATTGGAATAAAATACGAACGATGGTATTAGATTCAGCACAACAATACATTCCAAAGCCACCGCTGTTATTTAGTATGGATGAAAATAGTCTTTTTTTTAATGAATTAATGGAAGTTTACACGATCGGAGGCAAAGTTGAAAATCAAGGAGAAGACATTGCCAAATTCTGGGACTGCAATCCTTATGTATCACATCACAGAGGTCATGCTATGTTTGCTACCAAAAAAATCACACCAGGAGGTCATTGGATGGAAATCTCTTCGATTGTAACAAGTCAAGCGGGTTTTACATATGCGGAGACTGTCCATGCCCATACCCGCGTGGCAATCTCTTTATTCGATGCATTTATCAGTTGTTGGGATGAGAAATGGAGGTCTGTGGTGGTAAGACCTGAAACTTTAATTAATCAATATATTGATGGGGATTGGGTTCCTTTACTTCAAACACCTCCCTTCCCCGAGTATACTAGTGGGCACAGTGTTATATCAAGAGCTGCTGCCCTCACCTTGACGGAGTTATTAGGTAATGAATTTTCTTTTGAAGACACTAGTGAAATGAAGTATGGCTTACCTGCAAGGTCTTTTGACTCTTTTCTTCAGGCCTCGGAAGAGGCTGCTCTTTCGAGGTTGTATGGAGGAATACATTACAGGATGGCGATAGACAATGGCTTAGATCAAGGAGACGCCATTGGTAATTACATTAACAATACCTTAAAAACAAGAAAATAATACTAGGGATTTATCCTCTCGATAAATTTAGTTTAAATACAATCATTAATAATATTTTCAAGTAACTCTTGTTTACCACTTAATGGTTCTAATTCACCGTTGTTATGTGCTATTTCATGTAAATCGGATAGGTTTAGAATACCTTCTTCAAAGGCCTTTCCCTTACCCGTATTGAAGCTTGAATATCGTTGGTTAATTATATTTATGAAATCGGTATGATTAATTATTTTTTCGGTAATTAATAAGGCTCTAGAGAAAGTGTCAATTCCACCTATATGCGAATAGAAAATGTCTGCTAGATCTGTGGAATTTCTTCTCGTCTTAGCGTCAAAATTTACACCACCTCCTTGGATTCCACCATTTTGAATAATAACTAACATTGCCTCGACAATTTCACTAATATTTGTGGGAAACTGATCGGTATCCCATCCATTTTGATAATCACCTCTATTGGCATCTATGCTCCCCAGCATATTGGCATCAGCGGCCACTTGGAGTTCATGTTGGAAAGTATGTCCTGCCAAAGTCGCGTGATTGACTTCAATATTTATTTTAAAATCATCTGTCAATCCATATTGATTTAGAAATCCGATGACCGTTGCGGTATCAAAATCATATTGATGTTTGCTGGGTTCTGCAGGCTTCGGTTCAATAAAGAAATGCCCCTTAAAGCCTTGTTTCCTTGCATAATCTTTTGCATTGTGCAGAAATTGAGCCAGGTGATCAATTTCTTTTTTCATTTTAGTATTGAGAAGACTAGAATAGCCTTCTCGTCCACCCCAAAAAACATAATTTTCTCCCTCTAAACCTATGGTCACATCGATGGCATTTTTTACTTGAGCGCTGGCATAAGCGACAACATTAAAATCAGGATTGGTTGCGGCTCCATTCATATATCTGGGATGACTGAATAGATTGGCAGTTCCCCAAAGGCTTTTAATAGGGGTTCCTTTACGCTTTTGCTGTCCGTATTCAGTGATTGATCGCAGTCGATGCTCTGAGGTCAATAGGGTATTGCCTTCCTCAATTAAGTCAAAATCATGGAAGCAAAAGTATTCAAGGCCTAGCTTAGATATAAACTCAAATGCAGCGTCCATTTTATCTTTTGCCCGCTGAATGGGATCCTCATGATTATTCCAAGGAAAATTTTTGGTCCCTAAACCAAAAGGATCACTTCCTGTATTTCCAAATGAATGCCAATACGCAACGGCAAATTTTAAATGTTCACTCATTTTCTTTCCAAGCACCATTTTATTAGGGTCATAGTATTTATATGCCAAAGGATTTTTAGATTTCTCACCTTCGAATTTTATATCCTCGATTCCCTTAAAATATTCTTTTGATCCAATAATCGCCATTTTTAGTTTATTTAGAATTCATTTTTATTTTAAAAATTAATATTTTTTTCAGCGTTTCATTCTCATTTTTGCCAATAAAACAGCTAATTCTTCTTGCCAAAGAGCATAATGTATTTGATAAATTTCTGTAAGATTTTGCTCTGGATAAATTGTCTCAATGGGAGTCATATTTTTGAAGGTATTTTCTAGACTTTGAGAGGTGTGACCGGCCAAAGCGGCCCTAGCAGCTCCTTCTGCTCCATCAGTATCATATAACATTAGCGGTGTTTGCATGACATTTACGAATATGGTACGAAATAGAGGGCTTTGAAATAAATTATTATTACCTGCCTTAATTATTTTTGTAGGGATGCCGATGTTGTGGATGATATCTAGTCCATACCTCATGCTAAAGACGATGCCTTCTTTTGCTGAACGAATAAGGTGACTTCGATCATGCATATTGAAATCCAAATTACTTATTTGAGCTTTCAAATTTACATTTCCTAATATTCTTTCAGCACCGTTACCAAAAGGGAAAAATCTCAAGTTCAAACTACCCGGAGGAGCTTTCTCACTGATGTTGTTGAGATCATTATAGTCGATGAGTTCATTCGCCACATTGAGCATTTTTTTCAACCAACTGTACAATATCCCTGAACCATTTACGCATAATAGAACTCCATTTCTGGGATTTTTATGCGTGTTATTTACATGCAAAAAAGTATTTATTCTTGATTTAGCATCGTACATCGGCGTGTCGGTAACACTATAAATAACTGCTGAGGTGCCTGCTGTCGTTGCGAGTTCTCCAGGTTCGAGAACACCCAAAGAAAGAGCATTATTGGGTTGATCTCCTGCTCTATAGGTTATTGGAATATTTGGAGTGAGGCCCAGTTCCTCTGCAGCCCGTTTAGACACATGACATTGTAACCCCACTGAAGGAACAATTTCAGGGATCAAGGTTTCAGAAAATTTATAATGATCCATTAATTGGGTTGAAATTTTTTTATTTTTAAAATCCCATAAGGCACCCTCAGACAGACCGGCTTCGGTAGTAGTTGCTTTATTACTTAATTTTAATGCTAAATAATCTCCAGGGAGCATAAATTTCCAAATCCTTGCATAGATTTTGGGTTCCTTCTCTTTTACCCAGGCCAATTTCGAAGCTGTAAAATTCCCTGGAGCATTTAGATGATGGTCCATATAATATTGATCTTTCAAGGTATTAAATGCGCTTTCTCCAATTTTCACTGCTCTAGAATCACACCAAATAATAGCAGGTCGAACGGGAGTCAAATTTTTATCAATAGCAACCAAACCATGCATTTGGTAGCTGATGCCAATAGCTTGAATATTTTTTAGATTTATTTGATCTTTGATTTTGTGTAAGGCTCCTTTCAAACCATTCCACCAGACATCAGGGTGTTGTTCTGCCCAATCAGGGTTGGGCACTTCAATAGAGAGTTCATTTTCCGGAAAGAAAGCTCTCGCCAAAGTTTTTTGTTTAGAATCATCAAAAACAGCAATTTTGATCGATGAACTTCCTAAATCTATTCCTAAAATTTGCATTCGCTTGTGGATTTTTATCCTGAAAAGTAAACCAATATACAAATAATTATAAGGGCTAAAATAATGGATGCCACCAAATCAATTTTATCAAAATTGTCCTTACTATCTACTTTATCTTGGGCATTCAAGGTACCAAAAGCCAATCCTCTTATTTTTAAGAAGTTTGGTGGATTAGTGGCCATACTCACAGTGATACAAACAAAAACAGAGGCTATGAACATGAAAATAGCCATGTGAGAGAAATTGATAGTAGCAAATTGGTAGACTAATGAGCTACTTTCTGTGGCGAAAAGCTCAGCCAATATTCTCAGGGTGGCGATTATTAATCCAAATATCAAGGTTGTTATAGCTGCATGAGCGTTGATCCTTTTCCAAAGGATACCTAATAAAAAAACAGCCGTGATGGGGGGAGCGATATAAGATTGAACACTTTGTAGGTAATTGTAAAGAACACCACCACCTATTTTTTCCATGACGGGAATCCAAAGCATACCTACAGCTACAACAAAGACAGTGGCAATTTTTCCAATTCGAACCAGCTTCAACTCTGGCGAATGCGGATACATTTTTTTAAAAATATCCACGGTAAATAATGTAGAACTTGAGTTAAACACTGAGGCTAGAGAACTCATTAGTGCAGCCATTAGTCCTCCAGCTACTAAACCTTTGACTCCCGTGGGTAGCAATGTAGAGACTAATACAGGGAATACTTCATCACTTTTTTCATAGGTTATAATTCCTTTCTG
>PYIJ01423431.1_pt1 | contig 88314 bp, 68 predicted proteins | sample 3578051 | NCBI WGS metagenome assembly PYIJ01 (sample SAMN08408021, study PRJNA431606) | Marine metagenome isolate SA_KN192-05_S13_5m, whole genome shotgun... | biome: marine; feature: oceanic pelagic zone; material: water; isolation source: surface water sample, 0.2-0.8 um fraction ... | reverse complement strand
ATTTATAGTCTTGTTGCCGCAAAATATATCAACACTACTGGTAGAATTTTGTCATTTGAACCTAATCCTATAATGATTAATCGTTTTAAATTTAATATAGAAATTAATCAATTTGATAAATTAATTGAACTTAATCAAATTGGTATTGCCGACAAAGAGTCGACTTTTTTTTTGGCGTTAGCTAATAAGAATTTGGGAGGTTCTAGTATTGTATTAGATCATGGAGAGGGGAATGTAAAAGTGAAATGTAGACCTTTATTTGATGTATTAAAAGAAAATAAAATTAACAAAATTGATTTGTTGAAAATTGATATCGAGGAAGCCGAACCTCTTGCATTAAATCCTTTTTTTGAAATAGCTCCAAGAACCTTATTTCCTAAGATGATTTTTATTGAGTCTGATAAAAACATTGAACTTCTCAAACTTGGATATAAATTTATAAAAAGAACAAGAGCTCATAATTCTATTTATGTTTTAGAATAAAGGATGATTTAGAGTGGCTTATTTGTAGGAAAGATAGATAAAAATAAAATTATTTCTATTTTCGAATGATATTTACGAAAAGTCAGTGGATGTTCAATTGACAATTAATACTCATTCCACAAAAAAAACTTCATTGATCAGTATTAAGACATATTCTATATCAAGGAGCTCTAGACTTTTGTATGAACCAGTTGAATTCAATGAAGAAAGCTTATTTAATTATTAATTCTTTATTACATTCAGACCGTGCTGTTAAAAGTCTAATTTTGTGAAGCTTATTTATGATTTAAATAAAATAACCTTACTTAAAAAAGTTTATAGGCTGTGACTGATGTATGAACTTAGATCAAAAATCCTATAAGTGGTTATTATTTAAGAATAACAATGAAAAATTTTAAAATTGATTAATGATACTCAATGTGATAAAATGATAGATTTTGTAACTTTTGAATACAAATTAATGCGCATAAATTTCATTTAAAAACTAATGAATAAATATGATTATATTATTATAGGAGCAGGTTCAGCAGGTTGTGTTTTAGCCAATCGCTTATCTAAAAATCCTTCGCAAAACATTTTACTCCTTGAAGCAGGTAAGACGAATAAAAAGAGAGAGATAAGCATCCCTGCAGGTTATGGAAACATACATAGATCGAGTATTGATTGGGGATTTTACACTGTTCCACAAAAATATGTAAATAATCGTAGTATCTATTTGCCACGTGGTAAAACGTTAGGGGGATCAAGTTCAACCAATGCAATGGTTTACGTACGTGGGAATAAGGCAGATTATGATGAATGGTCAAAACTGGGAAACAAAGGATGGTCATTTCATGAGGTGCTTCATTATTTTAAAAAATCTGAAAATAATGAAGATTTTAATGATGATTATCATGGGCGTCAAGGTCCACTGAACGTGACCTTTGCCAAAGATTTTCAAACACCGTATGCACGGGCCTTTCTTCAGGCATGTCAGGAATCGGGAATACCAACAAAAAGGGATTATAATGGGGAAGATCAATTGGGCGCAAGTTTATTTCAATTTACTATTAAAAAAGGTAAGCGCCAGAGTACAGCAGTGGCATTTTTGAAGCCAGTTATGCATCGTCCTAATCTGACCGTTATTACTGAGGCTCGGGCTAGTAAAATTTTAATAGAATCGGATCGAGCAGTTGGTGTCTCTTATCAGAAGTTTGGCAGTATTGAAAAGGTTTATGCTTCGAAGGAAGTCATTTTATCAGCGGGGACTTTTCAATCTCCCCAAATACTTATGTTATCAGGAATTGGTCCTGGAGAGATGTTGAAAAAACATCAAATTTCGGTTAAAAAGAATATGCCTGGTGTTGGACAAAACTTACAAGATCATTTATTTATCAATGTTTCAAGTTTATCTGTTAAGCAACAAGGTTTCAATCATCATTTTAAGCCTTTTAACCAATTAAAAGCTTTGATACAATATTCCATTACACATAAGGGGCCTTTGGCTTGCAGTCCACTGGAAGCAACTGCATTTTTTTCTTTAAATGGTGGAATTCAACCCAATGTTCAATTTCATTTTACCCCTTTGCATATAGGTGATGATTATGTTTCTGACCTTTACAACACTAAAACTTACCCTACTTATGATGGCTATACTATTGCACCTACCTTATTAAAACCAAAAAGTAGAGGTTTTGTGGGATTAAATTCAAATGATCACATGGATGATCCGTTGATTCAACCTAATTTCTTAGCCGTTGAAGACGATTTGAAGATGCTTATTTCTGGCGTTAAAAAGGCATTACAAGTTTCTAAAGCACCTGCGTTTGATGCTTTTAGAAAAGCCATAATAATACCTAAAAAAGAATCAAATATGGCCATTATCGAACATATTAAAAAAGGATTAGAAACAGTTTATCATCCGGTAGGGACTTGTAAAATGGGTAATGATGACCTGTCAGTAGTGAGTGATACTTTAAAAGTGCATGGTATTGATGGATTGAGAGTAGTAGATGCCTCCATCATGCCCACTATTATTTCTGGTAATACCAACGCAGCTGCCATTATGATTGGGGAGAAAGCCGCTGATATGATTATGTCTCAATAAATAGAGAGAAAAGATTATTTTCGATGATCATCATATTTGCAGGAATTAATTAGAAAGAAGAATGGATAAAAATCGGGATAAAAATTTTCATAGTTTATCGAGGAGAGCATGTCAATTGGCTATTAGCCCAACTAGAATAGATCGCGCTTTATTCATGGAAGCAAAGGAAAATCTATATGACCCTGAGGATAATCCATTGGGATCATTCCCATTGAATATGGCCGAAAATCAACTAATGGCTCCAATCGTGAAGGCAAAATTATCGAATTACCTAAAGGTTAAGGAAATGCCTGATTGGATAATGGGATATACACATTATTTGGGGCATCCTGAAGTAAGAATGCTGATTGCACAATTCATGGAGCATCACCTTTGTAAGTGTAATATTAATCCTAATACCCTTGGCCTATCGGCTGGGGCAACAGCTACGGTGGAGTTAACTGCTTTTTTGCTTGCCAATCCAGGAGATGTAGTAGTTATTCCAGCACCCTCTTATCCAATGTATACCAATGATTTTGGTATCAAGGCAGGGATAAGTCGTTTTGATCTTCAGACTCATGAAAATCTTCAAGAAATAGGTAATAAGGCACCAGTAACTATTGATTTATTGGAGAGTGCTTGGTTAAGGTTAAGAACTGAGGGGAGGAACTTTAAAATACTCTTAATTTCTTCACCTGATAATCCAACTGGTTGCAGATATAAGGGAAGTCAATTGCGAATTTTGGCAAACTGGTGCATCGATCATAAAATCCATATGATTGTAAATGAGATATATGGACTTTCTTTAATTAATGAGTCTCACGTCGATGTTCAATCAAACTATAATGATCAAGGTGAATATGTTTCTTTTGGTAAAATCATGCAAGAAATCGCCTCGGATTATTTACATCTCTGGTATGCTTTCTCCAAAGATTTTGGGATGTCAGGACTTCGCTGTGGTGTAGTCCATTCATTAAATATGGATTTTATTTCTGGACTGGAGAATATAAATGTGCCTCATATGGTATCAAATATGTCTCAGTGGATGATCAAGGAAATGCTAAGCGATGACGAGTTTTTAAAAAATTATATTAAGGAGAACAGAAGGATGATTACTCGGAGTTACAGATGGGTAGTGACTGCTTTGAAGTCATTAAATGTCCCCTTTATATCGAGTAGTGGAGGAATATTTGTCTGGATTGATCTTTCTTGTTACTTGGATGTTGATAGTGATGAGGCTGAAATAGCTCTTTGGATGGATATCTATAAAAAAACAGGTGTACTTTTAACACCGGGTAAAGAGTTTAAGCACCCTAAAAAAGGTCTTTTCAGAATGGTCTATACTTCAGTTTCTTTTGATTACTTAAAGGTAGCCTTAGATCAATTGTTGATTTATTTAAGACAGCTCAAAAGGAGATAAACGGTAAGTCTGTAAAGATGAATTATTTTAAATTGCCGTTGTTGCAGAAGTTGGATAAGTATCTATTCAAAAACTTATAAAGCTTTAACTTTGTATTTAGACTCATATCATATTTAATCAAAAAAAATTATCACATTTAGGTTTTTAGAAGCCTTAAAGAGAATAAAAATCCAACTGTCTTTTATCATACAACCATTTAAAAGGAAATCTAGTTGAATGCTGATCTGATCAGTAAAACGCACTACCTTCTTTAGCCATTTTAACTAAAGTTTTGGCAGGAGCAAAACGTTCTCCATAAGTGTCTCTAAAATCTTCCATTCTTGCCACGACATTAGAGATTCCCCAAGTATCTAATGCCCGAAATGGTCCTCCCGTAAATGGCAAAAATCCAATACCGAATACGGCGCCTAAATCACCATCTGTTGGATTTTTAATGATCCCCTCTTCCAGGCAAAGTACTGCTTCATTGAGCATTAGAAAGACCGCTCGATCTTGGATGTCTGAAATCGGTAAGGATTGATCCCCTTTTCCTTTGAAAAAGTCGTAGGCTGTTGCATCAACTCCTTTCTTTTTTCCATCTTTGTTGTAGGCAAAAAACCCCTTTCTATTTTTACGACCTTTTCTACCCGCGGCATTCATTTTTATAACTGCCTCAGAAATCTCAAATCCTTCTTTTCCCGCGACATTCTTTTTTGAACTCTCCGTTACATTTGCAGCTATATCTAAGCCTACTTCATCTAAGAGAGAGATAGGTCCAACAGGAAAACCTTTTTTCTTCAATGATCGATCAATCGCTTCGATAGCAATACCCTGGTCCAACATTAGGAGACATTCATTGGTGTATGGTGCTAATATTCTGTTAACATAAAACCCAGAACCATCCTTTACTACAATACAAGTTTTTCCCTGTCGGATACCCATTTCATAGCAGGAGGCAATTACCCAATCTGCTGTATGCTCTGTTTTGACAATTTCCAATAGAGGCATCTTAGGCACAGGAGAAAAATAATGCATACCAATCACATTCGAAGAATTTTTTGCATATTGAGACATTTCGGTAACTGAAAGTGATGAGGTGTTGGAGGCGATGATAACATCCTCTTTACAGTATTTTTGAACATCTTCAATTATTTGCTTTTTGACATCTATTTTTTCAAGCACAGCCTCGATAACCACATCAACTTTTTCATAATTATTGTAAGTTAATTGACTTTGGACCCGCCCAATTTGTTGTTCTGCTTGGAGTTTAGTGATGCTCATAAAACCCAACTTTTTACGTATGCTTTTCCATATTTGGCTAGAAGCATTGCGCAGCATTTCAGGGTTGATGTCTTTAAGTAAAACATCAATGCCGCGGGTAGCACTAATTTCAGCAATACCCGCGCCCATGAAACCTGCACCTATCATTCCTAATTTTCTAAGGGGTTTACCGCCGGTGTAGGGATTTTTTTTATTATTTGTCATACTAAAAAAGATAGCACGCAAGGCAGCACTTTCAGGTGTCAGCATCAAACGTTCAAATTCTTCGAGCTCTTTTTCATATCCAGCTTTGAGTCCTTTTTTGTAGCTCGTCTCAACACAATCAATAATGGCAGGAATAGCAGGGTAATTTCCTTGCGATCGTTTAAAGGCCATTTTTCGGGCTTGTTTGAATAAAAGTCCTCGACCGATAGCACTCTCTAGTATTTTAGAGCTTAATGGCAAATTAGATTTACGCACAATCGGTTTTTGGATGAGTTTTTTTGCCATCACCAAGGCAGCTTGAAGTAGTTTACCTTCATCGGTAATTTCATCAATGAGACCTATTTTTTTGGCTCTGAATGCATTCAAACTTTTTCCAGTCAGCATCATTTCTAATGCTTTTTGGATACCTATTAATCGAGGTAGACGCTGGGTCCCGCCACCTCCTGGGAGCAGCCCTATTTGTACCTCAGGCAAGCCCATCTTAGTATGTGTGCTCCGAGTTGCAATCCGTCCTTGACAAGCTAAGGCAATTTCTGTTCCCAAACCTACACAAGCTCCATTAATAGCAGCAATAAATGGTTTTTTAGATTTTTCAATTCGTTCCAACGTGGCATGTCCCTTAGCTTGAAAAGGTTTGAAGTCACCCTCTTTTTCAATTTGAAAGGATTTAATATCAGCTCCAGCCATGAAATCTTTTTTGCCACTAATGAAGATAATGGCATGTATTTGATCGTCTTCGATCATTTGAATTCCTAGCGTTTCAAAGATGTCAATGACACCAGGAGAAACAATATTCATTTTTTCATGTTGATGATTGAGGGTACAGACTGCAACATTATCTTGAACCTCAACCGTAACAAAATCTTTTAATTTCATAGTAATCATATTATGAAAGAGAGCATCTCAAATTTATAATAAAGTTTTTAAAAGCATAGCATGACCATGTGCACCTGCGGCACAAGCAGCGAGGAGGCCATAAGTACCTTTTTCATGTTTTAACCTATTACATGTGGTAGTTAATAATCTACCGCCGGTAGCACCAAATGGATGTCCAATTGATAACGAGCCTCCCCATAAATTAAATTTTTCCATAGGAACTTCACCTAAAGACTTATTGAGTCCTAGTTCTCTATTAGCAAAATCGTCAGAGGCTAAGGCCTTTAAATTAGATAAGATTTGACCGGCAAAAGCCTCATGAAATTCGATTACATCAATATCTTTAAAGGTCATTTTTTGCCGATTTAGCAACTTGTAAACCGCATAAGCGGGTCCGAGTAAAAGTTCATCTTCTAATCGCTGTCCAGTAAATGTAAAATCGACAATTTCTGCTTTTGCAGTAAAGCCTAAGTATTTGGCTTTATCCTCTGACATAAGAAGTACGGCGCTGGCACCATCGGTTAGAAATGAAGAATTTGCAGCAGTCAAAGTTCCGAACTTCCTATCGAAAACAGGCTGCAATCGACTCAATTTGTCGATTTTACTATCTGGTCTTATTCCATTATCGTTCTGAATCTCTTTGAATTTTGGTGGAAATTTGACACTTACCATTTCCTCAGTCAAAAGACCTTTTTTTTGGGCCTTAGCTGCCATTTGATGAGATCTAAGAGCATAAGCATCTTGCTCAGCTCTTGTTATCCCGAATCTCGCGGCCATAATATCACAATCTGCACCCATGGATTTATTGGTTGTATATTCGGCGATAGCCGGTCTTTCTGGGATAAAGTCTGAAAAGCGTAAGCTGGATAGAAATTTGATACCATCCCCCAATCCTTTAAGTTTTTGAGCAAAGAATAATTTTTTGCGCATCTTTTTTGGAAACTGTATTGGTGCATCCGAAATGTGATCAATGCCTCCTGCAATAATAATATCAGCGTGACCGGTCATAATTTCTTGATAGGCATCGGCAATCGCTCTATTTGCAGAAATACAAGCTTGGGAAACGGTCCGACACGGGGTTTTATGGGGAATACCGGCAACCAGTGCGGCTTCTCTGGCCACATTAGGTGTTTTTACGCTGGCTATGACATTGCCCAATATCACTCCATCGACTAATTTGGGATCTATACCTGTTTTTGTCAATAAACCTTTGATGGCAAAACCACCTAATTGATAGGACAGCAGATCCATATAATTGGTGCCCGAACGTAGAAAGGGTGTTCGGCACCCTTCGACAACAACTACCTTTTGAAGTGTACTCATGATGCTAATTTTGTCAATAATTTTAAACAATTCAACTTTTTAAACATATTAGAATGGATATTTCTCTTGCATTAAAGCATGATTAGTGATTTCTCTACTTAAGGCCTTTGGATTTTGTGGATAGGAGGGCAGAAGTTTGCGAACAAAGTAGTATAAGATAAGCTTTTCAAATCCAGAGGCAAAACTATCAATGGCTTCTTTAGCTTTATTTTGTACTATATTTATTGATTTGTAAAGATAGAGTTGAGCTATTTTTTCTTGAATAGATAAATCAATAACGTCCTTAGAAGAATAAGATAATTTTTGAACTTTTAGAAAGACGCTTTCTGATACATAAGCTTCGGCCAATATCGAAGATAGGTTTAAGATAATTTCTTGTTCTTTGATTAGATCTTGTTTTAGCTTTTTACTTGCAGCTCCTAAAATCAATAAAAAAGTATTTTTTATACCTTTTATAAGCCTTTTTTCCCGTTTCCAACGGAGACTCTTACCCCATCTAAAATATTCAGAAAATACCATCAGGATTATTTTTTTGTCCACACCCTTAATATCTATTTCTTTTGTTTTTAATCCTTTTTTGATCAGTTCGGCAACTGAAAGCATGCCATTGATATCATTGGTTCCCTCGTATATCTTGGTAATTCTAGAATCTCTGTAGGCCATTTCTAAACCTAACTCAGTTGCATATCCCATTCCACCATGTATTTGCATTACTTCATCGGTAGCATAACATGCTAAGTCAGCACCTACAACTTTCAGGATGGCGCATTCAATGGCAAACTCTTTGACTCCGTTGAGTTTTGAAGCTGCATCATTTACACCATTTTTGGCGAGACTCTCTATTTTTTGATCTATATTTTTACCTGTTCGATAGACGGCTGCTTCAAGTGCATAGGTCTGGGTTATGATGTTAGAAATCTTTTGTTTAATTGCGCCAAAATCAGCTATGGGTTGATTAAACTGTTGACGCTTTACGGCATATTCAATTCCTTTGGTTACTGAAAATTTGCCTGCACCCACGCCACCCGCTCCTATTTTAATCCGTCCTGTGTTGAGGATATTTAATGCTATTTTAAAGCCAGCCCCTCGATCTCCTAGTAAGTTTTCAGAGGGTACTAAACAATTATCAAAAAAGATTTGGACTGTTGATGAGGCTTTGATACCCATTTTTTTCGCTTCTGCTCCAACACTGAAGCCTGGGTAATTTCGTTCCACAATAAAGGCAGATAAATTTTTGTCATCTTCTATTCTTGCAAATACAATAAAAATATCGGCAAAGCCACCATTAGTAATCCAAATTTTCTGACCATTGAGACTGTAGGTTGTTCCGTTATCAGAGAGGGTAGCCGTTGTTTTCGCCGAATTTGCATCTGAGCCTGAGTTGGGTTCGGTCAATGCATAGGAGGCAACTAATTCTCCGCTGGCGATACCGGGTAAATATTGTTGTTTTTGCTGATCGTTGCCATAATAATAAATGGGTAGTGATCCAATGGAGGTTTGCGCACCTAGGGTGGTAGCAAACGCAAAGCCTGAAGCCAAAGCTTCATTAAATAATATACTAGTATTGAAATCTAGACCCATACCTCCATAAGCCTCTGAAATGCTGATACCACAAAGACCTAATTTACCTGCTTTTTTTAGAATAGATACTATTTTATCTCGATCTTTTGGATTGGTTGCCTCTAATTCTTTACCGCTTTTAAAGAAAGGTTCCTGGATATTTTGAACGCAAAAATCAATAACCATTTCTTTGATCATTAATTGTTCTTCTGTGAATTCCGTTGAGATAAATATCGCATCAGGGGTTGCATCATCCACTATAAATCCCCCTCCGATCAGTTGAGAATTCGATGGGAGAGGATTCTCATTTTGGTTTAAGGTAGTGTTCATTAATTTATATTAGTGACTTCTAAACAATTATTAGTTTTAGCCAAGTTGGCTTGCAAAGGTTTATTTCTAAAAGTAAATACATACTCAGATAGTTTAAACTAGTGAGTGAGTAAATATAAGATTTTTAAAATCTTAAAGTTAAATAAAATTGTTATGCATGCAGCGTAATTTATAAAATAAATAAATACTAAAAATGAACAATAGATCATTTATCATTTTAGTGTCTTGAATTGAGATATTTTTTTCCTGGAGTAACTATTCGCAGCACAACCAATTAAAAAAATGAGGATAATAGTCATGTGGGTCATTTGATAAATGTAATTTCTTGCACCTTTAACGATTTTCCTTTTATTTCGGGTAAATTTTTTTGATGAACTATTAGATACTCTTTTATGTTTTTTTGGATAACTTGTTTGTATGCACAAAGTCAACATTATTGGATCGGGGTTTTCTTCTTTATCAGCTGCATGTTATTTGGCTGATGCCGGTTTTGAGGTAAATTTATTTGAGAAAAATTCATCTATTGGTGGGAGAGCTCGAAAAATGGTCAAAGAAGGGTTTACATTTGATATGGGCCCTAGTTGGTATTGGATGCCTGATGTATTTGATAAGTTTTTTCAAGATTTTGGAAAGAAAACTTCAGATTATTATAAGTTGAAACGTTTGACCCCAGCCTACCGGGTTTATTTCGAAGATGGCACTTCGATAGATATTCCGGATTCATTAGAGGAAATCTTAAAAATTTTTGAAAAAGAAGAACCTGGTGCTGGTAAAATTTTAGCAAAATTCCTTGATGACGCTGGTACTAATTACCGAATAGCCATTGAGAACTTAGTTTACAAGCCAGGTGTTTCGCCCCTTGAATTAGTGACCTTTGAGACTGTTAAGAAATTAAAGCAGTTTGTAGTAACTATTAGTCATCAGATAAGGAAACGTTTCAAGAATCCAAAGCTCATTAAAATTTTAGAATTTCCTGTGTTATTTTTAGGTGCTAAACCTCAAGATACGCCTGCCTTTTACAATTTCATGAATCATGCTGATTTTGTACTGGGCACTTGGTATCCCATGGGGGGTATGTTCAAAATAGTAGAGGCCATGGAAACTTTGGCTCTATCACTAGGAGTAAAAATTCATACGGAAAGTACTGTCGAAAAAATTTCAACACTAAATGGAAAGGTACAGGGACTAATAGTGAATGATGTTTTGATGCCTTCAGATTTTGTTCTTAGTGGCGCAGACTATAAACACACAGAAACTTTATTACCCATTAATTTGAGATCTTACAAAGAATCTTATTGGCAGAAAAAGATATTTGCACCCTCTTCATTATTGTTCTACGTCGGATTTGACAGAAAATTATCTGGTGTACTGCATCATATGTTATTCTTTGACACAGATTTTGACGCACACGCCAGCGATATTTATGATGATCCTAAATGGCCCAAAGCCCCATTATTTTATGCAAGCTTCACAAGTCTGACCGATCCTAGTGTAGCTCCTAAAGATAAAGAAAGTGGGTTTTTTCTAATCCCTCTGGCCCCGGATTTAGAAGACTCTGACATTTTCCGTGAGAAGTATTTTGATTTGATTCTCGAACGTTTAGAAAAGCATACCAATCAATCTATCAAACCATTTATTTCTTTTAAAGAGTCTTATTGTATCAATGATTTTAAACAAGACTATAATTCATATAAAGGTAATGCTTATGGAATGGCCAATACTTTGTTTCAAACTGCTTTTTTAAGACCAAAAATAAGGAGTAAAAAAGTTGATAATCTTTATTTTACAGGCCAATTGACTGTACCGGGACCCGGAGTGCCACCCTCTTTAATTTCTGGAAAGATAGCATCAGAGCTCATCTTGCAAAACACCCATTATAAATGATTGGTATGATGTCATTATATGATGAATTGACCCAAGCGTGTAGCAAGGAAGTAACTTTAAGATACAGTACTTCTTTTTTTAGGGCGGTGAGCTTATTGTCACCGGTCATTCGGCAGGATATTCATAATATTTATGGATTTGTGAGATTTGCAGATGAAATTGTAGACACTTTTCATAAGTACAACCAAGAGAAATTACTTAATCAATTTGAGAAAGATTTTTATCAATCACTCAAGGATGGAATTAGTTTAAATCCGGTACTCAACTCCTTTCAAAAAACAATACTCAAGTACGATATCGATATATCTTTGGTAGATGCTTTCATGAAAAGTATGAAGATGGATCTGCATAAGACACAATACAATTCGAAGGAAGAATATGAGCAATATATTTACGGATCTGCTGATGTTGTGGGTTTGATGTGTCTTAAAGTTTTTGTGGAAGGTAATAATAATCTTTATGAGTCACTTAAAGATAGTGCCATGCGTTTGGGTTCAGCTTTTCAAAAAGTTAATTTTCTCAGAGATATCAAAAATGATCTAGACGTATTGAATCGTTCTTATTTTCCTCAGGTGGATTTGAAAAATTTGGATGAAAAGTCCAAAGATGAGATTATAAAAGAAATACAAGAAGATTTTCAAGCGGCGCAAATTGGAATTACGCATTTGCCTAATGTAGCTAAATTAGGCGTATACACGGCCTACTCATATTATTTTCAGCTTTTGGTAAAACTCAAGAAAACACAGCCATCTAAACTTTTGGAAACCAGAGTAAGAGTGAATAATTTTATGAAGACTTATTTATTTTGTAAGTCATATTTAAAAGTAAAATTTAACTTCATTTGAAATCTCTATTTATATGGTTTTTATTTGCACAAATTGGTATAATTGAACCAGATATTAGAACTGACTTCCATAGTCAAAAAATCACAGAGACTTATTTGGGTAACTTGCAATTGGACAATCAGTGGAATCTAAACCCTTTAGTTGAGGGCTATGTCGGGGTTGCAGAGACCATGTTAGCTGAGGAGGTTTTTTGGCCGATGGAAAAATTAAATTATTTTAATCGCGGGAAAAAAAAAATTGAGCAAGCAATTGATAGTGATAAAGATGACCCAGAATTAAGATATCTCCGTTTGCTTGTTCAGCTTAACGCACCAAGATTTTTAAGTTATAATGACAGCATCGAAAGAGATTTAATCTTTTTTACCAATAACATCTTGCATTCGGATTTAGACTTAGTGTGGGTCAAAAAATTTTGTTCTAACCTATTGAATGGTAAGTATATTTCCAATTCACAGCAGATTCGATTGAATAGTTTTTTACTTTACATAAATAATTAAATAGTTTTGTCCTTGATGAATATTATTGTTTTTGTAGCTACCTTCTTTCTAATGGAATATGTGGCTTGGTTTACACATAAATACATCATGCATGGCTTATTTTGGAGTCTCCATGAAGATCATCACAAGAGGCAAAATAAGGCTCATATTTTCGAGAGAAATGACAGTTTTTTTTTAATTTTTGCCACACCAAGTGTGCTTCTTATTGTACTAGGTTCGCATTATTCCATTCTTTATTTAATCTCAATTGGTTGCGGTATCGCGGCCTATGGTCTTTGTTACTTCTTGGTACATGATATCTTTATTCACCAGAGAATTAAGATCTTTACAAGAACTAATAATGCTTATTTACGTGCCATTCGTAAAGCTCATAAAATTCATCACAAAAGCCAGACAAAAGAGCACGGGCAATGCTTTGGAATGCTTCTAGTTCCTTACAAGTATTTTAAAGCAGAGTGGGCCAAATGAAACATTACTCTTACCTAGTCATAGATATTGCAACCATAATTGTACCCTTTTTTTTTAGTTTCCATTCTAGAATAAGATTTCATGAGAAATTCAAAGCTTTTTTTCCTGCGATGGTATTGAGTGGTTGTATTTATCTCAGTTGGGATATTTATTTTACTTCCCAAGAAATTTGGGGCTTTAATCGAGATTATTTAGTTTCAATTTACATTTGGCAGTTACCTATTGAGGAATTACTCTTCTTTTTTTGCATTCCATTTGCTTGTGTTTTTACTTATTATACAATAATTGCTGTTTTTCCCGATTGGGGATTGCCAAGGAGTACAACAAATTTGGTAACTATTATTTTAATGGTGGTTTTAGTCATAATGATGTTCTTTCACTATAATAAACTATATACGATTTTCAATGCTTTTTTCACAATGTCCATTATGTTATTTACACTTGTATTAAAGCCAAACTTATTAAGTCGGTTTTACATAGCATGGGGTCTACTTCTATTGCCTTTTTTTGTGGTAAATGGTTTGCTAACTGGTAGCTTAATTGATGCACCTATCGTATGGTATAACAATGCTCAAAACCTAGGTATCCGAATATTTACAATTCCTGTTGAGGATGTATTCTACGGTATGGGTTTGATTTTACTTAATATTTTACTGACCGAAACCTTTTTACCCAAAAGACTACAAACCAAAACTCATTATTCTTAATGTGCTTCAAGACCATTTTTATAGGTGTTTAAGGCCCTATCACGGGCTAGTTTATGATCGACTATTGGGGTTACATAATCAAGGGAGTCTAATTCAGGGATCCATTTTTTAACATACATTCCTTCCTTATCAAATTTTTGTTGTTGAGAAGTTGGATTAAATACTCTGAAATATGGAGTAGCGTCACAGCCGGTACCCGCCGACCACTGCCAATTGCCGTTATTCGAGGAGAGTTCATAGTCTAAAAGTTTTTCGGCAAAATAAGCTTCACCCCAACGCCAATCTATGAGTAAATGTTTACAGAGAAAACTCGCTGTAACCATGCGAACGCGGTTATGCATGTATCCTGTAGCGTTCAATTGCCTCATACCTGCATCTACCATAGGATAACCTGTCTTACCGACACACCACTTTTCAAATTCTTCCTGATTATTTCTCCAAATTATACTATCGTATTTAACTTTAAAGTTCTCAGTGATCACTTTTGGAAAATGGTAAATTATTTGCATAAAGAATTCCCTCCAAATTAGTTCGCTTAAAAAAATATTATCTGATTCATTGAGTGTACTGATAATTTTGCGCACACTGACGCTACCAAATCTCAAATGAGGACTTAAATAGCTTGTATTATCTGTGCTGGGGAAGTCCCTGCTTTTCGAATATTCGTTTAGCGATGAGAGATCATAGGGCTTGACCTTTATGGTAGCAACTTTGAAATTCATACTACTCAACGGAGGTAATGTTTGTGTCTGTTTGTAAAGAGCTTTAAAATTAGGAGTTTCACTACTAAAAATTTCGCTATTAAAAAGCGAAAGCCACTTATTTTTATACGGGGTAAAAATAGTGTAAGGATTACCATCTGCTTTTAAAATTTCATTTTCTTCAAAAACAACCTGATCCTTGAAAGTGTATAAAGGAATTCCATTTTCCGAGAGTAATGTAGTAATTTCTTGATCTCTTTTTCGTGCATAAGGCTCATAGTCTTTGTTAATGAATACTGAAGAAACATCGAAAGTTTTAATTAAAAATTTCCAAACATCAAGCGGGCTACCATATAAACATTTTACCCCACTTTCAAATTCATGAAGACTTGTGTTAATATCTGTTAATAAATCATATATGAAGCCCAATCGAGCATCTTGCCTTGGTAAGTCAGACAAAATGTTTTGATCAAATATAAATATAGGGAGTACTTGATAACCTGATTTTAATGCAGCCAAAAGTGCAGAATTGTCCTCAAGTCGAAGATCCCTTCGGAACCAAAAAATTGCAATTTTCATTTATTTTGTGAGATTAGTTATCATGCCTTTGAAGATGAAATCATGAAAAGGAAAAGCAGCATACCAGTAAAGTCGACCCCAAATACCCTTGGGTCGGAAGGTAGCAGTTTGCTCCAAATGATTACCCTTGACATTGAATTCTAGCCAGGCTTCACCCGGTAGTTTCATTTCAGCAAATAATAGTAATCTCCCCTCCTCATGGTTTGCATACAAGACACGCCAAAAATCTATGGTATCTCCCGCACAAATTTTATCCTTTTGTGTTTTTCCTTTGCGCAGTCCAACCCCTCCAAAGAATTTGTCTATAAAACCCCGGAGTTCCCATAACAAGTTGGCGTAGTACCACCCTACTTGGCCTCCAATACGCCAAATACGATCAATACATTCCTGTTTATTTGAGATCTGATGAGTTCTTTTATCCCGAAAGCAACCAAAGACGGGTACGTGGAGAAATTTTGAAATATTGACATGTAGAGGGTCTTTTTCTTTCATTATTTCGATAAATTAATCGCATATTCTATTTCTAACTTTTCATAATTATTGGTATTGGAAATGGAATCCATCAAATAGTAAACGTCTTTATTGTCATTTGGTATTTTTCTAAGAGATTTGAAATCTAAAAAAACAGCTTGAATAACTTCCATATTTCTTGAAAAAAAGGTGGGAGCAGAAAATATATTTTTGTCTCGAATGGTACAGTCAATTTTATGAGCAGGGTAAATTAACTCCAGGAGTAGCCTTTTTCCGGTGTAACTTGTCGCCCCTGTTATTAATACTTTCATAAGACAAATGTTAGTTTCTCTTTTTTCTTGAAAGAAGCCTTTTAATATCTTTCTCCAATGTTTTTGGTTGGGTGTGAGGTCCATACCTCCGAAATGGTATCCCTTCATTTGTGATCAAGAACTTGGTGAAGTTCCACTTGATTCGGCTTCCAAGTAATTCAAATAACTCATTTTTTAAATATTTAAATACCGGATGCGTGTTGGGTCCATTTACTTTAATTTTCGACATCATTGGAAAAGTAACTCCATATTTTAGATAACAAGAAGCTTCCATTGTTTCATTTGTTTCAGGTTCTTGAGACATGAATTGATTACAAGGGAAGCCTAGTATTACGAGCCCCTCGTTCTTGTGCGCGAAATATAGTTTCTCAAGTTGTTTAAATTGAGGTGACAATCCACAACGTGTTGCCGTATTCACAATCAAAACTGTTTTGTCCATGAATTGATCAAATAAAATTTTATTTCCAGCGGCATTTGTCGCCTCTAATTCATAAAATTTAGAGATAATTTTATTTGGTGCTATTTTGGCTGTCGCAATCATTTCTAAGCTATTTTTTTCAATACCAATGGGCTTTGTATTTGAATTTTAGTTGCTTTAAGTTCATGCAACAGATTATATAGACCAAAAAAGGTCCGATTCACATAGATAAAATGTTTTGAACCGCGATTCCCATTGTATTTTCTTAATTCTACTTTTTGTGTAAATTCTTGTGCCATATTTGAGAGGGCATCAAAGAAAACTTTATCTGAAAAGTCAAAATAATCATTATGGAACGGTTGTGTGAATAAGCTAAGTAGATCAAAAAACATTTTTTTGAAAAAATCGCATTCTTCCTTTGAGTCTTGAGATTTCAATATTTCGAGCTCATAAAGTTTATTTTCGAATAAAACTTTGTCTTTGATGTTTTCCTTATCTGAAAGTGTGAAATAGGGATAATAAAATTCATCAGGTAAACTTTTCATACAACCAAAATCAAGCGCAATTAACTTTTCATCTTTGGAGACTAGAAAATTTCCAGGATGCGGATCTGCATGCATTTTTTTTAGGACGTGAATTTGGTACATGTAGAAATCCCATAGAGCTTGGCCAATTTTGTTAGCTAAGGCAGAATCATTATTTCGTGCTGAAAATTCAGTTAGATGTAGTCCATTCATCCATTCCATGCATATTATGCGATCTGTTGAGTATTTTTTGTAGTATTTGGGAAACCTGATGTTTGGGATATGTTGGCATGCCTCGGAAATTTCTATACTTTGCTCTACCTCAAGGATGTAATTAGTTTCGTCTATAAGTTTTTCTTCTACTTCTTTAAAATACTTATCTGAGTCTTTGCCTTTAATATTAAACATTCGTATTGCAATTGGTTTGATCAAAGACAAATCGCTACTTATGCTTCCAGCTACTCCTGGATATTGAATTTTTACGGCAATTTTTTTACCATCTTTTTCAGCTTGATGGACCTGACCGATACTGGCTGCATTTATAGAGGAGGTGTCAAACTTATCAAAAATTTCATGGGCAGATTTTCCAAAATATTTTGTGAATGTTTTATTTACAAGTGCTGGTGACAATGGTGGCACAGAAAATTGTGAAAGGGAGAACTTTTCTACGTAAGCTGCAGGCATGATAGATTTTTCCATACTAAGCATCTGAGCTACTTTCAGAGCACTGCCTTTAAGGTTTTTCAAGCCATTATAAATATCATCTGCGTTAGCAATGTTTAGTTTTTTTTTGGCCTCATTACCATCCTCAGTAAGACGGTTTCCGTAGTACTTAATGTAATTGACGCCTACTTTCGCTCCTGTTTTGACAATTTTAGTAGCTCGCTGAATTTTGGTTATCGGAATTTTATCGATAGTTTCCATTTATTTATTACCCATTATTTTTTCCTTTACAAAAAATTTACCTAAATCTACGAGGCTTTTCAGAGGTGTTATGTTAATAAGTTCAAAGCTAGTTTTAACTGACTTTTCAATAAAAATATCTGTTTTCTCAAAAGAAGCGCTTGCGTCATCCATCCAAAAATTAATGGTAAATAACAATTGTTGCCATGATAGTTCAGAAAGACTTTTCTGTTTGACTTCCTCCAACTTTTCTTGTTTTAGGTCTAAGGTTTCAATATCCAACTCATCTATATAATTCTTAAAAGATTCTTTTAAACCAATAAGAGCCTCATTTGTTTTGAGTTTTGCTTTTTGCGTAGAGAGAGACATGATTACATAACTTCTGTTGGCTTTCAACACCTCAAAAAATGTGAAGTAAAAACTGAGTAATTTATTTTGAGCATCAAAGTTTTGGTACTCATTGTTTTTTCCTAGAAGATCTATTGTATTGTCGAAAAAGCTATTAAAAATCGATTTTTCAAGAGATGCAAAGGTGCCAAAGAAATTATAAAATTCAGCTTCTGTAAAGCCATTGTCCTTTCCAAATTTGTACACTGATGCTGGGGTACTGCTGTGCTCCAATACGTGATGCATGTAGGCTGTGATTATGTCTTGCCGAGACGTTTTTTTCTTTGCCATATTTTTGAATTTAACTTTTTATAATGTTTAGTGCTTTATTTATTGCTAGACTCCGATAATCAAATATTTCCTTGAGCTTCTTTTTAATAATTAACGTATTTGCTATTGCTCCTATGCCACCAAGTGGAGGGATATAGGTGATTAAGTCAATCATTTTGACACCTTTTTTATCAGGAATTAGTTTGTGCTGATGGTGCCACATTTTAAAAGGGCCTACTCTTTGCTCATCAATAAAATAATCCATTTCTCTCACCTGTGTAATTTCTGTCATCCAGTTCATACTAATTCCAAAAATAGGGCGAACTTTGTAGGTAATGATCATCCCAGGATATATTTTCACATTTTCTTCCATTGAAGTGATGTAAAATCCCATTTCTTTTGGTGTAATTTTTTTGAGATTTGAGGGGGAAGAAATAAATTTCCAAACCTGCGCACGTTCCGCAGCAATATGTTGTGCAATTGAAAACTGATAAAATCCCATATCCAAAAAAATGAAAACTTTACTAAACTAGATTTATCATAATAACATAAAAGTATCTAAAATTATAACACAAAATTCTGAAAATTTGTTCAAAGAGGAATTGAAAGTAAGAATTATTTTATTTTTGAACTAAATTTTACTTTTTGATGTTTTCATATGGGTTGATTAATTGTATAATTTTATGACCAAATACTCAATGGCTCAGGTAGAGTCTTTATCAGGTATTAAGGCACATACTTTGCGGATGTGGGAGCGTAGATATGATTTTTTAAATCCATGCCGTACCGAAACTAACATTAGATTTTTTTCAGATATTCAATTGGTTCAACTTGTGAACTTTGGGATTTTGCTCAGAAATGGATATAAGATATCGAAAATCGAGAAAATGCCAGAGGATCAAGTCCACGACCTTGTCAACCAAATTTTATCACCGAGTGATTACACGATAGATCAAAATATCAGAGAAGATATACAGTCGCTGACATTGGCAATGTTGGATATGGATGAAGTTAGATTTGATGAAATATTCAAAGCCCATTTAATCAGAAAAGGTTTGTTGGGAACAGTAAGAGATTTAATTTATCCTTTCCTTCATCATATTGGCATTTTGTGGAATACACAAAAAACAATGCCTGCACAGGAACATTTTATTTCTTGTTTGATAAGAAAAAAAATAGTCAGTGCCATTGACGTGATTCCTCATCCACCGGCTCAAGCAAAAAAAATTATTTTTTTCCTTCTTGAGGATGAGCATCATGAAATCGGTATTTTATTGGCATCTTTTATAGCTGCTGAAAGGGGCTATAAGGTCTATTATTTAGGTCAAAATGTCCCAAGCGAAAATATTCATGAAGTTTTAAATATTACCAACGCTGATTTCATAATGTCCATGTTTGTGGCTCCGAAGCGCGATAAGTCATTAATTCAAATTGAAAATGTATTGAAAACTACGGAGGTCCCTTTCCTAATTTCAGGAAATGTTGAAAACTTTGGATCACTAATTGATAATGAACGCCTAATTCATCTCGAAAATCCAGAGTCATTAATTGATTTTCTAAACAATAATATTTAGGCCTGCCATCACCAATTATGAAAAATTTACTCATTCTAAATTAGACTGATAAAGTCTTTTACAAAGGTTAATCCAACCAATATTTCCTTAAGCAAACAAAAAAAATAACCAAGAAAGTGTAGCTAATGAAAAAAGGAACGATACATTCCTTCCATCCAAGAATTAGCATTATACTGATTAGCAGTAATTGAAAGCCTAAGCCCAAGGTAGAGACAGCTGTCATAAACCAATTTGGGAAATCGACACCTTCAGTTGCATTTTTATCAAGTAAATAAATAACTCTATCAAAATAACCATATAAGATTTTATAGACATAAAAAAAGCGCTCAACATGTTTTTGTTTTTCTCCTTGCAATGCGACAGGAGCTTTGTTTTCAAAAATTCTACTAGTAGTATCACCTCCCGTTTTATTTCTAAGGATGACATAGTAGTAATTGTACAGGGTCCCTTGTAATTGTAATCCAAAAAAAGCCATTATGGTATATAAAATACTTGTTTCAGATATTGTAGATATTGCTAGCATGATTAAAAGATTTAGAATAATATCGGCGATTGAATCAAAATATCTACCGGTATAGGAAGGAGTCTTTTTAATTCTAGCAAGTTCGCCATCTGCTGCATCAAGGATGGATTTTAAAATCAGAAAGATAGCAGCTAGCACGAGAAAATCATTGAGGATACAATATATAGCAATCAGTCCACTGAAAATAAACGCAATTGTAACATGGAAAGGGGTAAAACTAGTATTTCTTAAGGATGATGCGATTACCCTAGCGGCCGGTCGACCGTAGTCAGAGAGATCAACAAACTTATGTTGCTCAAGCAGTTTTGACATAATATAAAAATCTTAAAATTAAGCTGTTGCCGAAAAAATAAAGTTTTTTTAATTATTTAGATACAAAGATACTCCTTAAAGGTAATCGAGTTTGGTTTCTTTTAAAGTGATTTAAAGATTGGCAAATTGGATGCGTATGGATATCTGCAGCATAAGTTTATTTAGCCTGGTGAAAAAACATATACATAGTATTTCCTTTTAGACTGAGTAGATTCCACAAGGCGTCACTAGTTAATGTTTGTTTGGAAAAAGAGATTTAATTTCAGAACCACCGGCACTCAATTGGTTTTACCCGATAATTGATATATCTGAGTAATTCTTCGATAAAATAGAGAAATTTTCAATCCTATCATTCTAAATATTAGTTTTATCAAAATCTTTCAACATAAATGATTAGATTGAAAAAAAAGTAGTGTCCGGATTATATTTCTGCTAATGATTGCACTAATTATTATTTAATGTTTATAGAGGGGTATTTGGTATCTAAATTATGTTATCGGTGCAAGTAATATCATATTAGTGGAGTAAAATAAAATCTAGAATATGATCAGGTCATTACTTAGTCTAAGAGGATTTTTCAAAAAGGCTAGCTATTTTTCTGATTTTAACTATAATGTAGCGCTGTAGTATAGATGAGGGAGTTGATCGAATGAGATTTGATATTTTTTTGGTTATACTAGAAATATGATTTGATTCAAGACTTGCTAAATAAGAAGTCGTTAGAACAACTCACAATTTTTCAATAGCTGGACTACTTAACTAAATTATTTTTGAGATTTGATACAAAGTCATTTGTTTTGGAGTATCATGATAATAAATACAAATTTGTTTTAAATTAAATGCTAATTTTTGCTCATGAGCTTAGTTGTTTTAAGAAATTATCGGCAGTTGCATGCAGTTCATTTTTTCTCTGATCTGCCATTTTGTCGAAGGTTTTTATGAGCATACTCAATCTTGGATTTTTCAAAAAAAACAGTCGGTTAACATCCATAAACCTCCAAAATAAGGCATCCCAAATGGGCTGCCAATCTGCTTTGGGATAATCACTCATCTTCATCAAGTAACTAGATCCACTGATGTAAGGTTTGGTTGCAAAAAGCCCCCCATCTGCAAATTGACTCATGCCGTAAACATTTGGAACCATCACCCAATCATAGGCATCTATGAATAATTCCATAAACCATCGGTAAACCTCATTTGGATCAAATTCACAAAGTACCATAAAATTTCCCAAAATCATTAAACGTTCAATGTGGTGGCAGTAACCTGTTTTTAAGATTTTTCGAATGGTTTGATCTACAGGGGCTATACCTGTTGTACCGTTATAAAAACATAATGGTATTTTACGTTTGAATCTCCAATAATTATTAGATCGAGAAAAAGAACCTTGGGATACATACATTCCTCGAATAAATTCGCGCCAGCCAATTATTTGACGGATAAAGCCTTCCAAGGAATTTAATGGAATATCATTTTTTTGGGCACGAATGAGGGCTGAATTAACGATATAATTTGGAGAGATCAAACCAACATTCAACATAGGTGACAATACACTATGATTTAAAAATAATTCATCTTTTGCGATGGCATCTTCATAAGTACCAAATTCTTCAAATCGAGACTCAAAAAAATCATTTAGCCAATTTTTAGTGGAGGGTCCATCAATCGGATATAAAGGTTTCGGAGTCAAACTTCCAGGATTTTTTGGATAATGAGATTCAACATAAGTTAGGGCCTCGTCCCAAAAACAGTTGCTAAAAGGAATTTTAACAGTCGGAGGAACCTTTTTCTTGGGATATTTTTTTCTATTCTCATCATCAAAACTCCACTTTCCCCCGATGGGCCGATCTGAAGTATCAACTAAAATATTTTGCTTTATTCTTGATTGCTTATAGAAAGAAGTTTGAAAATACTTTTTTTTATTAGGGGAGAAGAAGTCACCAAGATCAGATAGTGTATTGATAAAATTAGGATTATCGAAAAGATTAAGCTTTATTTTATAATGTAATGCAGCTTGTTTTAATTTATTTTCTAGACGGTAATCGGTAGGATCAGCAACACATATCAGACCTATTTTCTCATCAGAGAAAAAGTTTAGCAAACACCTTAAATCTGATTTTTGGTCACTGCTCTCTATGTAATGTACCGTGAGGTCTTTGGATTTCAAGTAGCTAGCGTGCGCTTTCATGGTCGCTCGGTGGTAGGCCAACTTCATTTTATGAAATTTATATTGTGAAAAGAACAACGGCTCTTCTATCATGTAAATGTCGTATCCATTTTCATGTAAGACATTTGTTTGAAATAGTTGATGGGGAAATATAATATTAATTCCTTTCATTCTTTTGACCTTGGCAACGCTTGCTACAATAAATTACTTTGTTCCATGTAAGTTTCCATTTTTTTCTCCAGTTGAAAGGGCGTGCACAAACCGGACATATTTTATGAGGTAAATTTTGTTTTTTTATCATTATAATTTGGGATTTTTTCTATTCGAGCATAAGGGAATTGTCCTATTTTATCAAGTGCATAGTATGAATTTAATCCAGAGATTCCAATACTATCAGCAATATTTAAGTCAATATGTCCCTCTTTGCTCAAGGCGCTGTCTGGAATAATTAAATGTAAGATTCTTCCAATTACCATGAGGGTCTTATTTGATTTTATCGTAATACTTTCTTCGTGAATTAAGCCCATTTTCAGGTTGCTTTCCTTAACAAAAGGTATTGAAAATTTTTTTATATATTCTTCTGTAAATCCACATTTTTTAAATTCAGAGATATTTTTTTCAAATTTAGCAGAGGTGTAATGTGCTTGTTCAATTAAGTTAGAGGTAATGTGATTGATGGTAAATAGTCCATTCTCTAAAATATTTTCATATGTGTGTCTCCTTACATTATGATCAGGGCGCAAAATGAATCCAAGATAGGGTGGATTACTTCCCAGATGAACGACAGAACTTATGATGGCTAGGTTGGTTTGATTGTTCTGATCTTTAGTACCAATTAGGTTTCCTGGCTTTATACCCGAGACAGAATTAATGATATTCAGTCTTTTGATATGAGACATTTTTTTAATTTTAGAGGCTGATAAATACATATTTAATTTTTTTTAACGTGAGTTTTTAAAATTCTTTTACTTTCAGTTTTTACTTTTTCACTTTTTCGATGTTCCCAAATTTTTTTTCGGGCTATTTTGCCACTCTCCGCTAAATTTATGATGGGAAATGGATAGTCAGTACCCATTTCAAATCCGAAACAGGATTGATCAAAAAGATTCATTTTGTAAGGTTCGTGAACAAATTGGATTGGTAACTTTGCGAGTTCCGGCACCCATTTTTTTATAAAAATACCCTCAGGATCATGTTCATAAGATTGTTTTATGGGATTGTAAACTCTTACCGTATTAATACCGGTTGTTCCTGCTTGCATTTGAAATTGTGGATAATGAATGCCAGGTTCATAGTCAAGAAATAATTTAGCGAGATGATAAATTCCTGATCTCCAATCTTGATCTAGATGATGACATAAAAAGGATACTAACATGGCACGCATACGAAAATTAATCCATCCCGTCGCATGAAGACATCTCATAGAGGCATCAACAAGTGGAAAACCAGTATGTCCTGTTTGCCATGCTTGTAAATGATTTTTATTTTCGGTTCTGATTAAAGATTCATATCCTCTATTGATACACAAAATCTCATATTCACATTCAACTTCAAATTTTTGAATGAAATGGCAACGCCATTTAAGACGAGTCATTAGACCTCCAAAAGCACGTTTGTGCTTTTTAAAATTGGGATGGTGATAAACATGATACATTGTTTGTTTGACACTCAAATTACCCCATGATAAATATGGAGAGATTCTTCCACAAGACTTTCTGCTGTCAAGAGGTTTAGAGATCATTTTATGATAAATTTTGCCTCGATTATGGGTAAATGATTTTAAATATTTCCAAGCTTGAGTCTCACCTGCCGCTTGAAAATGAGGAGCTTCTTCAAGGAATTTTTGTTCCAAAGATTTTGGTAGTGAAAATGGATTTTTCAGAGGAGGTTGGTTATTTATGGTGAAAACATTCTTAATGGGTGGGGTGGCGAAATAATCAAGCCACATTCGATCCCAATTTATTCGATTGTTAATTCCTCTAATGACTCCACCTTTTTGAAATTGATGCCAAGAAATATTATTTTTTTTTAGAATATTCATCACTTTTTGATCTCGATCCCAAGTTACCTTAATGCCTGATTCCTGATAAGAAAAGACTGACTTTAGGTTAAAATGTTTAAGAATGAATTCAAAAAAAGTTGGGGCCTCTACATAGAAAGTTTGTATAGACCGATGGAAGGATTTTAATTTTTTATTGGCATCGATCAGTGAATTATAAATAAATTGTTGGTGTCGCAAGGAGGTGTCAGGATAAGCAATTAGGGATGGCTCAAACAAATAAATAATGAGGTAGGGGATGCAGGATTGCTCTGCAGCCTCAAGAGCCGCATGATCTTGTGTTCGGATATCTCTTTTTATCCAGACAAGGTTGATAGGTTTTTTCTCTTTCACAATTGTTTTTTGCATTTTTTCCAAAAAGCAAAAAAAGAAGGGAAATAGCCTTCTACTTCAAACATCCAGTCTCTGGAATCTTGAGTTCCTTTGTAATGGTTATTAAGGGGATGCTCTTTAAAGATTATCTTATGGTTTGGATTGGTTTTCATCAATGATTCAAATGATCCGACATACACTTGTAGATTTTTGATATTCGAACCCAAGAGCTTTATAAACTCAAGGTTTTTTGGAGCTACTGGATAACGTTCAAAGAACTCATGTTCCAAAAGAAGAATGCGATTATAATTACCTTCAACCCGCCAATTCGGGTCTAGGTTGTAATAGTTGTAAATTAGAATGGGTTGATCGGGGATTATGTTAATGGTTGAAGTTGTTGGGAGTATTGTTTTTAATGGGAGAGGGGTTGTATCTATCAATTCCGATGGGCAAGGGTGATTGATTAAAACATCATAATCGTAATCTAAATAGGAATTTTGCTGTTTACTTTTAAAAAATTTATTGATGTTCCTTTGATTAACATAATATTTCCTGGATGCGTTGGTACCCGCTACCCATTGCCAGCTTAGTGCATTACTGGCCCAATCTCCATCTAATAGATGATAATACATCCATCGAGCGGGGGTCAACCAATGACTTTTTCCAATATTACAAATTACGGAGGCCACGTACATCCGCATGTGATTGTGCATATAACCAGTGTTTTCCAGAACATTAATTGCTTTATCAATGGAATTGATACTCGTTGATTTTGTTAAAATAGCCCTAGGAATCTCATGGTTTTCAACCTTTTGTTGCTGACTTTTTAAATCCGTATTTATAGCATCCTTTTTATGAACCCAAACCTGTTGCCAATAATCACGCCAGGCAAGTTCTTGTACATATTTTTCAATAGTTGCGAAAGGATAGTTTTCTTCTATTAAATGGTTGTAGACCGTTTTGGTGGAAATTACTCCTCTTGATATATAGGGAGATAAGTAAGTAACAGCTCCATCGATATAATTTCTAGTGTATCGATATTTCTCAGGGTTTATGGATTTGATACGGTGATTTATTTCATTAAACTGAGTTGGAAAGGATATCATTAAATTTATGATTTACCGTTTTGAAATTTTATTATTTGTTATTGATCGTTGACGTGTACATTTGAATCTCTTAATCTCTGAATTCCTTTTCTTATTATGTTTTTTGCTAATACCTTGGTGTACTCGAGCCCTCCACAGGTTGAAACTAGATCTTTTCAAATGCTTCCTCATCATTTCTATAACCACATTTTCTCGAACTGAGAATTGAAAGTAAATGGCCTCAAAAGGAGTACGGTCTTCCCAAGCCATCTCAATTATTCTGTTTTCTTCGTCTATAGAAAAAGTAGGTATTGTCATTTTTTTTCAAGGGCTTTAATTTCATTAAGTAATTCTTCTGCTTCAAAGTATTTTTGGTCGCTAAGTGAACGATTAGTTTTTGACAGCTGGTGAGCTTCTCTCAAAAGCTGCTCTTGCTTTTTATACAACTTTTGAAGAGGTGATGCTTTTTTAAATATATTAAACATGAGGATTTAAAAATTATTGACAATTCTCTAACACAATCCTGTTTATTAACGTTCCCAGGGTTTGAAATTGGATTTTTTTAAAATTTAAATCTACTTTGTTTTATCTTCATTCGTGTTCTATTTTTTTATTTGGATTAAATTATCAATTCTAAAGTATTACCATTTTATATTTTGATTCAAATTCCGATACTTCTAATGAAACTTCTCTGACATAAAGGTTGAAAAATGATTACAAGTTATCTTCTAAGTTACAATAAGAGAGATGAAAAGATTTGTGTTTTTAGAATGTTTAAAGTTTAAGAATCAACTTGCTTAATAAAGTGCCAACAAAGCAATAGTATCCTTTATTTCCCTAAAAGGAACTGCTTTTGTTGTTGTAAGCTATTACTACTCTTTTGGGATATTTAATATGGTAAAAACACAAGAAAATATGTCGAAAATATTTTACAACTTAAAAATGTAAAAAAGAGAATAAGAGTCATCTAATCTCATTTACTGTCGCTTTCAAAAATATTTATCGTGGGTCTGAGACCAGTCATTTCCCATCGTGTAAGAGAAACGGGAATACTTCCAATAGCATTTAATTCATCAAAAAAATCAGATAGAACGAATTTTTTTTCTTGATTTTCTTTCATTTTCGCAAAATCCGCGAGAGTCTGTTCTAAAAGGTATTTACCTGTGATATAACTTGACCCGTAGCCTGGCTGTCGAAGGTATAAATGTTGCTCAAATATCAGTAACTCTTTTTCGGTCTTCATCCAGCCGCGGGGGGTAAACTCAGAGTGAATGCTTCCAGCTTCTTCCATGGTCATCTCATTTGCATGCGCATATAGTGAACCCAAACCTCTTGCTGCTCTTTGAGCAATCATAATGTATACTAATTCACGCACTCTTGGACTTTTATCATATAAACCTGCTTGCATAAACATTTCTTCTACTGCTGTTGCAGTTCCTTCATTTCTTGAGTCAAAAATATTATATAATAGAGCTTTTTTGCGTAGTGGACTTTCTGGTGGATTTCGATCCATGATGGCCAGTTCAAACCAGTGATAAAAATGAGAGTAGAGTGGTCTAGGATCATAATGAGCCGTTATCATAAAAAAATTACGAGTTGATTCAGGTGTATATGCACCCAAATGTTTATTAAGTGCAGCCCTAAAGTAATCTTTGACGGTAAGAATTTCGTTTTCTTCTAGAAAATCCATGAGATTTTTTGCTGATGCTATTGCTTTTTCTTCATAGGCTTTGGGAGAATTAGCGGCAGTTAAAGAGGGAAGATCTCTATTCCTGTGTTCCTCTAATTTCAATGCAGTCCATGCTCGAGCTAACTCTCTTTTTAAAATCATGACCTCATCTTCCCAAGTAAGAGGAACCAAATGAACATTTTGTTGGTACCAAGTGTAATGTTCTTTTCCAAGTCCCGAAGGCCCATTCTTGCTTGTCGCTTCTGCTTCAAGCCATCCAGCTAATTGGTTTGTAGATAGAATTGCCTCATTAATTAAGGTGGCGACGGCGGAATCATCACTGACACCACTTAACTTCAAGATATTATTGAGATTGATACTTTGATTACGAATGTCTTTAATGCCAGCAATCCATAAGTCCTTAGCATTTCCTGTGAGATTTTCTTTCGCTTGCCGGTTGATTGCGGGAATGACCTTGAGCTCCTTTATCATTCTTACTCTTTCATTCTTACTCAATGGGAAATTATAGGTCCAAAGGTCGAGTATTTTATGATGGGTAGGACCCTCGTGTCCCGGTACATCACTTCTTTCTAGCCAAACGGTGACATAGAATGCTGGATCACGTTGCCAAGGCTTTAAGACGCGCTGATTAAAATCATAACCATTCATCTCAGCCCAAATCAAATGCCAATCTACTTGGTGATCAATAGGCCAACCAAGAGTATCTATACTCATTAATTTATTTCTAAAAGATTTAAATTGAGGGTTTCTTTTGTTAAATGTTTCAGTGCGATAATCTGGTGCTCCCTCAAATAGAGGTGGAGTTTCAAAAGCTCTCCAATCTCTAAAAAGTTTTGTTAAGTCCGTGTAATTTTTTAGAGTTATGTCTGTTTCATGTGGTATTTCAGTCTCTTTTTTAAAGGTACAGCTAATTAAAAAAAATAAGAAGAGGATAGGGAATGGGCGTATCATAAGTCAAAATATTTTACAAAATAATTTTAATTTACTAAATATCATATGATTCTTACTCGTGACAAGGTTTTTAATAAGTAATTCAAATCTAAGTCTGCTTGATGGAGAATGTGATTATTATTTATTCTATTTAGGTGAACTTGACCAATATTAAGATATTTTTAGATATTTGATTATAAAATGAAGGGATTATGTTTTAGTTGAGGCCTCATTTTGGATTTATTTAGATTTTAAATTAATTGAGAAAAATCTCGTCTATGAACATCCAAGCCGGAGTATTTTTTCCGGGATGCCAGTTAGGTAATTTTTTTAAATTAGATAGGGTGAATTTATAAAATTTGTAAGCAACTTGGTTGGGAATTGGACAGCTAAATGATTTGCTCTGTATATTAAAATCATCTTTTTCTAATGAAGGGAATTTAATTTCATTTAGGGTCTTAAACTGGATACCATCAAAACTCCCGGCTACTTTTATAGATTTAATAGGGAATATATATGAGGTATTATTTATCAAGGCATTGAATCGAGCTTCTTTGAGATTTTTGCTTTGATTAAAACCAATAACAAAAACCATATCTTTATCCAGATAGCCTAACCATTTTCCATTTGTAAAGTTTTGATCACCTAATTCATAGTCAACTAGCGTTTGGACTCCATTGCCTGGATATTGTTTGTTTGGTTGAGTAACTAAATAAATTGTGTCAGTTGGTATATCTGATCGATAAAAAGTTTTTTGGACGATTTCACTACTGATCCATCCGGGTTTAAATGCTCTCGCTTTTAAGATAGTTTGGTCAGTAATTCTCAACGTGGTTTTGAATTTAGGGCTTGACAAACTATCGGGATCTGTCCCATCAGTGGTGTAGCGAATGTCTGTATCTTCTAAAAAATGCCTTATGTTGATATCCAGATGGTCTGCAATGATAGATGAATCTTGATCAATTATTGGGCTGTTTATTTGGATTAAGTCGTTTGTTAAATTATCTCCGAAGGTAAAATCAATTTTTGAATTACTGGAACGGATCTTATTCATCTGTCGGACGTTTAAGCTCTTTGACCACAAATGGACTTTATTAAAAGGGGCATTCTCAAAAAATGCAAGCCAAGATTTCTCATCGTATCTTAAACCGCACATGGAAATTGACTTTAGTTGGACTAATTTTTTGAGAGGTACTAATTGATCAGCACTTAATTGGGTGTAGTTTAGATTAAGTTTTTGTAATTTGTCACATTGGGCAATAAAAGCGATGTCTTTTTCTTTTAACGGCATGCTTTGCATATTTAGGTAGACTATTTGAGATTGAATTGGGGTAAGACGCTTTAGAATTTCGTGTGCATAAAAATCGCTTTGATAAAAACTCACTTCAATGTTATTACTACCCGCGTAAGAATAATTAACGGCACAATAATTTGAATTGTACCTAGTTAAGTCTGGAAATGTATGTTGTGATTTATCTGAATGAGGGATACTGGGCATCCATTGATGGGCTAATAAAAAAAGACTATCAGATTGGATTAATTCATTCATTTTAATTTCCAAATTACCCCCTGCGAGAATCCAATAATTTAATAATTTCAGCTCTTTTTTTGTTAATTGTAATTTGCCCTCTGGCGGCATGTGATATTCATCTGATAAGGGCAATGACAACCGCTCTAATAAGAGGGACTTTATGTTACTTTGATCTAAGAAAATAGAGCCATTTTTTCCGCCTTTTAGGATATTATCTGGCGAATTAAGCAATAAGTTTCCCTTTGATTTTTTTGTGCCATGGCAACTGACACATTTTTGTTGAAAGAGGGGACCGATGGCCCTTTCGTATAGTGTGGCGGTACTGTCAAAATTTATTGTGATCTCTTTCTTGATTTCCTTTTCAGGCCAGTGCAGTATATTCGTTCCATGGGTTAATTGGGCACCTTTATGAGTAAAAAAAATAAGTACTCCCGCAAAGATGATACCCAGGATCGATCTTAATGAAAAATGGGTTTTAAAAAAATTATTGTGCTCATGGAGTACCAGTACTCCCCAACTCATATAGGCAATGGCTACCCCACCCCATTGATGCCAAAAAAGTAAATCATGATCATAGCTTTCCTGTTTGGATAAACAGATGCCAAAAATGGAGACAACAGTAGTCAGTAATGAATGAAGGATCAACAAATGGGAGAAGAGGGGACTCATTTTCTTGAAATTTGTCGCATATATGTAGTACCCTGAAATCCCTAGGCCGAATACAATGGGGAAATGCAATAACATGGGGTGCATTTTGCCTAACCATTGAAAATAAATACCAAAGTGTATTTCTTGGTGATAGTAAGCTATAAAACCCAGAAATGGATTTAAAACCCACAGGGCATTTCTACCCAACACCATCCATTTGGATAACGCCATTTTAAGCTATTAAATCATTAATGATATTACCTGATACGTCGGTCAAACGATATCGGCGGCCTAGATGCTTATAAATAAATGCTTCATGGTCAATACCCATCAAATGCATGATGGTAGCATGAAAGTCGTGTACGTGGACGGGTAGTGAATTAATATTGTATCCAAATTCGTCAGTTTCGCCGTGAACTCCTGGTTTTACTCCTCCACCCGCCATCCAAATAGTAAAGCATCTAGGATGATGATCTCTTCCGTAATTATCTTTTGTAAGGGGACCTTGACAATAATTAGTTCTACCAAATTCTCCACCCCAAATGACTAAAGTTTCGTCCAATAAGCCTCTTTGTTTTAAATCTTTAACCAACGCTGCAGATGGCTGATCTACATCCTTGCATTGCCCGATTAACTCATTGGGTAAATTACCGTGACCATCCCAACCTTGATGATATAATTGAACAAATCTAACTCCATTTTCAGAGAGCTTACGCCCGAGTAAACAATTCGCTGCATAGGTGCCTGGTACCAAACATTCAGGGCCATACATTTTCACGATACTTTCAGGTTCATTTTTTAACGAGGTAATTTCGGGTACAGCCATTTGCATGCGATAAGATAATTCGTATTGCTGAATTTTAGCTATGATCTCGGGATCTCCAATTTTTTCGTAGGATTGTTGATTGAGGGCAGAAATTTCATCTAGCATCGCACGTTTATCACTTCGATTAATAAAAGTAGGGTCTGATAAGTACTTTACGGGTTCCTCGCCACTACTAAATTGGACACCTTGATGGATTGAATCCAAAAATCCATTATTCCATAATTTTGAATAGACCCCTTGTCCATTTCCTTTCCCTTTACTCAATAAAACACAAAAAGCGGGGAGATTTTTATTGTCGCTTCCCAAACCATAACTGATCCAAGAACCTAAGCTTGGCCGGTTTCCTACTTGGGCACCGGTTTGAAAAAAAGTAAGGGCGGGATCATGATTGATGGCTTCGGTGTACATTGTTTTCACAATACATAAATCATCGGCAATACCAGCAATATGTGGAATGGTTTCGCTGAACCAGCCTCCATGACTACCATGTTGCGAGAAATTAAATCTGCTACCTGCTAAAGGGAAGGTTGTTTGATTTGAGGTCATACCTGTAAGCCTTTGCCCGTTTCGAATACTGCTAGGTAAATCTTGACCATGCATTTTTTGAAGTATAGGCTTATAATCAAAAAGATCCAATTGGGAGGGGGCACCATTTTGAAATAAATAAATAACTTTTTTAGCCTTTGGGGCAAAATGAGGGAGTATTTTAGAAATAATCTCAGATTCATTTGACCCTTCAAACATATCACGAACCATCAAAGATCCGAGTCCCAGTCCACCTAACCCAAGACTCATTTTGGATAAAAATTTTCTTCTGTTTTGATTTAATCCATGTTCTAATAATTCGTTCATAGCTTTCAAGACTTAGTAATTGTTTCCTCGAGGTTGTACATAACTAATATCGTGTTCATCAATGCAGCGGCTTCGATTTCATCATATTTTTCAGTGGGGTGATGATATTCACCAATTGCTAAGGCATCCCTCACCTCTAATGGCTTATATTTTAATAGCTGTATTCGCTGATTGCAATAGTTTACCAATCTATTTTTTTCTTTTTGGGTGGGTTTTCGAATCAGAATCCTTTCAAAAGCTTGCTCAATTTTATCTGATAATTTTTGCGAATTGAGCGATATGTTTTCTGCTAAAACCCTTGATGCTTCCAATACGGTGGGGTCATTGAGCATATTTAAGGCTTGAAGGGGTGTGTTGGTATTTGATCTTTTGGCCTCGCATTGATCTCGATTGCTAGCATCAAAGATCATCATGCTAGGTGGAGGAGATGTTAATTTAATAAATGTATACAAACCTCTTCTGTAAATATTTTTGCCGTGATCTTGTGTGTAAGAAGCTAAAACCCCTCGTCCGGAAGTAGAACTTTCCCAGACCCCCTTAGGTTGGTAGGGTTTGACGCTTGGGCCGCCAATTTCTGAGTTGAGTAAACCACTCGAGCTCAAAATAAAGTCCCGAATGATCTCCGCTTTGAATCTAATGCGTGGGGACCTACTGTAATAAATATTGTCAGGATCAAGGGTTAATTGTTCAGAGTTTAATTTTGCAGATTGTTTAAAAGTGCTGCTCATGACAATTTTTTTTATCAAGTATTTAATGTCCCAATGGTGCTCCATAAAATCAACGGCTAACCAATCCAACAATTTAGGATGAGTTGGTAATTCTCCTTGGAGGCCATAATCTGCTGACGTATTTACAATACCTCTCCCAAAGAGTTCCTGCCAAATAAAATTGACAAAAACCCGTGCTGTAAGTGGATTTTGAGTGTCTGTTGTCCACTGAGCGAGCCCCAATCTATTCCGTTGATATTTTGTTGTATCAAAAGGCATGATGGATTCTAACGCTGTGGGCTTAACGAGCTGATCGGTAGGAGCATCGTAACTACCCCTACTCAAAATATAGGTAGCTCTGGGTTTGATGCTGTCTTTTTGATCCCAATCGCCCATTACAGACACTTCTAATTTGTTGGTATCGGATGTATTGATGAAGGACAATAACTTATCTCTTTCTTTCTTAGAGATAAAAAGCTTAGGATTTTTGGCAGGAGTAGAAACGCTGACATCTCCTTCAAAGCCTTTTTCTTTGCTTTCATTGAAAAAAGCATACAATTGATAATATGCTCGATTGGAAAATGGATCATACTTGTGGTCGTGGCATTGCGCACATTCAATGGTAACTCCCAAGAAAGCTTTTCCGTAAGTCTTTGTCTTGTCAATGTTGTAGGATACTCGATATTCTTCATCGATCACACCTCCCTCTTCAGTAAACTTGTGATTTCTAAAAAAAGCTGTAGCCAAAATATTTTTTTTTGTAGCGTTGGGCAATAAATCACCTGCAATCTGATTGATCAAAAACTGATCATAAGGTAGGTTATTGTTGAAGGCATGGATGACCCAATCTCTCCAGGGCCACTGAGACCTTATGTTATCATCTTGATATCCATATGAGTCTGCATAGCGGGCCAAATCCATCCATATCAACGCTAACTTCTCACCGAAGGCGGGGTTTTGTAATAAATCATCGATCAATCGTTCATACCAATCTTTAGTAGATATCGATCGCCATTGATTTAATTTCTCAAAAGAAGGGGGTAATCCAATGAGGTCTGCGTAAGCTCTTTTAATTAAAGCGTCTTTAGTTGCAAAACTATTGGGACTGAATCCGTTATGCTCCATTTTTTCCAAAATGAAATAATCTACTTCATTTGTGGTCCAGCTTGGATGATTTATCTTGGGTAAAGCTGCTTTTTTAGGGACTTCAAATGCCCAATGCTTTTCATATTGAGCACCTTCCTTGATCCATTGTTTGAATAGCATAATTTCATCGGGACTCATACGTTCTATGTGACTTTCTGGTACAGGCATCATGATTTTGGGATCTAATGATTCGATGCGACGGATCAATTCACTTTTTTCAGGAAAGCCAGGAACGATGGCATATTTTCCTTTCGATTTTTCTAATTCAGCAAAAGCCCTTGTCGGGAGGTCCAATCGGAGACCTGCTTTCACTTTAGTATCATCGGGCCCATGGCAAGCAAAGCATTTGTCGGACATAAGTGGCCTTATATCTCGATTGTAGGACACTAATTTGACATCATCATTTTTTTTATGGGCAAAAAAAATTGTCCAACTAAAAAGTCCAGATAAGATTAAAATAACTGTGAAAAATAGGATTCCTCTTTTCATGAACTATTTATAGCAGTGATTCCAGAGCATCATCATTATTTTTAAAAATAATCAAAAAAATTGGTTTTATTTATGATTTATGAAGGATTATGAAGGCGTCACATCTTTTTTTGTTGCATGATAAGGTGTTACCGCTATTGAGTCATGCTGATCAGAGTGTTAATCGTTAAAGGGAGTGGATATATTTATATATCCGCTGAATCGTTTGTCAAAGTGAAAGATTTCAAATATGGTTGGTTATTTTTTTCTTTTTCTTGAACTTTCACTTGGAAACCGTCCATAATTTCCAATTCCATCCATGTCAACATTATCCGCTCGTCTAAAAGGAGCAGTGAGTTCAGGATCATTTTTCAATTTACCCTTTTGAGCATCGTTTGCTTTTTTGACCATATAAAGGTAACCAACCATATATAATAAAAAAATAGACAGACCAATAAAGAACATTACGATGTTTTCGGTCTCCATCAGTCTGACACTTTTTGGTTAGTTCGATCCGATCTTCTCTGCCTTAAAGCTATGGAAGCCGAGAGTATGGATGGAACCCAAATACCAACAAATATTCCTTCCAATTTATTCCCTGTAAACCAAAGTGTTACGGAATACAAAAATGACAGAAATGCTAAAATGACAGGATAATATAATCCCCAAAATTCAATCGTTTTTTTCATTATTGCTTTAGTTATAAAATATTTGTTTAATGCAATGAAATATCAACGGTAAATTTAAAAAATTAGTTCTTTAATTGTAAAACGAAATTCAATTATGATTCAAGTGTAAATTCCAAATCTAATTTATTGAGTGGAGCAAAAGACAGTTTCCGTATGTTATTTATCCTCAGTTCATATCCTTCATCGTCATTATAATCATATTTCCTACCAGTTTGACCTTATTCGCATAACTGTTTTACTGAGTACTTATCAATTATTATTTTGACATAATTCTGGCTTTCGTTATTAGCGTTTGTGGCAAAATGTGGAGCCGGCGGGATTCGAACCCGCGTCCAGCTAAGGAAATATTGTATCGTCTACATGCGTAGTTATTTATTAGATCTTACAGAAGGGCTGGTAAATAACAACCTACCTTTTCTGCCAGTCACTATATTTCGTAACTGCTTAGTAACTTCACAGCACTAGCCTTTTACTCGACACCCTAATTCCTCGCTCAAAAGGCGAAAGCCAGGTAGGATGTGGCCCGGGAACATCTCTAGACGCTCAACCGTTAAACTTTTCTTTAACTAAAAAGTTAAATTAAGCAGCCATGGCGTAAGAATCTTCGCCAATTAAAATTTAAGTGCCTTGATTACGGATGTACACTCATCACCCGACACGCAAATACAGTATTCACACTTACTGTCGATTCCATTCGGCCCCATATACTAAAGTTTTGTTGCAAATTTAAGTTTTGTTGTCCAATAAGTTGATGAAATTATTAAATCATATTTTTTTAATCTTTGAGTTTGTCTAAACTCATACTTTTTTGTCTAATTACAGTATAAAGAAAGATCTTCGCGTGGCACTCATACACGATACCGGTAATATTTAATTTATCAAAAACATTACATAAGTCAGTTGTATTTTTAGGTCAAGTGAAATCCAGGGGTACTGAATTTGCTTTTTTGCCGGAGATTTAATTTTGCGTATGCAAGAGTTTTACCTATCGTACCTTTGTGCATCGCAGGACTAAAATGAGTTTACCATTTGGCAGTACTATTGCGGAGTGCTTTCATGGACTTCGCATTGAACCTTGATATATTTTACTTCAAATGATAAATTTTTTAGCGAATTATGGGAAATTGAGCAAGCAGTTGCGCTCCGTATTATTTGGGAGGAGGGATGGAGTAGAGTTGTATATTGATTATACTTTCACTGGGAATAGAAGTCTGATTTGTTGGGAAACAATATTGCTTAGGCCTGAAAGTTATTTTTCTAAATTATTTAAAAGATTTGTTTATTCCATAGAAAATAAATTTTGACTTACTGAGTATTATCAAGAAAGTAAATGCTTCTTGTTAATATTTAGAACAAGGATATTTTTTTCAAATGGATGGGGTTTCAATTTGGAAGGCTGGGAATATTTATAAAAGAGTCATCTCTATCAATTATTCAAAGCATGGATGGATTGCTTTTAATATTTTCAGCGTGATAATCAAAAAGGGTTTTAAATCTTCATCTTAAAGTTCTTTTTAATAATTTTCCTTTGATAAAGATAAAATCAATTTTGAATAAAGTTATAGAGCAAAATTATCTGTAAAATAATTAATGGCGGGTCTAAAAATAAGATTGTTGGTTTTGATTTAAAATAACAAGATTTAGTGTAGTGCTGATATATTGCTAGCACTATTCGCTTCCTTACTAGTAAAATAAAAAAAGGGCTCTAAAGGCCGTTGACCTTAAAGAACCCCTTACCAACCATAAATCAATACAATCTTAATAAATAAGCACTCAATCAGTGTAACACTTGTTACATAAATTAATAATTAGTTTACTTAGCTACCCATTCATTTCATTTTGTCTTTTTATTGAGTTATTATCATCTTAAACTAGATTATTCATGAAAATAAACTAAAATATGCTATTTAAATCTAATGTTAGTCAAGGAATTAAAATCAAAACCAAGGAATTATTGATTTCAATAAGATGAGGCACATGAGATATATCCAAATTATTAGTTATGTCACCTAATTTTTTAGCTATAATGGCATCTAAAATTATAATTTATTTCTTCAATGTAAATTGAATTTTTTTTGGGATAGTAAGGATTTCAAAATAAATTTTCAAAGGTTTATTTATTTTTGTGCTGACATTATAATATTCCTTAACTTATTTTTTCCTTTATTTTCTTTCTAATTGATGTCCATAAATTTCACAATTTAATTTTTTTACAAAAGTCGTTTTTTCGGGCCTACGGTTTTATATTCATGAGCGAATTGTCGAATCAGTTTCCATAATTTTTCAACATGGTGTTTTTGAATATGTGTTTGACCGGTAACTACACGAAGCACATATTGTTCATTTATTTTTGTATGAGTTATGTAGGCTTGACCAGAAATATTAATAGCTTTTAAAATGTGAGCATTGATCGCATTATTTTGTTTCAAATTAGGATATTTAACACATCTAAATACGACCAGGCTCATAACTCTATCGACCACCATTTCAAAATCAGGATGATTATTTATTTGTTGTTCGAGCCATGCTGCAAATTCAATATGTTCTTTGATCTTTCTGCGAATTTCTGTAGCACCATATTCTCGGATCACAAACCATAATTTTAGTGCTCTGAATCTTCTTCCGAGGGGTATTCCCCAATCTCTATAATCATTTACTTTCCCTCTTGTATTCGTTTTTAGGTATTCAGGGAGTATTTCAAAAGTTTTGATTAAAGAATCTTTATCTTTTACAAAATAGGCTGTACAATCAAAATTAGTGAACATCCATTTATGAGGATTAAATAAATAAGTATCTGCTTTCTCTATTCCTTTTAGAAAATGTCTGTATTCGGGAAGGACAAAGGCAGTTCCGACATAAGCAGCATCAACATGATGCCAAACATTATATTTTACTCCTATGTTAGCAATGGCCTCCAATGGATCCATAGCAGTCGTACCAGTTGTACCCAGTGTGGTAATGATGCAGCAAGGAATTTTACCTGAGGCTAGGTCAGATTGAATAGCTTCTTCCAATAAATGAGGGCGGAGTGCCATTTGATCATCTACAGGAATCTTCACTAAATTGTTTAAACCAATACCTGCAATTTTAACTGATTTATCAATTGAGCTATGGGTTTGAGCAGAACAATAAACCCTCAATTTTTGATTCGAAAACCCTTGATTATTAATGTTGAATCGGGTGATTTTTTCTCTAGCGGTGAGTATGGATACCAGCGTACCCGTGCTTGCAGTGTCTTGAATGACTCCATCCCAACTTTTGGGTAGACCTGTCATGTTTATTAACCATTCCATAACACGTTCCTCAAGTTCTGCAGCCGCTGGAGAGGTCTCCCAAATCATGCATTGAGCACCTATGGCAGCAGTAATTAATTCTGCCAATATGGAGGCATAACTCACATTTGCATTGAAATATGCATGGAAACTAGGATGTTGCCAATGTGTGATGCCGGGTAATATTTTTTTTTCTACATCTAAAAGTAGTTGGTCAAATGATTCTCCTTTTTCGGGAGCAAGTTTTGGAAGAGTCGCGGCAATATCACCAGGATTGACTTGCGACTTCACAGGATATTGTTCAATATTTTCTAGGTAATCGGCGACCCAATCGATTACCTGATGTCCATATTTTCGAAATTCATCAGCATTCATAAGGGAATATAAATTATTTTTTTTCTCTCAAAAAATGGTTCTTCAAAATAATCTTTTATATTTATTTCTTCATGAGGCTTATTCAGGTTTTTCATCTCTAGCCTTAAATCACCACCCTTTAGAGCGATAATCCCCCTATTTTTTCCCGAAGACAAACTGATTTTTGAGTTATGATGTGTCCATTCCCAAATTTTTCTTGCTGGAGCAACAGCTCGGCTGACAATATAATCAAATTCACCCACTACTTTTTCTGCTCGATCAGATTCGCTAGTGACATTTGCTAATTCCAATTCAGTGCTAACTTCTTTTACCACTTTGATTTTTTTGGCTATGGAATCAACCAAATGAAAGTTAGATGATGGAAATAGTAATGCTAGTGGGATACCTGGAAATCCACCTCCAGTCCCGAAGTCAATTATTCTTGTTTTTGGTTTGAATTGAATGAATTTGGCGATGGCTAAACTATGTAAAACATGTCTTATGTAGAGTTCTTGAATATCTTTTCTGGAAATAACATTTATTTTTTTATTCCAAAACTCATATAAATCTTGTAATTGCACGAATTTGTCTTCTTGTTTTTTACTTATCTCAGGAAAATAATGTTTAATTATAGATGAATTCAAATAAATATTTAGTTAAGAATGATTTAATGTAAAGCAAAGTATAGATACCAATGAGCAACCGTTTTGTTTAATCTAATCAACTTAAAAATAAAAAAAGTCAAAACCAAATTAATATAAGTCATATAATTCTCATTAAATAAGTTGAATTTAATGTTAGCATAATGTTTGGACCTAAATTTCGTTACAATAACATATCATAACATTAATTATTGAAGATCCAGACATATTATTTTTATAACCTAACTGATTTCATTTTTTCAAATCATATCTTTCTTATTTATCATCTTCATATGAAATATTCATAGGATTCAATATTGTAGTGGTTTATATTTGACTACTAGAAAATGGATTAATCTTGAGGGTTAATTAAGGCAATTATAAAAGCTAATGTCGAAGTTATTTTAAAAGTATGACTCTTACGATATGAATAAAAATTCTCATAAAATAGCTTTTATGATGACTTCAACGGGATGGGGAGGATTGGAAATGAATGTCTTGAAGATTGCAAAATCATTAAGCCAATTTGATTACAATATAACCCTTGTTACCCAAGAGAGGTCCCCAATACATTTAAAGGGAAAAGATTCATTTAATGAGGTCATCATATTGCTCAAGACAAGAAAGTATTTTGAGTTTGGATTAGCATTCCGAATTAGTAAATCCATAAGGAATAAAGGAATTAAAACCTTAATAGTGTTTGATAATAACGATTTGGATGTCATCGCCTGGGCTAAAAATTTATTTTTCAAAGGGTTGAAAGTAATTTACCAACAACAAATGCAAATTGGGATCAATAAGCGTGATTTTATCCATGATTTCCGCTTCAAAACGATTAATTATTGGATCACTCCACTTCAATATTTAAAAAAAGAGGTACTTGAAAAAACTAATTTTCATGCCGATAAGATAAAAGTAATTCCTTTGTGTACTCAAACAAGTAGGTATGTAGATCGAAAGTATTCAAAACTACAGGCAAGACAAGCATTAAATATTTGCCCCAAAGCACCGCTCCTTGGAATAATTGGTAGAATTACGCGAAAAAAAGGTCAACTTTTTTTACTAGAGGCGCTTGTTGAATTAAAAAAAAGAGGAATTGAAATGGAATTACTCATTTTTGGATCAGCCACGATCAATGACCAAGAGTCTAAAAATTATTATAAACTTATACTTCAATTTGTAAAGAAGAATGAAATTCAAAATATTGTTCACTTCGTAGAGCATCAAGAAGATGTAACTGTTTTTTATAATGCTATTGATGTTTTTGCTTTAGCTTCTCACAGCGAAACGTTTGGAATGGTCACTGTTGAGGCGATGTTATCAAAGTTGCCCATAATAGCTACAAAATCAGGGGGAACGAGTGAAATATTAGGTTATGGTAATTATGGGTTACTTTATGAGTATGAAAATCATGTAGAATTTTGTCAAAATGTTTCTTGGCTTCTCGATAATAAAACTGAAATTGATAAGATGAGCTGTCATGCGCAAGAAGTTGCAATTAAAAATTATAAACTCGAAATAGAAGTCGAGGAAATTGACAAGCTAATTAGAACACTTATGCTTGAAGGATAATCAATGTAATACATAGATCAAGGAGGTAATTGATTTCTCAGTATGAAGTCCGTTTAAAAGATTTTTTTGTTAAAAATTCAATAAAAAACAAAAACTGATGCCGTGTGGTTAGACTGAAATATGATTTGATAGTGGTAACATGTTCAGATATTTCTCTTCTAGTGCAAAAGTTTTTCAGCTTTTAGAATTAGGGAAGTAAAAGCCATTTACGTTTGAGATTTTATATTGATCTAATAGTAAATTTATGGAGTTTTCTTTCGATCAAAAGTCTATTTTTGTGTTCATTATGAAATTTGATCTTATATGTACAGATACCAAGAGCGACGCCAGAGCTGGCGTTTTAGTGACTGCACATGGGCCTGTAGAAACCCCCATTTTTATGCCCGTGGGAACAGCGGGTACGGTTAAAGCAGTCCACCATCGTGAGCTCATTACCGATATCAACGCACAGATTATTTTAGGGAATACTTACCATTTGTATTTGAGACCGGGTATAGATACAATTGAAGAGGCTGGCGGCTTGCATAAATTTATAGGTTGGGAGTATCCTATTCTAACTGATAGCGGGGGCTATCAGGTATATTCATTGGGAGCCAATCGAAAAATAAAAGAAGTGGGAGTTCGATTTCAATCTCATCTCGATGGATCATATCATGATTTTTCACCTGAATATGTCATTGATATTCAGAGGAAAATTGGTGCTGACATTATCATGTCTTTTGATGAGTGCATGCCATATCCCTGTTCGAGAGAATACGCTCGGAATTCTTTACACATGACTCATCGATGGTTAAAAAGATGTATTGATCGTTTTGATCAAACTGAACCACTTTATGGATTTGATCAAACATTTTTTCCTATTGTACAAGGAAGTACATATCATGATCTTCGAGAGCAGTCTGCAGAGTTTATAGCCGAACAAAATCAGGAAGGGAATGCCATTGGCGGGTTATCTGTAGGTGAGCCACATGAAACGATGTATAAATGTACATCACTTGTGTGTGGTATTTTACCCAAAGATAAACCTCGTTATTTAATGGGGGTAGGCTCGCCTGTTAATATTTTGGAAAGTATCGCGCTAGGAGTAGATATGTTTGATTGTGTTATGCCAACAAGAAATGCTCGAAATGGGATGTTGTTTACTTCCGAAGGAATCATAAATATTCGGAATGAAAAGTGGAAGAATGATTTCTCACCCATTGATCTTAATTTGGGTGGATATCTTGATACTCAACATTCAAAAGCATATTTACGGCATTTGATCATTAGCAATGAGATTTTAGGTGCTCAAATATCAAGTGTTCATAATCTTAGTTTCTACTTATGGCTCGTTAAATCCGCTAGAAAGCATATCATTCAAGGAGACTTTAGTTTATGGAAAAACAGGATGGTACAAAAACTAGCCAACAGATTATAGTAATTAAATGAAAAAAATTGATGTCTATATTCTGAAGAAATTTTTAGGGTCTTTCATCTTTGTTATGTCTATTTTGATCTTCATTATTGTAATCATTGATTTTACTGAGAAGAATGACAATTTCATTAAAAACGATGTAGGTAATGATGAGATCATACGTTACTTCTTGACTTACATACCTTATATGGCAAGTTTTTTGACACCTATTATTGTGTTTATAGCTACCGTGTTCGTAACTTCTAAATTTGCAGCAAAAACTGAAATAATTGCCATATTGGCAAGTGGAGTTAGTTTTAAAAGATTTATGTTGCCCTATTTCTTGGGCGCAATATTGATAGGAGGAGTAAGTTTTTTAGCAAATGCCTATCTTATTCCTGAAACTAATAAATTTAGGATTGCCTTTGAATTACAATACGTAAAAAAAGCTTTTTATTTCAATGATCGAAATATTCATATTCGAGTGGCTCCTGACTTGTATATTTATATAGATAGATATAATAATCAAGGTAATGTTGGTTATAACGTTACTTTGGAGCAAATTCAAAATGGTATTTTGAAGGAAAAGTTATATGCTCGTACTATGAAATGGGATACATTAGAGCATAAATGGAGACTTAATAGATGGAACAGACGAATTTTGAACGAGACAGATGAAATGATCTACAGCGGGTATGCTTTGGATACGGTATTAAATTTATCACCCATAGATTTTGAAAATCAAGAAAGGCTGTGGGAGACTTTAACAATGAGTGAATTGAACAGTCATATTGATCAACAGTCCTTAAGAGGATCAGCTGATGTGGATATATACAAAATCGAAAAGTATATAAGAATTATGTCTCCTTTTTCAGTGATTATTTTAACATTCATTGGCATTATTGTATCTTCAAAAAAATCAAGACAAGGAACTGGCGTACAGATTGCGTTAGGATTTCTAATTGCCTTTTTATTTGTCATCGCTTTCATGCTTTCTAGAGCTTTAGCCGAGGCGAATACATTTAACAGTCCTATTCTATCGGTGTGGATGCCAAATATAATATTTGGTCTGGTAGGGATTATTTTATATCGTACTGTTCCGAGATGAAGCAGGAAATTAAAGATGTCATATTTCTCCATTTCATTGTACTTATATGGGGTTTTACAGTGATAATTGGCTTATTAATTAATCTTACAGCGGTTGAAATCGTTTTTTATCGTACGGGTATTGCTGCTTTTTTATTAGCCATTATAATATTTTTACTAAAGCAATCCTTTGTGTTGAGTTCACATCGTTCCTTATTGAGAACAGCTATTGTCGGATTTTTGTTGGCAACCCATTGGATACTTTTTTTTTTATCAGCAAAAATATCAACTGCAGCGGTTTGTTTGGTGGGCATGGGTACAACCTCTTTTTGGACGAGTATATTTGAGCCACTCTTTTTTAAAAAGCAGATACAACTATTTGAAGTTTTTTTGAGTTTGTTGGCTTTATTGGGGATTTTGATCGTTTTCAGTATGGAACTCCAGTATTTTAAAGGTCTAGTTTTTGCAATATTGGCTGCCATTTTAGCAGCACTTTTTTCCATTATTAATGTTTCATTGGTAAAAAAAGAGAATCATTTTGTGATTACCTTTTTTGAAATGGGTTTTGCATTTTTGTTTTCGGGCATAAGTTTACCCTTTTATCGATTTTATTTAAGCCATGAAAGTTTCAAATTGCCAACTTTACTTGATGGGATGTGGCTTTTGATATTAGCGAGTGTTTGTACTGTTTTTGCCGTTTCATATTCAATCAAATTGATGAAGAGACTTTCAGCTTTTTTTGTTAATTTGACAATTAATTTAGAGCCAATTTATGGAATTATTTTAGCATTATTGATTTTCGGTGATAGTGAAAAAATGAGCTTGGGTTTTTACTTGGGGACAGGTTTGATTTTGTCATCCGTTTTATTGTATCCGCTCTTCAATCGTAAAAATAAGAGAAAACCTCTGGAATCTGATATCCTAAGATAACTGAGAGGGGAGTCCTAATGAGCGAACGACGCATTCATATTTTTGAAACGCAGAAATAGCTGGAGGGTTTTCAAAAAGTCCATAAATTGCAGATCCAGAACCACTCATGGAGGCATAAAAAGCTCCCTGTTCGTAAAGACGTGATTTTATATCAGCTAGCAGGGGTGTTTTATTAAATAATTGTGGTTCAAAGTCATTACGGAGTATAGCATGCCATTTTTTTAAATTTTTTAAGGAGGTTCTCAAGGAATTTTTAGGTATTCTGGGTTGAATGTGAGCGTAAGAATCTGAGGTTTTCACATGTAAATCTGTAAATATTACAATTATGTAATATTTTGATAAGTTGAGCTCATAAGGTTGCAATTTCGTTCCCGTTTCTGAAGCAATGGCAGGTAGATTGTCTATAAAAAAAGGGCAATCGCTCCCCAATAAACTAGCATAATGTTTAAGTCGTTTATTCGAAATTTTTAATAAAAAAAGTTGATTAATCATTTTGAGAGTAAATGCTGCATCAGCAGACCCTCCCCCTAGGCCAGCTCCAGTTGGAATTATTTTATGTAGGTGTATATTGGTCGGCGGTATTTGGTAATATTTTTTAATGAGTTTATAGGCTTTGACACAAAGATTAAGCTTTGGGTCACCAGGGATGGCGCGTCCTGTTTGAACAAAAGAAAATGATTTTGAAGGGACAATCTCTAGGATATCGTGCCAAAGTAAAGGGTAAATGCAGGTTTCGAGGTCATGATAGCCATTGGATCTTTTATTGAGAATATTCAATCCAAGATTAATTTTCGAATTAGGAAAGGTAATCATAATCAATTTAGTTTACCAAGGATTTGCAGGTTGGTAAGTAGTTCATTTCAAGTATAAACAAAGACAAATGAGCAATAGTCGAAATTTTCAGTAAAAAATCAGGAGTAAATTTAAATGTCAAATTTACTTTTGAAGTATATCTACAATTCTATTAGTAATGCCTGATGATGAAAATCCTCCGTCATGCATTAGGTTTTGCATTGTGACCATTTTGGTTAAGTCTGAGAATAATGAAATGCAATAATCTGCACATGATTCAGCAGAGGCGTTTCCGAGAGGGGACATTTTATCCGCATAATCATAAAAAATATCAAACCCTGGAACACCCGCACCTGCAGTGGTCCAAGTCGGAGACTGAGAAATCGTATTTACTCTTATTTTCTTACTCTGACCAAGTCTATAGCCATAACTCCTTGCTATAGATTCTAACACGGCTTTTGCCTGAGCCATATCAGAGTAATCCGGAAAGGTTCTTTGAGCCGCTATGTAGGACAAGGCTAAAATGGATCCCCATTCATTGAAAGCATCTAGTTTTTCACCAACCTGCATCACTTTATGGAAAGATAGGGCTGATATGTCAAGTGATTTTTGAAACCAATCATAGTTTAAATTGCCATATGATTTTTTCTTACGTACATTAGGGCTCATTCCGATCGAATGAAGCACAAAGTCTAGTTTTCCACCCAAGACATCAGTAGATTTATTGATTAGATGTTCTAGATCTTCCAACGACGTTGCGTCAGCTGGGATGATTTCGGCACTACAAATTTTACCCAATTTATTAATCTTGCCCATTCTCATTGCGATAGGAGCATTACTTAAAGTGAACTGAGCACCCTCTTCATGGGCTTTGAGGGCAACTTTCCAAGCAATTGAGCTTTCATCTAGAGCTCCAAAAATAATTCCCTTTTTACTTTTCAATAAATTATGAGACATTTTTTTATTATTTAAATGGTAAAAATAATAAAAACTATTTCTTTATCAGGATAATGATAACAATTCCCGCGCACTTTTGAAGGCGCTTTTGGTTGGATTTGATCCTGAAATCATTTGGGCGATGGCCTCAATTCGCCCCTCCGCTGACAATTTTTTTATTTTGGTGACAGATTTGTCTGCGCTATGGTCTTTGTAAACATAGAAATGTGCCTCCCCTCCAGCAGCAAATTGGGGTAAATGGCTAATTGAAATTACTTGGTGGTTTTTTGCCATCGCTTTCATCATTTTTACCATTTTATTAGCAATTTTCCCAGAGATTCCAGTATCAATTTCATCAAAAATAAGAGTTGGTAAAGCAATTTTATCTGCGATTAAATACTTAACAGCAAAAATGAGTCGAGATAATTCACCGCCCGAGGCTATATTTTTTAGTGGTTTAGGAGGAATACCTTTATTTGCTGAAAATAGGATTGTACATTTGTTAATGCCATTTATATTGGGCTCAATGACTTTTAACTCAAATTTTACTTTACCATTTTCAATACCAATGTCACGAATAATATTGGTTATTTTCGTTTCAAAATTCAATGCTGATTGATGGCGATGTTTTGAGAGAGTGGTTCCAAGTATCATTACTTGATCCAATGCAAGATTCATTTGCTCCTTTGAGACATTAAGCTCTTCATCAAGATCATTTAGATGGTTAAGTTTTTTGGATAATTGCTCCCTATAATCGATTAGTTCTTTGATCGTTTGAAGTTCATATTTTTGCTGCAATCGATAAATTAGCGAGCGCTGGTCGCTCAGTTCCTCTATTTTTTGGGGATCCAATTCGATTCGTTCTTGTTCTTCAAGCAGGGCTTCAAAAATATCTTTAAGTTCGATTAATGAGCTTGAAATTCTCTCTTTTATCTCATCAAATTTACCTGAAAGACTATTGATGGATATCATTATGGTATCCAATAATTCTAGTTGTTTTATCAAGGAAAAGTCTTCTTTATCTAATACTTGTATTGCTTGTGAAATTTTGAGTTTAATTTCCTCTGCATTTTGCAAGGTTGTTAATTTTTGTTCAATTAGTTCTAAATCAATATCCTCTAATCTTGCCTCCTCTAATTCTCGAAGATTATGGCTTTCATAATCTTGATCTTTTTTCGAGCTATTACGCCAAGCAACTAATTCTTCGTATGCTTTTTTTCTTTGATGATAAATCTTAAAGGCCTCTTTGTAGTCTCGGACTTGTGATGCATTAAGAGAAAATTGATCCAACACCTCTAGTTGATATTGATGATTCTCTATATTCAAGGACTCATGTTGGGAGTGTATATCCATGAGTTTTAAGGAAAAAGATTTAAGTATTTCTAAATTTACTGGAGTATCATTGATAAAAGCCCTACTCTTTCCACTAGGAGAAATTTCTCTACGTACAATGGTTTCCGCCTCATAGTCGAGTTCATGAGCTTTGAAAAAAGACTGAAGATGATAAGGAGAAATGTCAAAATGTCCTTCTATTTGACATTTTATATTTATGTCCCACAAGGCTTTGCTGTCTGCCCGATCGCCCATTAGTAGGCCAAGAGCGCCTAGCATAATTGATTTTCCAGCTCCTGTTTCTCCAGTAATTACATTAAGGCCCGGGGCGGGAACCAGTTCTAATTCCTTGATTAAAGCAAAATTAATGATTGAAAGCGATTTAATCATAGAGATCAGATTTTTACATCTCTCCAAATTTCATCTATTTCTGAGCGGGATATCAAAGCACTTTTCATAGACGAATTTTGATATAAAATTTTATTTCCTTCAATACTAGTCATTTTTCCAAATATTACAACACCACCTTTAAGGATAAATGTTAACCATTTTTGATAATAGTTACCTAGATCTGATATTGATATTTTGACTAGTCTACTGGCCATCATTTAATCATCTTTGCGAAATCTGAACGCTTCGTGGCATCAATATTTACGAGCATATTATATGTTCTTTTGCGTAGTGACGGATCTCCTTTTGAAAATATTTGACTGAGCTCATCTGTTTTAGCATCTAGAAAGCTAATAGTAAGTATTGATCGGGGCCTTGCCTGATTGACTTTAAGTATTTTTTGAATGCTTTCAGAGATCATTTTTCTGGCTTCCTCAGGCGTTTCCAAAAAATGATCTAAGCCCTGTAAGTGATATTGATAGCTAGCCTCTCTAATAGGTTTCATTTGAGCGTTTAAAAGATTCTCGACCAACCAATATCGATTTCTTATGCTATTGAACTGATCCCATCCGTTATACCCAGAATTTTGTGCATTTGTTACGACCCGCCAAGCCAAGTTGAAGTAAGCTTCCCCCCTTAATTTTCCAAACGAATCATAATCTAATCCTATAATTACCAAAGCATAATACGATAGCAGAGAGGAAAGGTTGTCTATAAAGCTGTTTTCATTGTAAATGATGGGTTGCGAACTAACATATTCAAATGTCCAATCTCTATCAGCAAAATTCAATAGAATTGTTTCATGATTAGTATTGTAAATAGGTCTGGAGGAGAGAACCTGTACGGAGGCTTGATACTTTCCGAGTGCGGGATCACTTTGATCGTTTAGTGTAAGAATGATATTACAATTTATTCTTTCTTCTATTTCAAACTGGTCAGAGGTCCATTTTGTATTATTGAGAAACTCACTAAAGGCAACCTCCATTTCGGTAATGGTAGATGGGTCACTACTTTGAATAGCTTGAGCATTGACGATTACCCGACAATTTAATTCTTGACATAATAGTAACGATGGGATTAAGAAAACAATCAAAGTACATATCTTAAGCATAACTCTCAATTATTTTCACAATGTCATAAGCGACTTCTTTTTTATTCTTTAATTCAAAAGAAATCTTTTTATCAAAAGGATCAAAAATTGTGATTTTATTCGTATCCTGACCGAAATCGACTCCTGGATCCTCCAAAGAATTTAAAACAATAAGGTCCAAATTTTTACGCTTTATTTTAGACTTTGCAGAGGTTTCTCCATTGTCTGTTTCTAATGCAAATCCAATGTGGATTTGCTTATCAGTTTTTAATTTGCCCATTTCTTGAGCAATATCAGGATTTTCTATCAATGTTATATTTAAAGGAGATCCATCTTTTTTATGTTTTTTGTCAAGCGGTTTGCTGAGCTTGTAATCAGCAACTGCAGCGGCAAAAACAGCAAAGTCAATGTTTACGTATTGATTTTTACATACCTCCATCATCTCATCAGCTGAGGTAACTTTTATGACTTCTATGTGTGAGTGTACGGGGTAGTCTTTCACGGGGCCAGAGATGAATACGACTTCAGCGCCTTTTCTAGCAAATAAGGAGGCCAAGGCATATCCCATCTTACCAGAAGAATGATTTCCAATGAATCTAACCGCGTCAATAGTTTCGTATGTAGGACCGGAAGTGATTAGTACTTTTTTATTACTAAATATCTTTGAATTATAGGCTTCTCTAATGATGCCAATAATAGTTTCTGGTTCTGCCATTCTCCCTTTACCATTTAGACCACTGGCAAGCTCGCCTATGTCGGAGTCAATTAAATGATTTCCCATCGAGACCAATATATCAATATTTTTTTGAGTCGTAGGATGTGCTAACATATCCAAATCCATTGCTGGAGCAAAATATACTGGACATTTTATGGAGAGAAAAACAGACAAAAGAAAATTATCACATAAACCGTGTGCCATTTTCGAAAGGGTTTGAGCTGAGGCAGGTGCAATAATAAGTACATCTGCCCACGCACCAAGAGCCACATGATTGTGCCACTCTTCAGAGTTATCCTTGTAAAAAGAGCTGTATACGGGGTTCTTGGATAGTGTTGAAAGAGTAGTAGGGGTAATAAATTTTTTTGAATTCTCCGTCATTATGACGCGTACCTCCGTCTTTTCTTTAACTAAAAGGCGAACAATCAGCGCTGCCTTGTAAGCTGCAATGGACCCAGTGACGGCTAAAAGTATTTTTTTTCCTGCCAACATTGGCTTGGGCAGATTACAGATTTACGTTATCGGTGGCATTTTCATCAGATCTTCTAAATATCACCTCACCGTTGAGAAACTCCTCAGTTGCCGTGGTCGTAGGCTTGGGCATTCGTTCGTAGAATTTAGAAATTTCGATTTGTTCTCTGTTCTCAAAGATTTCTTCAAGGTTATCTACATTAGAAGCAAATTCAGCTAGTTTCCCATTAAGTTCTTCTTTCTGAATACTTGAGATTTGTCTAGCACGTTTGCCAATAATTACCAGAGATTCAAATATATTTTCTGTAGGTTTTGATAAAATGGAATTTTCTCTTGTTTTGAGGGAAGCATCAGTTGCCATAAATTTTTAATTATTTTGAAGAGCGAATTTAGTCAAAAAATCTGTACTATTCACATAATATTTTTCAGCATATTTTAAAAAGATACTGTTGGGATATTTATCAATAAAAATTTGATACTTGTCTACACATGATTTAAAACGTTCATTTTGAAGTGAAATGATACTAGCTATTGCGTAATCATGTGCTGTTTGAACGGTTAAGAAGAGTGCCTCTTCTTGAAAAATAGAACCTGGAAATTCTTTTATGAAATTTTCTAAAGTAACCATCGCGGCCTCATATTTTTGAAGCTTACAATACAATTTTGCATTTTCAAATTCTTTCTTTTCCAATTTTAGTTCTAATTCGTTCACAATCTTTCCTGCATTTTCAGCAAATTTTGAGCTAGGATACTGATTGATGAAATTCTGCATCACGTTTATCGCTTGATTACTAGGTGATTGATCCAAATTAAATTCAGGAGACTGCATGTAAAGTGAATATCCAAACATATAATTAGCTTCAATTGCCAGATCACTTCGAGAATAAATTTCTAGGAATGTTTCAAAATAGTGGGCGCTCAAAATAAATAAATCTTGGTAAAAGTGTGCATAGGCATAATAAAAATTTGCTGACTCAGCTTCCTTTGTACCGCGGATTATGGGCAGAATATCCTCAAAAAGAGCAACAGCCCTGGCAAAATCTTTTTTTTCGTAATATTTCATGGCTGCCTCGTACTTAGGTTGCCAATCAGTGCTTTTTCTCAGTTTCTGGTATTTTGAACAGCTTATTATTAAAAGACACAAGAGACCTATGAGATTTGTTCTAATATAACTTTTGATCATTTTAAAAAAACATTTCGGCAAAAGTAGCGCACTATTATTGTAAACCCATTCATTAATTACGACTTCTTTGTAAACTATTACCTTTTTCCCTTTCTTGACGATTCTTTCTATTTTCTTTTATTTTAAGTTCATTAGGTTTATCATTGATGTTATAATCATTATCTAGTGGTACCAAAATCTCATTATAGACAGGTTTTGTAAAAATATCCTGCAGTGATGGTCTTCGATCGATAATCCAATTAAAGTTATCGAGTGTTTTGTCTGTCTCCGTAATCATGTGTGGAGGTATAAATCGACCCTCTGGAGATTTATAAAGGGTGAAGTTATGAATTTGATTATTGAGAAAACGAATGGTCATATTACTAGTTAACATTTTATTAATTCCTAACAAGATAGTATCTGTTTCATCCATTGAGTGAAAAAGACTTTCACAATTACCGTTAATATTAATGTAATTCAAGTTTTCGTCTTGAAAATAGATATTCATAAGTCGTCCTTTAATTTGATTGAAATTACTCACAGAATCTTTGGAAATTAGAAATGCATTTCTTTTTAAATCCATTTTTTCTACGCTACTGTCACTGAGATGGATAGCGATAGTATCTGAAAGTACTTGATTTTCTCCTGTCCACAAAACAGGATTTTGATAAAGCATTATAATAGAATCTGACAAAAAATAAGCAGTAGAATCAGCAATTCCTTGAACATTCATTTTAAATATTCTAATTTCTGGATAAGCCAATATTCTTTTAGCCGAATCATATTCACTCTCTATGGCCACCATCGTATCTGCCGCCACATAAAAGGTATCTAATTGCATAATTTTTTTCATTATCGCATTACCATAAATTTTGCTAAAACCGTTGGCTTTATCATGATAACCCTCGTCACCGAGAAGAATTAGATTATTATCTTTTGAAGTAAGTTTTACGTTACCCTCACCTAAATAGTATTGCTTAAAATTGTCAAAAAATAATTTCTCTCCATTCAATATGTATTCTGAGGTTTCAATATTTCCCGATGATATTTCTGTTTGATTGATTTCTGTTTGGAATTCCCCTCCATTGGCATAAATTGTTGTACCCTCTTTGTTTATGATCTCTGTGGGACCAAAGCTGTAGGCAATTTTGGATAGCGTGTTGTATCTGAGTGTATCAGTTTTTAAAGTAAACTCAGGAGATGTTAATACTACTGACTGATAAAATCGTGCGATATTTTCCTTTGCATAAAAATAGCCCAATGTGCTTGAAAGTATATTTGTAGTATCAATCAGTTGTCCTCCGTAAAAATAATAAGCTATCTCTGAGTCCAAATTGTAATCCAAATGGTCGGTGTAGAGTTCCTGATATCCTCGTTTATAAACAACATCTTCACGAAGTTGTGCTATTCGATCGTCTCCGAGATACAGGAGCCGATCAGATTTGACTACGGTTGAATCATTTGTGATTTTTACGTTATCGTAAGCTTTCAATTGATTCCTGGTTCTTATGTAAATAGCACTGTCGCAGTACACAGTGGTCTCTTTTTGGACAAAGACCACACTGTCAATAAGGTATCTAATCGATTGGCCCTTTTTTCGTACAACTTCCTGTTTACCTTTGGCGGTATACTTAAGCCTCTTTTGAGCTGTAGAAGTCAAAGAAAATAGTAGGAACGTAAGGAATATAAGATAATTTTGCATCTAATAAATACAACTGTTTACAAAAGTAATATATTAATTGGCAGTATAATAGAGAGAATTATATGTTAGCAAAATTAAAAGTACACATTGAATCTCATCATTTATTTAATACTCAAAATAGGCTGCTCATAGGGGTCAGTGCTGGAGTGGACTCGATGGTACTTTCTCATTTATTAAAGGAGTTACATTTTAACTTTATTATTGCCCATATGAATTTTGGTCTTCGGGGTGAGGAATCAGATTTGGATGCTGATTTTGTTGAGCAATGGGGCCGAAATAACGGAATTATTACTCTTGTTTCAAAGGTAAATACTGATGAATTCGTAAAAAAAAATCAGGGATCAACCCAAATGGCTGCTCGATCTTTACGCTATAATTGGTTTTCTGAACTAGCTACTTTGCATAAATGCTCTAACATATTAACAGCGCATCATGCCGATGATAATTTAGAGACGGTTCTATTTAATTTGACGAAAGGAACTGGTATCCGTGGATTAAGAGGTATCAAAATGCAACAAGGACTTTTTGTGCGCCCTTTATTAATTTTTGGTAAACAAGAAATATTAAATTATGCCCAAGAAAGGAGTATTTTATGGCGTGAAGATGTATCTAATTTGAGTAACAAATATTTACGCAATAATATTCGTAACAAGGTATTACCTGTGTTGAAAAATATCAATCCCTCAGTCTTACAAACTTTCGGGGATACACAAACTCGTCTTCTTGCTAGTGAAATGTTACTAGATCAAAAGGTTTTAGACTTGAAAGCACAATTTTTTAAACCGGGCCTGATAGACTGCCTGGAAGTGTCTTGGGTTAGGGATAATCCTTTGGATCATTTGTTGCTTTTTGAATTACTTAAAAGTTATCAACTTGGATATGCACAATTCAAACAAATTTTTAGATCCGTCGTTAAGAATCATTCAGCGATGTTTTATTGGAACAAATACCAATTGAATGTGGACAGACAAAAGGTGTGGATTGGGACTACCGATCCGATCATTGATCAAGCGGCTCATAAGGAAATAACTAATGGATCTGATGCAGTTGAATTTTGTAATTATCGCTTCACATTTAATTATCTAACATTTACCACTGAGTTCATTAATAATAATAGTTTAAATATTGCATGTTTGGATCTGGAGAGGTTGACATTTCCACTTATTCTTAGAAAATGGGAAAAAGGAGATTATTTTTATCCTCTTGGAATGGACCACAAGAAAAAAGTAAGCGATTTTTTGGTAGATCAAAAAATTCCAAGAATCAAGAAGGAGAGACTTTTAATTTTAGTTTCTAAAAAAGAGATTTGTTGGCTTGTTGGTCTTCGTATTGATGAAAGGTTCAAATTAAAAAAATCAACTAAAGGTGTTGTACAAATTGTAGTTAAGGATTTAAAGAGTAATGTTAAAGATAAAGAAAATAAGTAGGGAATTTTTAATTTTTTCAATAGAATCTACTGGGTGTGATAATTAGATGCATTCCTTTTCTATTAATATTATGACTTGTAACTTTGATCGAATTTTTAACAAATTAAAATATTAAATGAAGGTCACCGTAGTTGGAGCAGGAGCAGTTGGAGCTACTTGCGCAGAAAATATTGCCCGTAAAGAATTGTGTGAAGAAGTGGTTTTACTAGATATTAAAAAAGGCCTTGCAGAAGGTAAAGCCATGGATATGAATCAATGTGCTACTTTTAATGGATTTAATACTAAGGTAATTGGATCCACTAACGATTATATTGCGACCGCTGATTCTGAGGTGGTAGTTATCACATCTGGTATCCCAAGAAAACCAGGTATGACACGAGAAGAGTTAATTGGCACTAATGCCAGTATAGTCCAAACGGTAACAAAAAATATTTTAAAATACTCACCAAATACAATTATCATTGTCATTTCTAATCCAATGGACACTATGACTTATTTGAGTGTAAAGTCTAGTGGGCTATCCAAGGATAAGGTCATCGGCATGGGAGGTTTGTTGGATAGTAGTAGATTCAAGTACCGTTTGAGTGAGGCCATTGATTGTTCACCATTGGACTTACAAGCAGTGGTTATTGGAGGTCATGGGGACACTACAATGATTCCTTTGATTAACCATGCCACCTATAACAGTACGCCAGTTACAAATTTTTTAACGGAAGATCAGCAGAAAAAAGTAGTCGAAGAAACAATGATAGGGGGAGCTACTTTGACCAAACTTATTGGGACATCTGCGTGGTACGCACCTGGGGCTGCAGGAGCATTTTTAGTAGAGAGTATCTTGCGTGATCAGAAAAAATTATTTCCATCTTGTGTGTATCTTGAAGGAGAATATGGTCAAACAGATATTTGTATTGGTGTTCCAACAATCATAGGTAAAAATGGATTAGAAAAAATTATTGATTACCACTTGGATGCGGCTGAAAAAACAAAGTTTGATGCCAGTGCTCTCTCAGTGCGCAATATGAATGCATCACTGAGTGATCTAAACTTGATATAGAATACTACCTCTTGATTATAATTGGTAATTATATTTTTTGTCTTTTGATATTAAGTTTATGAAATCAAAAAAAAGAGGGTTTCCTAGGGCAATTCAACCCCTGTAGATGCATTGTAGATTTCATACCATTGTTCCATTGATAATTCAAGGTCAAGTCCATCAATGGCTGCTTGAACGCGTTCAATTTTCCCACTGCCTACGATGGGCATGATTTGACAGGGATGTTTCAAAAGCCAGGCGTAGATCACTGCCTCTATCTTTTTTGCATCAATTTCTTCAGTTATTGTTTCAATAACCTTTAAAATTCTTATCCCTTTTGCAGTCGTGGGGTGAAAAAGCTCACCACCAGACAAGGGAGACCATGACATGGGTTTTATTCCTTCTTTTATGCAGAAATCTAAATTACCATTTTTAAAATGCTCAAGGTAACTCGGAGAGATTTCGATTTGATTTGTCAGTAGATCTTGATGCCAATATTTTTGTAGCGTTTCAAACTGTCCTGGAGTGAAATTAGATACGCCAAAATGACGTACCTTTCCCGCTTGATACAAATTATCGAAAGCTCTGGTAACTTCTTCGGGGTTAAAAAAGGGAGCAGGTCGATGTAAAAGAAGTAAATCGATGGTATCAATGCCTAAATTTTTTAGTGATCGCTCCACTGATTTTAGGATGTGTTGATAGCTGTAATCATAGATTTTTAACTTCCTCTCTGGATATTTATCGGAGCACAGTTTTAAACCGCATTTTATAATGATCTGCATATTCTTTCTGAGAGAAGGTTGTAGGCGAAGGGCATCTCCGAAGATTTTCTCGCAGCTGTAATCTCCGTAGATATCAGCATGATCAAAACTGGTAATGCCGATTTCCATTAATTTTTCCAAAAAAGTGATTAATTTTTTTTTACTTATATCCCAATCTTTAAGTCTCATTTGACCATGAATGATGCGAGATACTGAGAAATCAGTTGTTAGTTTTAAGTTATTTAGAGACATGTAGTTACGGAGATTAAATATTGTATTATTAAAATATGGCTCGATGCAATCAATTATCGCTCAACAATCTAAATTAAAAAACAAAAATTAAGAATGTTATACTATTAATTTATTAATTTAAGTTCTTAATATTGAAATCTAAGTATAATAACAATATGACTTCACGCAGGAATTTTATTAATAAATCATTTGCTATGGCAATCGGAAGTATGACTTTGCCTTCATTCATTCGATCCAGAGGTTTACATGAAGATTTAGGGGTGCAACTTTATACTTTTAGACATGTTATGCGCGAAGATCCAAAAAAGACGCTCTCAAAAGTTGCTGAATTAGGGATAAAGTATTTGGAAAGTGCTAGGAGTGATAGGGGCTTGTATTATGGATTGACTCCGATAGAAATGCGTGATACTTGTAAAGAATTGGGTCTTTCTATCAGAAGTGGGCATGTTCTTTTAGATGTGGACTGGTTAAATACAATGGAACAGGCAGCTCAGGCTGATCAAGAATATGTGATATGTTCCTCTTTGCCGAGTAAAGGCCAATATATTGATAATTATCTAAGAGTTGCTGAAGCTTTTAACAAGGCTGGGGAGGATTGCAAGAAAATAGGTTTAAAGTTTGGTTATCATAATCATGGCTATGAGTTTGAGACGGATAAGGGGCAAGTACTTTATGATGTCCTTCTTGAAAATACAGATCCCAGTTTAGTACATATGGAATTAGATTTAGGTTGGGTAGTAATGGGAGGAAGGAATCCCATTGATTATTTTAAGAAATATCCAGGAAGATTTCCCTTATGGCATCTTAAAGATATGAGCCTTGTAAAGGGGATCAGTACTGAATTTGGTAAGGGAGACTTAAATATCTCCGAGAGTCTTCGAAATGCCGATTTATCAGGAGTCAAATATATTTTCTTGGAGCAAGAAGAATACGCAAATAATGCCTTTGATAGTATTAGATACAATATTAATTATCTGGCAAAATTATCTTATTGATTTTAATTTTTGTAAAAGTAATAATGTTCGAAAATTATAAGATTTAGATTAACCTATAAATCAAAAAAGGATAATTAATATAAAATGAAACAACTTTATAAGTTCTATTGTGAATCATAAAGCAGTTAAAAAACTTTAATTTAATTTTTCAATATTCAGAATTACATTTTTTTTTTCAAACTCTTATGTTTGCCTCTTTTTATAAAATGCAATACTTTATTTGTGTCGTTTTATTGGGCATGGTTCCAAGTTCATGGGCGCAACCTTTTGAAATCGTAGTTGTTTCTGATGAGATAGAAATTTCTTTAGAGGGCAATTATCAAATTTTAGTTAAGGCAGTAAATGCTAAAAATGAAGTTATCCCAGATGTCAATTTTAACTTTTATTCATCGGCTCCCCAAATACTTAAAGTAGACAAAAATGGTTTAATTATGCCACTTAAATATGGTGAAGGAAATATTATAATCATTGGTAGATTGGAGGGTACCAAAGAATATCAGAGGTTAAACTTAGGTGTTAATGTTAAGCATTCGGAAATAAAAGATCTCAAAATAATCAATCTACCCGCAGTGATATTTGAGGGTCAAAGAATTGGGATTAAGGTGCAATTAATGGATGCGCTTAACAATGAAATTTCTAATTCTAAAATATTTTTTGAAAGTAGTGACGATGCAGTTGCCAGTGTAGATATTTTTGGGAATATTACTGCTCATCAAAAAGGCAAGACAGGAATAAAAGTAAGTTCAGGTAAAATCGTAACAGAGACGGTTATAAAAATCAAAAAAAATCCAGTGATCTCAATACAATTATCTAGTAATGTACAAGAAGCAGTTACAGGAGAAGTTGTTCATTTTGATGCTCAAGCATTCGATAAAGATGGAGATGTCATAGAAAAAATTCCCTTTGTTTTTTCTTTTACTGGAGCCTGTGAAAGTCCATCAGAATATGCTTCAGGCTTAATTAAGCAGGACGGAAATTTTGTTGCAAATGTGTCTGGAACTTATACCATTTTGGCTTCTTTTGGGGGTAGGGAAGGGCACTATACACTTCAGGTTTCAAAACGAGACGTAGTCCAAAAGGTTCAATTAAAAGGGCATGGTTCCGTGAGTAATGTACATACATCTGATCTCTGGGTGTGGGAAGGTGTTAATGTCAGAGATTATTGTGTAACAGGTACCTGGGGTGGGAATGGGGAAGCTTATTTTTGGGATGTTACGGATCCTAATAATATGATTCTAATAGATACTATCAAAGTTGATGCACGTACGGTTAATGATGTAAAGGTTTCTCAGGATGGCAAAATTTGCGTAATCTCGAGAGAAGGAGCTTCGAATAGGAGAAATGGATTGGTGATAATAGATGTTCGTAATCCTCACAAAGCTTCTATTATTAGTACTTTCGATGAAGGATTGACAGGGGGGGTACATAACGTTTTCATTTATAAAAATCATATATACGCTCTCAGTAATGGCGAGAGATATGACATCATAAATATTGAAGATCCAAAATATCCTAAAAAAGTGGGTACTTTTGAATTGGACGAACCGGGTCATTCGATACATGATGTTTGGATAGAGAATGGTATCGCCTATTCTTCAAATTGGGCCAATGGTGTTTGGATGGTTGATGTTGGTAATGGAATAGCTGGAGGATCACCCTCGAATCCAAAGCCTATGGCTAACTATGCTTATCCAAGTGGATGGAATCATGCTGCTTTTCCTTATCATGACAAGGGAACAGGTAAATTTTATGTTATCGCTGGAGACGAAGCCTTTCCGAATGGGTTAAATACAAAGGATGGTCCAACGATTCCCGCTGGATTTCTTCACATCATAGATTTTACTGATTTGGAGCACCCGGTTGAGGTTGCTAAATATGAAGTGCCTGAAGCAGGGTCTCATAACCTTTGGGTTGAGGGAGACTTATTATATGTCGGTAATTATAATGCAGGCCTTCGTGTAGTTGATCTTTCCGGAGATTTAATGGGAGATCTTTACAAACAAGGTAGGGAAATTGCATGGTTCTTACCTACGGATGTCAACGGAAGAATACCTAACGCGCCGATGACATGGGGACCTCAGCCCCACAAAGGCCATATATTTTTCACTGACTGGAATAGTGGTTTATGGTCAGTGAAATTAGATAAAAAAAATCCGAAGAAAACTAAACTGGATAAAGATGGTTAGAAAAAGTCGGTTGCTTTGTCTTTTTTTATTTTTATCGAACATTGGATTTTCTCAAACTTATTTTTTGTATGTAGCATCGGAGTCTGAGGATGAAGTAGCGGTGATCAAATTTAATGGTTTTAAAGGAGTTGTTGATAAGGTTATCTCCGTTGGTTATCAAGCTACAGAAATAGAGGGACCTCATGGCCTTACTTTGGATCCTTCAGGTGATTTTTGGTATGTTACGATGGCGCATGGTAATCCTTTTGGACGTTTATATAAATATGCTACTGAATCAAATGAGCTAATAGATTTCACAGAGTTGGGAATTTTCCCCGCAACTATGCAGATTAGTTCTGCTAATGGTATGCTGTTTTGTGTGAATTTTAATCTCCATGGTAAGATGGAACCCAGCACGGTTTCTGTGGTTGATCCCTTTTACATGGAAGAGATCATGCAAATAAAAACAGGTTCAATGCCTCACGGATCTAGAATTAGTCCAAACGGTTTGAATCATTTCTCAGTAGCCATGATGTCTGGAGAACTTTTTGAAATAAATGTCATGACTATGGAAATAAGTCGAAAAATGAATTTAGAACTTTCTTTAAACTCCTTACTTAAAGATTTAACCAAAGCAGCAGATAATGAGACTCTGGGAAATGTAATGAGTCATCAGATGATGAATCAGAATAATCGTCATTCATCGATTAAACCAACTTGGGTTGTCCCACATCCTGATGGTCAAAGAGTTTTTGTTGCCGCGAATGGTGCGGATATGATTTTAGAAATAGATCTTTTTAAATGGGAAGTTGTTCGGACCTTTCATACAGGAAAAGGTCCTTATAATATAGAAATTACGAGCGATGGCAAAAAAATGATTGTTAGCTACAAATCTGACGGAGGTACCGGCATTTGGGATCTTTGTCAAGAAAAAGAATTAGCGGTTATAAAGAACTCCAGGGAGATAACTCATGGTATTTCTGTGTCTCCCGATAATAAGTATGCCTTTGTTACGGTGGAGGGGAAAGGTATTGAACGAGGCTCAGTGGATATTATTTCATTGGATAAATATAAATTAATAGATGTCGTAGAAGTAGGTAAGCAAGCAGGGGGTATCGTTTTTTGGAAAGTAGAAGAATAGCTCTTTTATAAGGTATTGTTTGAAAAAGAAAATCGGCAACGCGGATTATTAAGTATTTACTTTTTTATGGAAAAAAGATCATTTTTAAAAGGATTAATGGGTTTGGGATTATTAACACCCGGGACTATAAATCATCTGGATGAGTTAATATCATCAGTAGATCATCTTTCTGATAAGGCTTTGGCAAACTATGAAGATTTTTGGTTAAAAATAAGGGCAGATTATAGATTGACATCCGACTATATCAATTTAGAAAATGGCTTTTATTGTATAATGCCAAGACAAATAGAAGATCATTACATGGAACATATAAAGAAAATTAATTTTCAAGGTTCCTATTATATGCGCTCGGTGCAAATGGAAAATAAAAAAATCGCAGCTTCTTGTTTGGCAAAAATGGCTGGTTGCCTGCCTGAGGAACTAATTATTACACGAAATACCACTGAATCACTCGATTTAGTCATCTATGGTCAAAAGTGGGAAAAAGGGGATGAGGCTATCATGGCTGTACAAGACTATGGAGCTATGCGAAATCAATTTAGATTAATGGAACGTCGTTTTGGGATATCAGTTAGGGAGGTTTCAATTCCTAATCATCCCAAAAATGATGAAGAAATTGTTAACATGTATGAGTCCATGATCACACCGAAAACTCGGTTACTAATGATTTGTCACATAGTTAATATCACCGGACAAATTATGCCTGTTCAAAAAATATGCGATATGGCACATCGCTATGGTATTCGGGTAGTTGTCGATGGTGCACATGCTTTTGGTCACATTCAATTCTCAATTCAAGATTTACATTGTGATTATTACGGAACTAGCTTGCATAAGTGGTTAAACGTCCCCTTAGGTGCTGGATTTTTATATGTAAAAAAAGATCAAATAGCAGATCTTTGGCCATTATTTGCTGACGAATCCCGAGATTCAGTAGATATTTTACGCTTAAATCATGTGGGGACTTATCCTGTGCATATAGATTTGGCAATTATCGACGCTATAGATTATTATCAGAAAATCGGTGGCGGTAGAAAGGAAGCTCGGTTACGCTACTTACAAAAATACTGGACCGATCAAGTCAGAAATTTGCCTAGGGTAGTGGTCAATACACCTGTAGAATCCAAGCGATATTGTGGAATTGGCAATGTGGGTATTGAATCTGTTAAGCCGGCCGATTTTGCTAAGCAACTTTTGAATGATTATCAAATTTGGACCGTGGCCATTAATAGTCCGGGTGTTCGTGGATTGCGGATCACTCCCAACTTATTTACTACTACAAAGGAATTAGATGTATTAGTTAAGGCCATTAAAGACTTGAGTAATTAATTTTAATTCAAATAAATAAGGGATAAGTTTCATTAAAATGAGTAATATGGTAATTCAAAAAGGATTGGGTAATAGGTATATTTTACACTTAAAATTGAATACTCTTTTTCTTTACCTCGATAAATATTATCCTAAATCAATTTTTTGATGTCGCAGCCAAAAAAGCCAAAGTTATCACGTCAAATGGGTTTAATGGCGCTTACAGCAACGGGAGTTTGCTCTATGTTGGGAGCATCCATAAATGTTGTACCATTTATGATTCAACGCAATGTACCTGGAATCGGTCCCTATGTTTTGCCTGCATTTGCATTTGCATCTATTCCAGCTATTTTTGCCGCATTAGCTTACGCAATATTATCCTCTGCCATGCCAAGGGCTGGTGGTAGCTACATTTATGTCAGTCGCGGTTTGAATCCATACCTTGGATTCGTGGCGAGTTTCTCCCAATGGTTTGGACTGAGCATTGTTATTGGTGTCATTGCCTACTTATGTATTCCTTTTCTTCGGGATATATCTTTTGCTTTGGGTTGGGAAAATGTATCTGTAATTCTTGAGAGACCATTTGTAAGAGTTGGTCTTGCTTTATTTTTAATCTGGTATTTCGTTTGGATCAACATAAAAGGAGCCAAGTCTTATCAGAGTATATTGCTCCCCATGATGTTCTTAATGTTTGCACTTGGTGCTATTGTAATCGTCACTGGGTTTACCTTCAATAGTCAAGATTTTACGACTGCTCTAAAGGCAAGAGAAAATAGAATTTTTCACTCGACTGACTTCTCTTTTGATTGGCGTATTTTTTTTTCAGCATCTGCTTTACTTTTTTCGAGTTTCATTGGCTTTGATTCAATATCACAAGCAGGGAGTGAAGCAAAAAATCCGACTAATTCCTTACCTAAGGCTATTTTATTAGCGGTTTTTTTAGTAAGCGCATTTTACTTTTTATTTACTGGGGCCGTTTATCACACTGTTCCATGGAGCTTTGTGGCGACCGAAGCTGCTAAAAAAGATATCAGTGCACCTGGACTTCTGAGTTATGTATTACCTAAAGAACTGGGAATAGCGATTTTGCTCGGTGCTTCTATCGCTTTAATTAATGATCTTCCTGCTATGTTACTATCGGTATCTAGGTTAATGTTTGCTTGGGCAGAGGACGGTATATTTCCTGCTTTCATCTCTCGTATTCACTCTAAAAAAAAGACGCCCTACATAGCTCTTGCAGTTGCTGGGTTTATTGCAAGCTTAGGTGTCTTAGGGGCTCATTTTGCAGGAGATTTTTTCTTGGGTATTGACATTATGGTAACTTCCATGTTGATTAACTTTTTACTGATTTGTATTGCATTAATTTGGCTTCCAAAAAGGAATCCCTTATTGGCAGATCAAATTTCTGTAATTAAAAATAGGCGATTACAATTATGGATTGGGTGGTTAGGGTCTTTATTTTTGACTGGCTTTCTTATAATAAATATTTACAAAGATATGACTGCCCAAGTAACCCAATGGTTTTTTCATTCAACTCTGGTTTGGATTATTGTTATGGCTTTAGCAAGTTATTTGTTTTTTGTAAAGTGGTCGAAATTTGGCCAAAATAATTCAAAAAGACGAGAAAGGTTTAAAGTTTTACCTAAGGAATAAAAATGGAAAATACATATCAATTGGCATCTGGACTAAACATTTCGCGCATTATCATTGGATTATGGCAAATAGCAGATATAGAACGAAATGTAGGAATACTTGATCCTGTTATAACATCGCAATCCATGGAGCCCTATGTAAGAGCAGGATTTACTTCATTTGACATGGCCGATCATTATGGATCTAGTGAATTGATTGCTGGACATTTTAAAAAGACTCATGTCCTTGGTAAACATGTCCAATTATTCACCAAGTGGGTACCAAAGCCAGGTAAAATCAATCGTGAAGTTGTAAGACAAGCTGTACAATTGGCATTAGACAGAATGAAGGAGACCAGAATTGATTTAATGCAATTTCATGCTTGGCACTATCCAGATCCCAGTTGGTTAGATGTTCTGTTTTATCTTGATGAATTAAGGGAGGAAGGTTTGATTCATCACTTAGGAGTAACTAATTTCGATTCTGCTCATTTAAGAATGGCTTGCGCTTCAGGTATTCATTTAATAAGTAATCAGGTTTGTCATTCTTTAATTGATCAAAGGCCCTGTAGTGAAATGACTGAAGTTTGTGAAAAATATGGTGTCAAAATATTGGCATACGGGACGCTAGCTGGTGGTTTTTTGACACAAAAGTGGATCGGTAAGACAGAGCCTTTACAAGAGGAATTGACAACTTGGTCGGAAATGAAATACAAGCGATTTGTTGATATCTCTGGAGGATGGGAAAAATTCCAAAATTTGCTTGAAACTATTAAGAAGATTGCCGATCGACATGGGGTTTCTATGGCTAATGTAGCCAGTAGATTTGTTTTAGAAGATTCATCGGTGGCAGCCATAATTGTAGGAGCAAGACTGAGTCAAAGAGAACACATAACTGATCATAAAAAAATGCTGGACTTGACATTTACGGAGGCCGACATTTCTGACATTAAAAAAGCACAAAATTCATTGATACCTATTCCTGGTGATTGCGGAGATGAATATCGAAAACCACCCTTTTTGACTGCCTCTGGAGATTTAAGTCATCATTTAGAGAATATCCCTAAACCTTATATTCCCATCGATTTTTCGGAGGATCGTTCGCAAATATTCAGTGGTACGGTTTGGGAGGAATTTGCTGGTTACAGTAGGGCAGTAAAGGAGGGGAATCGGATACATATTTCAGGAACGACAGCTACCCATGGCCATAAGATAATTGGAGGGAAAGATGGGGCTGCTCAAACTCATTTTGTTATTGATAAAATTGAATCTGTACTTGAATCATTTGGTGGATCCTTGAAGGATGTTGTTAGGACAAGGATATTTGTTAATGACATAAAAGATTGGGAACCAATAGCGCGAGCTCACGGAATAAGATTTAAAGGGATCAATCCAGCTAATACTTTGGTCGAAGCCAGATTAGTTGGAGCTGGTTATATGGTTGAAATTGAGGTGGAAGCAGTTCTCAAATTGCCAAGTTAAATTTTTAATTAAGGTCTGATTTTTTTAGTTCTTCTAAAAAAGGAATCCATTCTTTTTCAATCCATAGATTGACTTCTTTTTCGAAGATTTTAACCGAATTTGTAGCTTCTCTGAGTAGTGACCATTCGTACTTTGAGGGAAGTCTTGTACGTGCTTTTGCTATCATCATAAGGTCATTTAATTTTGAATAAGGGCTTACAACCGAAGTTTGCCAAGCGCCAAGTTGTCTGACCGGTTTAGGAGTCTGACCCTTTGAACGTACGATTTGTAAGTTTGACTTCATTATTTTTATCTTGCTGAGGGTAATTATATAATCTATCGGTTCAGCTTGGGAAACCAGGTTGAACAAAGAATCTGTCTTAATTAACTTATTGTCTATTGAAGCGAGGATATCGGCTAGTTTCTGTACCTGTAAGTCGACGGTTTTTTGATATTTGAACAGGACTTTATCTACCTCTAGAGTCAATTCAAATCGAGGATCTGCCAATACAGTGAGTGTGGTAGAATCTTTAAAATGCTGATAATTTAGTTTGACTTTATAGTTGCCAGGGGGTACTGGAATTCCTCTGGCTTCATCCTGAATCCTCGCATCTGAGAAATGATTTGAGGGGAGGTCTAATTTCCAATTTACATAATTTAAACCCTTCTGAGTGGGTTTTGATTGGAAAGTATGAATTGAATTTCCTTTATCATCAAAAATATGTATCTGCAAAGAGTGGGTAGTGTCAGTTAAAGGCCCTAAATAATAAGGAATTTCTACTTCTTGAAAACTTCGATTCTCACCTTCAAAGGTTGTTTGGAATCCTGTCCAAATATTTCCAGGAGGTGCTATGAAAAGTCCCTTTACTTGCACAACATCATTCATTTTTAAAGCTGTTAATCCCTTTTTTACATGCTTTCCAGCGGCTGCACGTAGGGTTAAAAGGTCGTCTAAAATCCAAACTGCACGACCAAAAGTACCTATGATAAGTACAGATTCAATATTTTGAATTTTCAGATCCATGGTAGATACGGATGGAAATTTATTCCTGAATTGAACCCAATTATCTCCAGCATCAATACTTACCCAAAGACCACTTTCAGTACCTAAAAAAACAAGATTTGGCTCCTCTGGATCTTGAATTACACTTAAAGTATAGCCTTCGACATCTTTTTCGTCTACTAAAGATTTCCAGTTTTTACCAAAATCATCTGTTTTGAATAAATAAGGTTGATAATCGCCTTTTCGGTAATTGTTAACCACCATCCAAGCTGATCCTGGATCATAGTTTGAAGCTTGTATTTGAGTAATCCAACTTTCATGAGGCATCCCTTGGACTTGATTACTTAAATTAATCCACGAAGCACCACCATCTCTAGTGATATGGATTTGGCCATCGTCTGATCCTGTCCAAATTATATTTTTATCAAGTGGGCTTGGAGCGATAGTCAGAAGGCTATTATATTTTTCTGCGCCTGAAATATCTAGAGTCAGTCCTCCGTAATCACCTTTTTGGTGGTTTGGATTGTTCGTAGTTAGATCAGGAGAAATAATTTTCCAGCTGGCACCTTTGTCTGTTGTTTTATGAACAAATTGAGATCCGTAATATAAACTGTTCAAATTAAATGGATTTTTGGCGAGAGCAGCATTCCAGTTGAAACGTAAAATAGTTTTTGATGCATTATTATGTGGTTTTATACTATTGTAGTAACCACTTACTTTATCATACCGATATAGGTTACCATTTTGAGAAGTTCCGTAACCAAATCTAGAATTTTCAAGGTCTGGTTCAATATAAAATCCATCTCCCCCAACCAAATACTGCCAATATAAGGTACGGATACCTCCGCGCTTCCAAGTGTAGCCTGGCCCGGACCAATTTCCATTATCTTGCATCCCCACATATACGTTGTAAGGGCGGTCTTGATCTACGCTAACATGGTACACCTGTGCTACTGGAATTGTTTCAGGGAAGTACCAGCTTTTTCCATGATCTCTGGTAATACCTATTCCACCATCACCTCCAATGATGAAATGTTTGGCATCCTTAGGATTTACCCAAAATGCATGAAAATCTGCATGGATTCCCTTTGTTTCATCGGCGGGAATCATAGGAACAGGGTCAAAAGAAGTACCACCATCATAACTTACTGAAAGTGGTTGATAAATATTGTAAAGGCGCTCAGGATCTTCAGGGTCTACGGCAAGTTCTTGAAAATAAAAAGGTCTATTATTTGTGAATTTGGGATTATCATTGATTTTATACCAATTTTGACCTCCGTTATCACTTCGATAAAGTGCATTTTTTTCAGATTCAATTTTGGCATAGATCCGGTTGGGATTTGATTGGGCAATTGCAAGACCAATTCGTCCTAAATCACCCTCTGGAATACCTTCAGTGGACATTAATTTTTTCCAAGAATCACCACCGTCTAATGTTAAAAAAAGACCGGAACCAGGACCACCTGAGGTAAAAGAATAAGGAGTCCGTCGGTGCTCATACATTGCGGCTATCAATTTATTAGGATTTTCAGGATCCATAACTAAATCAGCAATGCCAGATTTATCATTGGTATAAAGAATTTTTTTCCAAGAATGACCTCCATTTATTGTTTTAAATAATCCTCGGTTTTCGTCGGGACTAAAGGGATCACCCATAGCACCGACATAGACTACCTCTGGGTTTGATGGATCGATTTTAATACGGTGAATGGTTTTGGTATCGCTAAGTCCCATGTGGTCCCAAGTAACGCCATTGTCTGAGCTTTTGAAAATACCCATGCCTAAACTCATAGAATTTCTAGGATTACCTTCTCCTGTACCTACCCAAATCACATTGGGATTACTCTGGTGGATGGCTAAGGCACCTATATTTTGTGTGGGCTGATCATCAAAAACGGGTTTCCATGAGCTTCCTCCATTTTCTGATTTCCATACACCTCCCGACGCCGAACCAACAAATAAGCAATTAGGATTATTGATTACTGCATCAATGGCAGTGATACGACCGCTCATATTAGCAGGCCCAATATTCCTTATATTTAGATTTTTATAATTAGATAGATCTAATTTTTGGGACGTTGCCATTGAAGTTACTAAAAATAGTAGGAAAGTGAGTTCAAAGGAGATTTTCATTTTACTCATTTTTTGAAAGTCATTATATAAGAATTGGTGATTATCTTAAAAGTTTATAATAGGGATTTAATTTAAATGTAATTCTTTATATTGAAATAAAATGAGTCCTGATTAATTTGTTTTTCTTCAGATTTTTGTGGTCTTTGAAAACTTTTTGGACATGTCTTTTTTATTTTATTTAATATCGGAAAGTTATGAAAAGTAGCAAAAATGACATTCGGGGAATCTATAATTCTCTTTTTCAAAAGCAATTGCTACATAAGAAAATTGTTGGCCAATCCACTTTACAACAACGAAAAATAAAACTTAAAAAATTACTGAGGGCCGTTGAGGTAACCTACAGAAAGGAAATTCAAAAAGCTTTATTTGATGATTTTGGTAAAAGTTTTTCTGAGGTTGATTTGAGTGAAATATATGCAGTTACGGCAGAAATCAAGTACGCTCTCAAAAATCTTAAATATTGGATGCAAGATCAGCTAGTGTCGACTAAACTCGTTTTTACAGGGTCTTCTTCAAAAATTAAATATGAGGCTAAGGGAAATGTATTAATAATTTCACCTTGGAATTTTCCTATTAATTTAAGTATTTGTCCTTTGGTTTCTGCTATCGCTGCGGGTAATACCGTGATATTGAAGCCCTCTGAGCATACAGTTCATGCATCAGCATTGATTAAGCGAATGCTGAGTAGCCTTTTTGATGAGGAAGAGATTGCCGTGATAGAAGGGGGTAGCGATGTTAGTACGGATCTACTAAAACTTCCATTTAATCATATCTTTTTTACAGGATCGCCAGAAATAGGTAAAATAGTGATGCGCGCGGCAGCAGAAAATTTAACTTCTGTTACTTTGGAGCTCGGAGGAAAATCACCAACTATTGTAGATCAAACAGCAGATGTAGAAATAGCGGCCAAAAGAATAATATGGGGAAAGTTTTTGAATGCTGGGCAAATTTGTATAGCGCCAGACTATGTTTTCGTTCATAAAAGCCAATTTAATACCTTTATTAAGGCCTCGAAAAAGGTTTTATTTGATTTTTACGGTGAAAATTCTAAAAACTCGCCAGATTATACAAAAATTGTTAATAATCAACATCATCTCCGACTGATAGGGTATCTTGAAGATGCAATAAGTAAAGGATCTAAAATTGTGCACGGGGGAGATTCTGATTTGAAAAGTAATAGTTTCGAACCTACATTGATTACTGATGTTTCTGAGGACACTGAGTTGATGCAAAAGGAAATCTTTGGTCCCATTCTTCCGATAATTGTTTTTGAAGACATTGACGAAGTAATAGACCACATTAATCGTAAAGAAAATCCGTTGGCCCTTTATATCTACAGCAGCAGTCAATTTAAAATCAATCATATATTACAAAATACAAGCTCAGGAGGGGTTTGTATTAATAACAATGATTTACATTTTTACAATCATGAATTACCTTTTGGAGGTATAAATAATAGTGGAATGGGCAATTCACATGGGAAGTTTGGTTTTATGGAATTTTCCAATCAAAGAGCTATTTATCGGCAGCATATTCCAGGGATGGTAGAATGGTTGATGCCTCCTTATAATCAACTAAAACAACAGTTAATTAATTTGGCAATTAAGTGGTTTTAACTTTTGAGGAGCAAACCATAAAATTACCATGTCAAAGTATTTAAATGAAAAATAAAAAAGTTTCTTGGGGGATTTTGGGTACTGCTCAAATTGCGATAAAAAAGGTCATACCCGCAATGATACAGACTAAATTTTGCATTATAGAGGCGATTGCCTCTCGCAATTTATCGAGGGCAAAATCGGTAGCAGACCAATTTAAGATAAAGAAAGCTTTTGGTAGCTATGAAGCTATGCTGTTAGATCCGACCATTGAGGCCATCTATATTCCTTTACCAAATCATTTACATGTTGAATGGATTATAAAATCACTTGAAGTTGGTAAACATGTTCTTTGCGAAAAACCTATTGGGATGAGTTTATCAGAAATAATGTTACTCAATAAAACAAAGAGAAAATATCCAGAATTGTGTGTGATGGAAGCGTTCATGTATAAATTTCACCCCCAATGGAAGAAAATTCTGACATTGATTGCTAATGGGTCTATCGGTGAGTTGATTCATCTACAGATACATTTTTCTTATAACCAATTGGATCCATATAATATTCGAAATCAGAAAAAAATGGGAGGGGGAAGTCTTTATGACATTGGATGTTATGCTATTTCTTTGGCCAGATGGCTTTTTAAAGAAGAACCTATAAAGGTTAAAGGATTATCTGAATATGATCCTGAAATGAAAATAGATCGATTGACTTCTGGCATACTTCAATTTAGAAAAGGTTCTGCGACTTTTACCTGCGGAACGCAAATGGAACGTTTTCAAGTTGCATATATTTTTGGATCAAAAGGTAAAATCGACGTCAAGTATCCTTTTAATTGCCTTGATCAAGAGGCTCGCATTATTGTATCGCAAGGGAGTGATACTCATCAAATTTTATTTGAACCTTCAAATACTTATTCACTTCAGGTTGATCATTTTTGTAAAGTAATTAGAAATTTGGAACCTTTATTAATTTCAATTTCGGACTCAGCAAACAATATTAGAGTGATTGAGCAATTGAATGATAAACTCAAATGACTCGAAGGGATCAATGATTACTTGTTTGAATCTATAAGTCTATAACAGGATCATAAATAAGCCTTGATATTTTGGCTAATGTTAAGGTGCCCTCATCAAAATCTTTTAAGTTTTTTGAAAGTAAAATAAGTACATAAGATTCACCATTTGGCAGATAAATTATGCCTGCATCATGATGCAATCCTGTGATTGAACCTGTTTTGTGTGCAACTTCCACATCATTAGGTAAAAATCGAGGAATGATATCATTAAACTTTTGATCTTTGAGCACATTGATCATAGCCATTTGATCTTCTGCTATTTCCACTGAGGGTACGGCAATACTTTTAATAATTGTCATCAGATCTTTTGCGGTGGTAACATTGTTCAGTCCTAAATCGTATGCTTTCTGATCTTCTACTCCTCTTAGCACCTCTGTGTCGTAAGCACCTAAACGCTTCATTGAAGCGGTAATATTTTTGCAACCAATTTCTTTGACTAATATGTTGGTAGCCAAATTACTACTCATAATAATCATTTGATACATGAGATCAAAAAAGGTAACTTGTTTGCCTATCCGATCATAGAGTAAAGGTTCTGAATCCTCTGCAGCATTCATTTCATAACTCGTATCATCAACAATACTTTTAAATTTATTTTCTATGAGTATGCTGTCATTAAGAGAAAATTTACCTTGAGAGGCTTGATTATACATTTCGATCATAACGGGTACCTTCATGGTACTGGCAGCATGAAATTTTTCATTTTCATTGAGAAAAAAGTTATTTTTTTCTCGATTTAAATCTTGAAATGCAATTGCAAAGTCTCCTTCTACTTGTTCTAAAAGATTTCTTATTTTTAAATCCAAGCTTTTATTTTGCTCTGGTTTACAGCAAAATAGTATGATTGATATTAACAAATACCGATAGTATTTCACAATATTTTTTGGTTAAATTTACACTTTTAATTTAACAACGATTCGATGAACTTTGGGTTTTTGAAAAGTATGAGGCCTTGGTTAAAAACTCTTTTTTTGGTCTTTGTTGTTATATCTTTTTCAGTTAGTAGTTTAAAAGGGCAGAATATTTTTAATAAAAAATTTGAACAAATAGACGATAAACTACCTACACCAAATAGTTACAGAACAGGAGCAGGTGCTCCCGGCCCAGCCTATTGGCAACAACGTGTAGATTACCAGATAGAGGTTGTACTTGATGATGAGAATCAAAGTATTATCGGGAATGAAATCATAACTTATTACAACAACTCACCTAGTACATTGAACTTCCTTTGGGTGCAGTTAGATCAAAATATAAGAGCCAAAGACGCTATTAAATATAAGATTAATGAACGGTTCTATGGTGGTTATTCTATAGATGCTAAGAGACTGGCATACAATACATTTGATGCTGAATTTGAAGGGGGATTTAACATTTCTACTGTTGAGGATATGGAGGGGAATGGACTTAATTTTCATAGGGTTAAAACCATGATGCGCGTAGACTTACCAGTACCTTTGAAAACGGGATCAAAAATGAAGTTCAAAATAAATTGGAATTATTTGATTGGCAATAGGAGAGATGACGATGAGCGATCGGGTTATGAATATTTTCCTGAAGATAAGAATTATTTGTACACGATTGCTCAATTTTATCCTAGAATGGCTGTTTTTGACGATTTTAATGGATGGCAAAACAAGCAATTTTTGGGTCAAGGAGAGTTCACTTTGAATTTTGGAAATTTTGATGTAAAAATTACAGCTCCTGCCGATCATGTAATTGCTGCGACTGGCTCATTGGAAAATGAATTGTCGGTCTTAAACCCAAAACAATTTAAGAGATTACAAAAGGCAAGAGAAAGTTTTGATGCGCCTGTCATAATTATATCAGAAGAAGAGGCTATTATGAACGAAAATTCAAGATCTCAGGAAACCAAAACTTGGCATTATAAGGCTGATAATGTTCGTGATTTTGCATTTGTATCTTCACGTAAATTCATTTGGGATGCACAGGCTGTCCAGTTGAATCAAAAAACGACGATGGCCATGTCTTTTTATCCAAAAGAGGGCAATCCGCTTTGGGAAGAAGAATCGACCAAAGCAGTGGTCAATACCTTAAAAACTTATAGTGAGATGACGATTGAGTACCCTTATCCGGTGGCAATTAGTGTCCATGCAGCAGATATTGGAATGGAATATCCTATGATTTGTTTTAATTATGGTAGACCAAATAAGAAAGGTTTCTATTCTGCAATGACTAAATGGAGTATGATAAGTGTCATTATACATGAGGTGGGTCATAATTTTTTTCCGATGATCATTAATTCTGATGAAAGACAATGGTCTTGGATGGATGAAGGACTGAATACTTTTTTAGAAACATTAACCTCAATACGATGGTATCCTGAGATGCCCATTCGTACTGGTACCCCATCTACGATAAAAGAGTATATGGGAGGTGAAAAAGATTTTATGAGACCTATCATGACTAATTCAGAAAATATTTTATATTTCGGTCATAATGCTTATAGTAAGCCAAGTGCGGCATTATTTTTATTGAGAGAAACAATCATGGGGCATGAAATATTTGATTATTCCTTCAAAGAATACGCACGAAGATGGGCTTTTAAACATCCAAAACCAGCTGATTTTTTTAGAACTATGGAAGATGCATCTGCCATAGATCTTGATTGGTTTTGGAATGGTTGGTTTTTTACAACTGATCATGTTGATGTTAATTTGGAAGGTGTGAGCTGGTATGTGCTGAGTGAACCCAAAACTTTATCGGATCGGAGATTTAAGTCTAATTATGTGGAAGGAAGAGAATTAGTCAATTTTGAAGGAGGCCCTCAGCCCTGGTTTATAATTAAGGATATGCAGGGTTTAGTAGATGATTATTTTGACCCTGTGGATCAAGATGAACAGATGTTAAAATTTGTTGAAAAGAATGCTTATGAGTTATATTTTCGAAATGAAGGAGGGTTAGTAAGTCCGATTATTATTAAATGGATCTATGAAGATGGGACGAGTGAAATAGAGCACATTCCCGCAGAAATATGGAGGATTAATGAATTAAATGTGAGTAAAATATTTTTCAAAGAGAAAGTAGTTTCTCAGATTATATTAGATCCTTTCGATCAGACAGCAGATGTCAATATCCAAAACAATTATTTTCCTAAAACAAAAGTGCCTACGCGGTTTGATAGATTCAATATGAAAATGGATAATTAATGGAATAATCAATGAAATTTACGCAAAGAGTATTTTCTCTATCTTGATAACCAGAAAACTAATTATTAACTCTCATTTTAAGAGCTTAAATAATTCTTGTCATCAGGGGAATCAGTTGAGCCTCATAACGATGAAAATTATATTTTTTAAAATAAAGAGTTTTAACTTTTGTAATTTCTCTAACAATACTGCATAAAATTTATATTTTTATTTCATGGAATTGAATTTTGAGTTGTTAAAAACTGAAGCCCTTGATAATCATATATATCGAGGACAAACCGTTGACATAGGTGCTCCGCAACTCTATGGAGGATTGGTCATGGGACAAGCTGTTTATGCCGCTTCGCAAACTGTGCCCAGTGATAGGATGATACATTCTATGCATTGTTATTTTATTCTCCCCGGAGATCCTTATGCCCCCATTATCTATCAAATAGATCCAATTCGAGAAGGAAATAGTTTTTCTACTCGACGTATCGTCGCTCTTCAACATAGTAAGGCTATTTTTAATATGTCTGCTTCTTTTCAAATAAAAGAATCTGGAATTTCTCATCAAGTGGATCATGAGCCGGTTAAGGGGCCTGAAGGCTTGTTAAATCTGAAGCAGATTAATTCTGAGGCTGCCGAGAGGTCAGAAGGTGCTTTGAGAAATCGTTTGAAGAGTTGGGCACAAACAAAATGGCCGATAGAAATCAGGCCAATCGATGCATACGACCCCTTAAATCCTGTAAAGGCACCCCCTAAATTAGGTGTTTGGTTCAGAATACTGAATGATATTTCGTTACAGAGCTTAGCTTTTCGTCAAGCAAGTTTGGCTTGTTTATCTGATTATATGTTGCTTTCTACTGCTTTAATTCCTCATGGGATTTCTTGGTTGAAAGGGGTAAGGCAGGCCGCCAGTTTAGATCACAGCATGTGGTTTCATGAGCCTTTTCACGGATCTTCATGGATGCTCTATTTGATGGATAGCCCGAAAACAGGTAATTCTCGGGGACTGACAAGAGGGAGTATTTATGATCAATCGGGTAAATTAATTACTTCATTAGCTCAGGAAGGATTGATTAGAACTTGAGTATTTGGTTGCTCTGATATTCATGATACAATAGTTTAAGGTCAAAAAATAAAATAATGAAACAGGATCATCCATTTATTCATCATTTTCAGAATAGTTTTAGTCGGAAAAATTTTGTGAAGCTGGTACTCTCTAAAAAAAGGGTAAAAACGGCTTTGATTAAAATTGTGACTCTCAAGCCCGTTCAACTCAAAGATGAAATTTTGGTATCAATGGTGACCAGTAATCAAAACAACGATGTGACTAAAAACTTTACCTTAGAACAGAGTGTTTTTCAATTATTAGATTTACTCAATAAAGATTTTTATAAAGCTGATTTATTTACTTTAGAAAAAAATTGGCACTTAATATATTACCAGAGTGGAAAATTTAAAATGAAAAGTAAACCAGCCACTATTCATGTGGTTGATACAATGCATGATCATTTAAAAAAGCGGATTTTAGATCCCCATGGTAATATTTATCTTGAACAACTCGGGATAACGACGAAGGAAGGCTACATTAAAAAAAGTAAACATGGTAAGTATCGTCAGATCAATAAATATGTAGAAATCATAGATTCTATTTTACGTACAAACCAACTCCCTGAGTATTTTAATGTAATCGATATGGGTGCTGGGAAGGGGTACTTGACATTTGCCTTATATGATTATTTGTATAATATTCTTAAAAAAAAACCTAAGGTTTTGGGCGTTGAATTGAGATCAGAACTTGTTGAAAAATGTAATGCTATAGCGAAGAAGGCAAAATTTGATTATTTAAATTTTGAGCAAGGTGAGATCAAAAATGCCATATTACCAAAAATAGATGTACTGATAGCTCTTCACGCCTGTGATATTGCCACGGATGATGCTATTGCAAGAGGGATTAAGAGTCATGCAAAAGTTATTTTAGTTGCTCCATGTTGTCATAAGCAAGTTCGCAAGAGTATGAAAAACCACGGTTCTTTGGCAATATTAACCAAATTTGGAATCATGGAAGCCAGGCAAGCAGAAATATTAACGGATACCATTCGAGCGCTAATATTGGAATCATATGGTTACCAAACAAAAGTTTTTGAATTTATTGCGACCGATCACACACCTAAGAATATTTTAATTACTGCGTTAAAAACAAAGGATATATCGGTTCCAGATCTTACTATTTTAGAGGAGGTCAATACACTTAAATCAACCTTTGGTATTGCTTTTCATGAGTTGGAACATTTATTAGAAATTAAGACTTAATTACCTGGACACAAAAACAATATGATCTCATTTATTTCTTGGCCCATGGTTAATAAATAGTAGAAATAAAGTTTCTAGTAATTAATATCATGATAATAAATATTATTACTTTACTGTAAAACTATTTATTTGGGTATTTTGGCACATTTATTGAAGTATGTAAAATTAAATAAACAGCTATTATGAAAATTATTACACCCATATTTTACATTGTAATTATGGCCATTGGCTTCATTTTTTCAGGATGCGAGTTATTAGATGAATCTGAGATGGCTTATGTGGCTTATTTAAAACCTATTTATGCTTCAGTTGATGAGCTGACTATGGATATTTCTATAGATCCACCTTTGGATTATGCACAATCTGGAAAGGTGATTACTTATGGTGACTATGTTTTTATAAATAGCCCAAATAAGGGGATTCATATCGTTGATAATACGGATCCAGTTAATCCGATTAATAAATCTTTTATATCATTAGTTGGTAACTTAGACATGGCCATCTTAGATGATTATCTATATGCCGATATGTTTTCAGCATTGGTCGTCCTTGATATCAGTAACATAAATGAACCTATTTTAATGGAAAATTATACTGTAGAGGATGTCTTCTATTTTGACCAATATTGGAATTATCCGTCTTGGGAAGAATTAGAGAACTATGAGTATGATCATATAGGATATGAATCTTTAGATTTGTCTCAAGGAATTATACTTGATTGGGAGATAGAAATAAAGCAAGAGGAGGTAAATAGTTACGGACGTTGGGGTCCAGACATTGCAACTTTGGAATCTGATGAGATAATGATTGATGATGTTGGCTCGGCAAATATCAGTACTGCCGGATCAATGACAAGATTTTTACCCATTGATCGATTTTTATATACAATTAGTTTCAATGAACTGGTTTTATTTGAAGTGACCTCAAGTCATCAACCTCTTCGTTGGGGTAAGTTAGATACAGAGACTTGGGCCGAAACTTTATTTAGACTGAATGATATATTATATGTGGGCTCTACCAATGGGATGTTAATGTATGATATAACAGATTCGGGTAACCCAAGTTATATTAACAGAATTGAACATTTCAGAAGTTGTGATCCGGTGGTGGCGGACGAGGAATTTGCTTATGTAACTTTAAGAGGAGGGACTAACTGTTGGACAGATTTGAATGAATTACAGATCATTGACATTCAAGATCCTTACAACTTAAGTGTAGTTGGTAGGCATATTTTGTTTAATCCTCACGGACTTGCTGTGATAGGAGATTACTTAATTGTTTGTGATGGAACGGCAGGCGTTAAAGTAGTAGACGTCGTAGATCGTACCTCACCGTCAATTTTAAATACCTATCCTATTGATTTTGCCTATGATGTAATTGTAAGTTATCCCACCGCCCTGGTAGTTGGGGAACAAGTTATGTATCAATATGACATTTCTAACTTGCCTGAATTGATAAAAATCAGTGAGTTAGATATTTTGGAAAATATCAATTAATAATTTGTTGGCTTTCGGGGCTTAATTTCAATTTTCCGAAAATTATGGGGTGTTTCAATTATCTTCAGGATAAGGAATAAAAGTAAAGTTAGTAAAATCAGGATGCAAGACGAAGAGGCAACAGAATTCATCCGGATCTTTGTAAATTGTAATGAAATCTTTCATGTTTTCAATGAGTTTACGTTCTACAAATTCTTCGGCAAAAGAAGCATGATAGGCCCATTCATTATTCATTTGATTTTTTTCATAGAGAAGAGAACCTAATGGAATAATCTCCTGAGAAATTATAAAAACGGGGAATTTAGAAAAGTTTCTTTTTCTAATTTGATAACTAGCTTCCTTTAAGTGGTCAGATACTTTTATGAAATCTGAGGATATTTTGCCTAAAAATTTAGGATTGAGGTCAGGATCGTTGTACATACTCTTTTGAATTTAATAATACAATATTTTCAATGTGTTGAGTATGCGGAAACATATCGATCGGTTGGGTTTTAATAGCTACATAGTGATCACTCATAAGTTCCATATCTCGTGCTTGTGTAGCCGGATTACAGCTTACATATATAATTCGCTCAGGGTTTAGTTGAACAAGTGCGTTAATTACATTTTGATGCATACCCATTCGAGGAGGATCGGTGATGACCAGCTCTGGACGTCCATGTATCTTAATAAAAGACCCACTGAGCATATTCTTCATGTCTCCAGCGTAAAATGCAGTATTATAAATTTTATTAAGCGTTGAGTTAATACGGGCATCCTCTACTGCCTCAGGAACTGACTCTATTCCTATCACCTTTCTACAACTTTTAGCAATAAAGTTGGCAATGGTTCCAGTACCTGAATAAAGGTCAAATACGATTTCTTTACCTTTTAAATCAGCAAATTCTTCTATTTTTTTGTAAAGTTCATAGGCTTGTTTTGGATTGGTTTGAAAAAATGATTTTGGGCCAATTTTAAAGCGTAGATTACCTATTTTTTCTATGATAAAGTCCTTACCCATGTGAGTCATGATTTGTTGATCGTAAATAGTTTCATTTTTTTTCAAATTAACTAAGTAAAGCAGGGAAGATAACCTTGGAAACTTCTCTGATAGAAATTGCATGACTTTTTTTATTTTCTCCTGATCAGCTTCTCCAAATTGAACAATTACCATGGTTTCTTGAGTAGTGGTTGTTCGGATGATTAGGTTCCTCAATAAGCCTTTCTGTTTTCTGATATCGTAAAAAGTAAGGTCCTGAGTATTTGCGAAGTTTTTTAACGCTGACCTAATTTCATTTGATGGATTTGGCTGTAGGTGACAGTGATTGATATCCAATATTTTATCAAACATTTTTGGAATATGGAAACCCAACGCATTTTTATTGATAAGTCCCTTTTTTTGAATTTCTTCTTGTGTTAGCCATTTTTTGTTAGAGAAGGTATATTCTAATTTATTACGGTAATGATCTGTTTCAACAGATCCTAATATAGGCTCGGCCTCGGGCAGCCTCATTTTACTTATTTTCCTCAGGTTTTCTCTGACTTGTTGAGATTTAAATCTTAATTGCGCAGGATAACTTAGATGCTGCCATTTACACCCACCGCAAACACCGAAATGTTCACATAATGGCGCTGTCCTATCGATAGATTTTCTATGAAAAAATATAGGATATCCAATCAAATACTTTTTTTCTCTACCAATGATTTTGATATCTATGAGGTCTCCGGGAGCACCTTGGTTCACAAAAATGACTTGATTATCTTTTCTACCCACCGCTTTTCCTGTTGAAGAAATGCCTGTAATTTCCATTTTTTCAATAATCTCTACCTTTCGCATGTAGCGCAAAAGTAGTAATTGTGATGGATTACTCTTCTATGATTTGCTCATTCTTAAGATCTAAGTTAGTTTAGCTAGACTTACTTATCAAGTATGAAAAATATTTTTTCAGTCATCATTATTTTCATCACATTGCCTACCATGGCTTATCACATTGTGGGGGGAGAGATTGAATTTGAGATGGTATCGCCGGGTGAATATCGTATTAATTTGGTTCAATATTTTGATCGATTTCAAACGGATAATCCTAATCCAGAGAATCAAGTTCGAGTATATATTTTTAGAAATTCTGATGGGGCGGAAATGTCTAATCATATTTTAAATTTGGATGCTGAATCTTTGGTGAATTATACTAATCCAGAGTGTTCTTGGGAACAATTGATTACTTCTAGAGTGATTTGGACGGGTGTAGTTATTTTAAATCCTGAAGACTACTCGGATATCGAGGGTTATTCCATTGTTTGGGAGCGTTGCTGTAGAAATGCAGGAATAAAAAATATCATAAATCCTGGGGGTACAGGTATGAAATATGTGACTGAAATACCTCCGCTATGGGGAAAAGATAATCAATTGTTCATCAATTCTTCCCCTCAATTGTTTGCCCCTTTGGGAGATTACGCTTGTATAAATCAACTTTATTATACAGAATTTACAGGGATAGATCGCGATGGAGATTCATTGGTTTATTCATTGGCAAGACCTTTGAATTCATCCTCCGCAGTGGCTTTACCTATCCCTCAGCCTGCACCGCATCCCATAGTATTTTTTTCAGAGGGCTATAATTTAGATAACATGATTTTAGGAAATCCCAGTCTCTCCATTAGCGACGGTGGGTTGTTACGCGTCAATCCGAGTGAGTCAGGATTATTCTTGTTTTCAGTGGTCGTTGAAGAATTTAGAGCAGGCTTAAAAATTGGTCAGGTACAACGTGATTTTCAATTGTTGGTTAGATCGGAGGGCTGTGATCCTCCTGATCCCCCAGTAGTAGGAATTCAAATTCCTGACAATAAAAATTTTATTCCAGAAATAGATGTATTGAATTATAGTTTATCGGATGATAAATGTTTTGATTTTATTGTTAGAAATATTAGTCCTGGAGAGACTATTAGTTTAATGGCGGAGGGCATTAATTTTGAGGAAGAGGTGAATGATATTTTTGAATTTAATGTTTATGAAGATGTTAAATCTGATTCACTAGTTATTGAGGTTTGTGCACCAGGTTGCCCACCAATTACAGGTATACCTTTTATTGTTGATTTGATTGCTGGAGATGATGCATGTCCTTTACCTCAAATGGACACCTTACGCTTGAGTATCAAAGTGGAGCCTCCATCTAATACTTTTCCGACTTATGAGGTTTTGTATGTCGATACGCTTATTGCAGAGGGTGTGCGAATAGAGTTCCCAATTCATTCCTTTGATAAGGATCTTGATGATTTAAGTATTGATTATTTTGTAAGTGGACTTGCAGATCCTAGTATTTTTGGATTTTCGTTAGAAGAAACAGAAAATGTTCCGGGTAATCTAAGTGCTGTTTTGGTTTGGGATACTCAATGTGGGAAGTATGATTTCTCAGAGAGACAGCAGTTTGATGTTTTTGTAGTTGTAGAAGATGCCGATACTTGTCAAAATTCAAATTTTAATTTTGCTCAATATGATTTATCTTTAAGTCTGCCTTTAAATACCGAACCAATTATTTCTATTCCAAATTATCCCGAGTTTGAAGTTACTATTGAACCTAAGGAAATCCTAAATTTTACTCTCTTTAGTGAAGATAAAGACGGAGATCGTATTAGTTTGAGCATGGATGGAGTTGGGTTTAATCCTCTTGATTTAGGTACAGATTTTCAAGAGAGGATAGGTGAAAATAATACTGAAGCTGATTTTAGATGGACAGCTGAGTGTAATTACTTATCTGCCTCCGGTGTTGATAAATTTACTTTCCTTTTTATGGCTGAAGATGAAGACAAATGTAATATTACTAATACAGATACGGTAATTTTTGTAGTCAATGTGGTCGCTCCAGAGAATCAGAGTCCAGTAATTGATAGATTCGAACCTATACAATTAGAGGTAAATGAGCCTTTTAGCCTTCAGATTGAGGCATTTGATTTCGATATGACAGACAGTATTCGTTTGGGGTTTTCCGAGGAGTTCAGAAGACCTAATTCTCCATCTTTGCAGATGAAAACCCAAACAGGACAGGGAGTGGTAGATGCAACTCTTTATTGGCGACCAGAATGCTCCTTATTGAGAAATAATGCTAATTCAACTTATGATTTAATTTTCATTGCTGAAGATGATCATTGTCCTTCATCGGCATACGACACTACGAGAATACGCTTTGAAATAGTAGAAACTAGAACTAGATTCGAAAATTTTTTACCCCCAAATGCCTTTTCTCCCAATGGAGATGGCTTCAATGAAGTATTTAGGTTATCGGGTTATGATGACCCTACTAAAAACTTACCTACGGACAATTGCGAAGATACTTTTGAATATGTTGCCATTTACAACCGTGTGGGTATTGAGGTTTTTTACAGTGAGGATCGATCCTTCATTTGGGAGGGGAAACGGTCCCCGCCAGGCCTTTATTATTATTTGTTAAATTTTTCAAAAACTGATTATAAGGGTCATTTATTGTTACTCAAATAAATAATAGTTTGTGTGTTTTGATAAAGACCTCTTGATCGTACCAGAGAATTTTGATCCAAGTGTCATGCTTACTTAATACCTCAATGAGATGACCCTTTTCAATAATCTCAATTGGTTCAGCACCTGCGGACGGTCCCGACATGAGAATTGCATTATCAGCTTTGATGATAGCTTGGTTATTCTTAAATAAGTCATTGACCAAAATTCCTAAGATAAAAATCATACCTATTTGACTATAAATGATGGTTCGAAAGGATTTCTTTGATTGTTTTTTTCGAAAGCTCAAAAAAGTTAAAAGCACTAAAATCGTAAATATGCTCATTTCAACTTCTCTTTTAAATTCAATTAATAAATTTCTAAAAAAATAATAATCTGAGTATTCATAACCCACTAAATCATTTTTTTCTGCAATCTCTCTCATCTTTTCTAAGGCTTGCCCATTCAATGTCATAGCATAATAACTATTTAAATGAAAAAGGGCTTGAACATAGTTCCCTAGTCCTTCATTAATATAAGCTAATTTCAGTAAAAGAGCAGGACTGGCTTTTCCTGATTCAATTATCTCACTAAATATTGCATTTGACTCGGTGTATTTCTTTGATTTAAAGAGAGAATCTGCTTTGAATAATTTGGGACTAGATTTACTGTCTAAGGCAGATAAAATGAGAAATACTGAAAATAATAAAAACTTATATTTCATTTAGTTTGATTTTGTATCACGGGTGCATAGTTTTGCACCGCAAATTAATCAAAGGAACTATCATTTACCCAATGAATTTTTGTTAAAAAATGCAATGATTCGTTAGCTCAGCTGGTAGAGCATCTCCCTTTTAAGGAGAGGGTCCTGGGTTCGAACCCCAGACGAATCACTAATATGGCTAAAAACATTCACTAAATTCAAGTGGATGTTTTTTTTGGAGTCGTCGAATTTGCTATTTTCTATAACTTAAGCACGAAAAAATTTATCCTTTTACATTCTGTAGTGTTCACTTGGGCTAATCTTTTTTAAGATCTTTTTATAAAGTGTCCAAAAATATGAATATTTCGAATATTATTCGTGGCTATTTTTCAATTTTTCTCTTCTTAATCTTTAAGATGATTAGTTCCACTTATCCTTGCATGTTTGCTGAAATTATTTAACTTAAAGTAGCAAACAATCCGATAAAAATCATTTAATGAAGATAAAAGAACCCCAAAAAAGTGCAGCCGGACTAAAAGCTGTTTTCTATTCCATGCGCATGGCATTAAAATCAATGAGTCCTTTGAAAATCTGGAGAGTTCTAATTCCTTTAAACCAAAAAGATGGTACAGATTGTCCAGGTTGCGCATGGCCTGATCCCGATCATCGATCTAATTTGGGTGAGTTTTGTGAAAACGGAGTGAAGGCAATCGCTGAAGAGGCCACAGACCGTAAGATACATACTTCTTTTTTTTTCAAACATTCAATCACCAGTTTAAGGAATCAATCTGATTATTGGTTAGGACAGCAAGGGAGACTCATAGCCCCACTAGTTAAAAGAAAAGGGGATATAAATTACAGTTCTATTTCATGGGATGAAGCCTTTGATCTAATCGCTTGTCATTTAAATCAGAGAAAAACTCCTGATGATGCCATATTTTACACCTCTGGCCGCACAAGTAATGAGGCGGCTTTTTTGTATCAACTATTTATTAGAATTTTTGGTACTAATAATTTACCCGATTGCTCAAATTTGTGTCATGAATCCAGCGGAGTAGCTTTAAATCATACTTTGGGTATTGGTAAAGGAACTGTCAAGCTTGAAGATTTTTATCATGCCGAATTGATTTTAATATTTGGGCAAAATCCGGGTACCAATCATCCAAGGATGTTATCTGCCCTAGAAAAGGCCAAGAAGCAGGGGGCCAAGGTAGTTGTAATTAATCCATTGAAGGAGGCTGGATTTTTGAGGTTTAATAATCCTCAGAAGGTTTCTGGGATATTAGGGCGCGGAACCGATCTTGCAGATTTGTATTTACAGATCAAAATCAACGAGGATGTCGCTTTACTCAAAATTTTACTTCTTAGATTACTAGAGGAGGAAGAAAAATCTTCAGGAGTTTTAGATCAAGATTTCATTGCTCAAAAGACGGAGGGATTTGAGAAATTTGTTGCTGAAATTAAAACCCACGATTTTCAGTCTTTGGTTCATCGTACGGGTCTGGAAGTTTCACAAATTGAAATTTTGGTAGATTGGTTATCAAAAAAGGATAAAATTATTGTTTGCTGGGCCATGGGTTTAACCCAACATGTTAATGCAGTGGATAATATACAAGAGATTGTCAATTTACTATTGTTGAAAGGAAGTATTGGCAAAAAAGGAGCTGGAACTTGCCCCGTGCGCGGCCATAGTAATGTTCAAGGTGACAGAAGTATGGGTATATGGGATAAACCTTCCAAACAATTTTTAGATACTTTAGCGAGCACCTTTGGGTTTGAACCTCCCAGAAAACATGGTGTAGATGTGGTTCAAGCTATCAAAATGATGTACGAAGAACCAGGAAAATATTTTATGTCATTAGGAGGTAATTTTTTATCAGCGGCTCCAGATACGAATTATACAAAAAAGGCTTTGGAGCAAACTCAACTATCTGTTCATATATCAACTAAGTTGAATCGATCGCACTTATATCCTGGTCAGATAGGATTAATTCTGCCTTGTTTGGCAAGAACTGATGTCATCATTGAAAAATCAGGTCCGCAAAAATTGACAGTGGAGAATTCTATGGGAACGGTACATGCCACAAAAGGCTTTGACAAATCACATACTAACAGTCTCTTGAGCGAACCTCACATTATCTCGCAAATTGCATCTAGAACTATAGGGAATAATATTGTCAATTGGCAAGCATTGATTGATGATTACGATAGAATTCGTACGCTCATTAGTAAAGCCATCATCGGCTTTGAATCTTTTAACAAAAAGCTAAATGAAGCGAGTATTTTTGATTTACCCAATGGTCCAAGAAATCAACAATTTACCAATGACATTGGGAAAGCTAGATTTACCATAAATGTGCTTCCTGACTATAAATTACATCCAGACGAATTACTCATGATGTCGATTCGAAGTCACGATCAGTTCAATACAACAATCTATGGAATAGATGATCGTTATCGTGGTATTTTTGGGACGCGAAAAATAATTTTAATGAATAAAGCAGATATTCAGAGGAATGATCTTGATACAGCTCGTTCAGTTACTCTCTATAATTCTTATGGAAATAAAAGAAGAGAGGTTTCGGGATTAAAAATCGTTACTTATGATATTCCAAAGGGTTGTATTGCAACTTATTTTCCAGAGTGCAATGTCTTAATTCCCCTAGAATTAAAAGCACGTAAAAGTAATACTCCAGCGAGTAAATCAATAAAAGTTCGTATTTTGCAGTAGCTGCTATTTTTCGGTACTTTTATTAAAAATCATTTTTTGATAGATGGCGTCTTATTTATTTTCAATCTTATGCAATAGGTATTTCATTTCCCTAAATATCGGTAAGTAACTTTTTACTATACATAATTATAAAGTGTATAGATGTAATGTTTAACTTGTTAAAAACAGATGATCGTGCGTTGTTCTTTTTTCTTTATTTTTTTATTTCTATTTCTTTTTCCGTCTTGGTCTCAAACCGATTTTTCCTTATTTAAGTACCGGCATGTAGGCCCTTTGCGAGGGGGGAGAGTGACTTCCGTATCTGGTGTCATATCACAGCCTAACATCTTTTATATGGGAAGTACTGGCGGGGGTTTATGGAAATCTTCAGATTACGGGATTTCATGGGTAAATATTTCTGATGGGTTTTTTGAGACACCCTCTATTGGGGCGATAGCAGTTGCTGAGAAAGATCCCAATATTTTGTATGTGGGGACAGGTTCTGATGGTTTGCGTAGTAACGTAATTAAAGGAAAAGGTTTATATAAATCTATTGATGCAGGTCTAAATTGGATTCACGTGGGTTTAAAAAAAACAGGCCAGATTGGTCGTGTTTTAATTCATCCATATGATCATAATATAGTTTATGTTGCTGCCATAGGTGATCCCTTTAAATCCAGTTCGGAGCGAGGGTTATTTAAAACTAAAGATGGAGGTAAAACATGGGAACATATATTTTTTATATCTGAAACAGTTGGTATTTCCGATATTGAATTCTTACCTGGAAATCCGCAAATAGTGTTTGCAAGCGCGTGGAGAGCAGAACGGAAACCATGGACCATTATTAGTGGAGGGACAGCTAGTGAGGGAGGTATTTATAAGTCGATCAATGGGGGATCAAAATGGGAAAAAATTACCGAAGGACTACCCAAAGGGCCAATAGGGAAAATTGATCTGGAGTTGTGTCCAGCAGATTCAAAACTTGTTTATGCCCTCATCGAGGCTCCAGGAGATGAAGGCGGATTGTATAAATCAAACGATCAAGGGCAAAGCTTTGTATTAATTTCAAATGAGGCTGAGATACGTACTCGACCCTTTTATTACACCAACGTAAAGGTTGATCCTACAAATCCTGAAAATGTCTTTATCATGGCTACAGGCTATTATAAATCAACGGATGGAGGTAAACAGTGGGATAAAATGCAATCGCCTCACGGCGATAACCATGATATGTGGATTAATCCCAATGATCCAAATTTATTCATTCAGTCCAATGATGGCGGTGCCAATGTTACGCATAATGGAGGAAAAACTTGGAGTACTCAATTTAACCAACCGACGGCTGAGCTCTATCAAGTTGAAGTAGATGATCAATTTCCATTTTGGTTATATGCGGGTCAGCAGGACAATTATACAACCATTGCGGTACCTTCCATGGCGCCTTATGGTCTCCAAGATGGTAATAGGGGGTGGATCATCAATACTGGCGGTTGTGAGCCCGGACCTGCCGTACCTAAACCTGGGGATCATAATATTGTTTATTCCAAATGTAAAGGGAGATTCAAAGTTTTTGATAAACGAACTGGCTTAGAACGAAGCTATGATGTGGGTATAGCCAACATGTATGGACATAATCCTAAAGATTTAAAATTTCGATTTCAAAGAGT
>PYIJ01362500.1_pt1 | contig 168984 bp, 139 predicted proteins | sample 3578051 | NCBI WGS metagenome assembly PYIJ01 (sample SAMN08408021, study PRJNA431606) | Marine metagenome isolate SA_KN192-05_S13_5m, whole genome shotgun... | biome: marine; feature: oceanic pelagic zone; material: water; isolation source: surface water sample, 0.2-0.8 um fraction ... | reverse complement strand
GGGAAGGTACATAAGAAGGGATAAGGTCCAGGGACAAGGGGAGCAGTAAAATAAATACTTTCGATTTCATTGGGAGCTAGAAGGTTAGTATGAGCAATCACGTCTTCTGTCTCCGGGACGTAATCTAGCGCTGCGCCATCTAAGCCTAATTTTGAGGCTGCAATTCCCACCTCATCCTCCTTATTTTGAGCAATAAGTAAAAAATTATGTGGCATGTCATCGGTATTATTGAAAGTAAGTTTCACTTTACTTCCTGCAACAACTGTGATATTTGATTGATCAAATTTCAGACCAGGTGCGGTACTTACTTCAATTACTATGTCAATCTTGTTCAACCATGTTTTAGGTTCCACTGTGATATTTTTCGCAGATACTTTTTTTGTGATGCTTTTGGGAGTATTTTTTAATATAAAGTTTGATCCCCCTTCAGGGATCTCATTAAGCGTGTAGTACCCAAAATCGTGTAATAATGGGTGATTCAAATCATTTAAGATTCCGGGTGCTTTAATTTCATAAATATATCCTTTTCTAAACTGATCGATCTTTAGGAGTACATTAAGTCTATCCTTGCTTAAGAAAACATTAGTGATATTTCGATTTTCTTTATTTTGAACGTCACTGCCATAAAAATGATGATATGAATAAGTGAAATCTGTTATCTTATAAGATGAAATCATTTTTGCTGCTATCTCATCAACGGGCTGAGTGAATTCCAATAAAAATCCCTCTGGATGAATCTTAATTGTTTTGATTTCAAATGGAGTTTTTCCTGTCCATGAAATGCGTTCCAGCGCATAGCTTGACTGACCGGTAGAGCCCCAGCCACGATTCGTTTGACCAATATAAAATGCGTCATATTGTGGATTATTAATAATTCTCAATACTCCTGATGAAAATCCCTCTCTAAAAGGGAAACAAACTCCTTGATACACGCCATTAATTTTTTCTTGAAAGACACGCATGATTTTACTATGACCTTGATCACCCACTACCATTTGGCCCTCAAATGGTCCCATTTTATCTGAAAAAAAATTAATATCTGAAGTGGAGATCCCCATGAGGGTATGAGGAAACCAAACAGAGGGAGCCTTTACTCCATCCATTTCATTTTGATATTGATAAAGCGATAAATTTTTAGTATCATCAATATCTTCAACCTTCAAACTGACAGGAGATCCTTTTTCATTAGACCACCTCAAGCCAGCTGGATTTCCGGCAAAATCACCCAATTCGAGATGTGTCATTCTTCCCGAACCGACCCAATCTCCTTGATTTTCAGTATAAAAAATATCACCCTCGGGGTTAACGCGAAATCCTGCAGGAGATCTCAAACCAGTAGCATAGGGAGTCACTTGCCCATCTTGACTAACTTTTAACATCCAACCACGCCATTTTGATCCACTTTCACCATATCCTATCCAACCTAAATTTAGCGTAACTAGCATTTGACCATCAGATAATAGAACAGGCCCATAAGAATATTCATGATAATTACCATTTAACTCCCATTTTGTAATTGTTTTATATATGTCGGCTTGATTGTCTCCATCTTGATCTTTTAGTTGAGTAAGTTCTCCTCGCTGATTACAAAAAAAGGAACCTTCATAATATAATAGTCCTAGTGGTTCATGAAGGCCATGGGCAAATCTGACATATTGAGATTTGGGACTTTCTGGATTTAGAATTAACCAAATCTCACCCCTTCTTGTACTTACGCCCAGCTGGCCTTTATCATTAAAAGCTAATCCGCCCACTTCAAGACTAATTTTTTTGGGAATATAAATTTGATCGATTTGATAATAATCAGATTCCTTTGGTTGACCGATTGCACAATTATAACTGATGCAGCTAATTAATATATATAGGAGTATAGTTGAGACATTCATTTTTGACAAATTTACAATTTACTCTTTCCTCACCAAAATAAGGAGTAAACGATTTTATTATCTTTTTGCAGGGGATAAATGAGTTCCTGGAATCCATTTATTTCGCGTATGATGGGTTGGGATTCACCCAAGTTTTTAAAGTAAAAAAATCCTCCCACAGAATAAAATTCCTCATTTATTTTTTCTATGTACTCTGCTTTGGCAGCCCGGCAAAATAAATTACTCTCACCATTAATTGAGAGTGTTCTTTTGATACCATTGGATGAAATGTTAGGTTGGTATTGATCTTCAATGGTTAAATTCTGGTATTTAAAAATAAAAATTGGTCTTTTTCTGTTATCTATTTTGTATCCTGTAGGATGAATGTCTTCATTGATTTTTGAAGGAAAGGCAGTCATTTTTTCTTTTAATGGGGATGCCACGAAATGCTCATTCAATTCAACGGACATTTCTTGTGGAATTAATAGTTGATCAATGCCCCTACCTTCCCACATTTCGGTAACATCAGCAAATCCACCTTTCCATACTTTTAATAGGCTCCCATGAGATAAGTCATATGAATAATGAACGCCTCTCGGATCACCAACAGAGATGGCATGTGTTCTTTTATCATCTTGATAATTTACGAATCCTCTAATCATCTCAGGAGTCTCGGAAGGATCGATTAGCAAAGTTTTCTTTATGTTATTTATGGGATAGGGATAAAGTCCTTCTAATGTTCTTAATTCCTGCATAGGACCTTCATATTTTAGCCAAAGCCCTTTACCCCAAGTATAATTAAAATAGTTTATTTGAAATGGATAACTGCCTTTTTTGAGATTTATTATTCCTTTTTTTGATTTAAAATCATGCTTACCATCATGATTAATGACTTGCTTTTCACCAATGTAAAGTGCCGAGCCATCATCTGATAATAGATCAAATAAATAATCTCCTTCGATAGCTACATTTAATTTACCCGAGAACTTGAATGCAATACCATCTCTCCTTTGAGATAATTTATTTACATCAATATTATTTGTTTTACCCTTTATTTTGGGTGTGAGGGTATCAAAATTAGGCAATTTGGTAATTGGCATTGGGACTTCAAAATATTGATATTCAATATTGTTTGTGCGTAAGGTGTCTGTTCCGTAAAGTTTATATTTTATATTTCTAAAAGCAACGGGACCGTGGTCTCCTTGTAGCATCAACGCTGCCTTTGGTAATTCGAATTGGCCTGAAATATGTGCAGCTCTAGTAGGGCCCGTTACTTCTATTTTTTGATGGATGAGGATGCCGTTATGACTAACTTCCTCAAAAATGGCATTGGTAATTTTTTTACCTAAAGAGTCAAATTTAGGGGCTTTGAATTTGATATGAAGATGTTGCCATAATCCTGGGGCTTTATTTACATTTTTCTTTGGGGCATGTCCCTCAAAACCTTTTTCTTTTTCTGGTTTTTGATCATCCCATCTCTCATAAATACTTCCACAATCTTTTGAGGTTAGCTTTTCTTTTCCCCAGCTATCGAATAATTGTATTTCGTATCGACTTTGAAAATAGATACCTGAGTTAGATCCTTTGGGAATCATGAACTCAAGATCTAATTCAATGTCACCATGTTCGAATCTAGAAAAGATATTTGCTCTATTTTCAGCAGTTGGCTGGTTAATTAAAATACCTGTGCCCTCCTTGGTCTCCATGTGTAATTCTTGAGTAAAGTCAGAGTGAACTTGACCTACTATGCTCCAGTTTTGACTTTTCCCGTTGAGCTCACTAATGTCTGTAAGTTTGAGAGTATGAAAAGGGAGTGAATTGGGTACGAATGATTCGTGGTCATTTAAATCTTCAACTATGAGAGGCTTACAACCTGAGAGGATAATTAAAAATAAGATAGCGATATTGACACTGGTTTTTGTCATTGGTTTTATGGATGGTTAAGGTGTCGTGTTGAGTAATTGATTTTTATTCAAATGCTTTTTTTTAATAGTTACATAAATTCTGATCTGCGTTTAAGTATAATTGACCTTATAAAGTACTTTATGCCTGAGGTCACCAATTTATTAATTTTACAGCATTGTTTTGTTCTAAAATACTTAAAATCTATTATCTAGATTCAGAGGTAAATTTATAATAAACCATCAGTTGGGGAATTTTTTTTTTATTGTACTTGTCTCTTAGATATAAAAATATCATTTAATTTTTACAAATTATGAAAAATGTAAAGGTCGTATCGCTATCTATTTGTGTTGCAATATTAAATCTTATTGTCTCATGTGGGGGCGAAGATGTGTTGTCTTATTCTCTTACCGTTCAAGTTGAACCTGAAGAAGGGGGTAGTGTTTCCCAAAGATCAGAAAATTTTATATCGGGAACTAAGGTAACGCTAATTGCAACAGCTAATTCGAATTTTTCTTTTTCTACTTGGAAAGGTTCCTTAACTAGTACTTCAAATCCGCTAGATTTAATTATGGATGAGGATAAATCAGTAGTTGCCGTTTTTGAATTAATTGACAGTGATCGAGATGGAATAGCAGATGACTTAGATGAATGTCCAAATACAGTTGAAGGAAGCACAGTAGATAATAAGGGTTGTGAAGATGATGTAACGGCAGTTGTTGCAACCGTTTGGACCGGAGATGTGATCAATTTTAGTAAGGCAGATGAGGCTGATCCTGCATCAGCCGCAAATCAAGATCGCATTACTGATAAAGTCTGGATTACTCGAAACAATGAGGGAGGACAGATATATAACCGGGTTTTAGAAAGTACTTCTGACAAAGATACAAGTCCACTTGGAACCGCATGGTCTGAAGGGGCCCTCGAGGATTATGCTTCATTAACTTATACCTCCTTTCGAACTGCTACGGGAAAGCCAAAAGATGCAGTCGGTAAAACTTATGTAGTACATCTCACGGAAGATAACATCTATTTATCAGTTAAACTAAATTCTTGGTCTCAAGGTAAGGCAGGAGGATTTAGTTACGAGCGGAGCACCGCTAGATAAGACTTTGCCAAGCTGAACATTAAAAAGAATAGAAAATAACGGTTACTTAAGATTGTTCAGATAATTATAATTTTTAGGATGAAGAGACTGGGTATTTTGTTTTATAATAATTTCTATTAGTAAATAATTAAGTAACAGTTTTAGTCTTTGCTTAGCGAGTCATTGTTTAAAAAGTAATTTACCGACCATTTGATCATACCTTTTGACTACTAAAGCATGATTCAAATTCATTGCCCGGTAAATAATAATCTTATCTGCATCCTTATCAAAACTCTTCCTGGAAATAGTATTGATAAAAAACTTAGCGTACGAGAAGGTTTAATAAATCTAACCCGTAAATGCTTTTTGATCGCTTTTTTTAAATCGCTAAAATTTTCCACTTCTTCTGAGTTCGTTTCATTTCATTACAATTTCAAATTTTTTTTTAGCTGTTAAAATACTTTCTCAAAAGTCTTGTGTATCAAGGGGGTATAAAAGATATGACTTGTTTAAGCTCAATCTACTCCCAAAATTAAGCTCAATAACCAATTGTATCTATTATTGTTTTCATTTCGTCATTATTAGTTGAACTAATTTTTATCGGTATAATTATTTATTAATTCCTGATTTATTGCGGCCATAAGTGTTCATATTAATAATATAGATACTTTTTAAAATGGTCTGTAATAAAAAAGAAAAAGCAGAAATGATAAGTACGTTTAAATAGCTCTCATTTCCGCTTTTTTTATTGAATGCTTAAATTTTTGTTAAAATAAAATTAGATTTATTGCGTGGAGAGACTAGGCATAAAAGAAGCATTGTATTGTCCTCTTGACCATTCCAATAAAGACTCATTGTATAATTGAAAATCATTCTTCCAAGAACCATCTCCAAACATTTCATTATACGCCTCTTGAACACTTTCACCGTCAGAGGCCCCTTGTGGCAACTTGATGTCATTGTAGGTAGTAATGATTCGCACTGTATTGGCATTTCCTCCAGAATCAAGATAAAAAACTGCCCATCTGATTTCTGGACGTACTTTAGCTAATACCTGCTTATACCTTTCCAAATAACGCCAAAAATGGTCCTGATTGCCATTCTTCATGACTCGAGTCAAGCTTCTCATATAGCGTTGAGGCTCAGGTTTTTCAAAGTTGAGGCTCAATTCTTTCACGCGTGCCCAAATATAAGGTCCCTCGCCATTTTGGATATATTTGTCTACATTGTCCATCCAAAATTTATTTTGAGCTGAATTGTCTATTAAAAACCAATCAATAGATTTTCTTGGCATAATACGCTCATATCGGCCATTTTCAGCATTTGCTCCACTGGTTAACTTAGCCGTATATACAGACATTTCTTGGGTATTGTTGTATAATTTGGTTTTTTCTGCAATCGCTTGTTCGAATTTTGATACCATTCCTTTTTTAGGGGTATATTCATAAGTGATCCAATATTCTGCATCTGGATTTGATTGAGAAAATCCAAAATAGTTCGAGAAAATTAGGGTAATGATTAGTATAAAATTTTTCATTTGATTATTTGATTTAGATTTGATAATTTATTTTTATAATCGTCAATTTAGCAAAAATTTAATTTTTAGAATTTGCTATAGTTAAATAAACTTCGGGAGGTTTTTATATTTTTGATCTTTATCTTTTCTGAAACAGAAAAAAAAATTATTGACTGATCGGAAAAGTAAAATTAACCCGAAATTAAGATGGCTCTACTTTCGAAATGAATTTCCAAGAGTGAAAAAGTTAGGATAAAGCTCATCTAATTAGAAGACTGAAAGTCAAATTTAATGAAGATGCATTTATATTTTTCCACTTGTACTTTCCCACTGGGACGGATTAGGATAGGTTTTTTCTAGATACTTACTTACCTCAGGGCAAGGAGTTATATTTTTATCTCGGAGGTCAGCAACACAAACAAATGAAAAATTAAAGGCCAAAAAGATTCTTACTTTGTTAATGATGCGGGAAAAATAATCAGATTGAATAAGAATTAAAGTCTTCTTCTTTTTTAAAAAATTTAACATATTGTGATGTGAAAAGTAATAGCAGTAGGCATCTACAAAACAAAAAGTATCCTCTGATCTAAATAATATCTTCCTAAGCTGTTCTATAGCTTTTGGATAAAGGAGAATGAACTTTTTGATATAAGTCTTATTAAAAATTCTTGGGCTATGTCCTATAGGGGGTGGCATTTTTTTATTAAGACCTAACTGTTGAAAGGTGTTTTTTCTTGCTTTAGAGACATGACCATCCAGATTAAAAGGATTAACTAAATAGGAATTACGGCTTATGAATCTCAATATGCTATCAGATTCTTGATACCAAATTGGTTTTCCAGCATTATCGAATAGATCCTCGAGTGATAGTGGCGCTGTCAAAAGCATATCATCGTTGAAATACAAAAAGTCTTCAGTTAACTTAGGAATTTTGTGTAACACTGATTCAATTGTGCAGGAACAAAAAGACACTCCATTTAATAATTCGATGGCATTGATGATAACAAGATCTGTTCTATTTTGATCGATAAAATTTGGAACAGACCCATGATTAGTGACCAAATATATTTTATGAATGTATTTAGAAAAATAGAGGTCTAAACTTCTTAAAGAATACTTTAACTCATTTAGACTAGAGTTAAAACGCGCTGTATTGTTTGCAAAACTTTTTTTTTTGCTATGTTGATCTTTTTCTTTTTGCCACTCTTTGTTTTCATGGTCAACCCAAGTATATACAACATCTATTTTTTTGGGCATGGTGATTACTTTTACTTTTCTCTTCTAATCAAAGCAAATTTTAACTAAAAAAATGAATTTTGCATGGCATTTTTAGGAGCCATTCGCAGATAAAAATAATTAGCTTTTCCGAAGGATAATTAATCATGAATTAATACAATTAAAATATGAATTATGTATTTCCATAAAACAATTTTACCTTAAACCGTTTAGATCATATTTAGATACAAAATTCCAAATGAGCTCACTGGTATTTGCTTCTTCATATGAAAGATCAAACCAAACATGATCTCCTTCAATTACCTTATAATGTTCTACTGAAGTACCGTTGACTCCATCCTGATATGCATAATATTCTATGACGCTACTATTATCAGTGATAGTATTGGTCAAAGGATCTTTACTCGTTTGGTTGAAGGTAGTCCAATAATTTAACATCTCCTCTACTGATGCATAATAATCACCAATACCATCATAAGGACGGTAGTAATCTGAAGTCCCATGAATTTCAATAATTGCAGTTGGATGTCGTGGGTTGCAGTTATCTATCGTTTCCTTGTACATTAAACCAGATACAGCACCTATTGCAGCTATTTTATCACTATTGTAGCAAGCAAGTGCGAAGGTAAAGTCAGCACCATTTGAAAAACCACAGGCATAGATACGTGAACTATCAATATTGTAGTTGGCAGTTAATTTATTGATTAGGGCATTTGTAAATTCAAAATCTTTTGCGTTACTTTTATTAGTTGAAGTTACCAATGCATTATTCCAGTGTGAGCTACCATCTAATATGGTTCCTTGAGGATAAACAAGAATAAAGTTATTTGAATCTGCTATATTTCTCATATCTGCATACTCCATATGACTGCCTGCTGAGGCACCATTACCATGAAAATTAAGCATCAAAGGGATTTTTATTGAATCACTATACGATTCAGGGACATACAATATATATTCTCTAATAAGGCCGTCATGGATGATTGAATCTACATCTATATTTGTAAAATTTTCATTCAATTTATTTGAATCCTCATCTTCTGAAGCCGTTTTGTCATATACTTTATCGGCCATGGTCTGATCACTTTCATCAGAACTACATTGGCTAAATAAAATAAGAGAATTAACAGAAATTAATAATAGGAGGAATTTTATGGTTTCAAAAGGATGTATTTCTTTCATTTTGAGAATAATTAAACTAATTATTATTCGATTGATTGTTTTATGTAAGAAATGGTCAAAGATAACTTATTAATAATTGAATAAGCCTCAAATTAATTAGCGAATAAGCATTCAAACAAGTAATCGGTGCTTTTATGTAATTATAAAGTTTAAAATTCCTTTTTATTTCAATTTTGAATTATAATAGGTAAAGTTTCGCAACAGGAAGAAATAATAATAGGATAATTTATATTATTGGTCTTTAAGTTTCATGTAAGCTAAAGATCAGATGCCTTCAATCATAATAAATTCACCATCACTAGTAGAGCGTCGTATAGAGATGATTTTTTGGTAAGCCTCACTGTTAAACCAATTATTCATTTGTGTTACACTCGGAAATTCAATCACCACATTTACGTTGCTTCGCTTGTTCTCCTCATAATGGATAGTTCCACCACGAACTAAAAACTTGCCCTTGAAGGGAAGTAGTGTAGCATCAACTTTAGCAGCATAATTTGTTGAAAATGATCGATCTTTAACGGTTAGATTACCGATTACATATCCTTTTGACATTTTTATTAATTGATGTTAGAAAGGTAAGTTATTCGAATATCAAATACATATTGGTAGATATTAGACATAAACAATTATAATTTAATTGATGGATAAAAAGTATTTGTAAATGTTATTCAATTAATACAGGCACCCTCAATCCAAGAAACTACAATACCTTGAGCAAAACAAGAATTACTATAGGTGATTCCATTGCAGCCACACACTGGTTGATAAATTTCAATGCAAACTTCATTTGGGTTTGGAGGATCAGTCAAACATATATCTTTAGAGATTTCATGATCCTCATCGCCACTGCACGAGGTAAGGGTGAAGAGTGAGAGTAGAATACCCAAAATTGGGGAGCATTTGAGAGCTTTCATAGTCCAATATATTTATATTTCAGTTGAGAAACTTTAAAGGGATAATATATAAATTGGTTTTAATCCAATTCTTTGTGTAATTAGGCTTAGATATATTTTTCGATAAGTATTTATGAACGATCAAATAAAAATAAAACATAAATATGTTGCAATAGTCTTACTCCTTATACGAGGCTTCGCTAGTTTCCACCTTATCCAATTGAATGAGATTAATTTTATCTATGTAAAATTTATATTAAAAATACTGCTGTAAATACAAATAAAAAAAACTCTTAAAGTCACTGCATCCAAGAGTTTAATTAGGTTTTTTTCAATATTACTAAAAAATTAGATTAGGCTTAATGTTATGAGTTATCTATAAAGTTTTAGTATTTCATATTCAACGTCCCTCACTATTTCTCTTTCTCCTCTTTCACTTGTCAGTACATAGAAATCATCTTGCTTTTGTAATTGGTCATAAAGTATCATATGGTCTTCAACACTTTTCCCTGCTACCGTTACCCAATGAGTTGCACCGTTTGGCCCATTGAAATCATAGGAACCAAAACCTACTATTCGTCCATCAAATTCCTTTTTAAACCTCTTTACGAGCTTATCATGCCCAATTTTAAATTGTTTGGGATTTTTAGGTTTTATATCCCATACATGATGAGTTTTGTTATCATCATTTCCATCTTTCCAACTCAAAACTCTTCCAGAATACGAAGCACCCCACTCTTCGATGGAATTATTCATTTTTGCCCAAAATGCTTCCCCTTTATTTGGATCTAGTCCATTGAACCAATCTGTTCCTAATTCCCAGTCCCAAACCATACGATGAGTCATTCCATTCTCAGCTCCTTTCCAAATTCGTTGTAGGAGGACTACACCACCAGTCAGCTTTACATCTTCCATAGCTTTTTCATAGGCTTCAATAATATTATCCTGGTTTCCATCTTTTATTCGAATCTCATTAAAAGCAATACCTCTAGTTTGAGCTTCCAAATCTACATATACTAGAAGGCAAAAAAGGGGGAAAAATAAATTTCTCATCTTATTAATTGTTTAAGGTTGATAAAATTTTAACGGCACAATATAAATAAACTAAATAAACTATGAGATAAGACAAGAGGGAAAGAGTACCAACACTGATGATCTTAAGTTTGAAGTCTTTGGGTCTTAAACCACTAATTGTCTCCTTCTCTTGACAGAGCACTTGACCATTTTCGAGTCAATATTTTAATACCCATAACTGCTCAGTAAATTCATCTTTATATTTATCCAGTCCAATATTTGATATAATTTCATCATCCACAACCTTTAAGAAAATCTTCCGATTTGGAATAAAGAAAATCTCGTTGTCAAGTGTTTCATATTCGAGAGCTACCCTTGTAAATTTACTCGTACTAGAAGGTGAGATGATGATTACATTTGACTCCGATAAAATCAATTTTTCAGCATAATCGAAAGCCAAGTCATTGTCTAAAAAACTAGCCACAATTAAATAATATTTATCCAATGGCTGACTTATTTCAGATATCGCTCCAATTGCTTTTGGTGCCAATTCCAATTTAGGTGGATCTGTCTGAACTTTCGGTTCAATACCTTCTTCAATGTTGGGTTCAGGTATTATTTTTTTTGGAACTTTCGGTTCGATAATTTCTTCAATGATGGGTTCAGGTATTATTTCTTTTGGAACTTTTGGTTCAATAACTTCTTCAATGATGGGTTCAGGTATTATTTCTTTTTTTGTCTTTTCTTTAACTTCAGGTGCAATAACTGAATCACCTAGCATTGATGCAGTAGGTTCTGGGTCCTCAGTAATGTTCAATAAAGTGATACCGATAACAACGGCAAATAACAAAAGTAGCATTAAATAATTATTCATAATGCAATGTTAAAAGGTTGAAGGTTTTTACATTTTATAGTATTAACCAATTTAGTACTTTTTTAAACAACCACAAAAATTCCCTGAGTCACCACACTCTAGAAGTGATACACATAAACTTAAAAAACTGCTAAAGTTATCACAATTTTGCGACAACAAATTAATACTTGTTTTTGTGCATGTTTAAATACTTTTTTAAGAAAATTTATACTTTCTAAAGTAACTTTTAAAACCACTTTTTAATATTACTTGTGGTCGGAAATTTAAGTGGAGAAGATGAGATTCGAACTCACGACCTCTTGACTGCCAGTCAAGCGCTCTAGCCAACTGAGCTACATCCCCATAGATAGTTTGTATTTTATAACAAATTTTAACGAATTGCTAAAATGTTAATTTTTTAGTAGACTATCAAATAAATGAACGAAAATAGACTTTTCTACTCAAAAGTATGTTAAAATGGATTTGATAAATACAACGTTGATTTCAAAATAAATAACAAAAGTTATAGATGATTGGGTTAAAATGATTAATTCTTCATTCTCTGCACATCTCTTATTTTCCTTTTTATAAGGGCTATTTGTCCGAGGTGGTAAAGGTGTGTTCAATAATTACATCAATCCTTCTCAAATATGAACTATATTTTTTCATAAAAACATCTGTAAATTTTTTGGATTCTATGTTTTCAATTAGTTTAAGGAATTCTGTTGCATTCGCCATGAATTTTTCATTTTATGACCCTTCGAAAATATTTCGTATGTTTTTTGTAATAATCATTGTAAGTATCTTCAACAACACCTCTGCTCGAAGAAGCATGGACAAATTTGATTTTTTCTTGGTCTACGTAGGTGATCATACCCGTATGCCACCATTTTTCTCTTTTTTGTTTGAATTTAAAATAAACGATATCGCCTGGCCTCACGCGGCCCTCTAATTTTTTATTACCCATCTTCGCTTGCTCTTGCGCTGTTCTAGGCATTTTAATTCCAATTTTGGCGTAAGATTGTTGGATTAAACTAGAGCAATCAATACCATTTTTAGAGTTTCCACCGTATTTATAGGGTGTGCCAATAAAAGATTTGGCATGTTTGGTAGCCAGAGTTATTTTATTTTGTTTTTTTTTATTTTGCCCTAATACTTGGTGGTGGAGTAATATAGCCACCGTGAAGGTCAATAAAGTGTTGATTATAAGCGGATTCCGATTCATTTTTCACAAAAGACTTACTTCACTAAAATACAAAATAAATCTAAATTGGATTCATTTTCTGGGGCAAGCAGATAATCTTCATGATGTATAGATTTAACTAAAGTGTCCTTTGCCATTTTGAGTTTATTTCGATTTATTCGATTGAGTATATCATAAGGAACTCTGAGAAGAGCTGAAGGCAAACGGTGCTGGAGATCCAGAAAATCAAATTGCATAATTTGATTCACATAGACCTTATTGCGATTATAATATTCCATCACTTTTTTATTTCCTTTAATTCCCTTAATTTCTACATTTTGGAAATACTTTGAACAGAGACTTCTTAATTCTGTCGCTGTATATTCTCTGGTATGCCAAGGATTTCTACTTAAAGTCATTTTTCTGTTTGGGGTAGTAAGGACTGCACATCCACCTGGTTTTAGTATTCGATGAATTTCCTTTAAGAAGAGGGTATCATTTTGAAGATGTTCAATTACTTGAAAACTTACAATACTATCAAAGCTGTTGTTAGGAAAGGGGATAGGAGGGAAAAGGCAACTTTCAAAACGATAGTGAGGATATTTTAGCTTAAGTTTATCAATTGCAGAGCTGATCTTATCTATAGCCGTATAATGATTTACTAGCTCACTTAATTCGGCAATTCCTCGACCTTCGCCGCATCCTAATTCAAGCAGATTTCCTTTTACATAACTTTTGCCAAGCAAATAGGCTTTAAGCAGCCTTTGGTGAATAGGGTTGTCTGATGGTATTTTATTAGAAGTAATCTCTGTGGTAAAAACACTCATAATTTTATGATAAATACTTAAAAATACGGACTAGTAACTTATTAATAATTTGGGAATTTATTATAATTACTATCCTTGGACCCAAAAAATCATATTATATTCAAAATTATTAAGAATATTGATGAAAAGTATCTTCATTTTCCTTTGTTTTATCCTTTTTTCAAGCTCAGTTTCCGGAATTGATTTATCGAGGTTAAATACTTCCTATTGGTATGATCCTGCGGCCCCTCTTACGATAAGATCTCGTGTAGCGGAAGCCTCAGGTACTATCCAAGTTTTTTTATCTTTAACATATGAGTACGCGGATCAGATAAATATAAGATTACTGTTACAAACTAGTTACACAGATACCCTTGATCAATTATTACAGATATATGGGATGGATACTTTAGAGAAGAATTCGGATCATCTTCTTCTTAAGCTTAGTTTAGACAATATTTCTAAAAAGTTGCTAGTCATTGAATTGAAACAATTGGAAACTTATTTTTATTATCCAATAAATCTCACAAGGGGTGGATTGAATTTTCCTGAATTTTATCCATTGAGGACATATGAGACACCTCTTATTTCATCTTTTTCCACCTCATCTTCACTCAAATTTAGACGGGCTCATGCTCAAGATACTCTTTACTTCTTTCAGTACGAAGCTAATTTTCAACCTGCAGATCCACCGATGGGGATTGCACAGACTGTAGCCTCAGAGTTATTGATGGACTCTATTTTTATGAGTACTCAGGAGGTATCATTGGTTCCCAATCATTTTTATTTTATTCAATCTGATACGCTATCTTCGGAAGGGCTCACCTTATTTATGGGACCCAAGTATTACCCTAAAATGAAAACAATAGATGAACTTATTTTACCGATGACTTATTTTACATCACGCTCAGAATTAGCAGAAGTAAAAAATGCCAAACACACAAAAGTAGCATTTGAGAATTTTTGGCTTAATGCTTATTCGTCCTCTGAGGCTGCAGCCGCCGCCATTCGGATTTATTACAGGTCAATTAAACAAGCGAATGAATTATTTACCACTTACAAAGAAGGCTGGAAGACAGATAGGGGTATGATTTATGTTATTTTTGGTAATCCAGATAGGGTATTTAGAGAGAATAAAAAGGAAATTTGGCTTTATGAGGATATTAAATTTGAGTTTAAAATAATATCTAATCTATTTGCGCCAACTATGTATGTATTGCTTCGAAATAAAGGGTATGAAAAATTATGGATAAAAAAAATTTCCGACATTCGCAGCGCACTATGAAAAAACGGACCAATGTGGCTGCCATGATTTACGGCATTAGGTCAATTATAGAGGCGATTATGTCAGGGCACGATTTGGAAAAAATTTTTATTCAAAAAGGCTTGAAGGGAGACCTTATCGATGAACTGATGGAACTAGTGTATAAAACCTCAGTGCCAGTTTCGATTGTCCCGAAAGAAAAGCTGAATGGGCTTACTCGGCAGAATCATCAAGGAACGGTTGGTTTTATTTCGCCGATAAAATACCATGACCTACCGAACTTGGTAGCCGCTACTTATGAAGATGGTAAAGTACCGTTATTTTTAATTTTGGACCGGATTACCGACGTTAGAAATTTTGGGGCCATAGCACGTTCGGCGGAAGCAATGGGTGTTAATGGAATTTTAATTCCTAGCAAAAATGCAGCTCAAATTAATGCTGATTCTATTAAAACTTCCGCCGGGGCTTTGACTAGAATTCCGGTTATTCGAATGATAAATTTTACAGAGGGAATTACCTATTTACAATCGGCGGGTTGCAAAGTATTAGCTTGCACGGAAAAGGGGACTCACGAAATAAACAAGATGGATCTTAGAGATCCCTTGGCCCTTGTTTTCGGGTCTGAGAAGGATGGAATTGATGGTGCTATTTTAAATATTTTAGATTATCATGTAACCATTCCCATGCGCGGAAAAATGTCTTCATTAAATGTATCGGTGGCTACTTCAATTTGCCTCTATGAGGTGAATAGACAACGCTATTAAATAAAATAATCTCCTTTCGTGGCTTTGACATCATTCACAAAAGACTTGAATTTGGCTGCATTGTCTTTTTTACAAATTAGTAGGACATCCTCAAAGTCGGCCACTAAGTAACCTTCTAAGTCACTGATGATCACAAGTTTTTCTTTTTTACTCTTAATGTAATTGGATTTTGAGTTATAAAGCAAGGCTGTACTCTCGACAATATTATTATCAGCATCTTTCTCTTTCAATTCATGCAATGCGTTCCAGGACCCCAGATCAGACCATCCAAAATCACCTAAAATGGTGAAGACATTATCAGCTTTTTCCATAATGGCATAGTCAATAGATATGGATTTACAATGGGAGTAAGCCTTTTCAATAAATGAGGCCTCTTCATTGGTACCATAATGTGTTTGGCCATCGGCAAATAAATCTGCTAATTCTTTTTGATGTTTTTCAAAAGCCTCAATTATGGCTGCAACGGACCATATAAAAATGCCCGCATTCCAAACAAATTCACCGGTTTCAATAAATTTTTTCGCTAAATCAATATCAGGTTTTTCAATAAAAGTTTTTACTTTGTTGGCAATCGAATTTGAAGGAGAGTATTGAATGTAGCCATAGCCAGTTTCGGGTCGATGAGGTTTGATGCCAATGGTCAAAAGTTTTTTGCTATCTGCGGCACAGTCCACTGCGTTTTGAATTACTTTAAGAAATGCTTCAGGCTTAAATATTGCGTGGTCTGAAGGGGTGATAACCAACAGGGCATTTGGATCTTTTTCGCGAATTTTATAAGAAGCATAAGCAATACAAGGGCCAGTATTTCTCTTGCTTGGCTCCAATAATATTTGGTCTGAGGGTAAGTCAGGAATTTGTTCAGAAATTAGTTCTTTATAAATTAAATTTGAAACAATCCAAATTTGATTTTTAGCCACATACTTTAAGAAGCGATCATAAGTCATTTGTAATAAAGACCTGCCAGTATTTAAAATGTCTAAAAATTGCTTTGGTTTTTTATTGCGACTGTAGGGCCAAAAGCGAGTTCCAGTTCCACCAGCCATGATCACAATATTTATTTTTTCATCCATGTGAATTATTTTTTTCGATCAGTTCTCTTTTCACTAAATTTGAAGAGTGTTTGTGGGTAGAGAGCAATAATGTCTCAAACCTTCAATTGATATTTTTTTTTGTTTGAAATAAACATGTTCTAGGTGTAAATTAAATATTCTAGTAATTTATTATAGCTCAACCGGCGAAAAGATTAAAAAATGATCGAAATAGCAAGTAAGTCAATTTTAAAAACTGATTTAAAAAGAATTTTCGGATATGACGAATTTAGAGGTGACCAAGAAAAAATCATTCATAATATTTTAGCGGGTAAAAATACTTTTGTGATTATGCCTACTGGAGCAGGGAAGTCTTTGTGTTACCAATTACCTGCCGTTATCAGTGAAGGGACAACTATTGTAATATCACCTTTGATTGCATTGATGAAGAATCAGGTAGATCAAATGGTGGCTTTAGGAGTCAATGCAAAGTTTCTTAACTCCACTCTGACTAAGACGGAGATAAAAAAAGTAAAACAAGAGGTCATTTCTGGAGAAATCAAATTACTTTATGTAGCCCCTGAATCTCTAATAAAAGATGAAAACATTCATTTTTTAAATCAGGCCAATATTGCTTTCGTAGCTATTGATGAGGTGCATTGCATTTCTGAATGGGGGCACGATTTTAGACCAGAGTATAGGAGAATTCGAGGTATTGTCTCTCAAATAGGGCAAATGCCTATTATGGCTCTGACAGCAACGGCTACTCCAAAGGTTCAATTGGACATAATGAAGAATTTAGATATGGAAGGGGCAAACCTTTTCAAGTCCTCTTTCAATAGACCTAATCTTCAATATGAGGTGAAGCCTAAGCAACAAGCAAAGAAAATACTGATAAAATTTGTTAAGGAGCAGAATGGTAAGTCTGGAATCATCTATTGTTTGAGTAGAAAAAAGGTTCAAGAAATTGCTGAATTATTAAAAGTCAATGGCATAAATGCTGCTCCTTATCATGCAGGTATGGAAAGTCATCAGCGTATTGCAAATCAAGATGGCTTCCTTAATGAAGAAATAGATGTAATTGTTGCTACTATTGCTTTTGGGATGGGCATAGATAAGCCGGATGTTCGTTTTGTTGTTCATTATGACGCACCTAAATCTATCGAGGGGTATTATCAAGAGACAGGAAGGGCTGGTAGAGATGGTATCAAAAGTATATGTCTAATGCTATACAGCTATAATGACGTCCTAAAGCTTGAGAAGTTCAATAAAGATAAATCAGTTACTGAACGTGAGAATTCAAAACTATTATTGGAGGAGATTGCTAATTATGCAGAGTCTTCAGTATGCAGAAGAACACAATTATTGCATTATTTTGGTGAAAACTATGACCAAGATAATTGTGGAATGTGTGATAATTGTCAATATCCAAAAGAACAATTTGAAGGAGCAGAATATTTAAAAATTGCCATTAAGGCGGTGCTTGATACGCAAGAGCGATTCGAAATTAATCACATTGTTAATTTTATCTCAGGTAAAAAAAATCAGCATATCAAAAGTTATGGTCATGATCAATTATCGGGATTTGGATCAGGTAATGCAGAACAAGATTTCTTTTGGAAAGCTGTTCTCAGACAAGCCCTATTCAATCAATTATTGTTGAAAGATATCGATACACCGGGTATATTTAAGATAACCTCAAAGGGTAAAACATATCTTGAAAAAAGTTATTCTATTAAACTTACTCGAAATCATGAATATCAGACGGATGGTGAAGAGGAGGAAATACAGAAATTAAAACCTAACCTTCAATCTTATGATACTACATTATTTAATCTACTAAAGGGATTGCGAAAAACTGTCGCAAGACAAAAATCTTTACCTCCTTATGTTATTTTTCAGGAACCTGCATTAGAAGAAATGGCGACTTTTTATCCCTCTACTTTTGAGAATTTAAGGAGGATCATAGGTGTGGGAGAGAGTAAGGCTCGAAAATTTGGTAAGCCTTTTTTAGATTTGATCAACCGATATGTGAATGAGAATGATATCATGACTGCTTCAGATGTTTTGATAAAATCTTCAGGAGTTAAGTCCAGGAATAAGATTAGTATCATTAATAAAATTGACAAAAAATATGATTTGGAGGATATTGCATCCAGCTTAGGGATAACATATGAAATGCTTATAAGTGAAATTGAAAATATTAGCGAGTCAGGAACCAAATTGAACCTCAACTATTATGTAGACCATCTCTTAGATGATGAACGTCAAGATGATATCATTGATTATTTTCTGCTTACTGAGTCTGGTGATTTGGACCAAGCTATTATTGATTTAGAGGAGGAGTATTCTGAGGATGAGATACGTTTAATGCGTATAAAATTCATGTCCGAATATGCACATTGAATGAAGATTTAGCCTGCAAAGCAGATTATAAATAATTTAAGAATGAAAATATTGATACTAGGTTCGGGAGGTAGAGAACATGCTTTGGCATGGAAGATAAATCAAAGCGACTTATGCGATGAACTCTTTGTGGCACCGGGTAATGGAGGAACTGCTGAAATAGCAACTAACATATCATTGAAGCTAAACGATAAATCAAGGATATTGGATGCAGTTTTGCATCTCGGCATCGACCTATTAGTTATTGGGCCAGAAGATCCTTTGGTAAATGGTACGGTAGATTTTTTAAAAAATGAGCCCAAGTTAAGGGATCTGTTAATTGTTGGTCCGAGTGCCTCGGGGGCTATGTTGGAGGGAAGTAAGGATTTTGCCAAACAGTTTATGTTGAAGTACGGGATTCCTACCGCTGCCTCAAAAGTATTTGCTAAGGCAGACTTAGCGGCTGGTAAACAGTTTTTAGCAAGTATTACCCCACCCTACGTCCTTAAAGCAGATGGTTTGGCAGGAGGTAAAGGTGTAATTATCACTAAGGATCTGCATGAAGCTAAAGAAAGTTTAGATAAACTGTTGAGTGGTCAGTTTGGTGCGGCTAGTGAAAAAGTTTTGATAGAAGAATTTCTTGACGGTATAGAGTTGTCTGTGTTTGTTTTGACAGATGGAAATACTTATGTGATGTTACCTGAGGCAAAAGATTACAAAAGGATAGGTGAGGGAGATATAGGACCTAATACAGGAGGTATGGGGGCGGTATCACCGGTTTCTTTTGCAGACGAACATTTTTTGAAAAAGGTAGAAGATAAAATTGTTGCTCCAACCATTGAAGGGATTAAATCCGAAGGATTTGATTACCACGGGTTTGTGTTTTTTGGTTTAATTAAAGTCGGTGACGAACCCATGGTAATTGAATATAATGTTCGAATGGGGGATCCTGAAAATCAGGTGGTTATGCCAAGGATTAAATCAGATATTGTACCTTTATTGGTGGCAACTGCTCAAGGGAAGTTATCCGATGTTTCCGTAATTTTTGAGAAAAATGCCGTGGCTTCGGTTGTGTTGGTCTCGGCAGCTTACCCCGGACCTTGTGAATCAGAGGAAAAGATCATAATAGCTTCCAGAGAAAATAAAAATATCATTACTTTTCATGCAGGAACTATTCAGAAAGAGGATGGTTTATTCACTAAAGGTGGTCGTATATTGGCAATAACTGGATTGGGGAATCAACTACCGGAAGCCTTGACCAACAGTTACAAGGGTGTTGCTTCTGTAAAATGGGAAGGTATGAATTACAGAAAAGACATAGGGTTGGATTTAATAAAATAATTGACTGGATTATATATAAAATAGCTATTGAGATTTATTTTGAAAATTTGAAATAAAAAAACAGATGAGAATTTTTTCTTTATGCATTTTGTTTTCACTTTTAGGCTGCGATCGCAATCGTATTTTTGAAAAGCATGTTGATTTAAAAGGGTCCTGGCCACTACAATCAAGCCAGTTATTTGAGTTTGATATTATAGATTCCGAAATACCGTATCAGATTACAGGTATGGTAAGAAATAAAAACAGTTATGCTTTTAACAATTTGTATGTAAAATTTGAGCTATTTCATGAGGACAGTTTGATCAAAACTAATTTGACTGAGGTTATTTTGTTTGAACCCAAAACTGGGAAGCCTTTGGGTTCAGGGATGGGGAGTACCTTTGATCGTAATTTTGATTTTGTCAAATCGCATACTTTTGAGACTTCTGGGCATTACAAAATAAAGTTAACACAATTCATGCGATTGGATACGTTGAAAGATATTGATCGAATTGGTGTGAGAGTTGCAGCTGTTATTCAGCCATAATTCGAGAGATAAATTATTTTGACTAAATATCTATTTGGGATCTATTAAATTTACATCTTTGAAATCAGATATTTGATCAATTATGCTATTGTGAGCCAATAAAACAGGTCTCCTTGGAGACAATAGATACCTCAAAAAAAGACATTTTTTGTTGATAATCTAAACAATTACTCCATTGGTCTCTGTTCTTGGAAAGTAAAACTGGATAATTGAAAATATTCTAATTTTTTATCAAAGATTGACTTAATCGTGTCTTTTATATAAGAATTTTGTCATTAATTTTTAATATGAAAAACATTGAAGTTATTTTTGCCTTCCAATTAATCTTTTTCCATGTACGAGAATTTAAAAGTTATTGGTTTATCTCATGATTCATCGCCTATTGCGATCAGAGAATTAGTGACTTTTTCTGAAAATGAAAACAAAAATTTTCTGCATAGAATGCGAGAAGTTTTCGATTTGGATGAAATTGTGATTCTTTCCACGTGTAACCGTACAGAGATTTATTATATTTCAGATATAGATTTGTCTAATTCGATTTTAAATTTATTGAAATTTGAAAAAGGTATTAATACTGGCATTGAATCTTATTTTTGGAAAAAGGAGAATTTATCGGCTTTACAACATTTATTTAGGGTAGCCTTAGGTCTTGAAGCTAAGGTTCTTGGAGATATTCAAATTTCTAATCAAGTAAAAAAAGCTTATAAATGTTCTGTCGATCAGCATCTCTCTGGTCCATTCTTTCATCGGGTCATGCATACCATTTTTTTTGCAAATAAAAGAGTTGTTCAGGAGACTGGTTTTAGGGACGGTGCTGCTTCTATATCATATGCTTGCGTAGGTTTAGTGCAGCAATTCATTCAAAATTTCTCAGATCCTAAAATTTTAATCCTAGGATTAGGAGAAATAGGACGGGACGTCATAGATAATATGGAAGATATGGACGCCTTAATTACCTTGGCAAATCGAAGTGCTCATACCACTCAAGTACTGGCTCAGCAGTATGGTTATGAGGTACTACCTTATGTAGACTTACTCGAAAACCTATCTAAATTTGATGTTATCATATCATCAGTCCAAGTACAAGAGCCTTTAATTATGAAGGATCATATGCCAGGTGAATTGTTATCTCAAAAATTATTTATTGACTTGGCTGTTCCGAGGAGTATGGATTCTGAACTAGATACTATAGATGGAATTATATTGTACAATATTGATCAAATAGAAGAACAAACTTCGGGTATTATAGAGCGTAGAAGGGTAGCCATAAAAGAGGTTGAGCAGATTTTGGATGAGACTATTGAGGAATTGAAAAATTGGTCTTTGGAAATGGAGGTATCTCCAACTATTAAAAAACTGAAAAAAGCCTTAGAGGGGATAAGAAAGGAAGAAATTTCTCGATATATGGGTAAGATAACAGAAGTTGAGCAAGAATTGATGGATAAAGTTACCAAAAGTATAGTTCAAAAAGTGATCAAACTTCCGGTACTTCAGTTGAAAGCGGCTTGTAAAAGAGGCGAAGCCGAAACATTGGTCGAGGTACTCAATGATTTATTTAATCTTGAAAAAGATGAATTAATTTCTAAAGGCTAACATTTGATTGTCAAACTCGACATTCGTCACATTTTCATCCTTTTATCCGTATTAATTTTTCATATTGGATTTGCCCAAAATCCCTATAGTTTAGTGGAAAAAGAAGGTTATTATGGGTTAAAAGATGAAGAGGGGACAATTGTTATTGCCCCAGTATATGATCAAATTGGTTGGTCAAATGGGAATTTTGAATGGGTGGATAAATTGATTGGCTATTCTTATAATGGTAAGTGGGGTTTGCTAAATGTGAAAAAAAAAAAAACGTTTCCAGCTATTTATTATAAATTGTCGGTGATTGAAGGAGGTTATATTCTCGCCTGTATCAAGGGTAACCTAAGTAATCAATTATTTTACGGTATTATTGATTCAAAAGGTTCTATCAAGATTAGTTGCAACTATTTTTTAATTGAGCCTGTATCTTATGGTTATTTAACTTCAACTTATGACTATGGGGTTGTAAAAAAGGGATTTTACGATAAGGATTTTAATGCAATTTTACCACCTATCTATAAAGAAATTGAGGTTGTCAATAAACATGTGGTAATGGCTCAAAATTTTTTAAATAAATGGTCTTTATTTAGAATAGACGGAATGGACAGTCCATTCCAAGATTATGATCAATTTACAATTACTGCTGATGGGATCAGTGTGGAAAAAGGGGGTAAATACGGGCTATTAAATTTAGAGGGTGATAGTGCACTATTAGAAACGAAATACAAACAAATAAATGGAGAAAAAGAGATTCTTAATTTTCCCTTGTGGGAGGTTAGAAATTTTGATTTAAAAGAGGTAATAAGAGTAAAAGCAGATTCTGTTGGATTCGATGCTGATATCCTTATGTCTTATTTTAATGGGAGAAAAGAACGGTTGGTTGACCCATACTCAAATGAGTTCATAAGGAATGATCAAAAGTCGGATGCTAAAACAGAGGATTTTATTCTAACTCATCTTGAGCAATCCAATAAGTGGTCAGTGATTAATACCGAAGGTGATCCGATTATTTTAGGAAAAGATTCAATTTATTATGATGCTCCCTTTTTTTATATATTCTGGAATGGGAAATGGGAGATTTACAATCAATTTGGCTCACAAATTTCAGATAAAACTTATCAGAATATTTCTACTCAGTTATTTTCGATGATTCCAGTTAAAAATCATGATTTTTGGGGCTTCTTAGATTTTAAAGCGAATGAAATAATCTCTTTGAAATATGATTCGATAGGTATAGGTTACAATAACAAAATAGCTATTAATTATTTAGGAAAGTGGGGAGTGATAAATCTTTTTGAACATTGGATTGTTACACCTATATTTGATGAAATAGCTATTGGACCATATGGTATAATTACTAAGAGCAAAAAAACAACTTCACTTCTTAGTTTCGAAGGGGATATCTTATATGAGATTATTGGAGATATCATTAATCATGGCTCCTATTTAGAAATAAAAACTATAGCCAACCAAAGAGGCATAATATCTCTCCAAGGGGATATTTTTTTAGATCCATTTTACGATGCAGTTGGTAAAGTAGGTCATCTTTTTTGGGGAAAAGATAGTCTTGGAACAGTACTTTTAGATGAATCGGGGGAATACCTTATTCCTCCAGAAAATGGTATAAGTGAAGTGATTAATTATTGTACGGAGCTCTACATGATAAAAAAAGATGGGAAGTATGGCTTTATTAATGTAGATGGTAACTTATGGATAGCCAATCGTTATGACAGTTTACTTTGCTTTTCTGATCAGCGCTGTGGTTATAAACTAGGTAACAAATGGGGGTTTATAGATAATAAAGAGAGATTAATTGTTCAGCCAATTTACGATCAAGTATTCCCATATAAGGAAGGTGTGGCGATTATCGCGCAAAAAGGAAAATTTGGTCTCATAGATTCCTCGGGTAAGCTCATTCTTTCTTTAAAATATGTAAGTATTGATCAGTCACTTGGCAACTATTTGCTTGAAGATATCAATGGAAATATTGGAATTGCGAATGCGTCAGGTAATATGATATTGAGGACCGATTATGAAGATATTATCCCTATTGGAGGAGATTTATTGGTTGTCAACCAAGATGATAGGGTCGGATTGATGGATATTGGAGGGTATATGAAACTGCACTTAAAATATGCCTCAATAGAAAGAAAAAATCAATATATAATAATTAAGCATTTACCGGACGAGCAAGGATGATTTGTCTGGATTGAGATAATATTTTTGAATCATTTCGGATATATCTCTGGGACGAATGGTATCTAAGGTCTTTAAATAAGTTGTTAAAAATTGTATGTTTAAATCATTCACAAAAAGTAGGGTGTACATAGAGGCAACATCTAAGATAGAATTCAGTGAACTTAGAAATTTTCCTTTAAGGAAATTTTTTAACATGTCAACTTCTGTTGAAGAGGGGAATTCTTGAGAAAGTTCAGTTATGATTGCGTGAATGGCCTCTAGTGAATGTTCAGTATTATCACTTTTTATTTCTGTTGAGATTGTCCAATAAGAAGCATGTTGAGCATGTGTAAGGGATGAATAAATCCCATACGTCAATCCTTTTTCTTCTCTTAATTTCTTCATGAGTCGGGATCCAAAAAATCCACCTAAAAGTTTGTTAGCTATTGTTAATTTGTGAATTTCTGGATGTCCTCTTTGGATGGTTTGGGCACCTAACCTGAGCGAAGCCTGAATACTATCTGAACGTTCGATGGGTTTATGATCATAGTTTGGTTGGATTTTGAAATTAGGTATTTTCTGGCCATTCTTATCTAAAATATTTAAAAGAAGAGCTGTTTTCTCGATGATATTGTCATCAATATCTCCGCAAAGTACCACTTTGGGGTCATTCTGAAATTCTAATTGAAAAAATTGTTTGATTTCAGAGAGAGATCTCTTATTAATCTCTTTCTCTTTTAAATACCGACCATAGGGATGATCTTTACCAAACAGTAATTGATTAAAGTATGAAGATGCAAAATAATGGTTTTTTGCAAGTTGCATTATTATTTGTTTCGCTTTTAAATTCTTTATAACCTCAAACTCGTATTCAGGGAATGAGGGTGTTAAAAGGATTTCTTGAAGTAAGGCGAGACTTGAGTGAATATGTTTTTGAGTGGCGAAAAGACGAATACGCGAGTCATCAACTGTGGTTTGAATTTCTATGTGAGAACCCATATATTCAAAGGCCAACGCTATTTCTTCTCCATTTTTGGAGGTAGTCCCTTCTAAGATCATTTTACCTGTCAAAAAAGCAATACCTGGATTTTTTTCAAGCCAGCTACCACTCTGGAAAATAATTTCTAATGAGCAAATGGAGTGTAGTTTGTTTGGGATTACAAGACCATCAATATGACCATTCAATATAATTTTACGGTACTCTCTAAAATTAAAATTTTTTACGGGAAAAGATGCAGGCGCAAGAGCTCGGTCCATTATGAAGATATGTCGAGGGACTCTTCATTATTGAAATTAAATAAGAAAGAGAATCTAAGGGTATCCCCTAACGGATTGTTTTGGTCTTTGGGAATTAAATAAGATAAGTCTAGGCCAAAGGTCGAATATCGCACCCCAAATCCTACTGTAAAATATTTTCTAGCTCCTTTATTTTCATGTTCATGAAAATAACCTAATCTTGCAGCAACCATTCCTCCGTACCAGTATTCGGTACCTATTGAAAAAGTGAGTTCTTGCATTTCTTCACTGATACCCCTTGGAGCATCATTAAAAGAACCAAATGTACCACTTATAAATGGACGGTTGGGGTCCTTACCTGATGATATAGTAGGATTACCATTAAGGTCTGTAATTATAACTCCATTGCCATCCCGTTCATAAATAGGAGGTGAGGGCACTAATAATTTATTTATATCAAAAATGAAGGTGAAAGAGTTGTATTCATCTAAATTCATTTTAAGTGCGGTTCCAATCCTGAGGTTGGCAGGGATAAAATCTTCAAATTCTTCACTCGTATAACTTATCTTTTGACCTAAATTAGAGATGTGAGCACCAAAGGACAGGTCAGTATCTAAACTACTTATATTCAGTGGTTTGATGTAATAAAACCCCAAATCGAAAGCAAGACTTTTACCTGCATTTGCACTTGGAGCTCCGGTACTGCTTCCCAATAAATTGGACCAAATGTACCTAATGCTGAGTCCTCCACTGAGATTTTCGGTCAATTTTCTAGAGTAAGTGGCATCAAAAGATAGTTCACGAGGGTTTTCGATGCCACTAGGTAATCCAGTGACATCAGTGAGTTGAATTTCTCCAAGATCAAAATATCTCATACTTATGCCAAACGTTTGAATTTGATCAATTCTTTTATAGTATGTAAGATAATTAAGAGACATATCGTCCACAATATTTCCCAACCATGGTGAATACGAAAAAGATATACCAGAGCTAAAATCGATAAAAGCGAGTTTTGCATTATTCCAATGAATACTTTGGGCATCAGGACTCGTGGCTACACCGGCATCACCTAAAGCAGATCCCCTGCTGTCTGGTGCAAAGCTTACAAATGGGACGGCAACTGAAATAGGATTATCTCCCTCTTGACCGGTAACACGAATTTGTCCTTTTGTAAAAAAATGGATCCAAATTATGAATATGGAGAATAAAAAGACTTTCATGGTTTGCATTATCTATTGTAAATTTAGTTCAATTATTTATTATTAAACGCTTAATGGCAGATCCTTTTGCCTGATCTAGTGTACTTAAAACTTCTATTCGGAACAAATAAATTCCTTTTCTAAATTTGCCAGGAGGGAAAGCCAGAAATAGTTCATCAACTTTTTTGGGGCTGTTATCAATTTCATACAGCTCTTTGCTGATGATATTTCCTCGGGTGTCATATATTATGATTGTTATGTCTAAAGCTTCACCTAATCGATCATGCTCAAATGTGAAAGTAGTACCATCTACAGCTGGATTAGGGTAGTTCATCACATTATAGAGAGATAGATTAGGCTCGTTCGAAACTATGAAGTTAACGGATTGAGTGGAGGTGTTATTGTGTAAGTCCGATATTTTTAGAGTTGCTGTATGATTCCCAACAGAGAGGTTTTTTAGTGGGAAAGTGATGCTTCCTGATTTGTAAGTATCTAGATCAGCTACATAATAATTATTTAAAATATAAAGGCTTCCATCTTCCATGGTCAAGGTGATGTCTTGGTTAATACCAATGCCTGATGAATTGATACCACTTTCGTCTGTGGTTTTAGCAATAAATAGTATATTTTTTCCTACTATGTCTCCTGGATTGAATGAGTCATCATTTATATAAAGATTTATTTTAGGGCGATCATTGTCTTCAGTGGCATTTTCTGCCGTATTACCCATGACAAAATCTTCAAAAAAGCCTGTCGCGTCACTTGTAAGCTCATTATTTTGGGCATATAAAATTATTTTCCCCGACTCGAATCGATAACTGATATTTTTTGGGACTATAAATTCAATCCAAAAATGGCCACTGGAAACCGTTGCGTCACCTTCAAAAATTTTATTTTCTCTTACTGTATATGTAAATTTACCATTCTCTTGACCCAAGGTCTCTTTTTTTGTGATTCGATCATAAACGGAAACATTTATACTTCCATTGAAATCTTGAAGAAATATGCTGTCGATCGACAGTATTGATCCACTCAACCTTATTTTTTCAAGCGCACTTAATGTATCGGTACCTAGATCCAAAATATTTAATCCATTGATACTATCAATGATAATTTTATTTTTTGGATATTGGAGCTTCAGCATGGGGTCTCCTAATAATGAAAAATTTCGATTATTCACACCAGAGACACTCTCGTTTTTTGTAAATCTCATGATATCCCCTAGCCTTAGGAAAGATCCATTTTCAGTTTTGAATAAATTTCTATGAAATGCCTGATTGACTAATTCATTAGAAGAGGCATAAACGGGCCGGGTGGTGGTTAGCAGAGCAATGGCTCCTCCATTCTCATTGAGTAAAAGCTTTTCGGCACCTGAGGTATTTATTGATGGGTTGTCATACCTACCAAATTCGCAGGTCGCTGTTAAGAATAGAGGTAAATGATAACGATTATTTAGATCATTAATTAGTGTTGCATCCATGATATTTTCAATAGCCCATTGATTTTCATTTCCATGACCCAAATAATCTACAACAAAAGTACCTTCCTCAATTACGTTAATAAGTGCTTCTCTTGTTAGTGGAGCAGATTCCCGACTGGCCAACACCTCCTGGGGGAGTGCATCTATGTACAATTTATTCAACCGGGTTTGTGGTTGAAAATTGTCAAAATAATCGGCAAGCTCTTCAGCAGCTCGTTCATGTAAATTGGCATCACCATCATCAGCCACATAAGTAATGATATTTTTCCAAGACCCATACATTCTCTCATGGGAAGCATAACGGATAATTTTGTCAGTAATATTTTTCGCTTCTTCTTTTGTCTTTACTGGAAGTCTACCAATACCAATTTCTAAACTATGATTCCCCTCATCATTTTCAATCCATAGGCCCTCCTCATCTTCCAAAAAACCAAAATAATCGTCTGAAGAATAACTAGTTATTGGGTTGACGGAATTTCTGGATTCATAAACAGGGACGAAGTTTGTATTATTAGGTACTCGATCTTTGTAATCAAAAGAACAATCTCCCAAGAGTAATACATAGCGAAAACTATCACTGATACTTCGATAAAACTTGATTGCATCCCTCAAGGCTGTTAGATCTTGCATTCCTGATGAAAATTCATTGTAAATCTGGTAAGTTGTAACCACATCAACATCTAAGTGATCATGCGTTGAATGAAAATGGGCAATTCGATTCGCAGATGATATAAATTCAGGATGGGTAATGATGAGTCCGTCCCTTGGATTTAGGCTGGAGATATTTTGGTTTGGAATTGGATGGAAGGGGATAGGTTGGGGCAAGTTTTGTTTTGAAAATGCTACAAAGCGTTGTTGATCATAATTTAAGGTGGTATACTTATGACTGTTTCTCACTGATTGTAGGGGTAAACTTTCTACTAAATGGCCCGTTATATCCCAAACTTCTATTTCTTTATCGCTGATTACTTCATAGGTGATTGTGTCTTCTTTCAATAACGGATTTGAAAATAGCATAAGGTCATTGTGAAGGACTAAATTACTAGTATATGTCAGGACTATCTGATCTAGGTATCCAATAAGTACATCAAAGCCTGAAAGTGCGGGAAGTTTTAGGGAGATTCTAGTTGCGGCACCATTAGCCAAAAATTTGAAGAGTTTATTTTGTATATCACCTTTTAAATCATATGTTGAATTTGATTTAGTATTAATGCCATCATAATTTATAAGTCCTAATAAGGTTTCATTTTCATAGATTTCAAAGGCACCTGCTAAATCACTTCGGCCTATGACTTTAATGAAGGCCTTAATGGTATCTAATGCACCCTCGGTTTGAAAATTATAACTTCTACTTTCTCCTGCTCTAAAATAATTTTCAAACCAGTCTCTACCTGAATTGCTTAATAGGTTTACCTCATCTAATTCATGAACTTGACGTGCCACATAGGAGGAATTAATGATATTCCTTAAATTGTAAGTAGGTGCTTCTGTTACCCTGGCTCCCACCGAACCTTCTGAAGTGATAAAGTAATAAGCAGTATCGGAAAAAAGATTTTTTTCAAATTGCCAAAGGCCATCTTTCCAAGTCCAATTATTTGGTCCATTTGCATAAAATAGTAGATAGTCGTTGTCATCGAAAATCCCATCTTCAAGACCATAACCTTTAAGGCTATTTTCAATTAGTCCTCGAGGTCTCTCCGCAGAGTTGGCTTGTGGAAGCATGCCTATTCCATTACCAAATATTTTTAGTGTATTAGGCTGGCTATGATCAATTCCTATTTCATTAAGAAAGTCCTTATTAATTTTGTAGACTCCATTTTCGGTAACTCCAATTTTGTACCAATACCCTTGATCAAACAAAGTGGTTTGTCCTATTGATACGAAGGGAATAAAAATAAGCAAGGTACAAAATAATTTCACTCTTTTAGGTAACGATTTTAAGTCTATAAAATTATTTATTAGCCCATAATTTTACGTATTGAAGGTATATTTGAGAGTAAGGAAAAAATAATGTAAATAGGGACTACATAGGGTAAAAAATTTCGCTGAAAAAGCGCTAAACCTGTTAGCATCAGTAACATAATTGCATATCTTAACTCATTGCCTCTCAAAATTATGGATTTAAATTTGAAACTGATCATTTTAATAGGTGCAATCAAAAGGAGACTTACGATAAGGCTATAAAAAGGAATAAAATAAATCCATGAAACGAGAAAGGGAATCTCAACTATGGTTACAGAGAGCAGTGCTGCTGCGGGTGTAGGTAATCCAATAAATGAATCGTTTTGTGTAGAATCACAATTAAATTTAGCTAATCTCAAGGCAGCAAAAATAGGGATTGCTGCAGCGCTGTAAGTCCGCCAATATAAATCATCCGGCATCAAAAAAGTCCACTTATACAGGAACAACCCGGGGAGTACACCAAAAGTCACCATGTCAGCTAAAGAGTCTAATTCTTTACCAAATAAGCTCGTATTGTTAAATAATTTTGCGGTAAAACCATCGAAAAAGTCAAAAATGCTCGCGATCACAATAAAATAAAGAGTGTTTTGATAGTTGCCATCAAAAACATTTATGATACCCAGGACTCCAATCAATAGATTGAATATTGTGAGTAAGTTTGGTATGTGCTTAAAAAAACTCAAGGTTTTACAAATGGGTTCTCCTTTTTTTCATGACCTACAGTTGTACTAGGGCCATGACCAGGATAAATTTTGACAGTATCTGGCAATGTAAACACTTGATTTTTGATGCTTTTTTCTAAGATTTTAAAATCCCCCCCAGGAAGATCCGTCCGACCAATGCTTTCACGGAAAATTACGTCACCTGCAATGAGCAATTGATCAGTAGCGTGGTAGAACATTAGATGTCCTTCAGAATGACCTGGTGCATAGAGGATTTCTAATTTTTCGGTTCCAAACTTAATTAGATCTTTCTCTCTGAGCATCATGTCAGGCTGGGCTGCCTTGTAACCTTGAATACCCACAGTTGGGGCATAGTTTGAGACAGATTTTAGTAGTTCCGTTTCATTGGCTGGAATCCATAAAGGAATTTCATATAATTTTTTTAAATAATCATTACCCAAGACATGGTCGATATGGCAATGCGTATTGATGATAGCTATTGGATTTAGTTTGTTTATTTTTATGAAATCCGTAAGCTCTTTTTTTTCGAAGCTATCGTAACAACCAGGATCGACAATGATTGTTTCTCGGTTAGTACTGGATAATAAATACGTATTTTCGTAGAAAGCGTTGAATACAAAGGATTTTATGTCCATAGATAATACATTTAATGCAAATTTGCTTAAAAACTCTGGAAGAAGATGCAAAAGCGAGATATTTTGATTGTAGGGCAGGGGTTGGCTGGAAGTTTATTGGCCTTAGAGTTGGAAAAAAGAGGAAAAAAAGTCATGATAGTAGATAATAATCCATTCGTGAGCTCATCAAAAGTGGCTGCAGGTTTATACAATCCTATCACCGGGCGGAAGATGGTCAAAACTTGGTTGGCAGATGAATTATTTCCAAATCTTTCTAAATTCTATCAAGATTTAGAAAAAAAAATAGATGCTAAATTTCATTTTAGTAAAACTATTTATCGCCCTTTCAACAATATTGAAGAGCAAAATGATTGGTCCTTAAGAGCTATAGAGTTGGGTTATACCTTCTACATTAAATTAATTATGAATTATCCAATGGGGATTGATCAATTAATAGATCCGTTGGGAGGGTTCTTAATAAATTATTCTGGCATGATTGATGTTTCAAAGTTGATAAGTGAATGTAAAAAATATTTCAAAACCCAAGATATGTATACTGAAAAGAATGTACGTGTCGAAACCTTGGAGGTGGGAGAAACTCATGTAAAACTAGGATCCTTCGAGGCGGATATAGTTATTTTTTGTGAAGGACCTATGGCTGTAAATAATCCCTTATGGTCTAATTTAAAATTTAAATTAGTCAAGGGTGAAATTTTGGACGTTTCATGTCGTTTGATGATGAATAATGTCGTGAGTAAGGGTATTTTTATGATGCCTTTTAAAAATTATTTAAGAGTGGGATCTACCTATGATAATGAGAATCAAAATGAGGAGCCAACTGAAAAAGGGAAGTTGGAACTCTTGAATAGGTTAAGTAAGTTATTCAAAGGTAATGTGAAAATTCTAAAACATAAGGCAGGATTAAGACCTGCTACTTTTGATAGGAAGCCCTTTATAGGTTTTCATGATAAACATAAGAATGTAGCTATATTTAATGGTTTTGGCAGTAAAGGGGTTTCATTAATTCCTTATTTTGCAATGAATTTGGCAGATCATATTTGCTTTGGTAAAAAAATGTCTTTGGAGGTAAATCCCATCCGCTGAAAAATGAATATTAAAAAAATCATATTTTCATTTATTTGTGTGTTGTCGATTTCAACATCTTTTGGCCAATACTATGACACAGAGTTTGGTCATAATAGGGTTCAATATAAAAATTTTAATTGGTTGTATTATTCCACCAGCCATTTTGATGTTTATTATTATGATGAGGGGGGTAAATATGCCAAAGAAGCTATTGATTATCTAGAGGAGGAATTTAATAGGTTGACGGATGTATTGGGTTATGCGCCCAGTGCTAAAACTAAGATAATAATTTATAACTCATATAATGATCTTCAGCAGAGTAATATAGGTATTGATGGTTCCATTTTCACGATTGGGGGAGAAATGAAGTTTGTTAAACTTCAGCTCGAAATTGCACATCCAGGAATAGCACAGGTATTTAAAGAAGAGCTTATTTATCTCTTGTCTCGTACTCTAATCAACGATATGCTTTTTGGTGGCAGTCTTAAAGAGGTTTTTCAAAATTCACATCTTCTAAAACTTCCGGAATGGTTCATAGATGGTGCAGCCCGGTATTTGGCCTATGGTTGGGATTTGAAAATGGATGATTTTATAAGAGACTTTCTAGATGCTAAGCACATTAAGAAAGAAAAAAAGATTCAAGGAGATCAAGCGGGTATATTGGGACAAGCTATATGGAATTATATCGCCATTAAATATGGAGTTTCTAATATATCTAATATTCTTAACTTGACCAGAGTTATGCATAAAGAGGATGTGAGCATAAGCAATACATTAGGTATTAGTTACAAGCAATTTTCTAAAAATTGGAAAAATTATTATGCCATCGGAAAAGATCAAATTCATCAGATTTATGAACCTTTATCTAAAGAAAAGATTATTTCAACTAATAAAAAAGAAAATAATTATTACAAAGATGTTGCAGTGAGTGAATCTGGGAAATACATCGCTTATACTGAGAATTCCTATGGTAGGTTCTCTGTTTATTTAAGAGATATGGATACCGGAAATAAAACTCGTGTTCTCAAGGGAGGCTACCAAGTGGAAAAAGAGCATATAGATCAAGATCTTCCTCTAATAGATTTTGCTGGAGATAATCTTTTAGGAATTATTTATTTTAAAAGAGGATTTTTATATCTATCAACTTACCATCTTGAAACAGGTCTTTTTAATGAAAAACCACTTTCAAGGTTCAACCAAGTCAAAAGCTTTTCTTTAAACAAAAATGGGAGATTAGCCATTATAAGTGGAGATACAGATGGGCAAAGTGATTTATTTCTTGTTAGTGTATTGAGAAATTCAGTCCGTCGAATTACTTCCGATATTTTTGATGATATTGATCCAACTTTCATACCTGGAACTGCAGCGATTGTTTTCAGTTCTAATCGTCCGTCAGATGCTTTAGATATTGCGGATACAAGCATTAAAAATTTAAATAATCATTTCAATTTGTTTTTATTCGATATAGATACAACTACCCATCAATATTTCAGAATGACTAATACTAATACTAGAGATACGAGACCTTTATTTAAAAATCAATCGGAATTATATTTTCTGAGTGATCGAAGAGGTATTGCCAACGTATTCAAGTATGAAATGCCTGGGGGAATTCAAACCCAAGTAACGAATTTTAATAGTAGTTTAAAAGATTTTGATTTACATTTCAGTAATGACAGGGGGATAGTTTTTATAGCTTTTAATCGGGGTGAGGATCACATTTATTATTATCCGAATATAGATATTGAGTCGTCAAAATTCACTGCTGAGACGACTCGACAAAAAATCCGACAAGGTCAATATATTGCCGAGTTTCTTGATAGAAGGAGGATTGAAAAATTAAGAAAAGAAAAAGCATTAGTCGATACCAAAATGGAAAGTTTATATAAGCAAGGCCAAGAGGAGTCATTAAATTTGGATAGTGCGTTTGCGGAAGTAGCCGAAAAAGAAATAAACCCAGATGTTTTGGTCTTCGAGGAATCTAATTCATCTCAGGAGTCCCAATATATAGATACAGAGGATTATAAATTTGAGGATAGAGAATTAAAAGAGAAATCAAATGACGAATTAAAAATAGATTCTTTTTTCAAAAATTATCAACGATTAACTGTTGATAATGAGGTGTGGGGTCCACGGAAATATGAGCCTAGATTCAGCTCAAACAATCTAATTAATGATTTTGTCTTAGATCCACTGAGAGGATTTGGTTTTTCTGCAGAAATACAAGTTTCAGATGTTTTGGGGAATCATGTTATCAATGCGGGAGGTATGTTGACTAATAGTTTCGATCAAAGTGATCTTTTTGCGGAATATAAGTATTTGAAATATTGGATGGACTTTAAAGTAAGGATAATTAGACAATCCATATATTTTGAAAATGATGCAGAAAATTTTCTAAGACAGTCCTATAAATTAAATGGAATGTACGTTGGAGCAGCAGTTCCCTTGACCAATAAATTCAGACTTGAGTTAAATCCTTTTTTTCAGCAAACCAGTTTCAATAATCTGCAATATGAAAGCGTGAACGCTAATTATACTGTTGATTATGCTGATGATAGTCGTGTTTGGTATTCTGGATTTCATTTAAAAGGTGTCTTTGACAATACGGAGGAGCAAGGGTTCAATATCTTACAAGGAACTAGAGCACTTGTTGAATTTCGTTATAATCAATCATTTTCCAAAAACAATTCTTTTAATTTAATTAGGTTTGATTTAAGGCATTATCAAAAAATACATAATGAGTTGACATTAGCGACCCGCATTTACATGGGTAAATCATTTGGCATTAATCCGCAAAAGTTTCTCCTAGGAGGAGTACCCAATTGGGTATTAGCTAGGACCAAAGAACATTCTGGAGGAGATCCCCTGAGTGTAGCTAATGAGATTGATAATAGTAATTTGCTTTTTACAGAATTCGTAAATCATATGCGAGGCTATGATTTGAATGAGAAATATGGCACTGCCGTTATGCTAATTAATTTAGAATTGAAATTTCCAGTATTTCAATATTTATCGAGATTTCCTGTAAAATCTACTTTTTTGAGAAATTTCATGTTAGTAGCTTTTACTGATATTGGCTCTGCTTGGGATGGAAGAATTCCGATTACACGCAAAGGGAGTATTATATTCATTGATTACGAAGAAACCCCTTTTAAAGCTAATGTGGCCAACTACGCTAGTCCGTGGTTGGCGAGCTGCGGCTTTGGACTCCGAACGGCCTTATTGGGTTATTACTTGAAAATTGATTACGCGAGACCGATAGAAGATTTTGAGATAAAATCTGCAAAATTCACCCTTTCATTAGGTATTGACTTTTAATATTGTAAGATGATTACATCCATGACGGGTTTTGGTTCTGCTGAAAAAATTACGGAGGAATATTCTTTGAAAGTCGAAATAAAGACACTTAATAGTAAGTTTTTTGACCCTTCCTATCGATTACCTAATGCATTTTTAAAATGGGAGATGGAAATAAAGGCGCTCCTTGAGAAAGGATTAGGTCGAGGTAAAGTTAATTTGGGGATTTATTTTGAGCTTAAAAATTTTGAGCAACCACCCATTCAGATTAATCAACAGCTATTTGATGCCTATTACAAACGTTTACAGCAATTGTCAGATGGACTTGGTATAGAAGGGAAAGTTGCGTTGTTTAAAATGGCCATGAACATGCCTAATGTAGTTGTTCATGAGGAAAGTCCGGAGGGAAATATCTCTTTTGAGGTTTTTAAAGCGGTACTTTTAAAGGGAGTAGCTGATTGTAATCAATTTAGGCTTCAAGAAGGAATAAATCTACAAAAAGCACTGGTGGCTTCTCATGAAAAAATCAGACATGGACTCAGCGAGGTTGAGAAACTAGATCCTGGGAGGATAGAAAATTTAAAAAATCGAATTTACCATTCACTTGAAGAGGTCAAGCAGCGTATCCAAATAGATCAAAATAGATTTGAACAAGAATTGATCTACTATATTGAAAAATTAGATCTGACTGAAGAAAAGATAAGATTAGGCAGTCATTTGGATTATTTTATTGATGTTATAAACAATGATCAAGGAGTAAGTGGGAAAAAATTAGGATTTTTATGCCAAGAATTGGGTCGAGAAATTAATACGATTGGATCTAAAGCCAATGATGCGGGTATTCAAAGATCGGTAGTGAGAATGAAGGAGGAATTAGAGAAAATTAAAGAACAAATTCTTAATATTTTATAATTATTACAAGACGCTAAATTAATGGAAATCAAAGAGGCCCAAAAAAAAGTTGATTCGTGGATCAACACTACAGGTGTTCGCTACTTCAGTGAGCTCACCAATATGGCTATATTGTCAGAAGAGGTTGGGGAGTTAGCACGTATAATGGCAAGGAAATATGGTGATCAGTCCTTTAAAAAATCTGATGAGAGTTATGATATGGCAGATGAAATGGCTGATATTTTATGGATTTTGATTTGCTTAGCTAACCAAACAGGGACTGATTTGACTTTGGCACTAGAAAATAACTTTAAAAAGAAAGATCTTAGGGATCATCTTCGTCATAAGAATAATCCGAAGTTAAAATAGATGGCTATTTCAATCAATATACCCGCTTTACTTTTCCCAGCAATTTCTTTGTTACTATTGGCCTACACCAACCGATTTTTAGTGATTGCCCAGATTATCCGAGAATTACACAAGAAATATTTGGAGCATGCCGATAAAGTCCTCATTAAGGATCAAATTAAAAATTTACGAAGAAGATTGACTTTAATTCGAGACATGCAAATTCTTGGAGTGCTCAGTTTTTTCTTTTGCGTATTAAGTATGATCTTTATCTTTTACGGGCAGCTTAATGTGGGCAGTTATTTTTTTGGCTTTTCTTTAATTTTATTGTTATCTTCTTTAATTTATTCCTTACGAGAGTTACAAATTTCAACTAAAGCTTTAGATCTTGAATTGTCCAAAATGGAATTGGGTAGGTTAACTAGATTTTAACAATTTTCGAACCTTTTAATTTACCAATTAGGTTTAGATATTTATCTACTTGAAGACAGAAATCAAGATCTTTATTTATTCCAAATTTTCTAAGTCGTTCAGCATGGTCAGATTTTAATGCTGTTTGCAGTAATGAGTTTATGTTTTGTCGATATAACTCTAGTGCCATTTTCGCAGAATCATTAATGGCAAGATAGTTATGACCCATCAGTTGATGACCCAATGCCCCGGCATATAAGGTATCTTCTATGTTGGGTGCTCCCCTCCAACCTGCGCAGTGAATGACTACAGGTAAGTTTTGATCAATTAAATAGTCTAGTGTAGCTGTAATATTTAAAAATGAGCCAATGATTACTTGCTCTGCACTTTTTGACTTTTCCACTGCTATCGTACCGTTCGTTGTAGATATGGCTATCTCTTTTCCAGAGACTTTTCCCAAAAAGTCAAAAGGTGAATTTCCTAGATCAAAACCCTTGATTTTGATACCTCCGCGTTCTCCTGCAGTTAGCATGCCCTGACTCCCTAATTTTAAGCATTCGTCAACGGTACTTACTGGATAAATAGCCGTGCTATTTTCTGATAAAGCGGTAATCATACAGGAGGTTGCCCGAAATATGTCAACTACAATGGCAATTTTTCCTTGAAGGACATGTTGATTTATTAACTTAGGTGTTAGGCAAATCTCGATTGTTAAGGGCATATTTTTAGAAAAAAGGGGTCTTACATATGGTAGCAGGTATTTTTTTATTTCGAATTTCGATCAAAATACTCGTCCCAAGTTGATGGTTTCCCATAAGGACATAACCCATTCCAATACCCTTATTTAAGGTTGGACTCATGGTACCTGAGGTGACCTTACCAATATTAGCACCTTCTGAATTCATAATTGAGTAATTATTTCTTGGGATACCTTTTCCATTAATTTTAAATGCAATTAATTTTTTTTGAACTCCATTTTTTCTTTGTAGGGCGAGTCCTGTACAATTTATAAAGGATTTTGAAAATTTCGTAATCCATCCTAGACCTGCTTCGAGCGGGGAGGTTTTATCATCAATGTCATTCCCGTATAAGCAATATCCCATTTCTAATCTTAAGGTATCCCTTGCACCCAAACCTATAGGCTTGATGCCATATTGTGCCCCTGCATTAAATATTTTCTTCCATAATAATTCTGCCTTATCATTTTTCACATACAGTTCGAACCCACCTGCACCTGTATACCCTGTAGCTGAGATGATGATTCCCTTTATTCCTGCTAAGGTGCCCTCACGAAAGTGATAAAATTTGATACCTCTTAAATCAATTTCTGTAATGGATTGTAATACGTCTAATGCTTTGGGTCCCTGAATTGCAAAGAGGCAATAATTCATTGAAACATTGGTCATAGACGCCTTCATGTTATTGTTTTCTGAAATCCAGAGCCAATCTTTTTCAATATTGGACGCGTTAACGACTAATAAATATTTTTCCATACTGAATTTGTAAACAATCAAGTCATCTACAATTCCTCCCTCATTATTGGGGAGACAAGAATATTGTGCCTGACCATTAATAAGTTTAGAAGCGTCGTTACTCGTTACCTTTTGAATTAGCTCTAGGGCATGGGGTCCTTCTACTAAAAATTCTCCCATATGTGACACATCAAATACTCCGACACCGTTCCTTACTGCTAAATGTTCTTCTTTATCCGAACTGTATCTGACTGGCATTTCAAATCCACCAAAGGGAATGATTTTAGCACCAAGTGATTTGTGGACATGATGTAACGGTATACGAATGTTTTCCATAGGTATATGTTAGACAGATATTTTAAGTGCTATAGGACAATGATCTGAGCCCATTATTTCATTATAAATTAAGGCATCATCAAGTAGTCCCTCAAGGGCTGTAGAGACTAGAAAATAGTCTATTCTCCATCCTACATTTCTTGTTCGTGATTGAAACCGATAATTCCACCAGCTGTACTTAACTTCTTTGGGATAATATTTCCTAAATGTATCCAGATATCCAGAGCTTAACAAGCTTTCCAAACCGTCAATTTCTTTTTGAGTATAGCCACTTGACACATTATAATTGGGTTTAGGCCTAGCAATATCAATTTCCTTGTTCGCTACATTTAAATCTCCACAAATCACAACGGGTTTGGTTTTTTCCAAATTTAAAATGTATTTCTTAAATGCGATATCCCATGTCACTCGATAATCTAATCTTTTTAAGCCTTCACCTGAATTGGGAGTATAAACAGTGACTAAGAAATAGGAATTATATTCTGCAGTGATGACACGGCCTTCTTGATCATGCTCTTCAATTCCTATGTCAAAAGTTACCTTTAATGGTTTTTCTCTAGATAAAATTGCTGTGCCAGAATATCCCTTTCTTGATTTAGATGAGTTGATATATACGTAATAACCCTCAATTACCGAGAATGCTTTTTGCGCGTCTTCAGGTTGTGCTTTTATTTCTTGGAGGCACAACACATCTGGGTTTAATGAATAAATATCTTTGAGAAAATCTTTTTTCATAATAGCACGAATGCCATTAACATTCCAAGAAACAAGATGGGTTATTAACATAAAAGCTAAATTAAATAGACCTTATGATTATTTAGGTAGAAGTTGAAATGTTTTTCTGTGATGGGGCGTGACACCTTGTCGTTGTATACCTTGCCGATGGGTAATGGTTGGATAGCCCACGTTAGTATACCAGCCGTAATGAGGATATTTTTTGTCCAGATCTCGCATGAGTTGATCGCGGTAAATTTTGGCAAGGACTGAAGCAGCGGCTATCGATAAGAATTTTGAATCACCTTTTACAATACATTTGTAAGGCACAGAATTATGAGGAGTATACCTGTTGCCATCAATGAGGAGGAGATCGGGTTTAATTTCTAATTTATCAATGGCCCGCTGCATAGCTAAAAATGATGCACTGAGAATATTAATTTTATCGATTTCTTTAGAAGAAACTTCTCCAATGCCATAAGCTAATGCTACATTTTCTATTTCTGTTTTAAGTAACTCACGTTTAGAGCGGCAAATTTTTTTTGAATCAGTCAGGAAATCATGCTTGAAATGTTTAGGTAAGATTACCGCGGCCGCAACTACAGGGCCGGCTAAACAGCCTCTACCTACCTCATCACAGCCAGCTTCAGTTTTGTTTGCATCAAAGTAGGATTTGAGCATGATGCTTAATCGTTCATTAATGAACTACTATTTTTTTGATTTGATGAAGTCCTTGTGCCTCAAGGGAGACCAAATAAATACCAGCTTGTAAATCACCTCTTTCAATTAAAATTTTTTCAGTTTCGGTAGCCACTATTTGGGTTCGCACCACCCTACCCTGTAAATCTATAATTTTTATGATTCCGTTTTTTTTAATTTTTAAATTTATTTTCATGAAATCTGTTATTGGATTAGGATAAATTTCCCAATCTACCTTTTTGTCTTTTTTAAGGTTCAGGGGTGCTTCCTGAATAACTAGGTCATCTATAACCCACCCCCAGGCCTGTACGCCAGGATCTGAGAAAAGTCTAAACCGAATTAGAATTTCATCACCCGGATTAAAAGAGTCGAGTATATTAATTTTTCTTTCTTTGTACATACTCGGATCCCCATCTTTTTGACTGTTGTAGGCAGAAAGCCATTCCATATTTGAGTCGGAATCATAGCCATCAAGTAAAGGTGTCCAGTTAATTCCATCTGTAGACCCTTCAAGAATGACATAATCCCAAAATTCCTCATCCCCATAGTTTGTATTTGCTTGACCTGTCTCGACAATAACGATTTCTTTGAATTCAATGGAGGCATCAGTTTCCCGGACTTGTATAGGTGTTTTCAGAACAGCGACAAGATCTTTCGAAGCTGGATAATCATGTCTTGAATGCAGAGCAATATTTGAGAACCCTGGTTGATAGCCAATACTGAATCCATCAGTGGCAACTTCAGAAGAATTTGAAAAATCTGTACTGTAAGTTATCTGCGGATCAAATACCTCATACATAAGGAATTCAGATTCTATTGATTCGTAGCTAGACCCATCTCTGTATCCCACGGTGCGGAAAGATTTTTTTCCATTTAAGTTGAGATTGTTTATTGTGAAGCTCACAGGTCCCATGGTTTGTTCTTTATCAGAATAAATTATTTCGTCATCCACAAAAATATGTGTTGAGTCAAAAAGGTCCGAATAAATTAATTTGAGAGTGGTTTGACCGGTTAAATCAATATCAACCTGCACAACGTTGGGAGCAAAAACAATTTCTCGTTCGACTTCAGGTATGGTTACCGACCATATGCCTCTGCCATACGTAGCAATTATGATTTGATCATCTTGGATTTTCATATCCAATACTTTTACCAATGGAAGATTAGAGTTGATTAAATTCCATGAATCTCCTCCGTTCAATGATTCGACAATTCCGATCTCAGTTGCTACCCACATATGGCTAGGATCATTTGGAAAACATATTAATCCCTCTACAACTGTGTTTGGGAATCCTTTATTACTGGATCCATTTTTAAGGTCAAATCCTGTTATATCCACCCAATTTTTTCCAAGATCTTCTGTTTTAAGAATTTTTGGTAAACCATCAATGCCAAATTGCGCGAATGCAGTACTGTCATCATTCGGATGGGTATTGATTGCTATGACTGGACCCATATTCGGAATTTCTGAGTAAGTTTCTGTTGGAGTGAATGTTAAGCCACCATCTGTAGAAACAAAAATTCTTGTACTTTCACTCATGTAGTTTGCGGCCCAAATTACATTAGCATTTGCTTCAGAAACTTCTAAATCGGTAAAATTACTCTCCATCCAATATTCTGATTCGATAGGTGTTAAGTTCCAATTTTCACCAAAGTTGTTGGACTTATAAACTCCATAAGCCCCTACTGCATAAATACGATCTGGATAAGATCTAGAATTTGCCAGTCTAGATAAAAAAGGGCCATCTTCTCCTATTCCATTTGAAGCATTACCCCATGTTTGTCCACCGTCAGATGAAGAATAAAAACCATTGTAATATTGAGAACCTATAACTTTCTTAGGATCACGATTGTTCCATAGTGCTTCAAATCCATCGCCGGCAATAACATACCTATAGGCTGAACTGGCATTCGAAGAATTTCCTTCTTGGGATAGATAAGTACCCTGATCTTGCATACCACCTATATATCGGTCTTCTCCGGGCATTTTATCAGCAGCATAAAATTGCGTTGTGTTAAATCCAGTGCTTACAAAATCAAAACTCATATCCTCATATCCTGGTTGTTTTGACAATCTTGATAAATAAATGCCGCCATCATTAGTACTTAAAAGGTTAAATGTTTTATCGGAGGAATTAACATTGAGAGCATGCAGGCTATGGTGATCGGGGTGAACTGCATTGTCTCCGTCAGTAGGTTTTCCATTAATTAAAGAATTATTTCCATCAAATTGGCTATATGCATCAGATATATTGAAAGTTTCTCGAACAATTGTTTCTTTATTAAAGTAGCCTATCTCAATCTTAGCAATGGGGAGTTCTGAAGGGTTAAAGGAATAATCTTCTGTACCTACTGGCCAGAAAAAATACATTTGTTGAAAAGTCTGCCCGCCATTTACTGCAATATTACTATCTGGAGACTCATTGTAATCTAAAAAATGAATGAAGAGGTATTCTCTGGAGTGAAGACTGCTTTCGGTGACTGGGGAAGTATTTGCAGGAATTAAATTCCAATTTCCATCTTCTTGCTGATCTCTAAAGGAAACCATAAGTTGTTTATCACTATTAACATCCCAAACTTGGAAAGGGACTTCTACATAATCTTCATATTTGTAATTAGAATCGTTAACACCTGAACCTGCACCATTTACAGTAAATCGATGAGCCTTTTGTGTACCTTGGCCGAAGCGTAATTCAATATTTTTTACTTCAGACAAATCAACCTCGCCAATATCCATGATCCCGGCGCTGTAATCACCTCCAAAGTCGATTAAATTCAAAAACTCTTCAGTGTTATTCTTTCTCAATTCCAAATTTTTTACTGTTCTTACGGAATCTGTCAGAGTAAATTCCCATATGTTAACACCTCCAATATATACTTTATTAACGTCGAAAGGATGTGCAAGGACCGAATTATCATAACTACCCTGAATCAAAAAATTAAAATTTTGTGAACTATTTAATTCTCCTACAAAAGACCAACTTTCTGCTCCATCTTTTGTGATATACAATCGACCATTTTCTTCTGATGCCCAAATAATTTTAGAATCTACTGAAGATATTCCAAGTTCAATCCGTCCCGGATTAATTGGTAAGCCCATACTTTTATTTAGCCAATCCTTCCCACCGTTAACTGATTTGTAAACGCCCCTTCCATTTATTGCTGAATATTGTATATTCCAATTTGTAGGATCATTCAAAACCATATCCACGACATCACCGTTTGTTAATAAAAGCGTTTCCGACCACGAAATACCACCATCGAGTGATTTGTATATTCCAGATTTTACCGATTCTTGCGACCATCTACTGCTTGTTCCACTAACAACAACTTCGTCTTTATTTTCTGGGTTAATAATTATTCTACCAATCTGCTGCGCCGCAGGAATTTCATCAGGACTGATTATTTGAAACCAATCATGGCCATGATTCGTTGATTTAAACAATCCTGAACCATTAATGTCACCTCCACCGTATTGTTCTCCTGTGCCCGCGAATATAACATCAGGATCAGATAGAGATTGCGCTAATGCATTGGTGCCGAGGTTTGGAAGACCTTTTGAGGAGGTTTCCCACGAACTGCCTCCATTGGTCGTTTTCCAAACTCCTCCGGATGCCGCTCCTGCAAACCATGTGTTTTGTGAAGCATCACTTGCATCAACGAAAAAGGCCCTAGTCCTACCGGAAATATTACCAGGTCCACGTTCAACAAAGAAATATTCGGATTCTTGACGTGCATTCTGATTTCTTGCTTGTAGTTTTAAAAATTCTTTTAATTGATAACCACCTTCATATGTTGGCCCGTCTTGCCCATAACCCGTTTTCATGATCTTTTGCAATTCCGTGTGTTTGTTCGGGTATCCCAGACGAATACGTTCTTTTTTTTCTTTTTTCTCTTGCTCAGCAATTAGTTTTGACTGTTCATGAGGGTTTAGTAAATTCGAAATGGTATCTGTCTGTGGAGTTTTTTTAATTTGGAATAGTAGGAATATACTTAAGAGGCTTGCACTAAAAACAAGAAAATATTTTTTCATCGGGGTACATTGACATTTAATTAAACATTAATTATTGAAGTAAGACACCGCTAGTTGTGTGGATTGATTCAAAAAGGCTTCATGACAAATTTACAAAATTTAACCTATTAGTTTATTACAAATGTGGAGTAACATAAGTTCATTACGCTGGAAAGGTAATTATTCTTTGGTAAATCTAATATTTATTTAAACCATCGTTCATGATCAACTTAAAAAAATTCTTTACATTGTTCAAGGAGCAAACAAGAACTTCAAAAACAAGATAGATTAGGTGTTTTATAAATAAGTACTGAGCGTTAAGGGGGTTGTTTTAAACAGAAAAATCTCATATTTTGACCTTCCGATTAAAAATGATATCGAAAGCACAGCTTTTAAATCAAATTTTTGATAAATTAAAGCACATTTATTTTGCTAAAAGGCTTACTTTTAAGGCGATTTAATTCGGTTAACCTGAATATTTGCGACAATCAAACTATTCTTTGAAATACAAAAAAAGGTTTTAGATTGCTAAGTAATGAACAGTTCTGGTATTCCCAAAATGTTAAAATTATTAATGCGATATTCATTAATTTGGTTTCCATTTTTAGTTTAAGAATTTAAAAGGATAGCTTGTTTGAGAGTCTCAATTAAGTGTCAATAAGCGAGTGAAATTTGTAGTTAATTTCTGATTAACTGATTACCTGCGCCATTATTGACTAAAATCATCATGACAATCAAGGAGCATTTTCGAAAAAATATAGTTTTGGCAACTCCTGTCATAATTGGACAATTGGGACATATCATGGTCTCGGTTGCCGACACTGTAATGGTAGGAAAGTTGGGTGTTATCCCTTTGGCAGGGGCAACATTTGCAACAGCTATTTATCATGTTTTTATGTTGTTTGGATTGGGGGTAAGTTATGCAATAACACCGTTAGTTGCTGCCACAAAGTCAACAGATAAAAAGAAGCGTTTGATTTTTTTACAAAATGGTTTACTTGTCAATACCCTCTTAGCTTTGACGATGTCAGTCATTATTTTGATTTTGGCACCCTATTTACCTTTTTTCGGTCAGGAGCGCCTGGTAACTGCGGCAGCCACTAGCTATTTAAAAATTATTTCAATATCATTAATACCTCTTATGATTTTTCAGACATTCAGACAATTTTCGGAGGGACAGTCAAATACACTAAGCCCGATGATAGTTTCTGTTTTGGCCAATTTACTAAATGTTTTACTCAATTATGTATTAATTTATGGCCACTGGGGATTTTCTGAAATGGGACTAAATGGGGCGGGTTATGCCACTTTAATTTCCAGATTTGTTATGGTCATTTTAATGATGGTATTGACACGAGAAATGTGGCGTGGTTTCAGTGGACATTTCGATTTGGGGGTAATTAATCGGTTATTGAGAATCGGGGTGCCCTCAGGGTTACAGTATGTATTTGAAATTGGAGCATTTTCAATGGCAGGAGTGATGGCAGGTTGGATCAGTGCAGCTGCTTTGGCAGCGCATCAAATTGCTTTAAACATGGTTGCAGTGACATACATGGCCGCATCAGGACTTGCGGCATCAGCAGCCATTAGAATTGCCAATCAAATGGGAGCAAAGGATTTGAAAAATTTAAAATTGGCTGGATTTTCATGTTTGGCATTGGTAGCTTTTTTTATGTTTTTAGCAGCAATATTTATTATTACTGCAAGGCATTGGTTGATACAGCTGTATATCGATGATGAAGGAGTGCAAAAAATTGCTTTTGGACTATTATTAATAGCTGCAGGATTTCAAATATCTGATGGTTTACAAGCAGTTGGTTTGGGAATTTTAAGAGGTTTAACCGATGTCAAAATACCCACTTTTATTACTTTTTTTGTTTATTGGGTGTGTGCTGTTCCGGGAAGTTATCTCTTAGCATTTAATTTTGAAATGGGTTTAGCGGGTATTTGGTATGCTTTATCCGGAGCCTTAACGCTGGCTGCATTTTTACATATTTTCAGATTCATATATCTTACCAGGAGAATTTATTTTTAATGAAAAATAGTTGAGAACTCAATTATAGGAATCCGCTCACTGAAATTTTAAGGTATTTGAAGTTACTTTTCTCAAATTTATTTACTGAAAAGTTAAAAGGCCGCGATGCTTTATTTTTGGTTAACTTTTTTAATGTGATTGCGTCAAGAATTATAATATTGACGAGAGAAGTGTCAAGAACCTTCACTTAGTAATGGGTGTTTATTGAGATTTATGTCGATAGAAAAATCAACCAATCAGGTTTATGGAGATGTGATCGTTTATCCCCTTTTGTTAATTCGATGGACAACTTTATGGTGTAAGGATCAAATGATTATAAATTATTTTTGATAGTATACTTTTTAATTTCGAATTAATTCAAAACATGAATGATTGATGCAATTATCTTTTGATTTCTTTGTTGAAGTTTACTTTGTGGTTAAGTAATAATTTGTTTGGAATTGAATTTGCAGTCTTAAAAGTTGAAAAGGTCGTTAATTTAAATTAAATTCGCGAACTTTGTAAGTGATTTGAGTTGTATAGGAAGGTGTACTCAACTGAATTTTTTTCATACAGGCAATTTAAAACTCAAAATATAATATTAAAGTTTCATCTAATTAATCATCAATGCGACAGCTAAAGATAACCCAATCAATTACCAATCGAAGAGAAAGCCATACTCTTGAAAAATATTTCACGGAGGTGAGTAATGTTTCCATGATTACCCCTGATGAAGAGGTTAATTTGGCTCAGAGAATAAGGGAAGGTGATCAGTTGGCCTTAGAGAAATTGGTAAAATCTAATTTAAGGTTTGTTGTTTCTGTTGCCAAGCAATATCAGAACAGAAGTTTACCGCTTAACGACTTAATTAACGAAGGTAATTTAGGTTTGATAAAAGCTGCGAAGAAATTTGATGAAACAAAGGGTTTCAAATTCATTTCTTACGCAGTTTGGTGGATCAGGCAATCCATTATGCAAGCACTTGCAGAGCAATCTAGAATTGTTAGACTCCCAATGAATAAATCAGGTGCGATCAATCAAATCAGAAGGGCTTACGCTGAGCTTGAGCAAAAATATGAGCGTGAGCCTACGGAAGAAGAATTAGCAGATATTTTAGATATGAAACCTAACGAAATAAGAAATACGCTTGGAGCTGAGGTTAAGCAGACCTCCATGGATGCACCTTTTGGAGAGGAAGAGTCGGGCTCATTATTAGATGTTTTGGAAAATCAAACAACAGGTCCTACTGATGGCCAAATGGTTTTCAATGATTCTCTCAAAGTAGAAACTTTACGGGCTTTATCGACACTTACTGCAAGGGAGAGAGAAGTTATCATGATGAGTTTTGGTATAGCCTTGGACAATCCTTTTACACTGGAAGAGATAGGCGATGCTATGGGTTTAACACGAGAAAGAGTTAGACAAATTCGTGAAAAAGCACTCCAAAAATTGAGAGAACCGAGTAAAAATAGAAGGTTGAAAGAATTTTGTGCCAACTAGTAATATTAAATTAAACTGTTTACAAAAGGCCCCATTTGATGGGGCCTTTTTTGTAGTCTGATTACCCAATTATCCATATCAGGGGAAAAAAGGTGTGAGATTTTTAAAAAAAATTATTAACTATCCTCAAATTGATAAACTATTTTTGTGACTAAATATTGGTATTAATGGATTTACTTTCAACAAGAATAAATGGCATGGTAGAGTCATCTACACTTGCCATGGCAGCTAAGGCTAGAGAGATGAAGCAGAACGGCTTCGATGTAATTAGCTTGAGTCTCGGAGAACCTGACTTTAATACACCAAAACACATTCAAGAAGGAGCAAAACAGGCCATAGATGATGGAAAATATTTTTCTTATGCACCTGTGAATGGTTATTTAGACTTAAGAAGTGCGATTAGTAATAAGTTTAAAACAGAAAATAATCTTAATTATACACCTGACCAAGTTGTAGTTTCGAACGGGGCAAAACAGTCTTTAGCAAACTTATTTTTGGCATTGTTAGATCCAGGTGATGAAGTGGTTATCTACACGCCTTATTGGGTAAGTTATTCGGCTCTTGTCGAGTTGGCTGAGGGGAAATGTGTATTTATTAAGGGAGATATCAAAGATGATTTCAAGGCTAATGCGGTCCAATTGCAAGAGGCTATCACGAACAAAACAAAAGCAGTGATTTTTTCATCGCCATGTAATCCAACTGGCTCGGTTTTCACTAAAGACGACTTTAATGGAATTGTCAAAGTGTTAAGTGATTATCCAGACATCATTGTCATTGCCGATGAAATATATGAACTTATTAATTTTGCAGGAGCCCATATCAGTATTGGATCGTTGCCTGGAATGCAAGAACGTACCGTTACGGTGAATGGATTTGCTAAGGGTTTTGCTATGACTGGCTGGCGGGTAGGCTATATAGGTGCACCTCTTTGGTTGGCCAAGGCCGCAAATAAGATTCAAGGACAAATAACTTCTGCAAACTGTTCCATTGCTCAAAGGGCTGCTCTTACAGCATTAACTTCTCCAAAAGAGGCATCAAAAGAGATGGCAAATGCTTATTACCAAAGACGCCAAGTGGTTTATGAATTATTGAAGAAAATACCTGATGTTGAAGTGAACATGCCACAAGGAGCATTTTATTTTTTTCCAAATGTTAGTAGTTATTTTGGTAAGCAAGGGATTAATAATGCGAGTGACCTTTGCATTTATTTATTGGAGGAAGCACACGTCTCTCTAGTTTCAGGAGAGGGTTTTGGTGAGCCAGATTGTATCAGGTTATCTTATGCTGCTTCCGAGGAAAATTTAAAAATAGCTATAGCTCGTATAGCCAAAGCACTAGAAAAATTGATCTGACCTATGCCTCAACAGACTTTAGCAGATGTTTTTAAATCCTTCCAAAAACTCAAAGTTTTAGTGGTAGGCGATGTAATGTTAGATGCTTACATATACGGAGATGTTGATAGAATTTCTCCGGAAGCTCCAGTACCTATTCTGAATGTGAAATCTCGTGATCAGCGATTGGGAGGAGCAGCTAATGTGGCATTGAATATTCAATCTTTAGGTGCCACTCCTATTTTATGTTCGATTATAGGAAATGATCTGTCAGGAAATGAATTTTTAGATTTAATGAAATCCTCTGGGTTATCGATCGAGGGTATTATAAGTAGTAGGCGTAGACAGACTACTCGGAAAAATAGGATCATTTCGGAGGGTCATCATCTAATCAGAGTTGATGAGGAAGAGGATCTTCCTTTAAATAAAGAAGATCAAATGGAGTTAAAGAGATTTGTTTTAAGAGTTATGTGTGATTGTGATGTCATCATAATGGAAGATTATGACAAGGGGTGTCTTGATCAAACTCTTATTTCTCAGATAATTAAGGCAGCCCAAAAAATTAAAATTCCCGTCGCAGTGGACCCTAAAAAAAGAAATTTTTTGCATTTTAAGGGAGCCAGTCTATTTAAGCCTAATCTAAAGGAATTAAATGAAGGCTTAAAACTTCAAATTAATCCCACTAAGCAAAATACCATATATGAAGCGATTGTTCTTTTAGATAAGCAGCTTGGCTGTTTAAATTATTTAATAACGCTATCAGAGTATGGCGTTTTTGCGAGTAAAGGTAGGGAATTTATTAATCATCCAGCCCATATTAGATCGATTGCTGATGTTTCTGGTGCTGGAGATACCGTAATTTCTATCGCAGCATTGGGACTTGCTCTTGACTTACCTCTAGCTGTTTGGTCTGGTTTAGCCAATCTGGGAGGAGGTATTGTTTGTGAGTCTCCAGGAGTTATTCCCATAGATTCTAATCATCTTCTTGAGGAAGCGGCATCTAATCCAAAATTCGAGCCTTTCTTCAAGCACTAAAAGCTTTTACGGCTTCAATGAAAATCTTAACGTGATCTGGATTGGTATCTGGATAAACTCCGTGACCTAAATTGGCTATATGAGGATGTCCTTTAAATTGTTTGAGCATTTTCTTTGTTTCCATTTCGATGGAATTCTGATCACCATAAAGTATGCTGGGATCTAAATTGCCCTGCAATGTCTTGCTTTTAAGTAATGTTCTTGCCTCATTTATGTCCATATTCCAATCTAAGCCGATAGTATCACAAGAGAGATTATTCATTTCTTTTAAGGCAAAATAAGCACCTTTAGCAAACACAGTGACCGGTACCTCAACAATAGACTTTGAAATTTTTTCAATATAGGGCATCGAAAATTTTCTATACTGATCTAGAGGGAGAATACCTGCCCAAGAATCGAAAATTTGTATTAGATCAGCTCCTGCAAGCACTTGATGATGTAAGTATTTAATTGTGCTTTCAGTAATCATATTCAAGACTGTATGAGCCAATTTTGGTTCTTGAATAAGAAATTTCCGAGCATTGGAGAACGTTTTGCTTCCCCCACCCTCTATCATGTAACATAGAATAGTCCACGGTGCTCCTGCGAAGCCTATGAGAGGAGCACGGTCATTGAGTTCTTTTTTGACGAGGCCAATGGCCTCATAGACATAGTTAAGTTCCCCACCCTCAACCTTGTGTAGCGATTTGATGTCTGCTTCAGACTTAATTGTTTCTGGGAAATATGGGCCTTTTTTTTCGACCATCTCATAATTTAAACCCATTGCTTCTGGAATGACGAGAATATCTGAAAAAATGATTGCCGCATCTACACCTAGTAAATTCACTGGTTGCAGGGTTACCTCTGCGGCTAATTCAGGAGTTTTAACTAACTCTTTAAAACCACTTAATTTAGACCTTACGCTTCTATATTCTGGTAAAATTCTTCCCGCTTGTCTCATAAGCCAAACAGGAGTTCTTTCTGTTGGTTCACCTTTTGCTGCCCTGATAAGCAGATCATTTTTTAATCGCATATGGTAAAGATAATTGCGTGAGATTTAAATCAATGATTTTGACTTGATGATTTATTTGGTTATGGCGTAATCATGATTTGGGTTTATCATTTAGTCGTTTTGATCAAACGGCTATTCAATCATTGAGCTGATCATTCCCAATGCGTCCTTAAAAAAGTAAAATAGAATACTCTCTATTGAGGACCAAATAAGTGCACTGATAAACATCCATTTGATGATTTCTTTTTTTTTTGCTCCGACGGCATTAAGAAGCATTACTCCAATGACTGGACTAAGTAAAATGGGAGTGATAAAGGCCACCCCTTTAATACCAGAGTATTTCCATATTTTCATGAATTTACGTGTTCTTGGCGTAAATTTTTTCCTCTTTTTAAGATTAAAATAGCGTGGTACAAATATTTGAATGATATGGTCGAGGAAGGTGATGGTAAAAACTGTTGACATCATCCCAGCGGTAGTTAAGAGAACGGTGACCCCTACACCGAGATCATAACCAATACCCAATGCAGGCCCTAAAAAGAAGCGAATCGTGCTTGAGGCATAAACGGTGAAGTAGGGAATGATTTCTGTCATATCTTTAGTATCAAACTGTTTTAACTATTTGGTTTGATTTTATATTAAGCTAGCTCATCTTTGCCGTCAAAAATATCCTAAGAAAATTGGAATTACTTAAAAATTTAATAAATGTTCATGCACCATCTGGTGAAGAATTTCGGATGAAGGAATTTTTGTTGGACTATATTTCTGCACAAAAGTACAGTTGGAAAGTGATGCCCAAGATTGTTTATGGCTCTGAATTTCAAGATGTTGTTATCATGATCTTCGGCAAACCTAGAACGGCTATTTTAGCCCATGTAGATACAATAGGATTTACCGTTCGATATGCTAATCAACTCGTGCCGATCGGAGGACCAGAGGCAGAATGGGGGTTCGAACTAACTGGAGAAGATAGTAAAGGTATGATTGATTGTAGGCTAGTTCCTCAAGGGGGTCGACTTTTTCATGATTTTCCCCGAGAAATTGATAGAGGAACTTCTTTAGTTTTTAAGTCAAATTTCAGGCTAACAGAGGAGTATGTTCAAAGTCCTTATTTGGACAATCGATTGGGCGTTTATAATGCATTAAAAGTGGCTGAAAAATTAGAGGATGGTATCATTGCTTTTACCACTTACGAGGAGCACGGGGGTGGAAGTGTTCCTTTTGTTCTAAGTTATTTGGAAGGACGTTTTCAGATTAGAAATGTATTAGTGAGTGATATTACCTGGGTGAGTGAGGGAGTTCAGCCGGGTAAGGGGGTTACAATTTCGTTACGCGATCGTTTTATTCCCAGAAAGATATTTCTTGATAAATTATTACAACTGGCTGCAAAAAGTGGCATACCATATCAACTTGAAGTAGAAGGTGATGGTTCAAGTGATGGTAGAGAAATACAAATGTCTCCTTTTCCGATAGACTGGTGTTTTGTTGGGGCACCCGAAGAACTTGTTCACTCACCCGAAGAACGTGTATACCTCAAAGACATTGATGCTATGATTGATATGTATAATTACCTCATGAAAAATCTTTAACTTGGACTATTATATTTAATTAAATCATAATTTCAAATGTTAAACATTGTACTTTTCGGACCTCCCGGCTCAGGCAAAGGGACACAAAGTGAGTTGATTGTAAAGAAATATGGACTTTTACATTTATCCACAGGAGACCTTTTGAGAAAACACCTTGGAAAAGGAACAGATTTGGGAAAATTGGCCCAAAAATATATGGATCAGGGGAATTTAGTTCCAGATGCCGTGGTTATAAAAATGGTTGAAGATCGAATAGCCACAGAATTAACGGCTAAGGGTTTTATTTTCGATGGATTTCCGAGAACAGTCAATCAGGCTAAAGCATTGGATCAAATGCTTTCGGACTACGATTTATCAATCACAACTATGCTTTCCCTTGAAGTAGAATTTTCAGAACTACGCACCCGCTTAAGAGAAAGGGGGAAGACTTCAGGAAGAAAAGATGATCAGGATGATGCTAAAATTGAAAATCGCATAAAAGTATATAATCAAGAAACTATACCAGTAGCCAAATATTACAAGCATCAGCAAAAATATGTGAGTATAAAAGGAGTTGGCTCAATTGAATCTATATTTCAACTTATTACATATAAATTGGACGGATTAAAATAAAAAATTTTGGCTTCAAACTTCATTGATTATGTAAAATTTTTTGGTAAATCAGGTGCTGGAGGCGCAGGCTCAGTGCATTTTAGGCGTGAAAAACACGTGCCCTTAGGCGGTCCTGATGGCGGAGATGGGGGTCGAGGTGGTCACATTGTTTTGAAAGGGAATAGTCAAAAATGGACTCTCTTGCATTTAAAATATAGAAAACACATCAGAGCAGATAATGGAAGGGATGGTGGTTCACAAAATAGCTTTGGGGCGGACGGAGGTGACATAATTTTAGATGTACCCTTGGGTACGATCGCAAAAGATGCAGAAACAGGAGAAAAATTATTAGAGATATTAGTTCATAATGAAAAAAAAATTTTACTTAATGGAGGAAGAGGGGGACAAGGAAATTCACATTATAAAACAGCAACAAATCAGGCACCAGCGTATGCACAGTCAGGAGAAGAGGCTGTTGAAAAGGTCGTAATTCTTGAATTAAAGCTGTTAGCTGATGTGGGGTTGGTCGGATTCCCTAATGCGGGTAAATCTACTTTACTTGGTGCTATTTCTGCGGCGAAGCCAGCAATAGCTGCTTATCCTTTTACAACGTTGACCCCTAATTTGGGAGTAGTGTCCTATCGAGAGGATCAATCTTTTGTCATGGCAGATATTCCAGGAATTATTGAAGGAGCTGCAGAAGGTAAAGGACTAGGGACACGATTTTTGCGGCATATTGAACGTAATAGTATTTTGCTTTTTTTGGTACCTGCAGACACATATGATATTTTCAAGGAGTATTCAATACTGTTGAAAGAATTAGAAAAGCATAATTCAGAACTTTTAGATAAGGAAAGAGTATTAGCCATTTCAAAATCAGATTTGCTTGATGAAGAGTTAAAAACCGAAATTTCTGCAACACTTAAAAAGGTGCCACATATATATATATCGAGTTGGACTACTCAAGGTTTATTGGCGTTAAAAGATGTCATTTGGCGGCATCTAAATTAGACATCTGTCATAATGTCATAATATTTTATTTTGGCAATAAAATTGTCTAATTATTTTAATAATGAATTTTGGAATGACCCATGACAAAGAAAAAAAAGATTATAGAAAAAAAAACAAAAACTGAAAAAAGAAAGGCTGGTAAAAATAAAAAAACAGTTGTGGAGCCTACTATTGATTTGGAGAATTTGGAAGAGAGTTCAGCCGCCTCCTCTGAAGAAACAGATTTAGCTGCTGAAATAGCTGATTACAAAGACAAATATTTAAGACTATACTCTGAGTTTGAAAATTATCGGAGAAGAACTTCAAAAGAGCGTCTCGAATTAATCAGTACAGCTAATAGTGCATTAATGGAGGCCTTAATTCCTATTGCTGATGATTTTGATCGAGCTTTGAAGGCAGGAACTGAAGGTGCTGTAGAAGGTGTTGAACTGATTTTTAATAAATTTAAAAGTACGCTCGAAAGTAAGGGATTGAAAAGAATGGGTACTACGAAAGGAGATGAGTTTGATGAAGATTTTCATGAAGCGATTACTCAAATACCTGTGCCCGATGAAACTTTAGCCGGAAAAATTGTCGATATTGTTGAACCGGGTTACTTTCTCGGAGAGAAAGTGATCCGTTTTGCAAAAGTAGTCACTGGATCTAAGAATTAAGATGAGTAAACGAGATTATTACGAAGTTTTAGAAGTGAGCCGAGGCGCCACCGCTGACGAGATTAAAAAGGCTTATCGAAAAATCGCTATAAAATATCATCCGGATAAAAATCCAAATGATAAATCCGCTGAGGAAAAGTTCAAAGAAGCAGCAGAAGCATACGAAGTTTTAGGGAATGATGAAAAAAGAAGTCGGTATGATCAATTTGGTCATCAAGGTATGCGTGGTACTGGAGGATTTTCGGGGGGATCAATGAACATGGAGGATATCTTTTCACAGTTTGGTGATGTGTTTGGAAGTGGTGGTGGAAGTCCTTTTGAGAGTTTTTTTGGTGGTGGGGGATCAAGAAGTGGACGCCGAAGAAAAGGTACCAACTTAAGAATTAAGATCAAATTGACTCTACGAGAAATCGCCGATGGTGTCGAAAAAAAGATAAAAGTAAATAGGCTTGTAGTGGATTCTTCGACCACTTTTAAGTCTTGCTCGGCCTGCCAAGGTACTGGCCAAGTACGTAAAGTAATGAATACGATGCTTGGGCAAATGATGTCTAGTTCCACTTGTCCCTCATGTGGAGGTACCGGCGAATTGGTTGATAGTAAAGGAGCTGGAGCTGACAATTCAGGGATGAATAGGACAGAAGAGGTTATTGCGATAAAAATTCCCGCTGGAGTTACCGATGGAATTCAGTTATCTATGTCAGGTAAGGGAAATGAAGTAGCAGGAGGTGTTGCAGGTGATTTACTGATTGTTATTGAAGAAATTCAGGATGATGAGCTCAAAAGGGATGGAAACAATGTGATTTATGATCTTTATTTGTCATTTTTGGATGTGGCTTTAGGTTCTTCTGTTGAAGTGCCTACCATAGACGGGAAAGTGAAAATCAAAATTGACTCAGGAACCCAAAGCGGCAAAATTTTAAGATTGAAAGGTAAAGGAATTAAAGATATTGAGGGCTATCGCAAAGGAGATCAGTTGATACACATAAATGTTTGGACGCCAAAAACACTCTCAAAAGAGGAAAAGCAAATTTTAACAAATCTCAAAGATTCGAAAAACTTTACACCGACGCCATCAAAGAATGAAAAAGGATTCTATGAAAAAATGAAAGAATTTTTTGAGTAGTTGATTTGAAGTTAACCGTTTTACATTTCTAATCATTCGATAGATTATTGTGAAGACCACAAAAAATGCAGTTATGTGGACACCTTATGTCATCTATTACGGCGCAGAAGATCTACTAGAAAGATTTATTAAGTACCAATGAAGGATTACAGATAACAAAGAGAAAGTTCCTGGAAAGGGATAATAATAATTAGTGGAGTCTTTCGTTCATTATAAGATGATAATATCTGCCATTCTACTTAGATCATAACCATATTAGATTCAAGCCATAGATAAAACTGGGATTTGGAAGTAAACCTTTCTAAACAGGAAGGATAAAACAACAAAATGCTACTTGAAAGACACGGAAATAGGAATAAAGGAAGGTCTTAAACTACTCAGATTAAACCGTTAATTTTAAAAACAATAAAATGTAACATACCTAAGTTAAGAACATCATGCTATTAACTTATAAAAAATAAGGTATTCACTTCATTAAATTCACATCAACCAACTAAGCAAATAGCAATGAAATATAGATTAAGATGGAATTAATTTCAAAACATCCGTTCTCTAATCTATAACCATAGCAGAAAAATAGGCATTAATTAAGGCTTATAATAGTACTTCATGTTACTTGGTGGTTGAAAATATCCCAAAAATGAATCTATCCTACCAGGCAACTAACCCGCTTCAATGGTTTTGGACTCATTTTTTTTGTTTAACACAATTAAGAAGGCAATAAATGAGAAAAATGCCGAGATCAGAAAAAGACAAGGTAATCTTGAGTTGACACCTTGATATAAACTACCAGATATCAGTGATCCCGTGCCAATACCTAATTCTAAAAAAATAAATAATGTAGATATACCTCTACCTATATTTTTTTCAGGTGATAAGTCAATGGCCCAAGCGAATAGGGTTGGAGAATTCAAACCATAACCTATGCCAAAAAGAAATGCCCCAGCAAAATAGGATGTAGTATTTGTTGCAAATCCTATTATAATCATACTGATAGCTAAACACAGTGTACTGAATTTTAAAATTAAGATGCGTCCATAACGATCAGATAGCCTACCGCCAATGAATCTAACCAAAAGAGAGGATCCAGTAAAAAAGGAAAAAAATAACCCTTTGTTCTGAATACCCAGAAAGCTACTAAAATCGGGAGATAAGGTGATCACAGTTCCAAAGGAAAAAGTAGTTAGTACCATAATCAATGATGAGGGAATTACCGAAGGTTCATATAAATCTGTTTTCCCTATTTTTAAGAGAGCAAGCTTGAAAGATTCTTTAGTTTTAAGTGTTTCCTTTAAACCAAATAAAATTAGAATGGATCCAATTGAAAAGATCGAACTACAATAAAAGAGAGTATCGATATCGAAATTTAAAAAAATCCATGAACCGAAAATGGGAGCAGATGCCATACCAATCGTACTAAACATACTGAGAATACCAAGGGCCTCTGCGCGGCGTTGAACAGGTATAATATCAGCAACATACGCCGAGGTTCCTGTCGGCTTGAAACCGGCACTAAAACCATGTAATAATCGGATGCTGAGGAATCCAAAAACAGTGGTCGTTAAGGGATAAACCAATGCAGCCAAACAACTGATGCAAGCCCCAATGAGCATGACGGGTATTCTTCCCCATTTATCGGTTAATTTACCACTAAATGGACGAGATACCGCAGCACTTAGGGTAAATAATGACACTATTAATCCCAGATACTCATGACCTTGAAGACTAGTAAGATAATCTGGTAATTCAGGTAAAATCATGGAAAATGAACCAAAAAATAAAAAGGAGCTGATACATAACATCCAGAAGCTCAATGTGTAAATTTTTGCTTTCGGTATTATCTTTGGAGCATCGACATGATTATTAATCATTATTATCTCTTAGTAGAAATGCCTTGATGTAGTCATTAAGATCACCATCTAAAACGTTTTGCACGTCTGTCCTTTCATGACCTGTTCGTGCATCCTTAACCAATTTGTAGGGATGCAATACATAATTTCTTATTTGAGAGCCAAAATCGATTTTCATTTTTCCTGCCTCCACCTTATTACGTTCTGCATTTTTTTTCTCAACCTCAATTTGATAAAGCTGAGATTTAAGCATATTCAAAGCACGCTCTCTATTGGCTAGCTGAGATCGATCTACTTGGCATACGACTACAATTCCAGAGGGCTTGTGCGTTAATTGAACCTTCGTTTCTACTTTGTTGACATTTTGTCCTCCAGCACCTCCTGATCTAGAAGTATGCATTTCCACATCATTGGGATTGATTTCAATTTTTATTCTTTCATCCACAACGGGATAGACATAAACAGAGGCAAATGAAGTATGCCTTCGACCTCCACTGTCGAACGGAGAAATTCGGACCAAGCGATGAACGCCATTTTCAGATTTAAGAAAACCATAAGCTAGTGGACCTTCAAATTCAAGAGTCACTGATTTGACCCCCGCCACATCACCGGCTTGAAAATCAACTTCTCTTACTTTGTAACCATTGGATTCGCCCCACATAATGTACATGCGCATTAATATACCTACCCAATCGTTACTTTCAGTACCACCTGCTCCAGGATTGATTTGGAGCATTGCAGAAAGCTGATCTTCCTCGGAAGAGAGCATTTTTTTTAATTCAAGGTCTTCTGTTAGCTTTAAGGTATGCTGAAAAGCTTTTTCAACTTCTGAGGTTGAGGCCTCACCCATTTCCAAAAATTCAAATAAGGTCTCTGCATCACCAAGACTTTCTTCTAATTTTTCATAGCTTGAAGTCCAAACTCTTTTCCCTTGAATAATTTTCATAGTTTTTTCTGCCTCCTTCGGATCCTGCCAAAATTCAGGTTGAGCAGAAACTAATTCTAAATCTTTGAGTTCTTTTTTTTTATTATCGTAGTCAAAGAAACCTCCTTAAGGCCAATATGCGTGCCTTCAAGTCTTTTAATTGATCAGTATTCATCGGATTAATTTTTTTGGTATATAATCGATTAAATTGTGAAGATAGATAAAAGCCTGATGTAAAAGGAATTTATATCGATGAGTCCATTTAAAAATATCAAATCGAGCAAGAAAATTCCTCTGATGAATTTAAGTTTTATCAGTCTTAGATCTTTTTAAAGGAAAATATCGGTTGGGTATTAATTAATTTTTTCTACCTCTATGAAGTTTTTAATTATGGGTTTAATCCATTCATTGCGATGCTGGTTAAGATTTTTAAATTTCTCCTGAGAAGTCAGCCATTCTGCTAAAGTAAGATAATAATCCCATTGATTTTGATGATCAGGATAGAATTTTACTATTTGATTCATTTCATAGTCTGCTACGATATTAAAGTGTTCAGGAGAGAAATGATCAATTATTTCTAAAAATCTATTAAAAAATTCAATTCTAAATTGTTGGTTTTCCATGAGTTTATCTAATATGAAAAATCCATCCTGATGGTGTTCGACAATATCTTCTGTATTTTTATAAAAATTGCCGATCCAAAGATGTTCAATGTGCTTTTCTTCTAGAGCCATATCCAAATCGTGAGCAATCCATTGCCATTTTTGATTAGTGGGTTCTGCTGACCTCCACCATTTCATATTATTTGCAGGCCAATCCCAATTACCAATATAAATCTCTGCAGCGTAGTAGTCTATAAAGCTTGATTTATCCATGTATTTTTCAAAAAATTCGTGAACCGTTGAATCTCTTGAAAAATCTGCGGACTTAAGAAAAGGCAAGACTGTTGCTAGATATTCATTTGCATCACCATCGTCAACTTGTGGATCTTTTGGGTAACCTTCTAAAATCGTTATTTGTTCATTATCCAAACCATATTTATAATGAAAATGCCGTGGAGTAATAAGTTCTCTTAAATTATATAATCCCCAGTAATGGTCATTTATGAAAACTTCTACAGCCCTAGAATTAGCAACCTCTACGTTCAGCAGCCCACCAATTAATTTACTCAATACGGCATCTTTAGTTAATAATTGGGCCGCATCTGTCCCGCCATTACGAAGTTTAAGTCGTTTAAATGTATTTAAATTATAATTTTTGAAAAAATTATAATTTATCTTCTTTTTTCCATACTTCTCTCTCCAATACAATCCCATTGATCGATTGGGGGAATTAATGCTGAAATTTCCTTTTAGTCGTAACCCTAAAGTATAATCAAAAATGGTATCATTTTCATCAATATACATTACTTGAGTGGGGAATTCCCAAAGTACAGGGTGATCAACCACAAATAATCCAGAATCAGCTGACCAAAGATATTTTTCTTCAATAGATATTTTTACAACTGGGAGTGAATGTCCGAATTGTGTCGTTAAACTATCATTTTTCGTAGCAGTTGAATCTTTTGCTAAAATAATTAATGAATCTAGTGATACAGAATCTACATTTCTGCTATCCAAAATTGGATCATAATCTATTTCTCTCTCATCTGAATTACAACTACTTAGTTGAAGGAAAGTCATAATAAACGAGGCAATTAGTATAAAACAAAGAGATTCAGGAGTTCTTACTAAATGTTTAATTTTCATTGGAGATATCCCAATTTATTTAGTTTATCTTATAAATCCAACCAAATTTATCTTCAATAAGACCCGATTTTATCTTATCCAAGGTATTTAAAAATTCAAGAGAATATTTTCTGGACTTGATATCACTCAATTCATAATCAATACCATTATGTCCTATAGTTTTTATGTGGGCTACAGTGGCTGCAGTACCTACACCAAATACTTCTTGTAAATTCCCTTGCTCGATAGACTGGATAATTTCAGATATCAAAATAGGGCGTTCTTCAACTTTCATACCTTGATCTTTGGCGATAGTAAGAATGCTGTCTCTCGTTATACCATTTAAGATAGTATCTCCAATGGGAGAGGTAATAAGAGTATCATCAATTATAAACATGATATTCATTGTACCTGATTCTTCAATATGTTCGTGTGACAAACCATCGGTCCAGATCAATTGGTCATAACCTTCTTTTTGAGCTTCAATGGCAGGTTTAAGAGCTGCTGCATAATTTCCGCCTGTTTTTGCAAATCCAGTTCCACCAACGACAGCACGTGTATAATTGGTTTCAATTTTAACTTTGAGTGGCTTAGAGTAATATGCACCGACGGGGCCAGTTATGATCATGAAGGTATAGTCCTCGGAAGGTCGTATGCCTACATAGGGATCCATGGCTATTTGAAAAGGTCTCACGTAAAGAGAAGTTCCCGGATGATTAGTTATCCATTCTTGATCAAGTTTGAGTAACTCAGTAATTCCGTTCATAAAAATAGACTCAGGAATACCAGGCATACACATTCGGGACGCACTTATTACCATTCGTTTGGCATTATCTTGGGGCCTAAACACGACAATTTCTTCATGTATATTTCTATATGCTTTTAAACCTTCAAATATTGTTTGGGCATAGTGCAAAGTTGTATTAGCAGGACTGATGCTGATATCTTTATATGGGATAATTTTTAAGTCTTGCCAGGTACCTTTTGTGAAGTCACAACGTAACATGTGATCAGCATAGACTTTCCCAAATACAGGATTGATTAAATCAGTATTTTTTAGTTTGGAGTGGTTTGTTTTGGTGATAGAAATTTTTTGGTCAATGGACATATCGGATTCACGTATTATTTGTTAACTATCCAAGGGATTTCCTCCAAATTTAGATCTTTGGATATTTTTCTAGCAAGAATAAAGAAATAATCGGAAAGCCGATTGATAAATGAAGTGATATTTTCATCTATTTTTTTATGAGTAGACCATTTTACGATGGATCGCTCTGCTCTTCGACATACCGTGCGGCAAATGTGACACGCAGACACCGTCGGATGACCTCCAGGTAATATGAAGGAAGTAAGCTCGGGTAAATCTTCTTCATATTTATCAATCCATTTTTCAAGCTGTCTAGTTTGGGTTATTGTAATTTCAGGTAACTTCATACCTTTAAAATCGGTTGAGCAGGCAAGTATTGAACCTAAAGAAAATAGATTTTCTTGAATCCAAATGAGTTGGGTCTTTTTTGAACTATTAATGCCGGATTGATCTTGCAGTAAACCGACAAAGGAATTCAATTCATCAACATTTCCGTAGGCTTCAATTTGTAAATCAGACTTGTCTACTTTTTCGCCGCCTAATAAGCAGGTCTTCCCTTTATCTCCAGTTTTTGTATAAATTTTCAATGACATGATTAAGTGAATTCAGGAGTAATGATTTTTTTATTTTCTTTGTCAGATTCTACCATTCCATCACGAAGCCTTATAATTCGATGTGCGTACCGAGAGATATCGTCCTCGTGCGTAACCATAACAATTGTATTTCCTTCAGAATGAAGTTTCTCAAAAAGGCCCATAATTGAAAAGGAAGTTTTAGAGTCTAAATTACCCGTAGGCTCATCAGCGAGGATAATACTTGGATCATTTACCAAAGCCCTGGCGATGGCCACTCTTTGTCTTTGTCCCCCGGAGAGCTCGTTAGGTTTATGATAGGCGCGATCCCTCAATCCAACACCTTCCAATACTGAATATGCTTTAGTTTCACGTTCTGCCTTTGAATATCCGGCATATACCAAGGGTAGAGCGATATTCTCTAGTGAGGAGGCTCTTGGCAAGAGATTAAAGGTTTGAAAAACAAATCCTATTTCCTTGTTCCTAATTTCTGCCAACTGGTTTTCTGTAAGATCACTAACATTTTGATTATTTAGGATGTATTGACCTGAAGAAGGGGTATCGAGACAACCTATGAGGTTCATGAGTGTTGACTTTCCTGATCCCGACGGTCCCATGAATGCGACATATTCTCCCTTATTTATTGAAATTGAAATAGTTTTAAGCGCATGAATTGTTTCGTTACCCATGACGTATTTTTTGGCGATTTCCGTAGTTTTAATTATTTCAAGCATTTTTCTCTTTGGGGATAAAATTATTTAATGAGAATGTTGTAGGATTAACGGTTAAGTTATCTTTTGGTTCTAATTCTATTTTAATCATCGTTCATTTTTATCTTTAAAACAATTTTATTACCGATTTTTTTAGGGAAATGTCTTTTTGTTGTATCGAAGCATGGATTTTATAAGCAATATCCTGAGGCTTTGTCCATTGAGTAAAATCTGCATCTGGAATTTGTTGACGATTGATAAGTGTATCTATGGTTCCTGGTACTATGAGAGATGTAAAAATGTTATTTTCAGTGCTTGATTCATTCAATGAAAAGGTCAGTTGTAAAAGAAGACTTTTTGACAGAGTATAAGGTAGTATTTCATCACTAGATCCTTTAAATAAAGGACGTGATCCAATCATGAAAATATCACCACCCCCAGTTTCCTGCAGCCATTTATGAACAGGCTTTATTAGATTGATGGCCGTGAAGAAATTTAATTTAATCATATTCTCATAATCGCTTAATTTAGCATTAGATAAGTTATTCACAGCATATCCCCCCACAAGTAAAATGGCGGCATCCAGGTTTGTATATTCTCTCTTAAGTTTTTCGATGAGCTGATGAGCTGCATTTTCATCCATTAAATTAATCGGATAATATTTGGTATTTTTACTGTCTTTACCAGTGTTACTCAATGAAGTCGTTCCTAATACTTGATATCCATTTGATGAAAAGTAATTAGTCATTGGACTTCCTAGGCCACCTAACGCACCGGAGATGAGCAAGTTTTTCATATTTTAATTATCTATCATTAAACAAAAAGTTATGAGTCAAAGATCGTCATTTTTTCAAGATGTTTATGAAGTTGTCATGTTAATTCCACAGGGGAGAGTAACTTCTTACGGGGCGATAGGAAAATATTTGGGCATGCCATCGAGTGCAAGAATGGTGGGATGGGCTATGAATGCAGCGCATACTTTGCCTCATGTGCCAGCCCATAGAGTAGTGAACAGGGTAGGTGTTTTGACTGGGAAATTTTTTTTCGAAACACCTAATCGTATGCAAGAGTTATTAGAGGCTGAGAACATAGAAGTTGCCAATGATCAAATTCAGAATTTTAAAAATTTTTTTTGGGATCCCGAAAAAGAGTTAACTTAATTTTTACTGATAATCCAAAGGCCAAGAAAAGTAATTATACCATTGAATAAGAGTAACTCAAAACCAAATTGATAACCATTCATCCATATCTCCGAGTAATGACTCAAGATATAGCAAAAAATAGGGGCAAGGGCACAAATGAGGGGGACCCATTGGTCCTCAATAATTCGACGAGTGAAAATACCAAAAGAAAATAATCCTAATAAAGGACCGTAAGTATATCCTGCAACTGAAAAAATAGAATTTATTACACTTTGGTCATTGATCATTTTGAAAAATAGAATTATACCGATCAGCACCAAGGAAAAACCAATATGAACCATTAATTTAATTTGTTTTTTAGATTCAAAGTTATCCGAATTGAAATTCAAAAAATCTATACAGAAACAAGTTGTCAGTGAGGTGAGTGCGGAATCGGCACTTGAGTAAGCTGCTGCCGTGATACCCAGTAAAAAGACAATACTAGCAATAGAGGAAAAATGTTTTATTGCTAAATAGGGGAATAGGTTGTCGGTTCCGGGTGGCACTATGATGCCCTTGAGTTCTACAAACTGGTATAATAAGACCCCAAGGATCATAAAAAGTAAATTGACAGGAATTAGACTAAAACTCATCCAATAGATGTTTTTTTTAGATTCCTCCAAATTTCTACAAGTCAAGTTTTTTTGCATCATGTCTTGATCTAGTCCAGTCATGACTACGGCAATAAATGCTCCAGAAAGAAATTGTTTTATAAAATTGCGATTATGTTGCCAGTCCCAAATAAAAATTGTGCTCTTACTGTCGTTGTAAACTTGGGTAGTCAAGGTAGACCAAGACCAGTTGAGATCTTCTTTGATAAAATAGATACTTACCAAAACTGAAATAAGCATAAAAGTAGTTTGTAAGGTGTCGGTCCAAACAATAGTTTTGATTCCCCCCTTAAATGTATATAACCAAATTAATAAAACTGTGGATACAACGGCAACCCAAAACGGCAACTCATAACTATTGAAAACGGCAAGTTGAAGGACACTTGCTACTAGAAAAAGTCTAAAAGAAGCTCCAATGACTCGACTCAACAAAAAGAAAAAGGCACCAGACTTATAGGACCAAAACCCCAAACGTTCGTCAAGATAGGTGTATATGGAAATGAGGTTATTCTTGTAATAGAGAGGAAGTAATATTTGGGCAATGATACCGTAACCGATTAAATATCCCAGGATCATTTGAAAATAATAAAAATTACTATTTCCGACTTCACCAGGTACTGAAATAAAGGTAACTCCTGAAAGAGAGGCTCCAATCATACCAAATGCGACCAAATACCAAGGAGATTGTTGATTTCCATTGTAGAATGAATGAGCTGTATTATTCTTAGAAGTCAACCAAGAAATAATCATCAGTAAAATAAAATAACTACCGATAATGAGGAGCACCAATAGAGGATCCATTTTTTTAATAAGTTTAGATAGTTGCAAAATAATAGTTATTGATAACTTTGTATTAAATTATTATCAATGAAAATGAATTTTGAGATAGAAGCCGAAGAACTGGTTGAGGTAGCTCTGGAAATTGATCAAGATAAAGAAAAAGGTCTTGTTGTTTACAACGATGACTATAATACTTTTGATCATGTAACCTCAACACTAATAAAAGTTTGTAAACATCGCCCTATTCAGGCCGAACAATGTACTTATATCATCCATTACAAAGGGAAATGTCTTGTAAAAAAAGGGAGCTATGAAAAATTGAAACCTATGAGAGAAGCTCTTAATGAAGCTGGAATTAAAGCTGTTATTGAATAGATGGAATTTTCCTCAAAACTACTTGAACAAGCCGTTGAGGAAATCTCAAAGTTACCCGGTATTGGAAAGAAAACAGCTTTGCGCCTGGCATTGCATCTTTTAAAACAGCCAGAGGACCAGACTTTGCTGCTGACTCAAAAATTAAAAGAATTGCGCGAGAATATTAAATATTGTCAAATGTGCCATATAATCAGTGATATCGAAGATTGTACTTGCAAAAAGATGTCTATAGATCCAGCGTTAATTTGCGTGGTAGAAGAAACGCCTGATGTTTTAGCGATACGCAATACAGGTCAATATAATGGTATGTTTCATGTATTGGGAGGTCGAATTTCTCCCATTGATGGAATTGGACCAGATGAATTGATGATCGCAAGCCTAATTAATCGAATTAAACTGAGTGAAGGAGGCATAAAGGAAATTATTTTAGCACTTAGTGGGACATTGGAAGGAGATACAACTGCTTTTTACTTAACTAAGCAATTGGAGGAGTTAGATGTTGAAGTAACCTCGATAACTAGAGGAATTCCTGTGGGAGGTGAACTTGAATATGCTGATGAGGTCACTTTAGGAAGGAGTATTATTACCCGAAGTAAGGTAAAAACGAATTAATCGTTTTTGTTACTTGAGCTTTCCAATAGCGAATAGAAAATAAGGAGAAGGATACCCGCAATTAAAATAGGGAAAATCCAATTGGCTGCATTTTTTCGAAAACCATCTATAAATTTAATAGTAGCTAGCCCAGCAGCAACCAATCCTAGAAGTACACCTAGACCCTTACGAACAATTGGATTCATTTACCAAATCCTTTTAAGCTTATCTTCCCCCCTTACTTTCATTTCAATAATTTTATTCAATTTATTGTTAAATTATTCGTAAAATGCATAAACATATAATTATTTTCATTTTTTTAACTATATTCGAAAACCAATTTTCAATTTTTTTAATTAAATTGTTCAATTATAAAAATTTTTTAACCTAAAATAAAAACTATGAATTTTACACTTAACGCTATTTTGCAGTCTGGAGACTACGTTGGGTTTACCTTTTTTATAGGGAGTATGGCCATGCTTGCTGCTACTGTATTCTTCTTTCTCGAGATGGGGAATGTTCAAGGTAAATGGAGAACCTCAATGTTGATCTCAGGATTAATCACCTTTATTGCCGCAGTCCATTATTTTTATATGAGAGATTTTTGGGCAGAGACAGGGACTTCACCTACCGAATTTAGATACATTGATTGGATATTAACGGTACCCTTGATGTGTGTTGAATTTTATCTTATATTGAAGGCTTTCGGAGCCAAGATGGACCTTTTGTGGAAAATGATTGCTTACTCTCTTTGGATGCTTGTATTTGGATATTTAGGAGAAACAGCCTTTAGAGATCAGAGTGCAATCTGGGGAGCCGTATCTACCATAGGTTACATAGGAATTTTTTACGAGGTATGGTTTGGATCTGCGAAAAAACTATCGCAAGGGTCAAACGATCCGATTTTGCAAAAAGCATTTAACACATTGGCGTGGTTTATATTTGCTGGATGGGCAATCTACCCAATCGGATATATGACAATACCTACTGATGGTTTGTTGAGTGGTGTACTAGATCCAAGATCACTAGACATCATTTATAACATTGGTGATGCCATAAATAAAATCGGTTTTGGACTTGTGATCTACTCACTAGCCGTTAACAGCTCTAGTAAGGCTGAAGATTAATATTCTTTAATTCATTAAAAGAGGACATTTTGTGTCCTCTTTTTTTATGACTAAATATTTACAATACGGATCGGCTTTGATTTTGGGATCACTTTATTTAGTGTTTATTCCTGACGATGATATTACAAATATCATTTCATTGGCTGCTATTTTATTTTTTGGTGTACCTCATGGTGCTATTGATCACAAAATACATCTTAAGTTTTCAAAAAAAAGTAATGTTAGAAAATTCATTTTGATATATGTTTCAGTGGGTCTTGCTTTTTTGTTATGGTGGCTGTTGATGCCACTAAAAGCGTTGTTATTCTTTATTATTTTGTCTGCATATCATTTTGGACAAGAATTAATAGAAGATATCGCTGAAACTCCAAAAAATTCAATTCTAAATTTAATCTGGGGGTTTATTATCTTAGTAAGTCCAATCGTTCTAAAGTTCAATGAGTTACTGCCTACATTGAATTTCATTGGTTCACAGCCCATATTACCAATACCTAAAGATCTCCAAATAATTACAGTATTAGCAATTCACCTTGTAGGTTATGTTTATTTAGTTTATCTCCTTTTTAAGGGAGTTATTCATAAAGTAGCATTTGTTCGATTGATTGTTTTTTCTATTTATTTATTAGGGAGTTACCTCCTCTTACCTTTCATTGTTGCTTTTTCCCTCTATTTTGTTTTGTTTCATTCAATCAATGCAATGCGTCATCAATTTTTTTGGATGAAAGATCGCTCCATTGATTATACATTTATTATTTTTTTAAAAGATCTTAGTCCTTTTACTTTACTGACTATTGTAGGTTTGGCCGGGTTGATTTATTATTTGAATCCTGATGATTGGTCTGTATTTTTTACCTATTTTTTCGTATTTATCTCTTTATTGACTTTGCCTCACGCCATGTTGTTCGATGAGCTGTATGTATCTAAAGATATTTCCCATCATGTAAATGATTAAGTTCTTATTTTCATAAACTCATAATATTAAATCCAAAGATCAGTTCAATTCTTTTTCAAATTTATTATGGATGATTAAGATCAGAAGGCCAAATACTATTGCACCTATAATAAGGCCTATGTTTAATAATCCGCTAACGGAGAAGGAAAGTCGAATCAAGATTGTGGAAATGATAAAACCGGAGTTACGAATGACCTTATGAAATTTATCTGTGTAGTAAAATGAGGCTAACAGTAAAATAACATCTACTACTATTAATAATGTAAAAAATTCATCAAAAAATATGTCATTTACATCTTTAAATGAAGTTTCAGTCATAACGCCAAGATCAAAAAGCGAAAATGCCCAATTGGAAAAACTGTAAGTAGCAATGATGATAAGTATAGGGACTAAGCTAGCCGCTATAATTTTTTTTAAAGTTATAAAGCTATTGATATTACTGGGAATTAATTTTTGAGTTTCAGAGTGCTGAGGTCTACTTTGTCTGTAAAAATGGTAGAGGAGGTAAAACATTATAACAGAGGCAATAATATCGAAAGTAAATTGCAAATCATTTTTAATTTCGAACCAATTGGTGGAGAGTTTTAATTCAGATAGGTCTTTGAACAGACGTCTTATAATGATGAGTGTGATAATCTCATATTGTTTACCAATATAAGTAGTTATAGATCGCGGTAAATAGTAAATGACTAAATAGACTTCATAAAGTAAAATAAATGAAAATGGGGTATAAATGGCAGCGATGGGACCTTCAAAAAGACTAGATTCTAATTTTAAAATATTTGTTTGAACCAAAAAAATGAGTAAAAGATGTATCACAAAGCTTGCGATGGCAATACTCAAAATAATTTTTTCACTTCTTTTTTTGGTAGTTTCTGATAGTAAGGAGTGAAGTATACTTGGGATATTTTTTTTCACATCTTGATGATTTTTACACTTTTAGGCTATCCTTTCTCAACCGTTAAAAATTTACTTCAAATGCTTTATCAATTTAACTTAAAAATTAATCAATATCAAATCGAATGCTTTGCAAGCGGATTCATTATCTTACAAAAGGAAAGGGTATTTAGTTTTAGAGGGGTAGCCTTGACCTTTAACTTTTCAGGATAATAAGTTGCTATAAAAGTGTTAATTCAGATCAATCACTTTTCAACAAAAAGTGAATTTTGACTATTGAGAGGAAAGAACTAACTTTTCTTAACATTTATTCAAATTTCGTATAGTGCTTTTTTTATGATTAATTTTAATATCATTCCTAATCCAGTTTCTCATATTTGGATCGTATTCATTCACGGCGCGGGAGGGAGTATTAGAACTTGGAAACGTCAAGTGGACGCTTTGCAGCCATATGCTAAATTATTGTTATTAGATTTACGAGATCATGGCGCATCTGTACTAATCGATCCATCACCACGACAGTATGATTTTGAGTTAATATCTAATGATATTAAAGAAGTATTGGATCATTTAAAGATTACAAAGGCACATTTCATAGCACTTTCTTTAGGGACTGTTTTGATTCAAGATTTATCAATGCGTTACCCCAATTATATTGGGAAATTAGTGATGGTGGGAGGCATCTTTAATGGTGATATCATTTTGAAATGTTTCATTCAAGTGGCAAAGACATTAAATAGATTCTTACCTTATGCTATGATGTATCGTTTGTTTTCCTTTATAATAATGCCACATAAAAACAATCAAACTTCAAGAAAGGTATATCAACGTGAAGCTAAAAAGTTAACCAAAGAGGCATATATGAGATGGGTTTCTCTCTCCAAGTATTTTGTAAAATTATTGAATCTTTTTTTTAAGACTAAGAGTTCATTTGAGAGTTTGATAGTAATGGGGGGACAAGATTACGTGTTTCTTAATGGCGCGCGAAAATATTCCAAGAATCAGCCAAAAACAAAACTCATTGTTATCCCGGCTGTGGGTCATATTTGTAATATTGAAGGTGCAAGTATTTTTAACAGTCATGTAATAGATTTTTTATTTAAAAAATCTATTTGTGATTAATGATTAAAAAACATAAGATATTGTACTTTCGTTTTTTTTAATGATTGTGAAATTTTATTAATTTTTTTCAAATTATTCTATGTTTTGAATTTTAATAATGAAGCAGTTACCATCTCAATCTGCGTAAATCCTTATATCCGATATAAAGTAGACTTACGAGAAATTTTAAAAAAAATGTTTCAATCTTATGTCCTTTGGTTTTAAATTCTATAAACAGTATTTTGTGAACAAATGCCCACAAGATTCAAAGCTTTTAAATTTACATTAGATTATGTATTCGATTGGTATAGATTTAGGAGGTACTAGTGCCCAGGTGGTAGCTGTAAAAAAGGATAAAATATTATTTCAAACTTCAATCCTAGTTCGAGATAATTCTAGTTTGCAATATATACTTGATGATTTATCAAATTGCATTGAGAAATTTCGTATTCGCCGTCCTGAACCTTTGGCATCTATTGGTATTGCCTTTCCTTCCATCGTAGATGCCCCAAACAATAAAATTTTGTCTCAATATGTCAAATATCCTGATGCTGTAGATTTTGATTTAGAAAATTGGGCCAAAATAAAATTTGGGGCCACCTTGTTTTTAGAAAATGATGCCAGAGCAGCCTTAATTGGAGAGTATCACCTCGGCTTTGCCAAGGGCTATGAAAATATCTGTGTTTTAACATTAGGAACAGGTATAGGTAGTGCGATTATGTTGGATGGTAAGCTTTTAAGAGGACCTAATCAGTTAGCTGGTAACTTATTGGGTCATACAATTATTCAATACGACGGGGGCAAATGTAATTGTAATGGGATAGGATGTGCTGAAAGTGAAGGTTCTGGATGGTGGCTAAATAATAAATTTCATGAGATAAACCGTGGAGATTTATGTGGTCAGGGTTTCAAGGCACTACTAGAGCCAGAAAATATTAGTTTGCCGGTTTTTCAAGAAATTTTGGCGCAATTAATTAAAGTATATAAAACCATTATGATTAATGCAGTACATTGCTATGACCCTGAAATCATTATTTTAGGTGGTGGAATTGCCGAGGGGATGAATACTTATATCCCTAAATTTCAAGAAGCGATAGAACAACACTGCTGGATATCACCCGGAGCGATTAAAATAGTGAAATCATCTTTGGGAATTTACGCTGGAGCCATTGGTGCTGCTTGTTTGTATCTCAATATGGATAACAAGGCACCCTCTAATGCTACTTAACTTTATGAGCGTCATACTGATAGATTTTGAACCATTTCTATACAAATGGGATCAGTTTTCCCTTACCATTTATGGGATTCTGTTTGCGTCAGGGTTTGCCATTAGTCGATTTGTAGTCAAATATATGTTCTTGCGTGAAGGTCGTTGGCGAATTGAGACAGATATGCTACTTGTTTATATGATTTTAGGTACTACAATCGGGGCTCGTTTGGGACATATTATCTTTTATGAGCCTCATTTGTTAAATAGTGTCAGTACAGCTTTGATGATTTGGAAGGGAGGATTATCGAGTCACGGAACTTCAGTAGGTATTTTAGTTGCGGTCGCCTTGTATACTTATCATTGGGATTCTTCTAAAACAAAATTCATTCGTACGAAAAGAGAGGGCTATAGCTATCTTCAATATATCGACCGGATGGTGATAGTGGTAGCATTGGGCGGTTGCTTTATTAGGGTAGGTAACTTTGTGAATGCGGAATCACTAGGAAAGCCAGCTTCAAAAGTTTTTGGAGTGATACATAGCTGGCCTCTCGAACGGGATATCCTATCTCGTTTGGGGTCTATTGATCAGATAGATTTGACTCTTGGTAAAGATGATAGTTTAATGCTTCTTTTGCATTTCCATGATAGAGTGCAAGATTCAATGATTGTAGCGGGCTATGGTCAAAATATTATTAGGAAAAGGCTTAAAATTTTAGCTAGAAACGAAGGAAATAATTTTGGGGCATCTGCCCCGATCATTATGAAAAAGCATCAGGGCCATTTTGATTTAAGCACGGCTATCAAAGGAATTCCTAGATATCCTGTGCAGTTATATGAGGCTCTTGTTTATCTAATTTTGTTTTTATATTTATTTAAAGTGTGGCATCAAAACTGGTCAGTATTACCGACTGGCAAAATTTTTGGTATTTTTTTAGTGGTTTTATTTGGTAGCAGGGTGTTCTTAGAATTTTTTAAAGAAGAAACCTCTAAATTTAATTTTTCTTGGTTAAATATGAGCCAAATGTTAAGTATCCCTTTTTTTCTTATGGGTATCTATCTCCTTTATGAGACATCCAAATCTTCAATTGATCATGAGGTCTAAAATTTTCAATTTATTCATTTTTCTAATAATACTGATCGGCTTTTCATGTCATTTTCAGGATAATTATTTTCATATTAAAGTTGTTGATAGCGTTACGAAAAAAGGTATACCTATCGCCAGATTATCTAATATTAACGGGACAACCTATTACAGTGATAGCTATGGAAATATTGCTTACAATGAGGAGGAGACCATGGGCCGAGATCTTTATTTTTTGTTAGATGCAGAAGGGTATAAAATTTCAAAAGATAATACAGGTAGACAGAGTGTTATAATTACACCAAATAAAGGAGAAAAGGTAATTATTTTAATGGACAGAATACAGCCAGCCGAGCGATTGTATCGATTGACTGGCACTGGTATATACCGAGATACTGAATTATTAGGATTAGATGTACCTTCTTTTGCTAAAAATTGGGATCGTGGTCAGGTTTTAGGCCAAGATTCAAATTTGGGGGGTATTTATAAAAATAAAATCTTTTTCATATGGGGGGATACCTTTTTACCACCAGGCTATCATGGAAATTTTTCGGTTGCTGGGGGAACTATTTCTCTCCCAAGTGAGTCTAACATTGATCCTGATGTGGGATTTGGATTAAATTATTTTGTAGACCAAAATAATCACACCAAAAAAATGATTGATCTAAAAGGTCCCGGTTACACATGGTTTGATTGGATAATGGTGGTAAAAGATAAAAATAATCAAGAGGTTTTAGCTGCTAAATATGCTAGAGTCAATGCATTATTTGGGAATTATGAAAGAGGTATCGCTGTCCTTAATGACCAAAAAGAGGAATTTGAAAAACGAGTTGAAGTTCCGGAATGGCTGACTTCTCCCCATCTCACACAACATCCGTTTCCTATTACCTCAGGTGATGATTCTTACTTTTATTTAACTTCACAATTTAATTTTTCGAGAGTCCGGCCTTTACTTTCCCATGTCGAAGATGTCGATAAGTATGAGTATTTTACATGTCTGGTTCCTGGTAGTCGTTGGTCTGAACGTAAATTAGAAAGAAAAAATGGGCAATTAGTTTATGGCTGGAAGAAAGATACAGATGCGATTGATGAACAAAAGCAGAAAATATTGATAGAAGAGGGGCTAATAAGACCAGAAGAAGGTTGGTTGCAGTTGATGGATGTTTCGACAGGTCAGTTCATTACCTCTTCCCGAGGTTCTGTTTTTTGGAATGAATTTCGTCGAAAATGGATTTTAATTTCAGGTGCCCAAAAGATATGGTATAGTGAGGCTGATACACCATTGGGTCCTTGGCATTATGCAGTAAAAGTAGCGGATCATCATAATTATTTTTATAATCCCCATCAGCATCCCTATTTTGATAAAGAACAAGGAAGGTTTATTTATTTTGAGGGAACTTATACTAAGTTTATGGGATCAGGGCCACAAGTACCTCGTTATGATTATAATCAATTGATGTATCGCTTGGACCTATCGGATGATCGATTAAGATTACCTAATCCAGTTTATGAGCTGGGAGGAGTGTTGAAAATGGGATATGAACTCTTACCAGAAGATTGGAAATCTATTTCTGGTATTGCCTTTTATGCCATTGCACCCGACCAAGCTACACCTGATCAGATAAAAATATACAATCCCACAACGGGCAGGGCGATTTTTGCAGGCGAAAGTCCTTATGAATCTCTCATTTCTGCTTATGTTGGTGGCTGGGAAATTCAGATTGATTATTCTTCATTTGAAAATTTTTTTCAAATAGAAATTTTACGTGATCGGGAGAGTATTGAGATGAATATTAACAATTCAAAATTCAAAATTTCGAATGAACACCTTATTGGGGATAGTATTTATTTTTCATTGAGGCATGAAGGACAAACATTTCACTTACAAGGTAAGGTAAACTCTGGTGAGATTATGGGTACGTGGGTACAAGAGGGTTTTGATTTCGAAGGGAAATGGAGTGGAGATCAATTAAATAACCATATTTGGTGGCCAAAGTACAATGGTCAGTTGACTAAACTTTATGAGGTAATTAATGCTGAAACTGGTGCTAAAAACTATCAAACAGAAACAGATGAAGTAGCCCTTGGCTGGAAGCGCTCTGAGGAACCCATTTGTCTTGTTTGGAATAACCCATTTGAGTATCTTATAGCAGATCCTTCGGCTCGCCCAGTGATTAATATCGATTAGGCTTTTTGATGGTTATTTCATATTTGAAATCAGTCGCTAAATAATAGCAAAAATTGTATTCTATGGCTCTATTTGCATCATCTAAGACTAATCGTTTTCTGAAGAGTATTGGATCTTTAACTCTGATTTGAAGTTTCTGGGCTAGTTCTTTGGTAGCCAAAATAGCACTAATTTCTTCTTTAGAATTGGCAGGAATCGTTTGATATTCATTTTCTAAAATATTATAAAGGTTTAGGGTAAAATCTTCCGAACCCGTCAGTCCTGTTCTTGGATGAAAATAGGAGATGAATAGAACCATAGGTTTATTTTTTAAACCTCTTAATCGATTAAGCTTTAAGACCTTAGAACCCATATCAATTCCGAGTTGAGAGGAAATATCTGCATTTGATTCGATCCAACTTATTTCAATTTCATGATTTAAAAACTCAAGCCCTCTAGCATGCATTTCTTGACTAAAACTATACCAATTCTCCAACCCCGTACTCATCAGAGGTGGGGCTACTTTGGTTCCAACCCCTTTAGTTCTGATTAAAAGTTTTTCATGAACTAATTTATTGGTAGCTTGTCGAATGGTATTTCTCGAAATTCCTAAAATTCTTGATAAATCAACCTCTTTTGGAAGTAGCTTACCTTCTTTAAACTCTCTTTGAGAAATTAACTCCCGCATCAGCGCCTCGACTTGTTTATGCAGCGGGATGTTACTTTTTGGATCGACTTTAAGTTGATTAATTAATATATTTTTAGTCATGCCATAAAGAGAAGATTGTTTAAAAAAAGTCTAAAAATTAAAGTAAAATAATGTTTTGTAAATTATTTTAAAATTATTATGTTTAAACATATGAAAATAACCCAAATTGCATCCGCAATTAAAACAGTAATTTTAATTTTTTTGATGATTGGTGTTTTTCTCATGTGTCAAAGTCCGATATTTATTCCAGAAGGGGCTTTTCAAGAATTTCCTGTTGACATGTCGGGATCATGGAAAATTACCTCTGCATATCGCAACGGGATGGAGATATCAGAAAAATTTGACTTTAATAGTTTTGGCCTGAAATTAAATTTTAATAATTCAGAAAAGACCACATATCAAATTTCAACTAATAAAGTACCCTTTCCCGTAATTTCTGATGGTAATTGGGAATATGATGATTCTGTATATCCTACTGGAATGTTTTTTTTTAATTCTTTTGACACCAGTTTTATAGAGTTTGCTGAAGCACCCATTACTGGATTTGACAAAATGCAAATAAAATTTCAGTTAGGCTGTTCGGATAATGTATATATCTATAACCTTGAGTTACAATGAAAAACGTTGAAGGACATTTGTGCAGATGGAATCCTTATCGGATTCTCGCGGGATTCTTTGTGTGTGCTTTGGTTTTTTTCTCTATGTGTATGACCATTTTACAAATTGAACAACCATCTGAGGTTATTTCTGGAGAGGTCTTCGAGATTGTTATGCAGGTAGATGTTTCTAACGATGATGATACCGGGGATCCATTTTTTTTTATCGTGGGATTTCTGGTACCAAGGGCTTGGAATGCCGTCGAAAACACGACAGTAAGGTTTGAGAGTAGTGTAGGAAATTCAACTATGCGGCTTACCACCAATGATGAGATCGATGGAAATACCAAATTACCTTGGACTTCGGCTTTTGAAAAGAAATTAGGAATTGGAGAAAATTATGGTGAGGTTGAATGGATAACTTTCATAGCTGATGAGCCTTTCAAGGCCCCTGACGGAGCAACTGGAACGGTTTATATTGAAACCAAAGCGGGTGAAGATAACATGATTGCTCAGTTAGCATATGGTATAACTAATCAAACTTGGGGTTTTTCTGATGATAATTATGATATTGTTTTTACGGATTGCATGCAAGTGATTGATGGCATTGGATATCCTACTAATCTATGTGGCCCCAAGCCAAGAAAGCTAGTTGAGCAAATGACATACACAATGGATGATTTGATTACAATTATTTTTGATGCTAAAGAGGGAGATGATTTTATGCGTGGTGCAAGCTATATTGATCTATGCGCAAAGGCATACTCTGGAGATTTTGTTTATGAAATTTGTGATAATGAAGACGTGGCAGCCTTGAATTATGTTGGTGACGATATATGGGAAATAACAATTTGGCCGAGGAGTTACTTTAACATTCCTGAGGGTCAAAATATTGATTTTATGGAAGTTACTTTTACCAATGATAAAGGTAATTTAGTTGTAGCCAATGACGATGGCTCAGCTTTTATAATTGCACCAAAATGTTTTGATTGATGCGGTTGAAATTACAAATAATAAGCTCTTTTGTTAAATTATCTTTGTTTGGATTAATTGTGCTAATGAATAATGGTTTTGTTTGGGCACAAGAGCGAGTTGTCTCAGGAACTGTTTTTGATGAAAATCAAGAAGGTTTGCCTGGTGTTAATATTGTTTTAAAGGGGACTACTATTGGAACTATTTCAGATTATAACGGGGTTTATCGTTTAAATTTACCTGAAGAGGGTGGAGTACTTTTAATATCTGCTATAGGATATTCGACCAAGGAAATTCCAATCGGTTCCAGATCCATTATCGACCATGTAATGGAGGTCAACATTGAGGAATTAGAGGAGTTAGTAGTTATAGGCTATGGGACCAGAGCTAAACGTGATCTTACTGGATCTGTGGCCACAATAAGTCAGAAAGACCTTTCAGCAACTCCTGTAATTTCTGCTGATTTGGCCTTACAAGGCAGGACTGCTGGGGTTTCTGTTACTCAAAATTCGGGAGCACCAGGAGCAGCTACATCTGTAAAAATCCGTGGAACTAGTTCGATTTCAGCAGGAAATGAACCCTTATATGTCATTGATGGGGTACCTATTCTGAGTAGCGTTCAGGACATAACCACTGGATCGTCTAAGGGGGATCAATTGAACCCATTATCTACAATTAATCCAAATGATATTGTTTCTATGGAGGTATTGAAAGATGCTTCAGCTGCAGCCATTTATGGAGCAAGAGGGGCTAATGGGGTGGTAATTATAACAACAAAGAGAGGAGAAAGTGGTACTCCTAAATTTGAAATAGCAACATACCAAGGTTGGCAGGAAGTGCGAGAACCATATGAATTGCTAAATGCAACTCAATTTGCTCAGTTCGTAAATGAGGCCTCATTCAATGGGGGTTTAGGTCGTATTTATTCAAATCCTAGCGCTTTTGGATATGGGACTGATTGGCAGGATGTAATCTTCCAACGTGCGGCTGTATCTAGTTATGATATGACTTTGACTGGGGGATCTGACAAAATAACTTATGGAATCTCTGGAGGTTATTTTCAGCAAGAGGGTATTATTGTAGGGAGTGACTTTCAACGCTATTCAACTCGAATAAATGTTGATGCTGAGATTACCAAAAAGTTAAAATTTCAAAATACACTTTTGGCTAGTCATATCAGGAGTATGAAAGTGACCACAGATGATAATTCTGGTTTTGATGGAGGTTCAATAACTGCTGCCCTATCATTCAATCCAATGCTTCCAACTAAATTTGAGAATGGTAATTATGTTGATAAGAATTATCAGGTTTCAGACGATGGAGCAATTATTCTTGCGGACAGTAAACGTCAGCCTATTAATGGGAATGCTAATCCTTTGCTTAAAAATTTAGAGTCTCCAAGTCAAGATCGCCTTTCAAGAATTGTTGAAAATATGTCTGTAACTTTTGAAATTACAGAAAAGATAATGGCTAAGGTAAATTTGGGCTTTGATTTTTCAACGAGTAGAGAAGATCAATTCACTCCTTCTTTATCGCGCTCTGGTGGAGATGCATTTGGTTCATCAGGGACTAATTCTAATTTGACCCTCCTGAATGAAAATATAATAACCTATAATAACAATTTTGGGATTCATGATCTTGATATGGTAGTTGGTTATACTGCTCAGAAGTCTGAACTTTCAAGAATGACTACCAATGCGATAAGATTTGATAATGAGCTGTTGGGTTATTATGACTTAAGCCTAGGTCAAGGTGTCTCCTTGAATAATAACCAATCTGAATACACTTTTTTAAGTTTTTTAGGAAGGGTTAATTATATAATCATGGATAAGTATCTTTTTACGATCACAGCACGACGTGACGGATCTAGTAAATTTGGAGCTAATGAAAAATGGGGGTTTTTTCCATCTGGATCTTTTGCTTGGAGAATAAGCGATGAAGACCTTATTCAATCTCTGAATTTTTTCGATGACTTTAAATTAAGAATAGGCTATGGTGTGGTTGGAAATGAATCCATTGGGCCCTATTCTTCATTGTCACCATTAATTAATAATGTCACCTCTTTTAATGAATCTTTGGCATTTGGATATGAACCTTTCTTTCTTTCTAATGCCGACTTAAAATGGGAATCAACGGCACAATTAAATGTGGGTTTGGACATTTCTTTTTTTGATGCTCGAGTGAATATTACTAGCGATATCTATAGTAAACGCACTACAGATTTGCTGCTCACTACTTTAGTACCATTTTACACAGGTTTTGGTAATGTTTTGGGCAATCTAGGAGATTTACAAAACGAAGGGTTTGAATTTTCTGTAACCTCAAATAATTTTGTAAAAAAATTCAAATGGAATACCTCTTTCAATTTTTCCACAAACAAAAATACGATTTTAAGTCTTGGAGATAGAGATTCTATACCCAACTCGGCAGGTCCTTTTACTAATGAAAGTTGGGCTATTTTAGTGGAGGGACAGGAGGTCGGTATATTTTATGGTTACGAATTTGATGGAATTGTTCAATTAGATGATGATCTGGATGCAATTCCAAAATTTGTTGGTGAGACACTTAACCCCGGAAATCGTTATTATAAGGATTTGAATAATGATGGAATCATTACTGCAGATAAAGATCGAACTTTTATTGGACGGGCTCAGCCTCAATTTACAATTGGACTTGATAATAATTTTTCTTATTTGGGATGGTCCTTGAGCTTATTCTTTCAGGGTGTATTCGGGAATGATATAATGAATTTCAATAAGTTTCTCACCGAGCGTCAAACACCAAATAATAACATATCATTAGAATACTATGCCAACCGGTGGAGCCCCACTAATCCAAGTAATGTTTATCCAAAAGTGACAACTAATGTTCTCAATACACATGTTTCCTCTGCGCAAGTTGAGTCAGGCACTTATTTGAGGTTGAGAAGTATAAGTTTGGGCTATGAGTTTCCAAGAAAAATTTTAGAATTTGTAAAAATATCCTCTGGAAGGATTTATGTTACTGGTAAAAATCTGTGGACACTTACAAATTATTCTGGGTATGATCCAGAGGTTAGTCACTTTGGACAATCAGCCACCAATTTTGGTGCAGATTTGGGTGGTTATCCTAACTCTAAAATGATACTATTGGGTTTAAATCTTATATTTTGATGCATCAGAATTATTTAAATAGTGCTCATAAAAAGAAATTGAAGTGGTTGGGATTATTAATTTTGGTGTCATTGCTTTTAACTTGCAATGATGCATTAGAAGAGGTTCCAAAGGCATTTTTAACACCTCAAAACTTCTATGAAACAGCTGAAGATGCGTTGCTTGCTGTGAATGCATCTTATGACCACATGGCTAGTGGGACTAGTAATCGTGATTTTGGTGGAGTTTATTTCAACAACTATTGGGTGGTACAAGCAATCGCTTCAGATGAAGGTTATGCATCAGGTGCCAATAACCCTCAATATTCATTGCCTTTAACCAATTTTACTTGGGATGCAAACAATGGTTATTTGGAGGATATTTGGGAGGATCTGTATAAAACAATCAATGTAACCAATATTGCACTTGAACAGATACCTTCAATAGAGATGGATCAAGATCTAAAAAATAGATTTTTAGGAGAATGCCACTTCATAAGAGGATTAATGTATTTTGAGCTGGTAAGGATGTTTGGGGATGTGCCCATGTCACTTCAACCCACTATCGATTTATCAACCATAGGAATTAGTAGAACACCTGCCGATAAAGTATATGATCAGATAATTATTGATTTGAAATTTGCGCGCGATCAATTGCCTTGGGCTTATACGGGCGTAGACAAGGGAAGGGCAACCAAAGGAGCGGCAGGAGGTTACTTGACTAAAGTATATTTGACCTTAGGACTATGGCAAAATGCTATTGAAGAGGCAAATATTATTATTCAATCAGACGTACATGGTTTGATGCCCAATTTCGGCGATATTTTTAAAATTGAAAATAGCAATAATAAAGAGCTTTTATTCAGTATCAATTTTACTTTAAATAATGATGCAATTTGGGAAACAAGTCAGTTTAATGTTCGAACCTTGCCGGTAGAGTTGAATAAAAATTCTCTATCTTGGGAAAGACCTACCCAGTATCTCTATGATTTGTTTGAGCCTTCAGACTTGAGAAGAGATGTAACCTTCAGGGTGCAATGGACAGATAATAACTCTGGGGAAACGTTAACATTTGATCCACATGTATTTAAATATTGGGATGAAACTGCTGAACCCAATGCGAGTAGTTCTAGCAGTGATTTTTTCAACCTTCGTTATGCAGATCTTTTATTAATGAAGGCTGAGGCAATAAATGAACTCTCGGGTCCAACTAATGAAGCATTTGAATTGATTGATCAGGTACGCAAACGGGCTGGCGTCGAAGCGCTTGATATAAGCTTGAATAAGGAGGCCTTCAAAGACGCTATTCTTTTGGAAAGAGCGAAGGAACTTGTGTTTGAAGGTCACCGGTGGTTTGATCTTGTACGGACGGGTAAATTAGAGGAGAAAGTATTACTTGCAAAACCTGATGTGACTGTAGATATGGATAGACATGTATTATTTCCAATTCCACAACGCGAGATAAATGTTAATCCGAACTTAGTTCAAAACCCAGGCTACTAATGAAACTTATTTTCATATTTTGTTTCCTTTTGATTTCTCTTACCCCTACTTATGGCCAATTAGATTCTATGAAGGTTGATCGAGCTTCTCAATTTGTCTCTGAATTTAATTACTTGCATCTTGATGAATTAGTTTTGGGAAAATTTGCGGGAACTTGGGTGACTCAGGCCTCGGGAGCTCCCGGCAGCGATTATTCGATGAGGGTTCGGGGTACGGGTAGTATTTTTGGAGGAGCCGAACCCCTTTACGTAATTAATGGAATTCCGCACTACAATGCAGTAAATAGTTCAGCTCATATTTATGGTTCTGGAGTAGATTTTTTATCATTGATTGACCCTAACAATATAAAAGAAATTAAGATTTTAAGTAATGTAATAGCTATAGCTCAGTATGGTTCAAGAGGAGCAAATGGTGTAATATTAGTTGAGACTAGGGATGGCGCTGATGAGAATTTCAGTATTGGTTTGAAGACTTTTACCGGTTATCAAAACACTTATAAAAAGCCCAAATTACTTGATGGAACTGGATTTGCTATGTATCAAAATGATGTTTCTGAGGGAGAAGCAGAATATATAAATCCAAATAATTTCGGAGAGGGATCTGATTGGCAAAATCAATTGTACCGAGAGGATGCTTTAATCGAGAATTATAGCATTAATTTTAATCTTGTCAATAATAATACTTCTTTTTCAGTGTTGGCATCTTTTATTGATCAATCCGGAATTATTAATTCGTCTGGCCTCAGGCGCTACAACTTACAGGCAAGGTTGGCAAGCCGACCTAATGATCGATTATCCTTTAATACTAGCATGATCTTGGCTCGATCTGAAGTCAATTCTGTTTTGACAGATGATCCCGATGGTTATGGAGTGGTTACTGGTGCATATTTGTTTTCACCTCTTTTAGGGTTTTCGGATATTTTGAACTATCGCATTGATAATGATGGATCACCAATGGATGGTAAAGATGGTAGACCTCTTAATCTGTTATCCTCACATAAAATTTTGAATCCGATCGCTTTGAGCCAATATGCGACCTCGTTTTCAACTGTTTCAAGATTATTTTGGGCATCAAATATTTCATATGATATTACTAAACGCATTAGTTTTCAAACTCAGCTGGGAGTTGATGGAATATTTAATGAAGATTTTTCTTATTTTGGGTCGGTGCTTCAGCCTGAATTGTCTGTTGGAGGTATTGGAATTAATGCCAAGCAGCAATCTTTCAATTGGTTCCATCAAACTTATTTATCTTATCAGATTACGTATGGACAAAATATCTTGAAGGCTAAGATAGGTACAGAGGTTCAGGGTGCTTTGGTTGAATTATTGAGTGGGCAATCCAAGGGATTTGATAATGAAACATTGGGATACTATGCCTTGGGTAGTGGGGCAGCTAAAACTATAGGTTCAAATTTAGATGAGCTAAAGTGGTTTGCTGTCATGGGAACTTTGAATTATAATATTAAAAATACGTATGATATCAATATAATTCTAAGAAATGATGCCAGTTCTAGGTTTGGAGGAGATTTTGTTTTTTTACCTGCCTTAGGGTTTAACATGAATTTAAAGTCTGCTGGAATTATCTCAGGAGAGGGGGGGTTGTCTGGAGCTAACTTGTATGGCGGAATAGGTCGTGTAGGAAATCAGCAAATATCCTCGTATTTGCGATTCAGTAGGTTAGATCAAAATGTATTTTACCAAGGGAATACAGAACTTACATCTTTCACACCAACTCGTCTTGCTAGTGATAATTTGGAAATGGAGCTGTCTAATCAATTTGACTTAGGCGGAGATTTTACATTTAGAAATGGATTAATGGGTTCACTCGAATACTATAACAGAACTACTACTAATAGCTTCATTAAATTGCCAATATCTAATTATAATGGAGTATCTAGTCTGATTACAAATTCTGGAGCAATAAGAAATTCTGGGGTTGAAATGACAGCAGGAATACAAAAAAAGGTGGGAAAAATTGATTGGAAAATCAATATTAACATAGCACATAACACAGGAAAAGTAATTTCTGGAGGTAAATCAAAAATTTTATACGGTTCTGATGTTTATGGAATGAAAGATTGGTTGATTTATGATGAGGGCGAAGATATTGGCGCAATATATGGATTTAAAATTAATGGTATTATTTCAAACGAAGATAATGAGATTGCCACAACCAATGGCGAGACTGCAAAATTAGGAACTATTTCTTATATCGATCAAAATGCGGATGGATTGATAGATAATTCCGACCGAGTGGTGTTGGGTTCAGTTACTCCAAATTGGTTCTATGGTTTTTCAACTGACATAAGTGGCTATGGAATAGATATATCATTTTTATTTCAAGGCGTAGGTGGGAATGAAATCGTTAATTTCAATAAGTTAATATTAAATAATTTGGATGGCAATGGAAATGTTTCGGAGGAGGCTTACAGAGGCATGTGGAGTACTTCAAATCAAAAAGGTAATTTTCCCATTGTAATGTCAGAGGGCGGTAGTGTGATAGATGAAAGGTTGGTCGAAAATGGATCATATCTAAGGTTGAAGTATTTTTCCATTGGTTATAATCTCCCTAAAGACATGTTAAAGAAATTTAAGGTTAATGCTATCAAGATTTTTATTTCCGGAAATAATATTTTTACACTTACTCGATACTCTGGTATGAACCCTGACGTGAGTTTATTCAATTCTGAGGCTCAAAATATGGGTGCGGACTTTGGGGGGTATCCGAATTCAAAATTATGGTCAATTGGATTTAAAATAGGTTTATAGATGCGGTCAATAGCTTTCCTAATTGTTGTTTTATTATTATTTAATATGGGTTGTGAAAGTTTTTTACAAGAAGAAGATTTGTCCTATATGTCCGAGGAGGATTTTTATAAAACATCTCAGGATGCCGAAGACGCGGTCAATGCCATTTATAATCTTCTGACTGATCAAGGTGCATTCGGTACCTCTTATTGGAGGGTAAAAGGATTAGCTTCAGATGGGGGTATTTACGTGGGTAATGATTCAGATATTTTGAGTCTTGCAAATTCATCTTATGGGTCTAGTAATTCAGAAATTGAAAAGGTTTGGAATAGCTTTTACTTATTAGTGCACGCCTCCAATATTGTAATCGAGAAAGTATCAAATATTCAGATGGATTCAGCAAGAAAAGTTGTGATTCTTTCGGAGGCTAAATTTTTTCGTGGATTAGCTTACATGGAATTACAGCATCTTTTCAATGAGGTACCTTTAATGCTTGAAACTACTTTTTCTGCTTCTGAGATTGAATTATTGCCTCAGTCAAGTAAGGAAAAGATTCAAGAACAGATTGTTGCGGACTTCAAAAGTGCTGTCACTTCTCTGCCGCTAACAAGTGATTGGGGCCGACCGAATCATTACTCAGCAGCGGCATTGTTAGCACGATTTTATTTTTCGAATGAAGATTATTTTGAAGCTAAAACTTGGGCAATGATGGTTATTAATTCGACAAAATATTCACTGGTTCCAGATGTAAATGCGCTGTTTCAAAATTTGAATAATGAAAATAATGAAACTATTTTTTCGGTTACAAGAAGTGCTAATAATCTGGGTAATATTAATGAAGATTTATTGCCGACGTCCCTAGGAGGCTCAGGCCATTATAGGGTTCCAGTTTCTTTACTTGAAAATTTTAATCCATTAGATCGTCGATTGGAAGTTTTTTTAAAAGAAGATGAAGATGAATATTATGTAGTCAAATTTTGGGACGAATTCAATGAACCTGCGGGGGGATTGACTTCCGTGGACTTTCCAATTATTCGTTTCGCTGATATTTTGTTGATGTATGCAGAGTGTGAAAATGAGATAAATGGGGGGCCAACTACTGATGCTTATACAGCCATAAACTTGGTACGTGGAAGAGCTCGAACAGCTCTTATTAATGATATGTTGGAGGTTCGAGACATCTTACCTGACTTGAAAGAATTGAATTTTTCCCAGTTTCAAGAAGCCGTTCGTCAAGAACGTATATTGGAATTTTTGTGGGAGGGACTTAGATGGACTGATTTGGTAAAAAATGGGGAGCTTATTAATGCTATTTCTGAAGTAAAGCCAACAGCAGATCCTACAACTCGAAATTATTATTTCCCAATACCTTTGATAGAGATGGAATTAAATCCAAATTGGTCACAAAATCCAGGCTATTAATTTACTCCGTGACGCATAAATACAAATCAAATTATGATAAATTTCCCTTCGTTCAAATAAGCGAAAAAGAGGCTGTAATTTCTGGATGGGAAGAAATTATTTCAGAAATAAAAGAGAAACAACCTAAAACGATAGTCATTGAATGTTATCACGGAGTATCCGTTAAACTTCTTATCTCTAAATTAAAATTATATTTTACTGATGCTACGGTTTTAAGCATGACCAGAGGATTTAGAGGCGAGGCCTTAATAGAACAATATTTACGACCATTTTTGACAAATGATAGGATTTTCGGGCGAATGAGCGATTTAACGTTGGATGCTTATTTTGAAGGTTATGAGCTTAATAAAATGAAAAGGGAGTGGTGTAAGATTAGAGGTGTAAAAATAGCGATAGGAGTAGGAGCCTCTCTTTTATGTGAGGATTCAGATTTATTTATTTATGCAGATATGCCCCGATGGGAGATTCAAAAAAAATTTAGAAAGAAAATTTTAGGTAATATTGGGGCTAGCAATGCAGGTGAAGATTTTTTTCTTTTGTATAAAAGAGCTTATTTCTGTGATTGGAGAGCTTGTGATAGGATGAAGCAAACCACTTTTACTAAGTGGGATTTTATTCTAGATACTACTCATCATGAAAATCCAAAATTTTTGACTGTTGATAATTTGATAATGGGATTACAGAAATGTGCCCAACAGCCATTTCGTTTAGTTCCATTTTTTGATCCTGGTCCTTGGGGAGGGCAGTGGATGAAAGAGGTCTGTGATTTGGATCGTTCGCAAAGTAATTATGCTTGGTGTTTTGATTGCGTTCCTGAGGAAAATAGTCTGGTACTTAAATATGGAACTAAGCATATTGAAATACCAGCTATTAATTTGGTTTTTTTTCAATCAGAAAAACTATTGGGAGCCCAAATTATAAGTCAATTTGGGAAAGAATTTCCCATAAGGTTTGATTTTTTGGATACGATGGATGGTGGTAATTTGAGTCTACAAGTACACCCATTAAAAGCATATATAAAAAAACATTTTGGTATGGATTATACCCAAGATGAAAGTTATTATTTTCTAGATACTGGTGAAGATGCCCATGTTTATTTAGGCTTGCTTAATGAGATAGATCCTGCCGCAATGGTGACAGATTTGGAAAAGGCACAAAGAGGAGAAATAGTATTTCAAGCGGATAAATATGTAAATAAGTTCAAAGTTAAAAAGCACGATCATATTCTAATTCCAGCCGGAACAATTCATTGTTCGGGTAAAAATTCAATGGTTTTGGAGATTAGTGCTACCCCTTATATTTTCACATTTAAGTTGTGGGATTGGGGTAGACTTGGACTTGACGGTTTGCCACGGCCTATTCACTTGGATCATGGTAAAAATGTTATTCAATGGGAACGTAATACGTCCTTTGCAGAGAATGAATTGATAAATAATATTAAAATAATAAATGAGTCTAATGGCATCAAAGAAGAGCGTACGGGCTTACATGAATTAGAGTTTATCGAAACTCGCAGACATTGGTTTTCAACGAGAGTTTTACATCACACCGAGGGAAATTTGAATGTATTAAATTTAATTGAAGGCAGCTGTGCATTAATAGAAAGCCCGACAAAATCATTTGAACCATTTGAAGTTCATTTTGCAGAAACTTTTATTATTCCAGCGGCAGTGGGGTCTTATACGATTTCCCCCAGCGGGAATGCCATGGGTACACAATGTGCAACAATTAAGGCATATATTAGATAAATATGTAAATTATAAATGAGTTAGTTAAAGTGAAATACACTTATCTTGTATGTACAGTAGCTGCCTTCGGGGGTTTATTATTTGGTTATGACACGGCTGTTATAGCTGGAGCTATTGGATATTTGAAATTAAAATTTGATCTAAGCCCTATGCTTACCGGTTGGGCCGCATCAAGTGCCATTTGGGGATGCATATTTGGTGCCTTTATTGCTGGCCGCCTAAGTGATAAATATGGTCGTAAAAAAGTTTTATTATTGTCAGGACTATTGTTTACCATATCGGCTTTGGGTTCGGCAATTCCAGATAATTTGACACAGTTTATGATAGCAAGATTTATAGGAGGGTTAGGTGTCGGCTCAGCCTCAATGTTGTCTCCGTTATATATTTCTGAAATTGCACCCGCTAAAATTAGAGGGATGTTGGTTACTCTGTACCAATTAGCAATTGTATTTGGTATCAATATTATATATATCGTCAACTATTTAATTGTGAACGCTCATGGTCAGGAATGGAATGTACAATTTGGATGGCGATATATGTTGGGTTCTGAAGGAATTCCTGCAATTTTATTTTTTCTACTTCTTTTTTTCGTCCCAGAAAGCCCACGCTGGTTGGTAAAAGAAAATAGATCTGAGGATGCTCGTAAAATACTAAATAAAATCAATGCACTAGATGAGGTCAATCGAATTTTGAAAGAAATTAAAGAATCTGTCAATGAGGAGAAAGGTAGTTTTATAGATTTATTTAAGTCTGGCATTCGGATGGCTATGCTTATCGGATCCATATTGGCATTATTCTCACAAATTACAGGAATAAATGCAATAATATATTACGCCCCTGAAATTTTCAAGCAAGTTGGATTTGGATCTGAATCTGCACTTTTTCAAACTATGATCATTGGCTTCGTCAATATGCTTTTTACTGTTGTAGCAATACGGTTAATAGATAATTGGGGTCGTCGGACTCTATTGATTTGGGGTGTATCTGGCATGATTTTTTGTCTTTTTGCAATGGGGCTGTTTTTTTATTTTGAAATTTCAAGTGGACCATTATTGCTATTATTTATTTTAGGTTTTATTGGTAGTTTTGCCAGCTCTTTGGGTCCTATCCCATGGGTTATGGTTTCTGAAATTTTTCCTACAAAAATAAGAGGAACAGCAATGTCGTTTAGCATTGTAATTTTATGGTTGGGGGTTGTATTAGTTACTCAATTTTTTCCTGTTTTACTTGACTTATTTGGAGGGGCTTATACCTTCTGGATTTTTATGATTAATGCTTTAATTTTACTAATATTCACTTTAATTTTCATTCCGGAGACAAAGCAAAAAACGTTGGAAGAAATTCAAGAAATATGGAAATCATGACGAAACTGTTGAAGTTGAAATTAATAATTTTCTTTTTTTTTCTTTTTTCAGAAAAAGCGTTCTCAGGACCTAAAAATATCGCATTGTTTGCATCGGTTACATCTTCGAGTAATCTTAATGATCATTATGATGCGAAAAATGTGATTGACGGAATCATAAGAATCCCGGAAAAAGGCGAGTGGGCTTGTGAAGGCAGTGGTACTTTTTGGGGATATATCAGGTATCCTTGGATTCAGCTTGATTGGGATACCTCTCAAAACATTAATAAAATTATTCTATATGATCGGGCATCGTTAAAAACACATACTGCTGGAGGGCGTTTAAAGTTCAGTGACGGATCAGTAATATCAGTCAATGCCATGTCTAATAATGGTGATGCAAAGGTAATAACCTTTGAGAGTAAGCAGGTTGATTGGGTTCGTTTTGAGGTCACCGATGGTGTAGGTCTAGAATTAGGATTATCAGAAATTGAAGTGTTTCCATCATCTAAAAGTTATAAAGATCAGATTTCATGGGTGAATCCATTTACAGAGACAACTCGAGGAAGATATTTTTATTTTACTCCTGGTGCATTACCTTTTGGGATGGTCGCGACTTCACCCATTACACGTAACAAAAATCAATATGGTGGGGGCTATAATTATAATTCAACGGAGATATTGGGATTTAGTCCAATACATGGCTGGATGATGTCTGGTATTCAAATGATGCCAACTACGGGCATCATAGATCCGACTCTCGGAGAGACCCATTGGAAATCAAGATTTAGTCATGATGATGAATTGGCACATCCTGGTTACCAAAGGGTATATTTAAAAGACTATAATACGTGGGTAGAATATACTGGAACAACTAGGGCTAGTATTTTTAGAATGACTTATACTCAATCTGATCGAGCTTCCATTTTGATTAACTTGGGAGGTTATTTGGGAAGTACGACAATGTCAGGATCTAAATCAAAAGTAGTAAATGAACACAAAATAGAGGGCTCTTTTTATTCAGGAGGAAGACTTTGGGGTGGTCCAGAAAAAATAAAAGTCTTTTTTGTTTTGGAATTCAGTAAATCTTTTGAATCTGTAAGTGGTTGGAACGAGCATGGCATTGAAAGAAATATTTCTCTAATCAATGGGTCAGATCACATGACTCGACGTGACTCAATGGATTATGGAGTAGTAGTACAAAGTTATTGGGACGCTCCAACTGCTGGACTTATGGCTAATTACCAGGTAGGAGCAGGTGATGAAATTTTGGTAAAAATGGCTATTTCTTATACGAGTATTGAAAATGCTTGGGAAAATCTAAATGTCGAATTGGATCATTGGGATTTCGATTTGGTGCAAGAAAATGCCGAGTATAAATGGAATGAAATGTTAAAACGTATAGAGGTAGTCGGCGGTAGTGATCAGCAACAGATGAAATTCTACACGGATTTATGGCATGTTTTATTGGGTCGTAAGATTATAAACGATGTGAGGGGAACCTATCCAGATTACACGCAGGGAGAGAGGAATTGGAAGTTCACTAAATCTGATTTGAAGGTAAGAAAACTTCCTATGAACAAATTAGGAAAACCGTTATTTAATATGTATAATTCAGATGCCCTTTGGTTGACTCACTGGAATCTTAATGTCCTGTGGGGTCTTGCTTGGCCTGAAATTCTAGATGATTTTTCTGCGTCCTTAGTTCAATATGCTAAGAATGGGGGATTACTTCCGAGAGGTCCTAATGTTGGCGGATATTCTTATATTATGACGGGTAATCCTGCCACTAGCCTTCTGGTGAGTACTTATCAAAAGGGTATTCTCAATAAAACATCGCCAAAAGTTGCCTTTGATATTATGAATGAAAATCATAAACCAGGTGGAATGATGGGGGATACTCCGGAGGAATTACAGTTTTATATCGATAATGGATATTGTCCTGGTAATGCTGGAAAAACACTGGAATGGTCGTTTCAAGATTGGTCTCTAGCGCAAATGGCAAAAAAGATGGGAAAGTTAAAAGAGTACAATTATTATAATAATCGAGCAAATAATTGGACCAATCTTTACAGGTCAGAAAAAGGGTTAATTTTTCCAAAAGACGAGAATGGAGAATGGTTACATGACGATCCATTAAGTATGAAGGGTTGGGTGGAATCTAATTCATGGCAAGGATCGTGGCAAGTTTCTCATGATATTCCAACACTATCTCGACTTATGAGTGGTAATGATAGTTTAGCATTTAAGCTTAATTATGCATTTGAAAAATCGATAGTTGACGACTTTGTTTATGGATATGGAAATGGATATGTTAGTTATGCCAATCAACCGGGTTGTTCAAGCGCGCACGTGTTTAATTATATAGGCAAACCATGGATGACACAGTTCTGGGTCCGTGAAGTTAATGAACGTGCTTATGGTGATGTTACGCCTGAAAGTGGGTATGGAGGGCATGACGAGGATGAGGGACAGATGGGTGGTATAAGTGCTTTAATGTCAATGGGACTCTTTAGTCTGAGGGGAAATAATTCTGCAGCACCAATTTATGAAATTACCAGTCCTGTATTCGATGAGGTAATTATTCATTTGAATAAGGATTATTATTCTGGCGATATTTTTAAAATCATCTCGGAAAATAATGGGACTGAGAATAGATATATTCAATCTATTTATCTCAATGATATTCCTTTAAATAAAATATGGTTTTATCATAGTGATTTTGAAAAAGGAGGCGAGCTACGCCTAACACTTGGAAGTATGCCCAATGTTAATTTGGGGATACTTCCAAGCGATGCACCATTTACAAATAAGTTTAAATGAGTATCTCTGAGATATGTATTATTTAATATTTAATTTAATCTCAAGTATTTTGTATTTATAGGCCGGGAAATGAGATCAAATTCAATGATAAGTTTTGTAAAGTTCATTATAATATGGTTTATTTTTTCTACTTTCTCGTTGACTTATGGGCAGTGGGGGCCAACCTATACACCTATAAGGGTTATTGTTTCCGCAGATCATAACGATTGGAATTATAAACTAGGAGAATCTGTTTTGTTTAGTGTTTTTGTTTACAAAAATGGAAATCCAATTGAGGGTAAGGTAAATTATCAAATCATGCCAGAAAAGATGGAACCTATTGATAGCGGCAGTCTTGAACTTAAAAATGGCAGTGCAACCCTTGCGCCACAAAGGATGAATTTGCCAGGTTATCTTAGGTGTAAAGTTACCATTACGCATGAGGGGAAAATTTACGAGGGTATGGCTACAGTTGCTTTTGCAAGTCATCAAATAATTCCAACTACTACGATGCCTGAGGATTTTGAAGATTTTTGGAAACAAACTCTTATGCAAAATAAGGATATACCACTTAATTCCAAATTGACTAAAATTGAGGAATTGAGTGATGAAAAACTAGATGTTTACCATGTAAAGTTTCAAAATTATAAGTTGGGCAGCTATATTTATGGTGTTTTGTCTGTTCCTAAGAATGGAACAAAATTCCCTGCATTAATCAAGGTTCCGGGAGCAGGTGTTTGGTCACATTTTATGTTTCAAGACAATGATGCTCTCAAAGGTATGATTGTATTGGATATTCGAATTCATGGAATTCCTGTGGTAATGGATGATCACAACGAAATATATGGGGAATTGTGGAATGGTGCTTTAAATGATTATTGGAATTTTAATTTGGACAATAAAGAGCTTTATTATTACCGAAGGGTCTACTCCGGGTGTGTAAAGGCTGTTGATTTTATTCATAGCTTGCCGCAATTTAATCAGGAAGATTTAGGTGTTAGTGGCGGTAGTCAAGGAGGTGCATTGGCTATCGTGACGGCGGCATTGGATCAAAGAGTTGATTATTTGGTTTCTTATTACCCTGCACTTTGCGATTTAACGGGGTATCTTAACGGCCGTGCAGGCGGATGGCCTCATTTATTTGATAAAAAGAATGGCGAATTCCACGCTAAGAGTGACAAAATTGAGACGTCTTATTATTATGATGTTGTAAATTTTGCCAGAATATTAAAAGTACCGGGTTATTATTGTTGGGGTTATAATGATGAAAGTTGCCCCCCAACTTCAATGCAAAGTATGTATAATGTCATCAGCGCACCCAAAGAATTGAGTATTATGAAGGATGCAGGGCATTATGCTTACCCTGAGCAAAAAATGGTGACAGACGAATGGATATATCAAAAGTTGAGTGGCATAAAATAATACTTCTTCTGAGTAGTTTTTGGCTATATGACTGCTCACAAAGGAAGCAATCCATTCATGCACTTCCTAGTGATTATACTAGCGTAGCATTCAATAATAAAATCGATATTGACTCAAATTTTTCAATTATCGATTACATGTATTTTTTTAATGGAGCAGGCACAGGTTTGGGTGACTTTAATAATGATGGGCTAGAGGATTTGTTCTTTGCCGGTAACAAGGTCTCAAATACGCTTTATCAAAATATGGGAAATCTGAAGTTTCAAGATGTTACTGAAAAGGCAGGCTTAAGTTCTAATGTTTGGTGCACTGGAGTGTTAGTTGAAGATTTTAATCAGGATGGGTGGTTAGATTTGTATGTATCAGTGGCGGGCGAAAAACAATCTATCAAACGAAAGAACCTTCTCTACATAAATGATAAGGATATGACTTTCACCGAATCAGCCACTGATTATGGTCTTGATTTCACTGATTATTCTACTCATGCAGCTGTTTTGGACTATGATTTGGATGGTGATTTAGACATGTACTTATTAAATCATTCTAATCAATTTAAAAATGTTAATGATCCCATCGTAAGAAAGTTTGATGGGAGTGCTGTTAATATGGATCGATTGTTAAGGTGTGATTGGATCGATTCTTTAGACCACCCAATATATGTTGATGTTTCAAAACAAGCTAAAATCACGGTCGAGGGCTTTGGATTAGGCATTGGTGTTGCGGATTTTAATGTCGATGGTTGGCCAGATTTATATATTTCGAATGATTTTATTTCGAATGACATTCTTTACATCAATCAGGGCGATGGTACTTTTATAAATGAAATTAATAGGATCTTAAGTCATCAATCGTTTAACAGTATGGGTAATGATTTGGCAGATTTTAATAATGATGAATTACCCGATATTTTGGTGGTAGATATGCTGCCTAGAACACGGCAATCTAGAGTGATGATGGCAAATAATCTTAATACTAATTTACAGTCGGCGGCAGCTTACATGGGTTATGAACCCCAATATCCTAGAAACACTTTACAGCTCAATCAGGGAGTGGCTCTTGGTATCAATAAGTTCAGTGAAATTGGGCAATATGCTAATATTAGTAGCTCAGATTGGAGTTGGGCGCCTTTGTTTGCCGATTTGAATTTGGATGGCTCTAAAGATATTTTTGTAAGTAATGGTTATCTAAAGGATATTACCAATCAAGATTTTATAGCTTACAGAAAGAATCGATCGACCTTTAGTTCAATTAAAAAAATTGATAGTCTTTATCTGGTATTAATTCAGGATTTGGACAGGGTCAATGCGAATAATTTAATTTTCTGGAATAAAAATGATTCAACTTTTCAGGAATCTGGGATAAAGACTTTTGTAGGAGTTTCTACTGGCGCTACCTATGGTGACATTGATTTGGATGGAGATATTGATTTGGTAACTAATAACTCCAATGCTGAAGCAAGTATTTTGGAAAATAGCATACCTGGAAATTCAATTGGTCTAAAATTGAAAGGTTCCAAATTCAATCGTAGAGGGATAGGAAGCGTAATCACTGCATTTGTAAATAAACAAGTTCAGAAGTTTGAATATTACCTCAGCAGAGGCTTTATGTCAACAGTAGGGGAAGTTATGATCATTGGATTGGGGGAGTATGAGTTGGTCGATTCTTTACGGGTGGATTGGTATGATGGAAATAGTTCGTGGCTCTATGACCTTAAAAACGGGAATATTTACAATATGATGCATGATTTAAGTATTCCTAGAAAAAGATTGCAAAAGGAAGATACTTTATTATTTGTTGAAGCTCAAGCGATCGATTTAATTCACAAAGAATTAGAGTATGATGATTTTGATCGATTTCCCTTACTCCCATGGAAATATTCAAATACAGGCCCTTCTTTGACTGTTTCCGGTGAAGAAAGTGAAGATTCAATTTTATTTTATTTGACGGGTTCGCAAGGGTTTAATGGGATTTTTTTTGATTTTTTAAAAAGGAATGAAGAAAGGGTTACCGGAAGAGCTTTTGTTGAAGAAACGGATGCTATATTTTTTGATTGCGACAATGACGGGGATGAGGATCTTTATATCCTATCTGGTGGAATTGAGAATATTTTTAAAAAAGGTGCTTATCAAGATGAGCTACTAATCAATAATAATGGAACTTTTACAATTTCACAAGATCGTATTGAATCTACCAAAATTCCTGGTTCCAAAATTTTGACTATTGACTTTGATCAAGACGGAGACCTTGATTTATTTAGAACAGGTCAGATTGATTTGCAAGCTTATGGGAAACCCGTTGATAGTTGGCTTTACAATAATGAGGAGGGTTCATTTAGTTCAGTGTTCGGTCCTAATTTTGATGACTTGAAAGATTTGGGGATGGTGACTGATGCGAAAGTAATAGATATTAATAATGATCAATGGCCTGACATTGTAGTGGTAGGTGAATGGATGGAAGTCACTATTTTGTTTAACAGTCTGGGAAAGGGATTTAAGAAAACAAGTTTGATTGGATCTGCCGGTAATTGGAGAAGTTTGGTCACAGGCGATTTTGATAATGATGGAGACTTTGATTTAGTGGCAGGCAACATGGGATTGAATTCAGGGTTGAATGCTTCGCAAGAGTTTCCTATACGTCTTTTCGGCTATTGTCCTAGTGGCGACACTAATTGTGTGGGTATCATGACTGCTTTTTACCCATTGATAGATGGAAAGTATATGAGTTTTCCCATATATAGGAGGTCAACGATACTAAAGGCATTGAATAATTTCCAGACTATTTTTCCTTCTTATCAAGCGTATGCACAATTCACAACAAATGATTTGATACGACAACAAGGGAATAAAATTCTTTATAAAAATCAAATTCAAACCTTAAATTCGTCTTATTTTGAAAATCAAGGTTCAGGCAATTTTAAATTTAAGCCACTTCCCAAGGAATTCCAATGGTCAAGTGTTGAGGCGCTTCTTGTTTCTGATTTTAATGATGACGGCTATTTAGACTTGATGGGGGCAGGTAATAACTCAGGAATGAATTTGGCCATAGGTAATCTTGATGCATCGAAAGGAATATTAGCTTTAGGAACTGGAAAGGGGGATTTCAAAGTTTTGCCCACGCATTTACTTGGGGATTTTCTCTCAGGAGAAGTTAGGAATATAAAAAAAGTTATGGTTGGGGAAGTAGCCTATTTATCAACAGCCTCAAATAATGGGGATTTGAATTTTTTTAAAATTAATCCTTTATTTAAATGGTAAAACAATTATTAATTTTTTCATTTTTTTTGGTAAGTGTGTCAATCCCTGGTATTTGTAAGGTCAAAATGCCTAAAATTTTTAATAATCATATGGTCTTGCAAAGAAATCGGCCTATCACATTATGGGGTTGGGGTACTCCTTCGGAGTTAATATCAATTCAATTTGGTACTAAGATTAGTCAAGTCAAGGTAGATGAAAATGGAGAATGGATACTTGATTTACCACCGATGTCTGCTGGTGGCCCTTTTATTTTAAATGTAAAAGGACCAGAAAATCAATTAATTTTTGAAAATATTTTGATTGGGGATTTATGGATCTGTGCTGGTCAATCAAATATGGAATGGACCAATTATCAGTTTGATTACCATGAGACTGACACAAATTTTTTGAATGCTGATGTACGGTTATTTAAAGCATTCATCGATACTGATTATTTACCCAAGGATGATTTAAAAGGAGGTATTTGGCAATTGCTAGATGAGGAGAGTATGCATAATTTTTCTGCTTTAAGTTATTATTTTGGAAAAAAATTAATTCAAGAGATAGGTGTGCCGATTGGCTTAATTAATATCAGTTTGGGATCAAGTTCAATTGAGGCGTGGATGTCTAATGATGCTTTGTTAAAGTTTCCTCAATTTAAAGAGGAAGTGAGCTCAATTGTTGCCCACAACAAATCATCTGATGAGCTCAGGATTAATTTTGAAAAGATCAAAGAAGGTTGGGAGAAAAAATATTATTTGAATGGAATAGGATTTGATTTGAAGTGGTTTGAAAAAGATTTAGATGATAGTGATTGGATGGAAATGAAAGTTTCCGGATTTTGGGAAGAATTAGATACCAATTTAGTAGATCATGACGGTGCTGTTTGGTTTCGAAAGACTTTCGATCTTCCTGAAGGTTATGATCTTCCAAAATTTAAGGTTCAATTGAATCAGATAGATGATTATGATATGGTTTGGGTTAATGGTAAAAAAATAGGAGAAACGTACGGTCGCCATAATTTTCGAAATTATAGTGTGGATACTAATGCATTAGATCCTAAGGGTAATGTAATCGCCGTCAGAGTATTTGATATAGGGGGGAATGGAGGTTTCACAACTCATGCTTTTTGGGGGAATCCAGTAATTTGGGGTGAATGGAAGTATCATAAGGGTACTGCTATTAATGCCGATAACTTTAAAGCTCCAAGGATCGTAAATATCAGCCCTTTTTCCTCACCAGGGGTTTTATTTAATGGTAATATTGCCCCAATTACTAAACTTAAGGTTAAGGGGATATTTTGGTACCAAGGAGAAAGCAATGTGAATCGGGCTCATGAATATCAATCTCTTTTCCCTCAAATGATTATCGATTGGAGAGCACATTTTGGAGATTTTGAATTACCTTTTATTTATGTACAATTGCCTAATTATTTGAAAGAAGTTTCCGAACCAATGGATCAATCATGGTCTGAGATGCGCATGGCTCAGGATAAGGCCTTAAAATTATTGAATGTAGGGAGAGTTGTAACAATTGATATCGGAGATGCTCATGATATTCACCCCAAAAATAAAGTAGAGGTTGGTAGAAGATCTGCAATAACGGCATTGAACTTAGCTTATGGAGGACGTTATAATCTATCTCCTAATTATAAAAGCCATCGTATTGAAGATAATCACGTGTATGTGAAAATCGATCAACCGTTGAAAGATCTCGTAGTTAGCGATAAATATGGTTATATTCGGGGATTCGCAATGTCCGGCGAAGATCAAAAATTTTACTGGGCTAAGGCTACGATTTTAAATAATGAGATAGAGGTGTCTTGTGATAAAGTAGAGAAGCCCATAGCTGTGAGGTATGCTTGGTCTTCAAATCCCGGACCTTTAGACCTTCATAATAACGAAGGGTGGCCCTTAGCTCCTTTTCGAACTGATGAGTGGCAAGGAATAACTGAAGGCAATAATTATAATTCCAAAGACGCACGATTTTGAAAAAAAAATATTTTCATATTATTTTTTTTCTACTGACTGCCTGCTCAGAGGATTCACCAAAATTTTCTGTTTCACGAGATAAAAGTTTAATTGATACGGGTATTTATGATTCGGACTCGGTTAATAATACTACTGAAGAAGAGTTTAAAAATGATATTGATAATGTAGCTCTTCCACAGGTCGGAACTATGTCTCCATTAATTAAAGATGAATTAATTTTAGAATATACACCCTGTACAGATATTAAGGTATCAAGTTCGTGTTGGGATGGTGTAAAAACCTCTAAATATTGTAAGTGGGATCAAATGTTTACACGCTATGAAAATGGTTGGACAGGTGCTGATGCTACTTATTCTGTGCCTTTACCTGATGGGCGTGTGCTTTGGATGTTTGGAGATACATTTATTGGTACAGTTAATGAAGACCGGACGAGGAACCAAACAAAAATGATTAATAATACATTTGTTTTAACGGATGAAAATGAGTTCGTTACACTATTCGGAGGCACCAGAGCCAATCCGAAGGCTTTAGTGGTACCGAGTGAAACTGATGATTGGTACTGGCCTTTTGATGCTACAATTTATAATGGTGAATTGCAGATGTTGCTTGCTCATATGCAACGTGTGGGAGAGGGCATGTGGGGATTTGCCTACAAGCAGGTGGACTTGGCAATTTTTTCTTTACCTGATTTAACACTTAAATCGCTCACTATGAAAATACCCTCACCTGAAATCTCTTATGGGTCGACTTTGATGGAAGACACAGATTACACTTATATTTACGGAATTACCACGGTGGGATATAACAAATATGCACATGTTGCTCGCGCCTCTAGTGGGAATTTAAGGACAGTTTGGGAATTTTATAACGGATCAGACTGGGTTTTAGAACCTTCGAACTATCGAATACATGACGGGGTTTCTGATCAGTTCAGTGTTTTTAAAAAAAATGATAAATATTACTTACTTACTCATCAGATTATATTTGGAAAGGAAATACAGTTGTTTGAATCTGATTTTCCAATAGGGCCTTGGCATAGTAAAAAAACAGTTTATTGTACACCTGAAACAGGTGGTGATGTATTTACTTATAATTCATTTGTACATCCAGAGCTATCGATAAATGATGAATTAATTATTTCATATAATATCAACAGTTTTGATTTTTGGTCACTTTTTGATAATGCAGACTTATATCGTCCAAAGTTTATTAAAGTTGAAAATTGGCAATAAGCAGACTTTTCTTACGAGGAATTTTTTATTCAAAAGATGAAGGTAAGGACTAATACAATTTGTAAAAATAGGGTAGGGCTATTATTTATCATAGGCTTGATAAGCACTTGTTTCCCAAGGTCAAAGGAAATAGTAAAAACGGATCTTACAATATCTTACACAGTAAAATCTGCACCTGAATGGACTCAATTATTTTACAGAAAAGACGGTTGGTTTGGTGGAGATGGAATTTTTTCTATTCCCCTTACAGGAGTTGATCGAGAGGGTAATTTGGGGAATGATTCTACATTAATATTTTTCAGTGATACATATTTTGGTCGAGTAATAGAAAATAAACCTGATGAGAATGCTATAATGGTTAATAATTCAGTTGCTTATTTGAGAGGAAATCATCCAATAGCAGATAGTTTGGAATTTTACATTCATCGAGATACCAAAGGGGATCCAAGTAGCCTTTTTATTCCAAATAATGAAAACGCTTCGGATAATGATTTTTTTTGGTTAGGAGATGGCTTTGTTAATAAAGAATTGTCAAATACTCTATATGCTTTCGCTTATCATGTAGAACGAACTGGAGAAAATGTATTTGATTTTGTTGAACCTAATGTCTCACTCATTGCAATAAATAACAGATCAAGTCCTCCATATGTTGATCAACGTCAATTGACAACTCCATTTCATGTCAAAATTAATGATCTTGGTGAAGGGAATTTGGGTGCCGGTATTTTGGTAAATACAACTTGGGCCGGGGCACCAAATCCAGATGGCTATATCTATGTATATGGTTGTATAGGCCCAAGAAAAAGTTTGGTTGTCGCCAGAGTCGTACCTAAAGACTTTGAAGATTTCAAGGAATGGCGTTATTGGAATGGAAATAAATGGGATTTAAGGCCTGAGAATTTGAATGAAATTGTGAATGGTGCTTCCAATGAACTCAGTGTTACACCATTGTCAGACGGTAGATTTGTCCTTATTTTTCAGGTATTAGGTTTATCAGATAAAGTTGGTATGCGAATAGGGGTATCACCAGTGGGGCCTTTTTCTGAAATCCACGAAATCTACCAAACACCTGAAATGGAAAGTGGACTCTGGTGTTATAATGCGAAAGCACATCTTAATTTGTCACAACCCGATGAGCTTTTAATCAGTTACAATACTATTACACCAAATTTTTGGATTGATATTAAAGAAGATGCTCACATTTATAGACCTCGCTTCATTAAATTAAAATTCGATCTTTAAAACAATGAAATATTTTGTTCACTCACTTATTATCATATTTTTATTTGGTCAAATTAAATTCATTGAGGCTAAAATACCATCAAGTCAGACTCCTAATATCATTTTTATTTTAGCGGATGACCTCGGCTATGGAGATGTTGAGATTCTCAACAAACAATCAAAAATACCGACTCCTCATCTCAACAAGTTAGCCCAACAAGGAATGGTTTTTACTCACGCCCACGCACCTTCTGCAGTGTGTACACCTACCAGGTATAGTATATTAACTGGCAATTACAGTTGGAGATCATCAAAAAAATCTGGTGTAGCCTGGTTGTGGGATCCACCTATTATAGATAAGTTAAAAGATTATACTTTAGGAGATATGCTTCAAAGTAAGGGTTATCATACCGCATGTATTGGTAAATGGCATTTAGGCTGGCAATGGCCAACCATAAAGGGGGATGCACCCCAATTGGATGGAAGGAATATTGATTACGAGAAAGCTATCACTGGAGGGCCCATTGAACTTGGATTTAATTACTATTTTGGGGATGATGTGCCAAGTTTTCCACCTCATGCTTTTATTGAAAATGATAAGGTAACAGCATTACCCACAGAATGGTTGGAAACAGGTAATGCTGGCGCTCCAGGGGCAATGGTACCAGGCTGGAAATATGAAGATTTACTGCCAAAAATTTCTGAAAAAGCTATTGATTATGTGAAAGATCGTACTATTAAATATCCAACAGAACCTTTTTTTTTATTTTTTTCGCTCTCTGCTCCGCACACACCCATTGCACCCTCTAAGGCATTTTTGGGAAATTCTGGAGCGGGTAAATATGGAGATTTTGTTGTAGAGATAGATCATTATTTAGGAGAATTACTCGATATTTTGGATCAATTAGGAATTTCAGATCAAACCTTGGTCATTTTTACAAGTGATAATGGTCCGACTAATATGGATGGTCAAAATTATACTGGTGAGGTAGGCTCAGTACTGAGCTATGGTCATAATTCAGCTGGTATTTTGAGAGGTTTGAAATCTGATTCTTGGGAGGCAGGACATCGAGAACCATTTATTGCAAGATGGCCAGGAGTAATTCCTGAAACCTCGAAATCCAATGCACTGATTTCTTTAACTGATATTTTTTCTACTTTGGCTTCGATTGTTGGGTTTGATTTAAACGATTCAATAGGTGTTGACAGCTTTGATATTTTCCCAATTTTAAACGGCTCATCTTCAAATATCCGTGAAGATTTGATTGTTCAATCGGGTAACGGAATTTTGTCTCTGATCGAAGGCGACTGGAAGTTAATTACCTCATCTGGTGGAGGGGGTATGTGGTCTGAAAAAGGATTTATTGCCACCCGAGATACGCTTACTGGGCAATGGCAAAATGTTCAACTTTATAACCTTAGTGAAGATCCGGTTGAGGCCCATAATATAGCTGATGCTGAAGTAAAAAGAGTGAACACCATGATGCATAAACTTTCGGATCAAGTACGCAGTGGTCGTTCAACAGTTGGTATCCACCAAATTAATCAGGGAGAGCAAGTTTGGGAAACGGTAAAATGGATTGAATCGATTCCGTGAATGAGTAAGTTTATTATTCAAATACTATTAATCAATATATCTTTTGGTGAGTTCCTCGTAAGAATCAATTCGCCGATCTCTAAAGAATGGCCAAATTCTTCGGACTGTTTTAGTACGACTTATGTCAATTTCTACCACTTGATTACACACCTCATTTTGATCTGCTTGCCAAAGTATTTCACCTTGAGGACCTGCCACGAAGCTAGATCCCCAAAAATCGATACCTTTTGTTTGTTGACTCAGATCCTCTTCAAATCCCACACGATTAACCGTAATTACTGGGATACCATTGGCTATGGCGTGAGCACGCTGAGAGGTAATCCAAGCGTCATGTTGTCTTGACTTTTCATGAAGAGAGTCCTCAGGATCATAACCAATGGCTGAGGGATAAATTAGTAGATCTGCTCCTGCGATGGCCATTAATCGAGCAGCTTCCGGAAACCATTGATCCCAGCAGATTAATACACCTAGCTTACCTAAAGTAGTTGTGATAGGCTTGAAACCTAAATCTCCCGGTGTAAAATAAAATTTCTCATAATAGCCAGGATCATCTGGAATATGCATTTTTCGATGTCGACCTGCCTCATGGCCATCTTTATCAAAAACTACGGAGGTATTATGAAATAGTCCTGTGCTTCGCTTTTCAAATAGAGATGTGACTAAAACAATATTTAATGATTTTGCGATTTCAGCAAATTTGTTGTAGGTAGCTCCGGGTAAAGATTCGGCTAAGTCAAAGTTATCGGGTGATTCCTGCTGACAAAAGTAGGTGCTAGCATGTAGCTCTTGTAGCACCACCAATTTGGCACCTTTCAAAACACATTTGCGGATACCTTCAATACTTATCTCTATATTGATTTGTTTCGAAGCACAGCATTTTTGCTGAACAATTCCAACTTTAATTTTAGTCATAATAGTAAAATTAAAAATTTTGTTGATTGGTTATTTTATTTAATCGATCAATTTTACCGAGGAGTGATAATGCATGCAAATACAATGTAAGGATCCATTTTGCTGAATGATTGGTAAACAATCAATTCCCATAACCGTCCGCTTCGGGAAAATTTTTTTTAGGCTATTCAAAGCCTCTTGATCTTGTTTCACACCATAGATGGGGACCAAGACACCATTATTCACTAATATAAAATTAGCATAAGTAGCGGGTAATCTATTTTTTTTTTTGTCAAAGCAGGGATCTGGAAAAGGCAGAGGGACGAGCTTGTATTTTTTACCTGATAAGTTTTTAAAATTCATCAACTCTTTCTCCATGAGTTTTAAGGTATCAAAATGAATATCCTTTGGATTTTTACATTTAACATAGGCAATCGTATCAACACCACAAAATCTAGCTAGCGTATCAATATGAGCATCTGTATCATCACCAATGAGGTAGCCGTGTTTTAACCAAAGTATTTTTTTTAATCCTAATTCTTTTTTTAAAAAACGTTCAATTTGATTTTGGTTCATATCCGAATTTCTGGTAGAAGAAAGCAAGCATTTTTCGGTTGTAAGAAGCACGCCTTTGCCATCGGATTCTATGGATCCACCCTCTAGTACAAATGTTTTAGAGGCTATTGGTAGCCCCTTAAATAATGTATTAGTCAGATTATAGGTTATTTTATTATCTAAGTTAGATTCAAATTTATGTCCCCATCCATTGAAAGTGAAGTCTAATAATTTTGGTTGATCACCTTCCAATATAGTAATGGCACCATGATCTCTCGTCCAAATGTCATTAGAGATTACTTTTTCAAAATAAATAGGGAATGCGGTATGATTACCAAATAAACTCTGGGTATCTAATACATTTTCACAGCCAACCACTACCCTCACAAATTGAGCCACATTTTCAATAATATGGACAAAGCAGCCAACCAAATTTTCATAATGATTAGTCCAGTCACCGTTTTTATGGGGGAAGGTGAATTGAATAAAGCTTTGTGGCTCCCATTCTGCGGGCAATCTTCTTTTTTGTTTCATAATTATCCTTTTCCCATAAATAATTCTTTTTAGAGAGTAAATTGACTACTTAAAAACGGGCAAAATAAATTCTCATATTATAAAAACCCTAATTGAGGATTTTTTAATTTTAGTATGGGTTAATAGATTTATTTTTTTCCTCCATCTTTGGTCATATTATTTTAATTTAAACACATAAAATGAAAAATAAAATTCGCTTGATGGTTGCCGTTATATTAATGTTTGTAATGGTCGCCACGGCTCAAAAAAGCAATAATGGTAAAATCTTTGATGAGCATCCAGGAATTGAGCTGATGCATAAATTTACCAAGGCCTATGTGGCTGGGGATAAAGCCGCACTTGATGCCATTCTGACAGATGACTTTAGAGGTTATAATGGATTAAGTACCAATAAGGATTATAAAGGTAAAGATAAGCAAGGACTGATCGACGAATCAACTTATTGGAGTAGTCAGCTCAAGGGCTTCAAGATTACCAAGCGAGGAAAATCTTATCCTGATGCATTGGAGTACAAAGAGTCAGGCACTTGGGTAGATACTTGGGATGTTTTTTATGGTGTGGACAAGGAAACTGGTTTTAATATAGAAACTCCTATTGACAGATCTTTTATTTTAAGTAAAGATGGGACTCAAATTAAGAGTATGATCGTACGTGCGAACATGGCAATTTTTCAAAAATATTCAAATACATTTAACACCATAGAGAATGGTACTATTTATAAGGATCATGAATACATAAATACTGTTAGGACCATGATTTCGGCTCTCGAGCTTGGAGATTTGGATTTAGCTTACGATCAGTTCGCTGACGATGCAAAGTTCAATGATATTAATGCTTCGAGGGGCGAGAGTCATTCGAAATCAGAAGAACGTACTCAGGTAGAAAATTTATTGACCACTTTTGAAATTGTAAGTTTGGATGAATACGGGTATCCTGATTATTTAGCCTAAAATGGAGATGGATCTACGGTTTTATCGTGGTGGAATTTTCGCTTAAAGAATAAGATCACGGGAGATGAAGTTGTTATTTTTATGCATTTAAGCCATAATTTCAATCAGGCAGGTAAGATCAACAGTCAAGTGGCCTACTATAATGGGAGTTTACTCAATTAATACTTAAATTTAAATAGCCCCTTTTTGAAATTAAGAAAAAGGGGCTAACTATTAAATCTCAATCCAACTGACTAAAAGGTTCGATACGCACCGTCTAAATAAGTGTTGGCTTTTAATTCAGAAAATTTAGCCTTCTGGCTATCCCAATGAAGAGTTTCATTTGGAAATCTGCCTGCAATAACCCCCAGTAGTATTGTTTCAGTTAGTTTGGCTGAGTAAGAAAATGGTGCGCTAGTCGTTGTTTTACCTAGACAAGCATCTACAAACTGGTGATAATGTTTTTTACCTTCTTTGTCGTAATTTCTGATCGGTGCTCCTAGTCGAAAGCTATCAATTAAATCTTGATCGAGTTTTTTGTAGGCTCCATCTACAATAAGTCGAGGTAACTCCATAAAGTGGGGTAGCAATAATTTACCCTTCTCTCCCATAAACATGGCTCCTTGCTCAGGGAGTAAATCACCTTCGGGCAGCTCTAAGTCACTGTGCATTTCCGGAGAATTAGTGCCATCGTACCAAACCCATTTTAGCGTTTCAGTTGTATACTGGGTTTGTGGGAATTCATAAGTTACGGTATTGGCCTCAGGATAACCAAAATCCGTAGGAGGGCGACAATTATTTGTTATTGTGAATGGGACATCTAAGTCTAATGCATTGTACGGAGTATCAAAAATATGTACACCCATATCACCTAAGGTAGCGCATCCATAATCTAATAACTTGCGCCAGTTTCCTGGATGGTAAATGTCTTTTTTGTAATTACGTTTTTTGGAAGTACCGAGCCATAAATTCCAATCTAAATGTTCTGGTATTGGATCACTGCCTTTTGGTTCTGGTCCATCGTAACCCCAATTTTTATTAGACCATGCTCGAACGGTACTTACTTTTCCGATGATCCCTGATTGAATGAGTAAGGTGGCTAATTTGTAGTCATAGAAAGAGTGTACTTGAATACCCATTTGGGTAACGAGATTTTTTTCAGTCGCTAAATGATTCATTGCTCGAGCCTCTTTCACATGATGAGTTAGAGGTTTCTGGCAATAAACAGATTTATTATGGCTCATTGCCAACATAGATGCCGGAGCATGAGTATGATCAGGGGTTGAGATAATAACCGCATCAATACTATTTGACATTTTTTTGAATAACTCTCGATAATCTTTAAATTTTTTAGCTTTTGGATGCAGTTTACTTGCCGCATATAAATTTTTTGAATCAACATCGCATAAAGCTACGACATCAACCATTTCATGCGAGGAGATAGCTTCTAAATCTTCAGCTCCCATATTGCCAACGCCGATATGTGCGGTCCTTAATTTCTTTTGATTAGCAAGGTTCCCATTACAACTAGGGAGTACTGCGAGGGCCGATAAGGCCGCTACATTTTTTAAAAATTTGCGTTTATTCATTTTCATATTTTAAGAATCAAAGTTTTCTTATTTTTATATTTCTAAACCAGATGGGGCTATCATGATCCTGCAGGCCTATGTATCCAGATTTAAATTTACCATAGTCAGGAGTGTTTTTCCATTTACCTTTATTTTTTCGCTCATACCAATCCTTACTCCAAGGCACAAATGATAGCAATTTTACACCATTGTGCCAATGTTCTACCCGCTTGGTGGTGAAAATGATTTTTGTTGTATTCCATTCACCTGCGGGTTTAGTAATTTTTTTTGTAGTATCTGGGGTATGCATTGCATAGTCTGCCCCTGTTTTTTGCCACTCCTTGAGTTTATTGTTATTGTTGTAGTCGCTCCATTTTAAATCATCAATAAGCTGATATTCTGGTGCTATAGTATCTCCAAATCCTTCGTTGAGATGATAAAAAATACCACTATTACCACCTTCTGAAATTTTCCATTCAAGGGAAAGTTCAAAATTGTCAAATTTTTCTAAGGCGTAAATAATTGATTTACCTCCCTCATAATTTGCCTCATTCTTTAGCTCTGTACTAAAAGTAAGTGAACCGTCTTTTATGTCCCATCCTGAGGGCAATTGAGAGCCATTAAATGCTCGCCAGCCATGTAGACTTTTACCGTCAAATAAATACACCCATTCTGCTGGATTGGTTTTTTCACATCCGATAAGCATACAAAGGGAGATGGCGCTGATCCAAAAGATTTTTTTTATGTTTTTCATGAGTATGTATTGAGTTTATTGTATAAATCTACATTTTATGCATTTTACGGGGTTATTATTATGGAGTTGGTTTTGATTGAAATGGGATCTTTTATGTTTTTAAATAAAAAGTACCATTTGTTTTCAAATAAAAAAAATCCACCAGCTCTAATCAACTTTGAAGATCAATTTAACAAAAGTTAGTCATTTTTTTCCATGACAAGCTTAATATTTGGCAGGTTGTCCTGCCGCAGGAGTGCTCTGTTTTATGAAGTCCCTAATGTCATCATTAGCCTTTATTAAATCTTCTTTACGCAGGTACATCATGTGACCTGAACGATACCCTTCGAATCTGAATCGATCTTTCAGCTGACCACTGGGATCTATTTGCCACATAGTATATTTAGCATCGAAATACTGAGTGGCTCCGTCGTAGAATCCCGATTGTATCATGACATTCAAATAAGGGTTTTCGGCCATGGCTTGTCTCAGATTTTCTCCCGTTTCGTTATTGGATCTGTCCCAAGGGTCTACCGGACCGAACATATTGTACTTTATGTCAGTTTGATAATTGAGTACATTTTTATAATAATAATTTACAGCGGGTGTAAATGAATGTAACCATGATTTCAATTCTGAATTATAATCAGGACTAGTGCCGGCATTTTTACGATCAATACCTTTATATCGAGAATCCAAACGCCCCACGGTATGGCCTTCAGAGCGCAATAACTCTTTCCAAAAAAAAGAGGCAGGAACTGCAAGATTATGATCTAAAATAGTCTGTTTTGAAAGGCCCGAGTAGTATGCCATTTGCCTCGCTACAGCTTCCTTTTCCTCTAAACTTATAAAGCCTCCTTTAGCTAAGGCGGGTATTAACTTATGAAGGGTGTAAGCCTCTACCTCTGGCAATATTTCATCTAAATCTTTTTCTTGTAAATTTTTTGGAAGTTTTCGATGATACCAAGCTGTTGCTGTAAAGTAAGGTAAATCATTGGCTGCATCGACGGGACCACTTCGATCAATACCAATTCCGGTGGGAGAAACTAGTATCACTCCATTTAAGTACATCCATTGTTGCTCTTGAAGTTCGAGAGCTAATCCAGATACGCGGGTGGTACCGTAACTTTCACCAATCAGGTATTTTGGGGATTCCCATCTATTGGCCCTTGAAACAAAGGTATTGAGCCATTCGGCTAAATACTTAATATCAGCATTTACGCCAAAGAAAGTTTCTCGCTTGGTCTCAGGGTCAGTAATTCTAGAAAATCCTGTATTTATAGGGTTTACAAAAACGATATCGGTAACATCCAAAATTGAATAAGGATTAGTTTTGATTCCATATGGTTGTATTGGAAATCCTTCGTCATCAATTTTAAGAATGGACGGACCGGTATATGCCAGGTGCATCCAAACGGAGCCTGATCCAGGTCCGCCATTGAAGGAAATGAATAGAGGTCGCATAGGTTCTTGATCTATGTCAGTTCGTTTATAATAAGTAAAATGTACTGCAGCGATAACTTGACCTGCCTCATCCCACACAGGTTGTGTACCCGTAGTAGCTTTAAAAGTTATTTTTTGACCTTTAATAACAGTTTGATGTTGCGTGGTTACCACTTTATCAATCTTAATAGATCTATCTTGCCCGTAAAGGTATCCTCCACATAAGAGGCTTAAAGAGAATAATATATATTTCATAATTATATTATTTTGGAATTAATTCAAAATAAAAGTTAAAATGTAATCTATTATATTTAAAACTAATTCATCTTAAATATCTATGGAGTGATTATATAGTAGATATACGGTTTTTATTTGATTTGCCTTGAATAAATATCATAAAAAAAAGTAGCAATAGGGCAGACAAATTAAAATAGTATTGTGGAGATAACTTCTACAATTATGAGGCCAATATTACTCAAAATTTTTATGGGCGAAATTGCTGATCATTCGATACAACTCGTGAGCAGCAATTTCATTAGCAGGCCGCATCATCTCATTTTGGCTTGGAAATCTGATTTCATTTATTGGTAGGTCATCAGGGATAGCCCTTTTATCTCCTTCAACGGATGATATCCAAACATAGTTCCACTCATATTCACCATTCACCTCTCCTATGTCGAGTAATATGCCTGAGGTAACATCAAAAATTTTATAGGTTACAGATAAAGTGGCAATAGAAATTTTTTGATTTAATTTGACCATGGCTGAAACATTATCTTTAATATACCGTGTGCGTTCTTTACCATTTTTGTTAATATATTTTTCTTCTCCAACATTCACTTTTTTTGAGAATACTTTAAGATATGGTTGTATAGTTTGTCGATCTACATCGGCTCGATCTATACTCCCCACACACAAGACATCTACACCCACTAGCTTTTCAAAATTGGGTACGTCAGATGGATTTATAAATTCAGTTTCCCTTATCCCATACTCCAGCATGAGGGCATTCATGTGAGTACGATCTAAAATTTCAAAAAATTCAAATTGGTTAGGGTTAGACATAAATTCTTTTAATACCATATTTACGATAAGATTTCCCATTTGATTAAAATTTTCTCCCGATTTAAATGTGGTAAATCCCATTCTAGTGACAGCTAAATCTTTTAAATCTATATATTTCTGTCTAGCATCTAAGTAATTTGGTATGTACTCATAAGCCCATTTAAAATGTTTTGCAGCTTTTTTATTATCTGCTTTAAGATTGTTAACTGATAAGTTTTTACCTTTTTCATAATGCATTTTTGCAGCCAATTCAATACTTTCTTCAAACAATATTTTTGAAGCATTAATTTGGTTTTGATAGTTATTGATCTGTATAATTAAATCTGAATTTTTCTTTTTAACAGCCTTGAACTTATATGGATTTAGCTTACTTAATATGTCACAATACTGATTCATGATACGATATGTATTAAGGATTTCAGCTCGCTGGCTTACGGTCTGGTCTCCTAAGAAGGATACAGAATTTCTTTTTAGTGAAGTTATTTTATCTAAATTATTGTCTTTGGTACTGGCATAATACCTTAATAAAAAATTTTGTGCTTTTGAAATATCCCTTTTTTTATCTGCTTTTTGTAGGGCCTGAGCGGCATGAACAAGCCCTTCGTTATAAGCCCCTTTTTTAAAAGATTTCTTAGCCGTTTTATTAGAAAGTCTCGCGGTTTTACCTTCAATTATATCATTATATTTCAGCGAGTAATTGGGTTGTGCATTCATTTTAAAAAGATGGCACAGCAATATGAAAAGAATCAATAGTGTCTTTGATATTTTCATTTTTCGATTAAAATTCAAATTTTACTCAGAGCGGTTAAAGATACTGTAATTATTAATTAATTTCAGAGAGTAGATTTTTATAAAATAATTCAAATAGCATTTTCTTCAGTAAAAAATGATATTTATTTTTTAAAAGAAACTTAAACCTCTCGACCTTTTTTAATTTTTGGAGAATATTTGTCAGATTTAGAATCGGATAGCTGTTAGAACTTTTTTATATCGAATCAACTACCAATTTAAACTCACAACAAGGATTTTAATTTCTCGGTAGTTATGTTACCGCCACAAATGATGATAACTACGGTTTTTTTTTCCAGTTCAATTGCTCTTTTGAAGAAGCTTGATAAGGCCACGCCAGCGGCACCTTCAATGATCTTATGATGCTTATCGACCATATATTTTATCGCCAGTCCAATTTCAGTCTCGGAGGTAAGTTCATAATCATGGATTAATTTTCGACAGATATCAAATGTTATGGCATCAGATTCTAAACCTCCAGCAGAGCCATCTGAAAGGGTGGGTAACGGAGTCTCCATAAAAACGACTTTACCTTTTTTGATACTGAGATACATTTCCGGAGAGTTCTCAGGAAGGCAACCTATGATTCTGGTCTTGGGACTTGCTTGATTCAACCACGTGGCTACACCGGACATCATTCCTCCACCTCCAATACAACCGAGTACAACATCAATGGGATCCAATTGAGAAGTCATTTCTAGGGCTAGGGTCCCTTGTCCAGCAATAACTTCGGGGTCATTGTAGGGAGAGATCCATATTTGCCCAAATGTATTGGCAAATTTCTTGGCATATAATTCTGTTGATAGGGCATCGGAACCATAAAATTCTAATTTAACTTTGTAGGCTTTTAACGCTTCAACTTTGGATTTCTCAGCATTCGTGGGTAAAAAAATAGTACCCTTAGTTTTTGTTATTTCAAGAGCACGTGCAAATCCTTGGGCATGATTTCCAGTTGAGGCAGTGATTAAACCTTTTGCTTTATCGGATGCAGTAAGACTTAATATTTTATTTAATGCACCTCTTGCCTTGAAAGATCCTGTGTATTGCTCATTTTCTAATTTGAGATAAACATTTCCTTTATTCAGTGCACTTAAATATTTGGAATAGAAAAGAGGTGTTTGGAGTATTTGATCGGATATTCGAGCGGCGGCTTTTTTGACGTCAATTTGCATTAACCAATATTGCTCAAAAAAATTGGCAAAAAAAATAAATAAATAATTAATTTATTGAAGGTGGAAGCTTAAATTGACAATGAATGAACAAACACTATTTTTATTATACTATTTAGGTTAGGAATTTTATGAGAAAGGTCATAAGATTTTGTAGAATTATGTTTGGTAACTAAGTTTACTTCTAAAATGAGACGTTATGGTTTATAATCAGAGCGATTAATTGTTTGTAAATTTTTACTTCTGTGGAACTTTTTGCTATTGAAAATCAACAAAATAGGTTGCCTTATGATGGATGTGCAAATTATTATGGACCCATAATAACACAGCTAGAAGCAGATGATTACTTCGATATACTAATGTCCCAAATTAATTGGGAATATGATGAGGCCATCATTTTTGGCAAACGTATTATTACCAAACGAAAGGTAGCTTGGTATGGAGATTCACCTTATTCTTACTCATATTCAAGAGTAACCAAGCATGCACTGCCTTGGATACCTATCCTTAAGCTAATCAAAGCTTTGATTGAAGAAAAAGCAAAGGCTAAATTCAATTCTTGTTTACTTAACCTTTACCATAGCGGATCAGAAGGAATGGGATGGCACAGCGATGGAGAGAAAGAGTTAGTTAAACATGGGGTTATCGCATCAATGAGTTTTGGTGCAGAGCGTAAGTTTGCATTCAAACATATTAGGACTAAAGAAACAGTATCTATTTTTCTCCAATCGGGAAGTTTGTTGACAATGGAGAATCAAACACAGGATCATTGGCAACATCGATTACCGCCCACAAAAAAGGTAACCATGCCTCGCATAAATTTGACATTCCGTCAAATGAGATGAAAACAGATATTTTCCTCTTAAATAGCTGATTTGATTATTTAGTAAAACAAATGTTAAGTCAAAACAATCAAAAGTTGGATGATGTTTATATGCTGGCTGATACAGATAATATAGCTATCTAAATGGATACTGAAGCTATTTAAGAATTATAATTAATTATAACTTAATATCTCACCAATCGGTAGAAATGATTAGAACTTGTATTATGAATAATTGTGCCGAACCTATAATCCGTTAATGGATCGGGGGGTGTGAAAGAAATCAGGGAGCAAATGTGCTGAATTGAGGCTTCTCCAACTTTCAATATTGAAAGAAAATCCCATAATACCACAGGTTGGTAAATTGTTTATACTTTTTGCATGAAATTTATTTATTAATAAGGTCAATACTGGATTATGACCGCAAATTGCTAAAATATCAGAATGATTGGTATTTCTTATGATATCTAACAATATTTTAATATCTGCATTATAAAATGAATCGTTCAATAGGATTTTATTTTCTTCGATTTTCCAAGCGTCTGCGATGAATAGAGCTGTATAAAAGGCCCTACTAGCTGTACTTGTGATGATTTGATCTGGTGGCTTTACATTCTTAGCTAGATATTTTCCCATCTTTAGAATTTGTAATCTTCCTCTACTATTTAGTGGCCTATCATGATCTTTGGAAATATTGAAATGCCAAGATGATTTGGCATGCCTTATGATGTAGAGTTTTTTCATGAGTTATATTTCGTGAAAAACTTTAACATTTAATATTTAGTCATGTTTTTCAATTATAACTAAAAGATATTATTGTTAAACAAAAAAAGCCTGAGATGAATGATCATTTCAGGCTTTTTATTTTGTGTATGTAGTTACTGCTTCGTAAATTCTTGTAGGATAGTGTCTCCATCGGCGAATAAGGATCCCTTTAAGGAGCTTTCACTTATGGTTTCAACTTCAAAATCCCATTCGTAAATATCATTCTCATCATTCGTCCATTCAATGTCTATAGTTTCGTCTGCAGATTTGAAATCCCAACTTCCTTCATAAGAGTATACCAATGGATTTTGGGCGTCATCAGTGTATACGAGAACCTGTCTAATGTCGAAATCTCCTCCACATTCAAATTTATAAACCAATGTGTAGGTGTACTCGTCTCCGAGGTCATCTTCAAAAATTGTTCCTTGTGTCGATACACCATCTTCTTTAGTGAGCGTCCAACTACCAGCAAGAAGTGCTTCAGTTCCTGTTGCTCCTGCACAAGCGTCAACTGTTGCACCATCATCGTCTCCGCATCCTGCTAAAAAAAGAGAGGTAACCGCTGCTGTGGGGACTAAGTATTTAAGTTTATCTTTCATTATTTATGAAATTTGTAAAATAGTTAACAAATCTACTTCTTTTTTTGCTTTATCCAAAAGTTCAAATTTGGGTCAGCCATGATGCTTTTATCATGATATTCGTCGTGTTCAATTAAAATACCTGGGACTTGGACATCAAATAATAATTTTAAGGAAAATACTTCTCTAATTTTATCTGTGTACGAGATACCTCCCATGGGTTTACCCGTCGCTCGGTTAAGGATATAAATACCGCAATAGCTATCTTCTGAAGAAAAAGGTAGACCTTTGAATGTCGTCGTTTTCTCTCTCAATTTAGAAGTACCTACAATTAAAAAATCATCATGTACAATCAGTCCTCTCAGAAAACTATCTATTTTGGAAATCAATGTTACCTGTTTACTTTTTAAATCATAGCATTTTATTTCCCCAGTCCCGGAAAGTAGAAAATAAATTTTATCATCAAAATAAACCGGCGAATGCGGCATGGCTAGTTGATCTAAAAGTATTTTTCCGGTATCAACTTCCATGAGTAAACCAGTTTCTTTAGGTGTTTTTTTCCATCCAAAAGAGGTGTTTGTGCTATCAAACATCGTTACATAGGCAGGTTTACCATTTTTCATGGCCATACCATTCAAATGGCATCTATCCTCAGGTAAGAGTTCAGTGATAAAATTGGGTTTCCAATAAAATTCAAAATGTTTTTCAGCACTGACTTTACTAATACAGGAAAACATGGTATTGATGAAATATAGTTCATTTTCTTTTCCAAACTCAATTTCATGAGTGTCTAAATATCCTGTATGGTATTTTACTTGTGGGATAAAAAGTTGATCATATCTTTTTTTTTTCTTAGGATAAGACAGCGCTAAAGCTTTGCTGCTGGCAAAGACATTTATTGAAGTTCTACTTGCCACTGCCAGTTTCATTTTTGTATCAACGGCAATTCCCATAGGTCTTTTGAATCCTTTGGCATACTTGATAATAGTTTTTCCGTTCAAAGAACTAATAAATATTAATTTTCCTGCTTGGTAAGTACTAAATACCAATGTTGCTTTGATTTTTTTTAAAGTTTTTGGAAAATTTTCAGAATAGAAGAAGAATGGGTTATCAATATTGGACATATTTTTTAAAATCGTTTAATTGGAAAGATGGAAATCAAAGGTCAGATCGTTCATACACTTAAAGTGATTTTTTGGACATTTTTTAAAACCAATTTTAGAACATGGTCGGCATTTAAGATTTGTGTTTTCAAAGACGACAAACGTCGTACGGTAGGGGTACATGCCAAACTTCGGTGTAGTACTTCCCCAAATAGTAAAAATATGCTTTTTAAATGCAGCAGCTATATGCATCAGTCCGGTGTCATGAGTAAAAACGAAATCAGCATTTTTGATCAATGAAGCAGATTGATTTAAATTAAATTTCCCACAAGCATTGAATATGACAGCTTTTTTACCAAGTTTTAGTACGATGTCTTTTTCATTGGGTGACTGAGAGCTGTTGTCTTTAAAAAAATTATATATTTTATCGCCAATGGGTTTATCATTTTCATCACCAAGTAGAATAATAGGTTGATTGATGCGATCACACAATTCAATTAAACGATTGGTCGGTAGTCTTTTGGTGTGGTACGTAGCTCCGATTACGACTGCGATATATCCATTTTGATGAGTAAGAGGAAGCCAATTAATTTGAACTTCATCTTTTTCAGGGATAAAAAAATCTAAGCCTAAAGTGTCGGGCTTAATTTGCAAAGGGTTTATTGTGGCAAGATATCGATCTACAACATGTAAGTTGGGTAATAGATCAATTTTAAAATTAGTGTAAAGCCATTTTTTGATATTAAGTTTATTGAACTTATAAGCTCTGATACCTAATTTTTTTTGAATTATCCAAGTTCTCAAGTTACAGTGTAAGTCGATAATGAGATCAAATTTTTCTGATTTTAATTCTTTTATTAGATCACTTTCTTTAGCCTCTAGCAAATGAATTTGATCTAAATATGGATTCTCTTGAAGGAGATTGGAATATTTTTTTTTGGTTGCAAAATGAACTTTTGCATCTTCAATTTTAGTTTTCAGTGTCCTTATAACGGGAGTCGTGAGGATGATATCACCAATTGATGAAAACCTAAGAATCAATATCTTCATAAAATTATTTTCGCTCAGTAAATATAGTTATTTGAAACACCCTTTTTATTTTTTTAAGACAAAATGGGGATTCAAAATGAGGGAGGACTAACTTTGAGCTATCTATCACGTTAGATAATGCTTAATTGAAGTTTAAAAGTAAGCGTTCAATGTTACTAGATAATAGCTTGTGATTGGTTATCAACAATTATCGATAAAATCAATTAGATTTTATTCGTATTGCAAACATGGATGTTTGGACTTTTCCCGAAATCAATCCTCTTGTTTCATGGCTGAAAGTATTAGGTTTTATTAATTGTATTTCTTATGCAAAGAATAGTTACTTATATATGTTTATACCTTATTACCTTAGGTGTGAAAGCACAATTAGGTCTTCAAGCAGGCCCAAGTGGTAATTTGGTTAATGATAAACAATTTATTTTACCAATTTCTAATGAGACTCAAGATGTTCATGTAATTAATGCTGCAAAAAAGGGTATCGTTCTGTTGGTCAATGAGTTCGGTAAATTTGGTGCTATTCAGTCAGAAGGAGTACTAATGAATTTGGACACTACTTTCGAGATACGATGGGAAGTACCATTTTTTGTACCGTTGGGTTATACATTATTGGGATGGGATTATTTTGATGAGCAGGTGCAGCTTCTTTTTTCAAGGAAACAGTACAAAAAAGAGCTTTTGTCAGTTTTTAAAATAGATCTGAATACCGGCTCTTTCATAGAACAAAAAATATCTACCGTATTCCCTATTGAAATAACACATTTTGAGGCGTTAAATGATTTTATTTTATTGGCAGGTAATGCAAACCATAAATCTGTGGTCGTGACCTTTAACAAAAATAACATTCCCCATGTCGTTCCAGGAATATATGGTAATGAAAACGAGATAGTGAATGTTATCATTGATGATCGGATAGGTATTTTTTCAGTAATAGTAGAAGAAAAGAATAAATCAAAAAATTCAAGCTTGACTATTTATGGATATACACGAGAGAATCAAAAATTATTTATAAATAAAGGAGTGCCTCCTCTGGGTAGGAATTTATTGAATGGAACTTTAACTATATCTAATAAAAATTCACGCTATTTGGCTGGAAGCTTTTCTGAAATAGGAAAGAAGCTGAGTAAAGGTTTGTTTATTTCTAAATTCACAGAGGATAAATTGAATTTTTTGAAATATTATGAATTTGCCTACTTTGAAAATTTTTTCGAATTCTTAGGTTTAGATAAAGCGGAAAAATTAAAGGATCGGATCAAAAGAAAAACTGAGGAGGGGAAAAAAATTAATTTAAATTATAGAGTGATTATTCATGAGATTTTACAAAGAGATAAAAGACTTATTTTGACAGGAGAGGTATACTTTCCCAAACGTGCAAATTTTCAAACATTAACACCTAACTCAAGTATAGCACAAATCTCATATACCGATTCAGGATTTAATCATTCCCACGCCTTTGCAGTGGTTTTTGATGAAGAAGGCAATTTACTTTGGGATCACAGTTGGCCGATGCAAGACATGTTTTTTTTGACTTTGGGTAAGAAGGCGGTATTCCATTTATTTACGAACAGACTTGAGGTTTATAGCCTTGAAAAGAACAAGGTTAGGTCAAGAATATTTTTGGATCAAAAAGTGATTGAGGATCAGCTAGAGATTCCTATATCTTTGGGCGTCGATTCTGATAAATGGTTATTAGAAAATCCAAAAATAGAATCCGTATTATCATGGTATGATCAGTTCATTTTAGCTTTTGGAAGACAGCGGATATTGACTTCTTCCAACATAAACAGCTCATATGAAGAGATTTTTTACTTAAATAAAATTCACTATATTGGTGAAGAGGATATGAAATAGTGATATTATCTTATATTTGCATAATTTAGATGCAAAAGCGACTGCTCTTAGATAGCCAACTTCTTCAAATTACAATCCAAAGGTTGTGTCAGCATCTTATTGAAAATCACAATGATTTTTCGTCAACAGTAATATTAGGCCTACAACCTAGAGGTGTATTTTTGGCGGATAGAATTCAAAAAGTTATTCAAGAACTCGAAGGTTGCCGTGTAGACATAGGTTATTTAGATACCACTTTTCACAGAGATGATTTTCGTACACGCGTTGTTCCCAAAAAAGCTAGTGAAACACGTGTGCCTTTTTTGATTGAAGATAAAGCTGTCATTTTGGTGGATGATGTCTTATTTACAGGCAGATCAGTTAGGGCTGCCATGGATGCTATGATTTCGTTTGGCCGACCAACAAAGGTTGAATTGTTGGTCTTAATTGATCGTCTACATACGCGTCAATTACCTATCGAAGCTAATTATGTTGGCAAACAAGTTAATACTTTAGCATCGCAATATGTCGAGGTAGGGCTTAAAGAACAAAGCGGTGACGATTCAATATGGTTAATGAATATCGAAGTGGAATGAACCAATTGATAAGAAACAATCTACTAGGAATTAAGGAGTTAAGCCTCAAGGAAATAGATTTAATTTTTGAAACTGCAGATAATTTTAAGGATGTTATTAATCGACCTATAAAGAGAGTTCCGTCTCTGCGAGATATAACCATAGCGAATATTTTTTTTGAAAATTCTACCAGAACCAAACTGTCTTTTGAGTTGGCGGAAAAAAGATTGAGTGCCGATGTGATCAATTTCAGTTCATCAAATAGTTCAGTAAAAAAAGGTGAGACGTTGATTGATACGGTTAATAATATACTGTCAATGAAGGTTGATATGATTGTTATTCGTCATCCAAGTCCTGGAGCCCCCCATTTTTTGGCGAAACATATTGAATCAAAGATAGTGAATGCTGGAGATGGAACACATGAGCATCCTACGCAAGCTTTATTAGATGCTTATTCTATTCGAGAGCGTTTGGCTGGTATTGAAGGAAAAAAAGTTGTTATAGTTGGTGATATTCTGCATTCAAGGGTTGCTTTATCAAATATTTTTGCATTACAAAAACTAGGTGCTGAAGTAATGGTGTGTGGTCCAGCCACTTTAATTCCAAAATACATCAGCACTTTAGGAGTTAAGGTGGAGTTAGACATAAAAAAGGCTTTGAATTGGTGTGATGCTGCTAATATTCTACGCATTCAATTCGAGCGTCAAAAGATGCCTTACTTTCCATCCCTTCGAGAATATATATTGTATTATGGAGTGAATGAAGAAATTATTAAAGCACTCGATAAAGAGATCATAATTTTACATCCAGGACCTATTAATCGAGGTATTGAGATTACTTCAAGAGTGGCAGATGCCGATAATGCTTTAATATTAGATCAAGTAGAAAATGGTGTGGCTATTAGGATGGCTATTTTATATTTATTAGCCAGAAAATAAGAATTAATTAATGTCCTGTGTAGTTGAAGGGTGTAATATTTCTTAATTCCTTTTTGATCTCTTCGGAAATATCAAGCGAATCAATGAAAGCTTGAATGGTAGATTCGGTAATGGTTTCATTTTTACGAGTTAGTTGTTTCAAGGTCTCATATGGAGATGGATATGCTTCTCTTCTTAAAATGGTTTGAACGGCTTCTGCAATTACAGCCCAATTTTGGTTTAGGTCCTTCATAATAGTCTCTTCATTACACTCTAATTTTTTCCAACCTTTCATCAATGAGTGTAGCGAGATCATTGAATGTGCAATAGGGACTCCTATATTTCTTAATACAGTAGAATCTGTTAAATCTCGCTGTAGTCTGGATATGGGCAACTTGGCTGCTAAATGTTCATATATGGCATTGGCCATACCAAGGTTTCCTTCTGCATTTTCAAAATCTATGGGATTCACTTTATGTGGCATAGCAGATGAGCCAACCTCATTTTTCAAAATTTTTTGATTAAAATAACCCATAGAAATGTAGGACCAGACATCTCTACTTAAGTCGATAAGTATGGTATTAATCCGTTTGAGGGCATCAAAGGTTGCAGCAAAATGGTCATAATGTTCGATTTGAGTTGTCGGATGACTTCTTTTAAGCCCTAAAACGTCATTTACAAATTGATGTGCAAATTGATGCCAATTTACTTTAGGGTATGCCACGTAGTGAGCATTAAAATTTCCATTAGCTCCACCAAATTTAGCGGCTTTCGGCACCTCTTTTAATAATTTTATTTGCTCATTGAGTCTAGTAAGATAAACCTCAATTTCTTTTCCTAATTTAGTTGGCGATGCTGGTTGTCCATGGGTTTTGGCTAGTAACGGGATCTCTTTCCATACTGCAGCAGACTGTTTTAATAAAGTCATGAATTCATCTAATAGAGGAAAAATTACTTCAGAAAGAGCTTCTTTAATTGACAATGGAATTGAGGTATTATTAATATCTTGAGATGTCAATCCAAAATGAATGAATTCTTTGTAAGATATTAGATTTAGGCTGTCAAAATGCTCTTTAAGGAAGTACTCAACAGCTTTGACATCGTGATTAGTTACAGCTTCAATTCTTTTGATTTTAATAGCATCGGCTTCTGTAAAATTTTCATAGATGTTTCTTAGGGCTTTAAATTGATCATTATGGAGTCCCTTTAATTGGGGTAAGGGTAACTCACAAAGCCTAATAAAATATTCTATTTCAACTTTCAATCGATATTTGATGAGGGCAAATTCTGAAAAGTAGTTAGATAGAACTTGAACTATGTTGCGATAGCGACCATCTATGGGTGAGATCGCATGAATAGAATAGTTTTTTGTCATGTATTTACAAGATATACAGCAAAAATACGGAATTCCAACGATTTGTAACCACCATTATACTGAATTACCTTTACACATACAGACTTAACAGAAAAATGGTTTTTGGATTATTCAATGATAATAAAAAAAATAAAAAAGAGGATGACAGGTACTTGGATTTTAAAATAAAAGAAATTGTAAAAATTACAGCCGACGCAGTCAATCTCGTATTTGATACTTTAGATCAAGATTTAATCTACCAGTCAGGCCAATTTATTACTCTGATTGATGAGGTTAATGGAGTTAAAATCAGGCGTGCTTATTCTTTATGCTCAGCACCAAATATTGATAAATATCCTGCGGTAACTGTAAAAAGAGTGGTGAATGGCTTAATGTCTAATCATATAAATGACACCTACCAAGTAGGGCAGAAAATTAAAGTAATGGGTGCTATGGGTACTTTTACTACTAGATTTGATAGGAATCGAACAAGACAGTTGGTGTTAATTGGAGGAGGTTCTGGAATTACACCTCTGTATTCAATTATTAAGTCGACCCTAGCTTTGGAACCTAAAACAAAGGTTTTATTGATTTTTGCAAACAAATCATCCGCAGATATTATATTCAAAGAAGAATTAGTAAAGTTAAGCAAACAGTTTAAAAATTTTAATTGGATTAATATTTTAGAGCAAGACGATGAAATTACACCAGCAGATTACCTGGGTAGACCTACAGAATCTATGTTGCATTCTATTATTGAGGAATCAAATTTAAGTGCGCAAACCCATTATTTTATTTGTGGACCGGAGGCGATGATGAAAATTATAAAGGGTGGGCTAGAGCAATTTGGAATACGATCGGAACAAATTCAGATAGAAAAATTTGTAGGGAATCATCTCATCGAAAATTTTAATGGTTCTAGTGAAGTGAATTTGGCTATTCTCTTAGATGGAACAACTTATGATCTGAATATAAATGGAGATCAGCCCATTTTAGACCAAGCACTTTTGGCAGGTATTGATATGCCTTATTCGTGTAAAAGTGGGTTTTGTACTGCATGTCGTTGTAAGGTATTGTCAGGTAAAGTGTCTGTAAAAGAAGCGGCTGGCCTATCTGAGGATGAAATTGCAGAAGGGTTTGCGCTACTATGTGTTGGCCATGCCTTGACACCAGAGTTGAAGCTTTCTATCGAGTGAGGTTTTTATACGGGATGAATTTATTAGAGATAGAGAGACTAATTTTACGTTTAATAATTGGTAGCTTTTTATGGAATGATTTCATTAAATATTAATGATTTAATTCCAATTTTTCTTCCATTTTTACGTTTGTTTATTGGAGATGAAGGCGGCCCAAGACCAGGATGTTCAGCTGAAAGATGAAAGCAATTCGGCCGTTAGGTTTACCTTTTTTGCCTTGATATTTGTTATTTTAATTTTTTAGTGGGTATTTACAAAAGAGTCTGAGTACAATTCACACTCATTCGTCCCACTTACGATTATGTCATAGACAAACTTAAATAAATGCGTTCAAAAGATAGTAGTTGGAACTAGGAATGGATTTTTAGAGGGCGAACCATTTCAGAGCTTTCTTTGCAAAAAAATCGTCAATTAATGCTTCATATTTTTCTGGATGATCTGTCATGTCTTTGCAGTGCCTGGATCCCCATTGGGTGTGATGAAAAATGGTATACTTCTGATTTAGCTTTTTATTAATTTCAACAGATTGTGAAGAGGACGTCTGGTCATCTGATTGGGAGTGTATTAGTAAAGTAGGTACGCGTATTTTTGACGCCAAAACTTCAATATTTGCGTCGTTAATGTCAAATTGTGCTCGCGATTGCACTAAAAAATAGGTAATTGGATAAAATATTTTAATCCAATTTCCGTAACGTCTTAAAGCACGTTCATTAACTGCGGATTTAATATCCTTATAAGGAGAATCAGCTAATATGAAACCGATATCATGAGTGACCGATCCTGCTGCTAATACGGCTGCAGCACCCCAAGATTTACCAATCCATCCAATTTGGTCGACTTTGAGTTTTGATTTTTTCATTAGCATTTTAGAGAACAACTTATGGTCTTTCCGTTCTCGAATGTTCCAAGTACCAAATGATCCACCGCTGTCACCATGGCCTCGGTGATCATAGAGTATGATATCGCAACCTTTTTTCCAGAAATAAGGAACGTACTCTGCACCTCCCATTCTATTTCCTCCCCAGCCATGAGAGGTAACGATTCCGCAAAAAACACTGTCATTAGGATTTTTAAGATAAGAACCTTTTAACAAAATATTGTCATCTGTGATAACTTCAATAGCTTCTACAACCCCATATTTTTTTAGAGCAGTGGGATCGGGTTGAGATCTCCAAGGTATAATAATTAATGAAGAGAAAAACCAACCAAGGCACACATAAATAACCATTACAATTGAAATCAAAAAAGGCAATATTTTTTTCATTGGGGGTTTAGAACAACTCAATATTCTTTAAAAGTAAAGAACAGATAAAATAAGTTTAAATTCATTTTTTTATCGAAAATTCTATGGTTACTATTAACTAGTATGTTTTCGCTGAATTTGATTTTTGCCTTCATTTTACTCTTTTTAGTTCAATTCGGGATCTATTTATGGCGCAGCTTTTCATTAAACAATTTAGATTAGAAAAAGCTATGATTGCATTACCGTCTAGCAAGTGTTACCCTTTAGTTCTTTTATTTGACTCTTTGAGGGATTAAATACCTAGATCAGCTCTTTTAGTCCATATTTCATAAATAGGTTTTCCTTTGCTACTCTGACCACTATGATGCCATTTGCCATCTTGTAATTTAAAATTAAATTGAAGTCGAGCACCAACACGACCATTATCTTTAGAAAAATACGATATCTCTTCTGTGTAATGACCGTTAACAGTATTATAAGTTCCTCCCCCAGTACCAAAAAACTCTTTGGTTGCAATATTATAAGCGATCCATTGAAATTGGGTACCCGAAAGGATTTTCATGGTTCTTCTCACCCCAGGTCTACTCTCTGAAATGACACCTTCCCTTTCACGTCCAGTGATCAGCCAAGCGCCTTGTAAGATACCAGGGTTACCCTTATCTATTCTAGTCCAAAAAGTATTTTTCCATTGGATGTTATTTTTACTTTGAATAAAATTAGCTTTGGTGTGAGTGCCTACTTTTTCAGGTGATGAGGTATGAAACTCCCAATTCATTAGGATCTCACCATCTGCTTTCTCCCAATTTCCTCCTGAGGTTGAGATAAATAATGGAGGTTCGGTTTCATATTGGGTAATTGAAAAATGATTTTCAGTAACAATCCAAACAGATTGTATTTTACCCTGCGAAGATGACCAGGCACCCTTCAGGTCTTGACCAATCAGAAGGCCACTGAGTAATATTGTATGCAAGTATGTGAGAAGTTTCATTTGAAATCTATTTGAGCAGAAGATAATAACATCCTTTTTCAATTAGAAAAATAAAACTCATCTTGTTTCAATTTTGCCATCGACATATTTAGCAAATCTTCCGGATTCTTTAGCATGGATATGATCTGGTTTCGGCCAAGGCCAACCACCAAATTGTGTTGATTGATATTCCTGCATCGTTTCTTGAATTTCATGTTGATAATTCATAACAAAAGGGCCATGTTGAGCAACAGGTTCATTAATAGGTTTTCCTTGTAGGAATAAGAAATGGCTTACTTCCGCGCCATTCGTAATATGAATAGTTTGGTCGCTGAATATTTCTATTGCATGGTTTGGTAATACCTTCTTATCTTCTAATTCAATGTCTTTTCCCCGGAAATAATATAGTAAGCGGCTCAAGTTAGCACCATGCGCAGGTAGAGTCCATTGGGCTTTGGGTTCCATAGTCAAAGTCCAAATACAAACTTCATTTTTTGGATCATTGGCCCAAGAATTAGGTGCTGGAGGTAATCCTTTGACTTGAAATAGGTGACCCGCGATCACAGTTACTTCCGTTTTTTTATTTTCGTCATCTTGATTTGTATATCGGGGAATTTTCTCACTCCAAAGCATTGCGAAGTGAGGGGAGCACATTTTTTTAACTTTTGGTAAATTGATCCAAATTTGAAACATTAGTAACGCATTATTTTTTGATGTGTCCAATAAAGGAAACATTTCACAATGTTGAACTCCTTTACCTGCAGTCATCCATTGTACATCACCATTACCAAATCTTCCCGCTGCTCCTAAAGAGTCTGAGTGATCTACTAATCCTTTTTGGACAATGGTCACTGTTTCGAAACCGCGATGTGGATGCGCTGGAAAACCAGGAACCGTCGTGCCATGATACATTCTAAAGCCATCTTTAATTTGGAAATCTTGTCCTAAATCTCGTCCAGTGAGTAAAGTTGGATCTACGCCTGATGCTGAATTACCCGCAGGATAATTGTCTTCATGAAAGGCACAAAATAAGAATGGGTCTTTGGTTTGCCAAGGGAAACTCAAGGGAGAAATATTTATAATTGCTGACATTTTTATCCAATTTAAGGACTTATTAATTTTAACTCTTAGTTTAAACGGAAGTTTTAATGTTTAGGGCAAAAATAAGTCTGTTTATACAAACATACTCATGTCTAATTGGCTTTTTGGGACAAACATTTATTTTTTCTGTTTATTTCGACAGAGATAAATAATGTTTATTTCAAAGATTTATTAAATTGTCGGTTATTGATCAATGGTGCTTAAAACAAACAATAATGAAATTTTTTAAGGATTTTTATTACATCACCAATTTTAAAACATTTTTTGTAACCTTTTTAGCTATATCAGCAACTTACGTTTGCATTGAAAAGGAGATACATGCTGATTTACCTTTGGCATTGGTGAGTATTGCAATTATATTTCCTGTCGTTTTCGCCATTAATTCGGCTTACGCAAGAAGAGAACAAGGACTCGTTAGTTTGGCTGCTTGCAAAGGATTCATGAATGGATTTTATAGAATAGCTGCAGATCATCCAAAGGATTTAGATCCTGAAAAATCGGTAGAATGTAAAGAAAAAATAATAAACTTATTCAACTCGCTGAAGAGTTTCTTGGAAAGTAATCCCGAAGAATCAAAATCTTTTGTTAGAGATATTTATGTGGATATAAAGGCATTGAGTGAGTTTTCAAAGACGTTGTTGAAACAAGGCCTTCATGGTAGATCAGTTTCACGGATGATTGTATTTTTAACCCGATTTACTGTAGCTTTTGAAGAGATGCAAATGATTTTTTATTACCGAACTCCAATAGGTTTGAAAGCCTATGGAAAAATTTTTTTAGTTGTTTTCCCTGTTTTATATGCTCCGTCTTTTGCTTTATTAGCTACGAATTTTGAAGGTTTGGCTGGGTATTTTTGGCTGGGTATTTTTTTTAGTTATCTCATTCCTACACTTTATACCATAATTTTGGTGAGCTTAGATAATATTCAAACTCAACTCGAACATCCATTTGATCAGTTTGGTTCTGATGATATTAGGGTTGATTTGGATGAAATTGAGCAAATGCTAATATCATAAAAGTATACATAGACATTAAATTACAAATGATGAAACAGATATTTTTTAAAACACATTTTTTAACAGGGATTATTTTTTTTCTAGGATCACTAACTATACTAAATGGCCAAAGTCGTAAGGATCGAGCGGCTCAATCCCCTTTATTCTTAGAAGATGAGATTTTGGCGATAACCATATCGATGGATCTTGAGAGAGTTACCAAGGACATAGAAGATCGTGAAGAGCATCAAGGGACTGTTACATACAAGGCAGCTGATGGGACAGATGTTTCAATCGATGTCATGTTCAAAACACGAGGAAAAACACGGGCAAACCCTGAGGTTTGCAAGTTTCCACCGCTGCAATTAAATTTTAAAAAAAAGGGGAATTATAATAATCTCTTCGCTGGGCAAGACAAGCTTAAACTTGTAGCTCATTGTCAATACAATAAAGGATTTGATGATTATGTAGCTCAAGAGTATATGACTTACAAGCACTATAATATTTTGACAGATAATAGCTTTAGGGTAAGATTGTTGAGGGTAACTTATGTAGATACTGGAGGAAATAAAAATACTTTTACTAAGTACGGTTTTCTCATAGAGGATGATGAAATATTAGCTCATCGAAGAGGCAAAGTGGTATCTGAAAAGTCGGTGAGGAATCAAGATATGTGTAATAGAGATGCCTTGGATTTAATGGTTATGTTCGAATTTATGATTGGGAATACAGATTGGGGTGTAGGGGCTAAGCACAATATGAAATTGATAGCAGATGACTCTACCAATCGATTACCGATTCCCATACCCTACGACTTTGATTATGCTGGTGCAATCATGACAAGTTATGCTCAGCCAGCAGAGGCTTTGCAAATTACTAGTGTAAGACAACGTGTTTTTAGGGGTCTATGTAGGCAGCCTGGAAGTTATGAAAAGGTATTCCAAATTTTTAATGATAAGAGAGAAGATATTTACGCTTTATATCAAAATTCGGTTCATGTGAGTGATAGATTTAAAAAATCTACTTTAAAATATTTCGATCAGTTCTACAATATAATCAACGATCCTAAAAAAGCGAGAAGATCAGTTTTAGAGGTGTGTAGAGCAAAGCATGACCATGTTTATTGATCAAAGAATACGAAAATGTCTTTTGCTTTTTATATTTCAGTGCCTTTTTATTTTTTAATGTTTTCATATCATGGTATTTCAAATCAATACGTTGTCCCGAAGAAATACCATTTTGATGGTAAATATGGGCTATACGTCTCTATTGAAGGAGATCATTATCAAGTACATTGGCTAACCTCAGTTGCTGAGGAAGGCTACTTAAACACCCAGTTTGGGAAGTCAGAGAAGGTTTCTTACAGCACCCCCAAGTCAACTATTCATAAGGTTAAAATTCCCTCGAATAATAAATCAGTAAACTTAGATTTTGGAAGTCGGACAGGAGGGAATGGAAAAATTACTATTATTCCATCCCCTGAAAGGGCTACTTTTGAATTCAAAGGAGTAGATTCAGTATATGTTTTGGGAGATACGCATGGTAATTATGAAGAGGTAGTGCAAATTCTTAAAAACTCAAGATTAATCGATAAAACTCACCAATGGATTGGAGGTAATGCACATTTAGTTTTTTTAGGTGATGTTTTAGATCGGGGTATGGACGCTTTGCGACTCATGTGGTTTATCTACGAATTGGAGCAGTCTGCAGTTAGTAATGGAGGCCAAATTCATCTCATATTAGGAAATCATGAAATAATGGTTATGTCAAATGACTTACGCTATGTTGCTGCTAAAGAACAGCATTTAGCCAATATGCACCAAGTCAGCTATCAACAACTTTATCATCCTACTTGCTCAATATTGGGGCGCTGGCTTTCAACTAAGCCCGTAGTATTAAAAATTGATGGAATTTTATTTGCACATGCGGGGATTATTATGGGATCATCTTTGAAGTCATTTAATGATCAGGTTTATGAGTACATTCAAACGCCTATTTTTTCTCATTTAATGGAACAGCCTTTTGATACGCTAAGCTTTTCTCAAAATGAACGTGAAGAGCAAAAAAATTATTTGTATAATTCCTTTGGACCTCTTTGGTTTAGGGGATATGTCGAGACAGATACCTTAGGGTCCCATTTGAACGCGATTTTGCTTAATAATAGAGCTAAATTACATGTAGTTGGCCATACTACTGTTCCCAATATATCTACACTTTATAATGGCAAATTAATTGCGACAAACGTACCAAGGGCAGGTTCAGAAATGTTATTATTGACCAAAAACAAGCGTAATAAATACCATCGTTTTAGTATTAACTTGTTGGGAGATTTTGTAAAACTTCAATAGCTAATTTGAACGTAACCGTTTTTCTTGTTGCCCCTTTTATTCTCTTTCAATTAATTTAGATTTAAAACGTGCTTAAATATTCTTTCATTTTACCTTGATTAGCATTGTAAATTGTATTACTTTATACAATTATCCTCACATTGCTTGTTTATCTGAAAATCATTTATTTGAGAGCGAATTCTCACATATACAAGTGCTTAATCAACCTTATTGTTTTAGAATTTTATAAATAAACAATAATTATAACCTTAAATAAATAGAAGGCTAATAAATATTGTAGGCGGTCAGGGAGGGATAGAAACGCGAATTCAATGATGTTTATTCGGAATGTAATGATGTGTTGTTTACTTATGCCTATAATCCTTTATTAATGGTATGTCCAATATATAGACGATGTTGATCGCTTATTTCATCACAGGTCTTAGTTTGTAAGTATTGGTTTACTTTTCATGTTGATGTCAATTAAGGGCCTAAGACTAGTATTGGTATTTCCTAAAAAATGTGGACAAAAAGTCATATGGGATAGATGAGTAAAGTGTAAAAAGTTCCCAAAGTCAACTAATACAAAGGAGAGAGTATTTTTATTCGCTGAGTTAACGTTATTTTTAAAAGAGAAGTTTACTAATGCTCTTGAAGAACTTTTAAATTATTATTTAGTTTATAATGTAATGTAAAAGATTTAAAACAAATAATCCACTCCAAAGTAGGGTTCTAATCCAATTTAGTCGGATTAGTTTATTTATAGTTGATTGGTTAACAAGATCCGTTGAAACCTTGTTGTGTAACGGGATGAAAATAGAAATAGTGATTACCCAAAGTGAAACAATAATCAAAAAAGATCCTAAGCTAAAAATAGAAAAATCATTAAATAGATGTATGATCGCAATTATAAACTGTCCCATCATTAGAGGTAGGACTATGTAGGTGATTTTTTTAGTGTAATTGTAATGCCAACGTTTAAGATTATTTCGCTCATAAAATAGAAAGCTTGGATAAATGATTAATTGTACGAGCCAAATTAAAACTACTAATCCTATGTCAAATAATAGTCTGATTAAAGTTAGACTCATAAGACGAGACGCAAGTTTAATTTACCCACATTCCAAGCCCAAAGAATTAATATTGGATGCACGATGATCAACCTTAGCCAACCTATAATTGGATCTACGCAGAGACCATTGGGCACACAAGATCCTATTTTAATGAAATAGATGTGTGAGGGAACAAAGAGTATTAACAATACGATAATACCCCATGCCCCAATTTTTAGATATTTAGGGGAAAGTAGAAGTAAGGAAAGGGTAATTTCTATCAACCCACTCAATATATTAATACCATATGGATGGGGCAAATAATTTGGAATAAGGTCAATATAAAAATTTGGGCTTATGATGTGGTTTATACCAGCCAATAAGTAGAGGAGGAAACAACTGTATTTTGATACGAGATACATTTTTTTGTGGTTGGAGAGACTTTAATGCGTTTTTTGGTAAGTAATTTTAAGAATATAAAAAAATGGAATCCACCATATAAAATCATTAGTAACTAATGTATAAAAAAATGCAAAAGGGACGTTCCCTTGAAAGTAGTTGATAAAGAAGCCGATAGGGCCAAACAGTTTTCCTAGTAAACCAACCAAAACGATTGGCCAATGCCTGATGGGATCATTTGATGCTATCCAATATCCAATGCCATAGACGCCAATCACCATTCCCATGCCTTGCCATACCATAGGATGATTGAGTGGCTCCATGCCTACTATCATAAAAAATTGGTTTGGCCTTATAATTATCCACGATCCCCAGCATAGGTTATAAAGGGAAGCTAATTTGAGCGTGATTTTCATGAAATATCCCTCCAAAAAAAATTAAGAGATGTTTTAAGAGGTTCATAAGTAGTCATGTTCTTGAAAATAAATCTAGAATAATAATTGCAAGAAAAAGAGCATAAAAAAAGCCCGCCTTGTTATGGCAGACTTTCAAAGTATTTTGAAAACCTTTTAGGAAACTTTGACGTTTACCGCATTCAAGCCTTTTTGGCCATCTTGCACGTCGTAGCTCACTTTGTCGCCTTCACGTATTTCTTCTGTTAAGCCTGTTTGGTGAACAAACACATCTTTACCCCCTTCATCTGGCGTTATAAAGCCAAATCCTTTCGTATTGTTAAAAAATTTTACTGTACCGTTACTCATAATTATTTGCATTAATTTATTCAAAAATAGGTATTTTAAAGTAAATGCCATAATTTTTTTTTAAAATTCATTTAAATTATGTTTTGATCCCTAAAAATGATCTTTTTTTTTGGGGGGGGATGCTTTTAAAAAATAATTATTAGGCATAAATGCTTCATTTTTTTTGATATTTAGTTACGTTTTTTGTGTAAATTGGCTAAGTAGTATAAATCATACACTACGCGTAATTTTATGTAGATAAAAAATTTCTGGAAAAGTTACATTCATTGAGAATATATAATTTGCATAATTCCTGTTTTTTATTGATTAAACTATTCATTTATTAGCTTATTTAATATTCAAATAACTTATTACTGCGTAGTTTTCTAATTTAAAATACATCCATTTTTTAAAGAATAAAGAGTAGTCTCATGTGCCAAAATGATTAATTTCAAGACACGAAAAAGCATTTACATAACTTTTATCATTGTACTTTTTATGAGGTGTGGTAGTCAAAAAGAAATGATAAAAAAATACGAAAGGCCCAATATTATTTTCATCATGTCTGATGATCACGCGTATCAAGCTATTAGTGCCTACAATGATAACTTAATAGCAACCCCAAATATTGATCGCATAGCCCAACAAGGAATGCTCTTTAGAAATGCTTGTGTTACCAATTCTATATGTGCTCCATCCAGGGCTACAATTCTCACGGGAAAGCATACGCATTTGAATGGGAAAATAGATAATAGGTTGCCTTTTGACACCACCAACATTACTTTTCCAATACTTTTCCAGCAAGCAGGCTATCAAACTGCAATGTTTGGAAAACTACATTTTGGAAATAATCCGAAGGGCATTGATGATTTTCTGATTTTGCCTGGGCAAGGAAACTACATTAACCCTGATTTCATTACCCCAAAAGGAGATACAACAATAGTAGGTTATGTGACTGATATCATTACAGACCTAACCCTTGGTTGGTTAAATAAAAAAAGAGATCCTGCAAAACCTTTCATGTTGATGTATATGCATAAAGCACCACATCGACCTTGGTGGCCACGTGCTGATAAATTCAAACAATACAGTAAAATGAAATTTCCAGTGCCCTCAACTCTTTTTGATGATTATAAGGGTAGAAGTTCAGCAGCAAAGGAAGCTGAAATGAATATTTTGTATGATATGAAGTATGGCCATGATTCCAAAATCAGGCCAGAAACTATATTTGAAATGGGCAGCGTATTGCCTAAGGTACCCCCAATGAATTGGGATGGAGTGGATGGATTTTACCAAAACTATAATCGTGCGAATGATGCACAAAAAGCCATATATGATCCTGTAATTGATTCAATTAATATTGAGTTTAAGAAATACTGGCCGAGTATGTCTATGGAGGAAAAAATGTTATGGAAATATCAAAGATACATACAGGATTATTTAGGAACCATTGCTTCGATAGATGACAATGTGGGTAGATTATTAGATTATCTTAAAGAGACTGGATTGGATCAAAATACGATGGTCATATATACTTCAGATCAGGGATTTTATTTAGGAGAGCACGGTTGGTTTGATAAAAGATTCATTTATAATGAGTCTTTTAAAACTCCACTTTTAATTAAATGGCCTGAATATATTGCACCTGGAAGTACGAATGATGAGATGGTTCAAAACTTAGATTTTGCTCAGACTCTGTTGGACGTAGCGGGGATAAAAGCTCCAATGGATATGCAAGGCGAAAGTCTTTTACCTTTGTTGATGGGGGATGATAAATGGGATCGCAAGGCCGTTTATTATCATTATTATGAATATCCTGCTGTTCATATGGTGAAAAGGCATTATGGTATCATTTCAAAAACTTACAAGATGGTGCATTATTATTATGATGTAGATGAGTGGGAACTATATGATAGGATCAAAGATCCATCAGAGTTGAATAACGTATATGAAGATCCAGCGTACGCCAGTGTTGTGACTCAGTTAAAACTAGAATTAAAAGATCTCAGAATAAAATACCAAGACTCCGAAGTATTAGATCAAAAATTCATTGATGTATACCAGGATAATGGTTGGTTAGAATAACTTTCCAGTTAAATGAATTTGTTATCTTTTAATGAAATAACATTGATTTTACATGATGATGAGTATTTGTAATGCCCTTCGACAATATTTATTTGCCTAAGCATTATCAAGTACTTTTTTATCTTCAAAGATTCTGACAATGTAAATAATCACTAGATTGGGATTAATAAAGATTATTTTATGCCTGTTGATGATTAGTTGATTCCTACATGCGGGCATTAAAAAATAGTCGTTCAGTTTTTGTCTTTTTATCATTCTCATAAATTGAAATTCGTTCAATTAAGGTTTACACATAGTTGTGTTATGGATTTAGAAATGTTCACAATTATGTATTAATCTTTTTGATTCAACAGTGAGTTTTTGTGTTCAATTTATGAAGTCATGTTTAGTTACTAATCTCCTGTGAAAAGAATACTTGAAGAATTTAAAAATTGGTCTGATATTTCATTTTATGGAGAAAATTTTTTTAAAAAGTATTGTTGGGAGAACACGATAGTAATTATGAATATCTAGGTAAATTCTGTGGAACCCAACATTTTCCTGATAGCTTTAATTACATTCAATTCAATAGCATATTTTAAGCAAAGGAGCCGTTTTATTCCATCTGTATTAATAAATTTGGGTTCCTTGACGATTTCAAATTTTTTTGAACGTTTTTTCGGAAATAATCATTTATTACGTATGAAAAAGATTTCTTACTTTTTTTCTGTCTACTTTTTCTTTACAATTCTTATTTCTTGTAACGAACAAAGAAACAACAGACTTTTAGTTTTGTACCAAGAAGATGGACAGAACATTGATTTAAAAAGTGAATGCATGCAGATCTTACGAGCAAGTTCTTACGACTTTGACATTATAGATTCACAAAGTCAAAGGTTGGGAGATTCTTTATGGCAAAATAATGCTTTAATTATACTTTCAGATCCTCAAATTCTTAACCCACAATGGCAATCCGATATAGAACGTTATGTTCAAACGGGAGGAACACTTTTGGTTCCGGCTGAAGATATTAATACATATTATTGGCCTTGGTTGCATCAAGCACAAACTAAAAATGAGAAATATTTTGATGGAGGAGAGATTAATTTTTTCCAAGACTCAACTAATTTCAGATCGTTATTGAAAACTGTCTTCGAGAAGATGAGTATTCAAGCTGATCAAGTAAAATCTCTACAAGCTCCCAGCGACAGCAGATTCACAAAAATAATTTTAGATGCAGAGGTCAATGAGCCAATGGAACTTGCCGTACTTCCAGGTGGTCGTGTATTGTTTATTGAAAGAGAGGGCAATTTTAAAGTATATGACCCTGAGATGCGTACGACCAAGTTATTGCATACTTTTGATGTAAGTACTAAGGGAAACTATGAGGACGGCATGCTTGGTTTAACCATTGACCCGAATTATGAGGACAATAACTGGATATATATTTATTACTCTCCGAAAGGTGGGCGACCAAGACAAAATCTCTCGAGATTTGTTTTGGCATACAAAGATAGCCTTATATTGCAGAGCGAAAAAGTCATACTTGAAGTGGCTGTTCAACGTGAAACTTGCTGTCATTCAGGAGGATCTATTTCTTTTGGGCCTAATGGGAATTTATTTTTAAGTACCGGGGATAATACGAGTTCAAAAGAATCAGATGGGTATTCTCCCTTGGATCAGAGACCGGGTCGATCTCCGTTTGATGCACAGAAAGGAGCTTCAAACACTCATGATCTCCGGGGGAAAATATTAAGAATAACTCCAAAGAAAGATGGTACTTATACAATCCCCAAGGGGAATTTATTTTCTCCAGACGGTACTGAAGGGCGTCCGGAAATCTTTGCTATGGGCTGTAGAAATCCCTTTAGATTCTCAGTTGATCAGAGGACTGGATATGTATATTGGGGAGATGTGGGTCCTGATTCGGGAATTGATAGTGAACTCGGACCACAAAGTTATGACGAGTGGAATCAAGCAAAATCTCCGGGTAACTACGGATGGCCTTATTTTGAGGCTAACAATAAAGCGTATCCCATACTTGACTTCGCAACTAAAAAAATTGGACTGTCGCAAAATCCTCTACAACCAATTAATGACTCACCTAATAACACCGGTGCTAGGGTATTACCACCCGCGAGATCTTCCATGATTTGGTATCCTTATGGGGTATCAGACATATGGCCAATGTTGGGTAAAGGATCTCGAAGTGCCATGGCAGGTCCAATCTATTATGAGCCCAGCACACCTTCTAAGACTGCTTTCCCAGAGTATTATAATGGTAAACTATTTATTTATGAATGGGCTAGGAATTGGATAAAAGTTGTTTCTTTTGATAATGAATGGAATATGATCAAAATAGAGCCTTTTTTGTCGAATGAAAAATTCAATAAGCCGATAGATATGGAGTTTGATCGAGAAGGGAATATGTATTTATTGGAGTATGGCGCTAATTACTTTGCTAATAATGTTGAAGCCAAGCTTGTCAAAATTGAGTATAACAGGGGGAATAGAGCACCGTACGCAGTTATTCAAGCAGCTAAGACAAAGGGGTCAGTACCCTTTAACGCGACTTTTTCTGCGAGTCAATCCTTTGATTATGACCCTAATGATTCATTGATTTTTGATTGGAATTTGAGTGATGGCCGTAAGTTTAGGGGCGAGAATATTAGCTTTACTATCGATACAGCTGGAATTTATGAAATTGCTTTGAACGTTACAGATGGTGATGGTGGAACGGCAACCTCTTTTTCACAGATTAATGTGGGAAATGCACCTCCAGAAATTTCTTTAAAACTAGATGGTAATCAATCGTTTTACTTTGGCGAGAGTAAACGAAATTATAATATTGAAGTTACTGATTTGGAAGATGGATCATCGTCTTCAGGAACAATAAATTCTGATGATATAAAAGTTAATTTTTCCTATTTACCCGATGTTCATGATTTGGCTCTTCTTGGAGAGGCTTTCTATGGAAATGACCTCCCGATTAAAGGGGAACAATTGATTTGGGATAATGATTGTAGTTCATGTCACGCCATGCAGTCAGCTTCAATTGGGCCAAGCTTTAATCAAATTGCTGAGCGGTACAATAGTACCGAATCAAACATCTCAATGTTGGCTTTGAAAATCATCCAAGGGGGTAATGGAAATTGGGGTCATAGTTTGATGGCAGCTCACCCAGATTTATCAGTCAATGATGCTGAAAGTATGGTTGAATATATCCTTTCTGTTAATGATAAAAACAGTGAATCAAGTTTCCCTTTGGACGGAACATTTTTGCTGGGTGATTTTCAAAACATGACTGAAAAAGGTATTTACGTTATATCAGTTCGTTATGAAGATCTTGGCTTTGAAGGAATTCCTGCCATCGAGTCTTCAAAAATACAATTTTTAAGAGCTCCCTACATACAAGCCGAGGACTATGATATTTCTAAAAATATAGAACAGCAAAGACCATTTGGGGGTTCTTTCGCTTTTGTAAGTAGCCTAAGACATGGATCATATGTTGGATATGACAATATAGACTTGAATGGCGTGACCGAAATATTGCTCAAAATAATGCCTATCTCCGGAGGTAAAATAGCTATTTTTCAAGGTGATTTAAAGGGAAAGCCTCTGGCTGAGTTAAATATCCCTAGTTCTAATAAAAATGAAAGTTGGGAGGAAGAAAATTTCGTTGATTATAGTTTTGCCATCAATGAATCAACGGATGGTTCAGATGTTCTATTCTTAATGTTCACAGATGTCGATGAAACTAAGGTTAACATGAATTTAGACCAAATTATTTTCAAGTAGAAATAGGCTTATAACGTCACATCAAATTTTACGTCTAAAGGTATAAAATATGCGAATGACATGGTAATTTGTTTTTAGTTTAACTAAACGTAAAGAGGAATCAGCGCAGTGTTTTCTTTATTGAAGAGACGTTTTTTGTCAAATTAGCTAAAAACTATGGGGTGAACTTGCAAGATTTTTATCAGTCCTGGTATTGTCACTAAAAACGAGAATTCAAAAATTAGTGGTAATTTTTGGGTGCAACCTTCGAGTAATTTTAACGTGAATTTAGGCTTTAAATGATTTAAGATTTCTTGCTACATATGGGTTTTAACTTTTTTGGTCTAAAAGTTGCTGTTTATTTTACTTAACTCCAAACAGAGAATTTTTTCAATATAATGTGCGATGTTACAATTTCAACTTCAAGAGCTGTGTCCGATCGAAATACCTGCCAATTTTAAGTCTATTTATTGCAAACTTTGACAATTATATAGGAGAAAATTTTGGCTCGAGAAATTTCACTTTGGTTTTAAATTTTAATTATTTTCCTGATTTATAGAAATAAGTATTCCTTTTGAATAAATACTTTGGGAAATTATTTTATGCTATGTTTGGTTCTTTTTTCAGCATGAAATGGAATTTTCTTCGTTATCCCTTCCTTTTTTATTTTTTGGGTATAGGGTTTTTTTTGTTTGCGCAAAATAATGTAGAAACGTATCAGATAAATATTAAAAAGATTAATGAAAAAATTAGTCTGGATGGGATACTTGATGAGCCTTTCTGGGAAAATGCTGAAACAGCTTCCGATTTCTGGATGAATTTTCCTATCGGTGGCACTACTGTGAATGATGAATTTCAAACCTTGGTAAAGGTTGCTTATGATGATGATTTTATTTATTTCGGAGTTCTATGTCTTGGGAAAGGACCATTTCTAGTTCAATCCTTGAAGAGAGATAATGATTCATTTTGGAATGGAGATGCTTTTGCAGTCATTTTAGATCCTGTAAATGAGCGAATGAATGGAGTTATATTTGCCGTAAATCCAGCGGGTGTTCAAACAGAGGCATTGATTACTGGTGAACCGGCTCGTCGAGGAGGTCGGATATCTGGATATAATAAGGCATGGGATAATAAATGGTATACCGAAGCTAGCGTCACTGAAAATGGATGGACTGCTGAAATGATGATTCCATTTAAATCTTTACGATTTGTCAGAAAAGATCGCTGGGGCATTAATCTTGTAAGAGTAGATGCAAGTAATAATGCTAATCATTCTTGGGCACCTGTGCCCATTCAATTTTATGGGACGGACCTTGGATATTTGGGACAATTGGTTTGGGACAAAGCACCTGTAAATGAAAAAAGAAATATTTCATTTGTACCTTACCTACTTGGTGATGCCTATAAAGATTATGAAACTAAGGGTACTCTCAAACAAACTTTTGCTTTTGGGATGGATGCCAAAATAGCCCTTAATTCGAATTTAAATCTTGACTTAACGGTAAATCCAGACTTTTCTCAAGTAGACGTTGACGAGCAACAAACTAACCTTACTACTGTTAATTTAAGATTCCCCGAGCGAAGACTTTTTTTTCTTGAGAACAGTGATATTTTCAGTAATTTTGGAACCAATGCTAAACCCTTTTTTAGTCGTAAAATAGGGTTAGATGATGATGGAAATACCATTCCAATCCTTTACGGTGCAAGATTAAGTGGAAATTTAAATAAAAATCTGAGGATAGGTATAATGAATACGCAAACCCGAGAACAAGAGCTACCGGGTAATAATTATAGTTCATTGGCATTTCATCAACGAATATTAAAAAGATCTGTTCTGAGGGGATATTTTCATAACAGAGTGGGGTACTCGGATAACTATATCCAAAGAGATAATTTTAACCGTATAGGAGGTCTTGAGTTTAATTACTCTTCTGAAGACAGTAAATGGCGAGCTATAGCTGGTTATGGATTAGCTTTTTCTAACAATAATAAAAGCGAAAATCAATTATTTAATTTTTTCGGTGGCTATGGGGGTCGAGTTTTTAATTTTTTTGTAAACATTAGTGGATTGGGGGACAAATACATTAATGATTTTAGTTTAATACCAAGACAAAAGCATTACGATGCTTTGGATGATACTACCTATGTAATAGGTTTTAACCATTGGTGGGCAATGGCTGGTTATAAGTTTTATCCGGAAAATATGCTAATTAATCAACATGGGTTCAGTTTGACGACCAATGGAGATCGAACAGCTATCTCCAATGAACTGATTCAGGATAAATATCAATTTTCTTACAATTTTTTAATGAAGAATACGAGTACTTTAGACCTTACTTATGCACATGAAGGGGTTAATCTTTTATACCCTTTTGCATTTACCGACGCGGAGCCCTTACCGGCACAGTTATATAGATTTAATTATGGTCAGATTAAATATATGACAGATAAGCGCCGTGAAATTAAGTTGACGACTGGCTACACTTATGGTACTTTTTACAATGGTATCCGATCAGAACTTTCTTTGGCAGTTGACTATCGTGTGCAGCCATGGGGAAATTTTAGTCTCAATTTTGTGCAAAATAATTTAGAGTTTTCAGGAGATAATGGAACAGAGCAGCTTTTATTATTAGGGCCTAAGGCTGAAATTAATTTTTCTAAGAATTTTTTTTGGACCACTTTCATGCAGTATAATACCCAAAATAATAATTTTAATATAAATAGTCGGATTCAATGGCGATATATGCCGATGTCTGACTTGTTTATTGTGTATTCCGATAATTATGTTGTAGAGTATTTTGGACCAAGAAATCGTGGATTGGTGTTAAAGCTAAATTATTGGTTTAATTCTTGAGTGGATAAATTGATCAATAGATTGATCAATTTAAGAGGGAGTCAAATCTAAATAATATAACTTAGTCTGAATGGGTTTACATATTTCAAACAAAATTGCAAGATATATAGGGATACTTGTTATAAATAAAATTACAATTTGTTCGCAATTTTATTTCGTGCATCAATATTAAAGATAAACATATTGGCGTTTAAGTTTTAATTTTTGCTACCGTGGTCAGAATGGTTAGCTAAAAAGAATTATATCAGTTTCATACATGATCTTGGTCATTAATTGTGAATTCCGTTAAACTCTATTGGCTATTCTTATCAACTTCCAATATTATGATTATCAATTTTGAAAATATAGTTTATGTTATTTAGAGATAAAGAAGTGGTTGTTCAAAATGAAAATACATGATTCCCTATCTTATAAATTGAGGCGCGTAAATATCAATCTTTTTTAATTAGCATAATAGTCTATATTGATTTAACGGAGTCTAAGGGCTAAATTATTTTATCGCTAGACATTTACATGAAATCTGTTTTAGTTAGTCCTATTTTTATTAGAGGATAGTTTCTTATTTATAATTATGCCATCAATATTTATACGTACTTTTGTGCCATTTAAGAATTGATAGATCAGGCAGATCTGAGCAGGGACAAATATTGGCGTCAATTAATTCAAGCTTGGTATATCATTGCATTTATGTTCATACCTGCACCTACAGAGGCAAATATGATTTTATCACCTTTTTCGATTTGATGACCATCTAATTCGTTTTTTAAAATGAGATCGAGTAAAGTTGGAATGGTTGCGACTGATGAATTACCAAGCCATGAAATAGTCATTGGCATTATGTCAATGGGGACAGATAGATCACCCTCTAGTTTATATAGTCTATTGAGAATGGCATCATCCATTTTCCCATTGGCCTGATGGATAAGTACTTTTTTTATATCACTGAGAAGTACACCGCTTTTGTTTAGGCAAGCTTGAATGGCTTTAGGCACATGGTTTAAGGCATATTGATACAGTTTCCGACCATGCATTTTCAAATAGATACCTTTTTTGGTCCCATTTTCTGGTAAATAAGAATCTCCCATAAAAAGCATTTCTGAATGCTCTAAAGTATCTGATCGTGTTTTGTGGGTTAAAATACCCGTCGGTCTAGAACTTTTTCGAGAGGTTAATAAGGTAGCTCCTGCTCCATCAGCATAGATCATGCTGTCTCTATCATGAGGGTCTGAAATTCGCGAAAGTATCTCTGCTCCAATCACTAGAACATTTTGGGCGTCTCCTGATTTGATGTAATAATCTGCTTGTATCATAGCTTGGAGCCAACCAGGGCATCCAAAAAGAAGATCATATGCGATCGTATTTGGATTTTCAATATTTAATTTTTTCTTGACACGAGCGGCTAAACTTGGTAGAATATCTACTCCAGTATTACCATGTTTTAGCTCACCAAAATTCTGAGCAAAAATAATATAATCAAGAGACTCACGATCAATCCCAGATGAGTTTAAGGCATCCTCAGCAGCCAACCAACCAATATCTGAAGTAGTAAGATTATCGTCTGCAAATCGCCTTTGACTGATGGTGGTAATTTGTTCAAATTTTTCGATAATTTCAACATTAGACTGTGAGAATGTCTTCCCAGAGTTATCTGTAAAACGATTGTTCAAAAAGACTTCATTGGGAATGATATTTGTCGGTATGTATTTTCCTGTTCCGCAAATAACACTGTATATTTTTTTTGACATGTCCGTTGAATTTTGGTACAACCTTAAATTTGGTTTACTATTCAATACTAATTTTAATACTAAATTAGTATAAAAAACCTAATTATTTTAAGATAGAGTTGTCTATGTTGATTAATATTTAAAATTGTTCTTGATTAATTTTATAATGGAAATTTTTTTAGGTACTCAGCTACATGAAATCCTTTTTTTCTGATTTTTTGTGCTTGTTTAGAATGTTGATTCAGTCCGGCATTTGTGTGATTTAGATGAATAAAGTGAATTTTATTTCTTTCTTTAGCGGGCATTGAGGAAAATAAGTCCATTGTTTCATTAATAAAGGGATGAGGAATTTCTGAAATATCTCTATGTTTGATTTCATTGCTTTTTAAGAAGCTCCCATCAATGAAAGCATAATTAACAAGTGTTATTTTTTCCATGATGTCTTCTTCCCACTCATGCCATTTATTAATATCAGGAATGAACAACGCTGTTTTATTGGGGCCTTCGATTAGAAAACCGACCGTTTCTGAGTATTCATCGCGATGAGGAACCAAAAAAGGTTTGACTTTTATTAGAGAATTAATATGATAATAAGTTTTATTTATGAGAGGCTGAATTTCTATGTTTTTTTCATCTATTAATTGATTCCAAGGGCCATTTTTCTCTAAAAAACTTTGCATTTTGGGCATGGCGAATACTGTTGTTCGGTAGCTGTTAAAAGCCTCTTTACCTAGGTACATCAGTCCTGTGTAATGTCCTATATGGGCGTGTGTTATAAATATGCCATTGGGGACATCACCATTTTGGAAAGGAGTTAATATGCGCAACGCTTTTAGCTGCTCTGGTAAATCTGGTGTGGCTTCAAAAAGGAAGCTTTGCTCATTGATGGGATCAATTAATCCTAAACAGGTTACTTTTCTTTCCGGACTTGGATTTTCCCAAAGTTCCGCACAACAAGATTTAGTACATCCAATATGAGGAGAACCTCCATCTTGAACATTACCTAGAATAACTAAAAAAGGTGTTGATTGCTGATGAGAATTTATTCTAGAATTTACTATTAAATCCAATATTGGTATGCCGAAAAAATACAAAACAATAATAATTGACATATTTAATTAATTTAAATTTTGAGGTGTTTTGAACTAGTTAATATAAAGGCATAAAAAAAGGGTAGTTTTAAACTACCCCTTAAACATAAATAAACAAGAAGAAATTATTTTAATGATATGAGTTTATTGTAAATACTTAATGATTTAGCCTTGTCCAATGAATACGTTATTTTAAATGCTGATGGCTTTTCGTTCGAAGTAAAAGGGCGAGATAATGATCGGATTAATAAGGGTTTTAATCATTTGCGTAAGCATTTTCAAGAGGTGATTACATTGACCGATATTGCTGATCAAGTAAGTATGACAGAGCCTTCTTTTTGTCGTTATTTTAAAAAATTAACTAGTAAAACTTTTGTTCAATTTCTCAACGAATACAGATTGGTTCAGCATCCAAGTTATTAGCAGAAAAAAAATTAATATTACTGAAATATGTTATGAGAGTGGATTTGGTAATTTCTCTCATTTCAATAAGCAGTTTAAAATATTTACTGGTAAAACACCTTCTCAATATAGACAAGATTTAAAACAGATTATTCAATAGAATAAAATTATCTAGCAGTCATGATATATATTGCTATGAACTCTGAAAAATTTAGATTATTTATTATGATTGTTCAATCAAAGGTAGAAATTGGATGATTGTTGATACTTAATTTAACCTTAGCTTTGCTTGAAAATAATTGATCATTAATATGGATTTGTTTTTAGTCATTTGTGGAGCATTGATTTCAGTTATGAACCCTTTAGGGACTGTTCCTATTTTTGTAGGGTTGACGAAAGAGCATACGATACTCGAGAGAAATAAGATTGCTTTTTGGGCTTCTTTCAATGTTTTTGTCATATTATTGATCTCTTTTTTTGCTGGGAGATTCATTTTAATATTTTTTGGTATTACTCTTAATTCATTAAAAATTGCAGGAGGATTAATCATTACTTTTTCAGGATTTTCATTATTAACAGGAGCCTTTGCTAAATCTAAAGGAATGAGTAAGACTTCAGTTCAAGAAGATATCAACACCAGATCAGATATTTCGTTAACCCCATTGGCTCTTCCTATGATTGCGGGACCTGGAACTATTTCGTTGTTGATCACTTTTAATCAAGAACATACGGGTTTGGAAAATGTCATGATCATTTTAGGGGCCATAGCTATTTCAACACTTTCCGTTTTCCTCGTACTTAGAAGTGCTTTTATCATTGTTAAAGTAATGGGTGCCTCAGGGATCAATGCATTATCTAGAATTATAGGATTTATTGTTATCGCTATTGGCATTGAGTTCATAACGGGTGCGTTGACTAGCATTCTTCATATCTAATAGACTTATCTTAATTTTAATTTGGTATTTTTTAAATGTGCACTTACTACCTTATTGGTATAATGAGATTATAAAACTAAGAAAATTATTTAGACAATCAGTAATTTAATTCTAATCACTTATATTAAACAGCTTCTGGTCATAATAAGGTTTTAAGCAAAGTTAAAATGAATTAATATTCTTTGGCATAACCTTTCCCGGTTGAAAAAATCTGATTTAATAACATTAAGTTAAATAAGAGATTTATTTCGCTTAATTTTTTAAAATTTAGAAGGATGAATTATACTTCTTTTTCATTTTAGGTTTTGCAAAATTCTAAAGTTAAAAGTTTTCTTAATTATTCATTCATCACATTTATACATTAGATAGATACAATTTATCCAGTCCTTGGTTATAGGGAAAATTAAGCATATTTCTATGATTCTAGTTTAGTCATAAAAGTGAAAAAATATAGATTACAATTGACATTTGCTTATTGGCAGATAAAACCTCACTCTAAAAGATCACTCACAAATCCGTAATGGAATATAAGTAAATGGCCATCTTCAGTTTTGAGATGAGCTACTTTAGGACAATTTGTATAACAAAAAAGTGTAATCAAGCCTGGAACATACTATTCCGGAACTTATGAACTTATTTTTTTATATGATTAATTTATAAGGCGATGGCAGAAGAGCGTAATTTAGCCCCATTGAATGTAATATTTGTGACATCGAAAATGGGCAGATGCCTTTAAAGCTATTGTTAATTTTTTTCGTTCTTTCAAGTAGTTTTTCTCAAAAGTCGACCACCTAAACAATCTTTTCTTTATCCTCGAGTAGGACTTTATCTAAATCGTACCCTTTGATTTGCATAATTTCTTGTTTGGCATGGTTCCAATCTATTCGGCGACCTAGTTTGTAGGATAGACCAGCCATATGTGAGGTTATGGCCTCTTCAAACCCTACTTTAATATTACAGCTTGGGATTCCGCCATTCCGAATACAGCTCAGCCATTCTCGTAAATGCAAATGCGTAGAATCTACACGTTTACCATTTCTGTAGGTCCAAAGGAGTCCTTTATCTGCAAAATATTTAGCTGTTGCAGACGTAATTCCGTCAACACTTCCTGAAGAGGGGTCATATTGATAAATAGGGACATTAGGATCCATCTCTTCCGATATAATTTTTTCTTTAAATTTTGTAGATTTACCATCGGCAAATATTGTTAAACTATTACCAACTTCCATCGTGGCATCATGTCCCATAAAAGCGGTTGCTCTACTATATTGATTACCTAAAGTGGCACTATAGACCATAGTCATGCCTTTTTCTTTTCCCATCTCTTGACTAGAGCCAGTTGAATAATCAGGAAACTCCATATTTACATGCATGACATCAGGAACATTTCTTCCATCTTTATGTGTATAAATTCCACCTGACGAAACTACAGAGCTTGGAATTCCCATTTTTAAGATACAATTTACTCGGTCATAATCATGGGACATAAGATCTCCGGATAAGCCCGACCCATAAGCCCACCATTTTCTCCAACGGAAAAAATGTTCAGCATTGAAAGGAATCATAGGTGCGTTCCCGATAAACTGTTTCCAATCAATAGAATTGGGATTAGCTTTTTTGTGAATGGGGTATTGCCATGCTCCATTATCATCATTTCGATTGGTATTGGCTTGAATTAGTGAAACATGGCCAAGAATATTTTTTTTGACTACATCTTGTGCGGTTAAGAAACTCTGTGTTTGCCTATGTTGGTGTCCTACTTGAAATACCACATTTGAGGCTTCAACAGCATCTTTTAAAGCATAAGTCTCTTTAATATTATGAGTCATTGGCTTTTCAACATACACGTGCTTACCTGCTTGAAGAGCAGCGATAGCAATAGGTGCGTGCCAGTGATCAGGAGTAGCGATGATAACGGCTTCAACTAAATCACTTTTCACCAGATCTTGATGCGATTTGAATCTTTGAACTTTCATTTTGTCTGTACTGAAAGAGTCTATTGCATCTTGAGCACGTACATCGAAAAGATCACAGATGGCTGTGATCTGAACATTGAGATGTTCTTGTTCTAAGAAGGAAGATAATCTATTATCTTTTGGATTCTTTTTTGAGGCCGCAGCCATGCTCGTTAGCCAACTTTTTTGGGCAAAACCTAGTGCTCTACATAATTGAGGGCCTCTAATGCCAAAACCAATTATTCCAATTCGAATGGGATCTCCACCCATAGGTCCTGAAGGGGGTGGTGGTGAGGCATTAATGTTTAAGGTTTTTAAAATAGAATCTCTTGCCTGGGTATTATTTACTCCCTTACTGGCACCCGCCCACCATACACTCCCTACAATAGGCATGCCTGCAATTCCTTTCAATAAGTCCCTTCTTGACCAATTATTTCTTTTATTTTTTGACATGACTATTTGATTTGGATAATTAATTTTTCTTTTTTAATGAACTAAGTCCGAAATAAGTACTTGTAGGTATGTTATAGAGGACATAAAGTGCAGCTGCTTCAATGAGATTTTTATTAATGATCCAATAAGAGCCTTCAGTGCCGACTTGAGAAGTACCGGGTAATGCTGGATGTGCTAAATAGTACATGATAAGCAAGCAAATCCCGAAAACAATACCAATCCTTTCGAAATAACCTAAAAGCAATGAAAGGCCTACTACCATTAGGCTGAAAATATTGAGATTGTCTACTAAATGAATCATCTCATCACTTGCAAGCCATTGAAATACAGGCTTTAATAGTTCAGCACTTGACAAATAAGCTTTGGAGGTCCATGCTGGATTATACAGTTTTAAAACACCCTCATATAAAAAATGCCATCCTATGAGGATGCGTAAAAGTATTAGACTGTTGCGACCTGTTTTGCTGAGATTGATATCTGTTGTCATACGTAATTACTAAAGTCAATGTTCAAGACTGGTTTAATGTAAATTAAGAATTTTTGATAAAATAAATATAAGGAAATAAGGGCTAAATTAAACTTAATGATTAATTAGAAAATATTATTTTGATACGCTATATAAAAGTCTTAATGCTGGTGTAATGTTAGGAATAAATGGATCCTAAGCTTTAATTTTGAATTTTTAAGTTGTAAATAGTAATATTTGTAATGTAGATCTATCGGTGATGGGTATAAATCATTTTAGCAAAAACTAAAATTATTTAAACAAAGCTTTTTAATTCATTTTTAATGTTTTCATTAGAATATTACGAAAAAGTGATTTAGGATAAATGTGTTCAGGAAATTTAATTAATTAGATCTCGCATTAAGGCTATATTCACTTCTTTTAATCACTATAAAAAGGATCTAAAAATCACAAATTATTTGAAAAGCAATATTTTAATCATACTAATTTTTATTGTAGGAATAATTTCTTCTGTCTTGACATTAATTTTAATTTATGATGAAAAAATACCTGATTTACAAGGAGTTCAAAAAGGCCTTCAATTGGCCGAAAAAATGTCTAAAGCAATGAATAAATCCTCCTATGATAGCCTTAGTTTTATTTCTTGGCAGTATGGATCGCATCACTATGAATGGAATAAAAAAGAAGATTCGGTAAAAGTCATTTGGGCGAGTTTTAAAGTAAATTTTTCGACTCAAACCTTGGAGGGTATGGCTTTTCAAGGAGGTATAATTTTGACAGGGGATCATAATACAGAAATAGTTGAGAAAGCCATCCGTTATTTTAATAATGATTCTTTTTGGCTGGTGGCACCTTACAAAATTTATGATCCTGGTGTAAAGCTAAACAGTGTAATCCTTCCCGTCGGTCATGGCTTAATGGTCACCTATACCCAAGGTGGGTCAACACCTGGAGACACTTATTTGTGGATATTAGATGAAAATTACTTTCCAAAAGCTTGGAAAATGTGGGTAAAAATGCTTCCAGTGGGAGGAGTAAAAAGTAAATGGCTGGGATGGCAAAAAAGAAAAGGCGCTTGGTTTCCAGGAAATTTTGAAACATTATTTTTCTACAAAAAAGAGATTGAAAATTTAGTTGTTAATTAAATGAATAAAGTATCGACATATCAAAAAACTATTTTCGTTAAGAAGACAGATATAGATGAGCTCGATCATGTAAATAATATTGTTTATCTTAATTGGGTACAAGATATTGCCAAAGAACACTGGCAGATCTGTGCCTCTAAGGGAATTATAGATCAATATAAGTGGGTAGTTGTAAATCATAACATTACCTATAAAAAGCAATTAAAAATTCATCAAAAAGCAATTATAAAAACACAAGTTTTTGATAATGCTCAAGGTGCATTATGGAGTCGTATGGTTTGGATATATGATGAAAGTAAAGTCCTCATTGTTGAAGCCAATACGCAGTGGTGCTTAGTCGATACCCAATCATTTAAGCCTAAACGAATCACCGATGAGATTAAATCTGTTTTTTTAGCTTATGAATAAAAATGTTGTAATTACGGGAGTATCAACTGGAATAGGGTATCAACTTTGTGTTGATTTAATTTCAAAAAATTATTTTGTGTTTGGCAGTGTAAGGAAGCTGGAGGATGGTCAACGTCTTTCTAAAGAACTAGGCGAAAATTTCCTTCCCTTATATTTTGATATTAACGATCATGAGGCCATTGAAAAGGCAGCTTTGATAGTAGAAAAGAGATTGATGGGAGGAACCTTAACGGGACTTTTTAATAATGCTGGACTCGCCATAGCAGGCCCACTATTAGAACTGTCAATCACTGATTTAAGATATCAACTTGATATAAATGTGATTGGACTGATGAAGGTAACTCAGGTCTTTTCAGGTCTTTTAGGTGTAAGTTCACAAACTAAAGGAACTCCAGGTAGAATAGTGATGATCAGTTCTATTAATGGTAAAATTGCTATGCCTTTCCTTGGTGCTTATTGTGCATCTAAATTTGCCTTAGAGGGACTATCCCAAAGTCTCAGAACCGAATTGAACATTTATGGAATCAAACTTATCGTAATTGGTCCTGGCCCTATAAAAACACCAATTTTTGATAAAACAATATTGAAAGCAACTAAGATGTTCAACGACTCACCTTATAAGGAAGCTATGACTACTTTTTTGAATAAGTTTGTTTTTAAAACGATAAAATCCGCCATGACTACTAAAGTTTTGTCTCATCGAATTGTTAAAATATTTGAAAGCGTGGCACCGAAGAACCATTACATTATTACAAAACATCATTTCTTAAATTACACATTGCCCCACTGGCTTTCCATTGATTTTCTTAATTCATTTTTTGTCAAAACCTTGAGGCTAAAAAATCGGAGGTATAATCATTGATTTACAGTTTAATTTTGGTCAAATATGGTTTTCAAAATTATTTAGGCTAACAAGAAATGAATAGTTTAATCTATCTTTAACCCAATTATTATCAATGATTTTATGTGATTTATTCACTTTATTTATTTGAGGGGGAGGATAAGCTATTGCTCGGGAAGCCCGTGTATAAAAATCTTTTCTCAAGGGATGTTCATCGGCACATGCGTTAAAAATCTCATCCCAGACTTGATTGGCGATGATTTTCTCAATAATACCCACACAGTCATCAAGATGAATTAGGTTCACTGGATTCTCCGGATTGGTTAATAATTTATTTTTAAACCATTTTCCTGGATGCCTTCGGTAATCGAAAAGACCCGCAAGTCTAATTATTGTACTTGGATTCATTGCATTTTGAATTAATTGTTCAATTATGAAAAGCGAATGTCCCTTGTTAAGGGTGCCTTTTTCATTAATAGGTTCCGTACTGGGTAAGTATATGCCTGTAGAGCTAGTATAAATTACTTTAATTTTAGAAGGAAGTTTTCTGATTAAATTGTCAAAAGGGTTTATTTCTTTTAAGGGAATTAATATGACGAGTATATCGGCATTTAAAAAGTCATTAAATCGAGGTTCCGGTTCCGTAAGTTTGATAAGGTAAGGAATTATTCCAGCACTTTTAATAACCGCCATTTTCTTTGCAGAAGTAGTGGATCCTTTGACTTTATGACCTTGTTGGACTAATCTTGTGGCTAAGGGTAAGCCTAACCAACCGCAACCAAGGATGCTGATGCAATAATTGGCATTATTTTTTTTGATTAAAGTCAATTTGTTTTTTAATAAAAACAATCTGTTTTTTTATTTCTCTTGGCTGAATTAACTGTCTGAACAATTCCATTCATTGCGATATAAATGCCTTTGGCAAGAGTATTTGCCGCTCCAATGGCGGTTCCAATATTCAGAGCAGCATCGCTGTTGGTAAATCTTTCGGGTCGTTGGGCACCGGTTAGAATAACTAGTTTTTCATTTAAATTTTTTTCTAAAAACTTACCTGTTTTAATTAAAGTATCTGTGCCATGAGTGATGATAAATATGGTTGAAGATTGCTTTTGAATCAATGCCAATAAATGATTTCTATCTGAGTTATCAATTTCTAAACTGTCTTTTTTGAAAGCTGTGATGATTTCATATTTAAAACTGGGATTTATCTTTTCTAAAATCCTTTGAATGGCGGAGTCACCTATTTCAAAAGCCCATCCATTTCTTGTTTTGGGATAATCTTTATCGATAGTGCCACCGGTTTGAATGAAAGTTATTTTTAACGCGCTCAACGAATTTAATTAGTCTTTTACACGATTGAATGAAAAAGCTTTAATCATCCATTTTGGTAAGGCTTTGCTCGTTCCTCTTGTCTTTAAGTTCAAATTGAGTCCTAGCTTTTTAATAATAGGAACCTTATGCGTTTCAACAAATTCAATAAGGGCCCCATCTGGATCTTCGATGTAGGAGAAGAAACCGGCAGCTTCTCCCATATCGAAAGAGGCACCATTTTGAGCAGAACTACTATCAACAGTAAATGGAGATCCTTCATCCTCACACTGTTTTCTTAAGGTATCCATTCCATTAATATCGAAGCATAAATGTATAAAGCCTAAATCGCCCCAGAATCTATCCTCAAATATTTTATTTTTTTCCTTATTTTTAGATTCAAATATTTCTATTTCACTAGACCCAAACAATTCAGAAAAGGCACCTGTTCGAGATTGAGAATGAGTGAGAATTGCTCGTTTGTATTTTCCTTCTTTAAGAGGAAGTCCTTGAAGATCCGGATATACACCCTCACTTTTATACATAACTTGGTCATAACCTAAAATGTTTTTATAAAAGGAAATAGATCGCTCTAAGTCCGTACATCCAATAGTCACGCCATATGTTCCTCCTGTAAGTTTATTTTCATTTTTGAACCAGGATGGTTCTTGTTCAATTATATCAAAAATGTTGCCGTTTGGATCGCGCATATAAAAATGCGAAACACCTCTAGGATCGATCATTATCTCACTCATTAAATCTAAACTTTCTGATTTAAAGTATTTGTATGTATTTTGAATATTTCTAGTGCGAATTTTTGCACAAAAAATACCAAGATCACCTAATTGTATTTTTTGCTTGGCTGGTTGAGGAGTCCGTTGAGTATACTGCCAAATCTCAAAGCCACCACCACCTTGCAAATTGAGTGTTAAGGCCGCATATCTCTCACGAGGTTTACCTCCAGTATATGGGAGCATATAATGGGCAACGGCAGCATCTTCAAAAGCGCGAATATCCATACCAAAATATTTGCGGTACCATTGCCATGATTTTTTTACATCGGTTACTCCAATGCCTATTTGCTGAATACCACTGATGACTACTTGGCTCATTTTTTTTAAAAATAATTCTTAGTACAAAAAAAGGCTTTAAAAATATCTAATACAAATTCATAAATTATTATTTAATTCATCTTTAAATACGATCAATTTTTCCTAATATAGTAGCTCAAATGGAAAGTTTTGTCGTATCGGCTCGGAAATACCGACCTTTGGGGTTTAGTGAGGTAGTAGGTCAAGGCCATATTATTACAACTCTAGAGAATGCAATTGAGCAAAATCAATTGGCACAAGCATTATTGTTTTGCGGGCCCAGAGGGGTTGGAAAAACGACATGTGCTAGAATTTTATCCAGGATGATTAATGGATTTAAAGCTCAAAATGGGGATTTAAACAAGTCCAATTTAAATATTTATGAATTAGATGCAGCATCTAATAATTCAGTTGAAGATATTCGTAATCTCATCGATCAGGTTCGCTACCCTCCCCAAGAGGGAAAATATAAAGTTTATATTATTGATGAGGTACACATGTTATCCAATCAGGCGTTCAATGCTTTTTTGAAAACACTAGAAGAACCACCTTCATATGCGATTTTTATTTTAGCCACCACAGAAAAATATAAAGTCATACCGACCATCTTATCAAGATGTCAAATTTATGATTTCAATCGAATTGAAATTAAAGATATTGTAGATCAATTAAAGAAGATAGCAAAGGAAGAAGATATCAGTTTCGAGGATGATGCCTTACACCTAATTGCACAGAAGTCAGATGGGGCTTTGAGGGATGCGTTGTCTATGTTTGATTTAATTGTCACCTTTTCTTCAAGCAAAAGAATTACTTATCAAAATACGATTACCAATCTGCATATTCTTGATCATGATTATTATTTTAAGCTTTTGGATTTATTTTTAGAGCGAAATATATCTGCCACTTTAATGTTGTTTGATGAGATACTTAAAAAAGGATTTGACCCACATAATTTTCTGATTGGTTTGGCTCAGCACTTTAGAAATTTATTGGTTTGTCAAAATCCAGTAACTTTAGATTTGCTAGAAGTCTCTGAGAATGTCAAAAATAAATTTAAAGATCAAGCTAAAAGGGCGTCTGCTTCATTTTTACTTTCGGGATTAAATATGATCAATGAATTTGATCAAGGTTACAAACAGAGTAAAAATCAAAGGCTTCATATAGAGCTTTGCTTAATGAAACTATCGCAACTTGATCGGGTTTTCACAATCTCAGCACCTCAAGAGGGAGTAAAAAAAAAAGTCTTAACTTAATAGATGAACTAGCCCCTTTTCAAAAAATATCTTCAAAAAATACAGGGGACGACAAAAAGGAAAAGTCCGAAGACCAATTGATGATTGTACAAGGTTCAAAAGACTCCTTGGAATCAAGCCCAGAAAGCCCGTATATCAGTCCAAAAGAAGCCTCTGAGAGTCCTTTAAGCGAAAAGTATGATGTTGCATCCCCGATAGGTAAAGAAACTCCTTCAATTTTTAAGAAAAAGAATGATCAGATGCTTAGAGAGGTGAAGGCTAAAGCATCGAAAAATGAAGCATTTACGGAAGTAGAACTTCAAGATGCTTGGAAGAATTTTATTGAATTACGTAAAAAGAAAATGGTTAGTGAAATGGAGCAGCTCATTCTATCACGTCAAATGATTAAAAAAGGTATGAATGCACTTATAATGTTATATAGTTCTTTGGAGATTGCGATATTGGATCGAATTGAGGTTGAGCTAGTTAATTTTTTAAGAGAGGCCCTATCAAATGATCAGTTAGTTGTTCAAAAAGAAATTAGAGAGGACCCTAAAAAAGACAAAATTTTTACAAGTAAGGATAAGTATGATTTCATGGTAAAAGAGCAGCCTTTACTTCAAAAGTTAAAAGATAAATTAGGGTTAGATTTCGAGTATTAGTTGGTATTAACTCTGAGCTTGTCTCCGATTAAGATTATATCATTAATGCGTTTGTTAAGTATCATTAATTCCCTGACTGTCATATTATGCTCACTAGCAATGCTATAGAAAGAGTCCCCCTCTTTCACTGTGTAAATGTTAGTTTTTATTGATTTAGGTGTTTCTTTTTGAGTTGAGAAAATATAAAGATCTTGACCAATGCTCAAGGCTTTGTTTTCATTAATTTCGTTAAAGTTTGTTAAGTCATTTACTGATATATTATATTTTCGAGCAATAGACCAAAGTGTTTCTCCCTCCACAACAGTATGAATATTTTTGATTTCTGATATTCTTTTCTTATTTGGCGGAGACTTTAAAATAGTTCTCTCTGACTGTTTTGATAGATCTTCGTTATCAGTTTTTAAAATATACATTTCTTTTTTAACTGTGATTTCATTTTTTTCATCCAATTTATGATATTGGATGGGTATTTTTTTTGGTCTTTTCGCATTGAGCCATAAAACCCTATTTATTTCTATTTTTTCATTTGGGGTGATACGATTCATAGACATTAATTTATTGAGTCTCAAGGCATATTTTTGAGAAACAGACCAAAGTGTCTCGGATTTTTTAACGACATGGAAACCAATTTTGGATTTGAATTTTTTGGCTTCAAGGTAGTAAATAGTATTCGACTTTATCGAATCTTTCGGCTTTATATCATTGTATTTTATAAACAGCTGGGTTGGAATTCCTGCCTCAGCAGCTAGAGTGTTAGGGTCATTAAAATTACTTGACATAACAGCATATAAGTCATTATATATTAAGTACTTTGAATCATTATCTGAGAGGTTCGGTAGCATTTGAGATGGAAATATTTTTTTTTCATGATTGATTTTTTTGACATGTGGATCATATTCAATTTCTGCGACTTGGGGTATCGTTTTATTTTTGACTTTTTTATAAGTTGGAATTAAAACCGTATAAGTTTTATTATTTGGAATTTCTCCAGAGAGTATCCATTTATTATAGGTTTTTACCAAATTAACATCAAGGCTAAATTCCTTAGCGATCTCACCCAGGGTTTTGTTGGCACCTTTATTAAACTCGGTTAGATATAAATTTTGAGAATGCTTATCATTGACTCGATCTTGAAAGGCAATTTTATGAGCAATGAATTTTTTGACATACCAATGGGTAGAAGAATTAATTTCTAATTTTCTGTCACCATATTTTGATTTGTTCATGTATTTCCTAGCACCTCCCATTCCTGCTTGATAGGCAGACATGGCATAAATCCAATTGTCTACTAAGAAGTTGTGTCTTTTGAGATATTTAGCTGCGCCTCGTGATGAAGCAACGATATTTTTTCTTTCGTCTATCCGCTTGTCAACACGTAAGCCCACTTCACGCGCTGTGAAATCCTTAAATTGCCAAAATCCAACGGCATCAGCGGAAGATACTGCATCTGAGATCAATCCACTTTCCTGAATGGCAAGGTATTTGAAATCTTGGGGGACTCCTTCTTCCTTGAATATACGTTCTATAACAGGAAAATAAAGGAGCATACGATCTACTTTCATCTGATAATACTTTGGGCTGCCAGTCAGTGAATTGACTTGTTTTTGTATTTCATTCATTACATTTTTAGTCAAAATAAGTTTCATATTACCGAATTCAACCTCTTTAGTTACCAGAGGTGTACTATTGGAGTGAAAGTGAAGGATAAGTGCATTCAGAATGCATATTATGAAGAAATTAACTCTCATCTCTTCATTAAAATCATTAAACCATCTCGAATAGGAAGCAAGAGGTTATCTACTCTGGTATCTTGGTGAACAAAATTGTTAAATAATTTCAAGGAATTCGTTTTTTTATCTGTTGCCTTCTTATCGGTAACTTTTCCATCCCACAACACATTATCGACAATAATAAAACTTTTAGGATTTAATTGTGGCATTATCATTTGGTAATAAGTTATATAATTTTCTTTATCCGCATCAATAAATACCAGATCCCAGTAAGCTTTGAGTTTTGGAATTATTTTAAGAGCATTACCGGTTTTAGTATTGATTTGGTGCTTGAAACGTGATTTTGAGAAATGACCTCTTGCTCTCTCAGCAATCTCTTCATTGATATCAATAGTTGTGATCATACCATTTGAAGCTAATCCTTCAGCCAAGCATAGGGTTGCATAGCCAGTGAAGGTCCCAATTTCAAGAATTTGTTTAGGACTTATCATATGGCTTAAAAAGGAAAGAAGTCTTCCTTGATAATGTCCGCTGAGCATCCTTGGATTTAATACGTGAAGATAGGTGTCTCGGACGATTTCTTTTAAAAGGGAATTTTCGGTTGAACTATTATCTTCTACATATTGCTTAATTTTTTTGGGAAGGAGATCCATAATTTATATCTTTTATAGTTTTAAGAGTGAGGCATAAAAGTTAATGAACTCATTTGATCAATTGCTAGCGCTTCTTCTGCGATTTCTCTGAGTTCGAAGGCAGTAATTAGATCAATCTGTCTAAAAACCTCATCCAGAACGGGAATTTTGTTTAGATCCAAAAGACTTTTTGCCATCATCAGCATCATGGCGTTGTTATTCTCTTCAGACATTGCCATTTGTCCTTTTAGTTGCACTTTGGCAGCACGAAGTTGCCCCTCACCTAGTGTTTGAGTTTGAAGTTTCTTTATTTCCTTTAAGACCAGTGATTTACTCCTAATAAAGTTGGAGGGATCTGATGCAAAACCAATACTGAAAAGCCCAATATCCGTATAAGTTAAGAACTGAGCTTCCACTCCGTAAACTAATCCGTATTTTTCTCGAAGACTCAAGTTTAGTCTAGAGTTCATTGCCGGGCCGCCTAGAATATTTGTTAATAAAAAAAAAGGAATGCGCTTGGGATCATGTAGGCTGTACGTTGGCAATCCCATAAGATAGTGTACTTGTGATATTTCTCTATTTTTAACTTGATGATGAGGTTGATAAGTATTAAATATAAGTCTTTCTTGTATACTTATTTTTGTCCCAATCGGGGCTAAATGCTTATTTATTAAATGGAATATTTTTTTTGATGAAATATTACCTAAACTAGAAAATACAATTTTTTTAAAATCTATATGTGCTTGAATAAATCGAATAAAATCAGCTTGCGAGATAGATTTGACAGATTGCTCTGTTCCTAAAATATTATATCCTAAAGGATGTTTATTGAAGATGACTTCATCAAACTCATCTATAATTGCATCTTCTGGTGTATCATTATACATCGACATTTCTTCAAGAATTACTTGACGTTCTTTTTCAATTTGCTTCTTTGGGAAAGCCGAATTGAATACAATATCAACGAGTAGTTCAACGGCTTTTTCTATATGGTTATCTAAAATAGAGGCATAGAAGCAAATTTTTTCCTTCGTAGTGTATGCATTGAGTTCTCCTCCAAGCGACTCTAATCTATTGATAATATGAAATGATTTTCTTTTTTGGGTTCCTTTGAAAGACATATGCTCCCAAAAATGGGTAATCCCTTTTTGGGAACTTTCTTCATCTCGACTACCAATATCTAACATGATCCCTACATGTGCAACTTTGGTATAACTGATTTCTTTATGAATGGTTCTTATCCCATTGGATAACTCTTGGCAATAATATTCCTGCATCTGTTGTTTAATGAACCTAAATTTTTTGACTAAAATATTTTATTTCATTATTCGTTCGTTAGAAAAGTTGTTTTTGGATTATTGAATTAACTAATTTAGCTAAAAATGAATCCTCATCGCATACTTATCATTCAAACTGCTTTTATTGGTGACGTGGTTCTTGCCACACCGTTAATTTCGCAAATGCGTTTATTTTTCCCAAAAGTAGCTATAGATTTTTTGGTTAGGAAAGGAAATGAAAGCTTGCTTACCGAAGATGCGAGAATAGAAAACATTTTGATCTGGGACAAAAAAGAAAAAATCAAGAGCTTAGTTAAAATTATTAGACAGGTCAGAAAATCAAAATATGATGTAGTTATCAATGTTCAGAGATATTATTCTATGGGTCTATTGACTTTTCTGTCCCATGCTAAAGTCAAGATAGGATTTGATAAAAATCCCTTTTCTTGGAGCTTTGACCATGCTATCGCTCATTCCTTGATGCATCGAATTCATGAAGTTGATCGGAATTTGGAATTATTGAGGCCCTTTGGGACAATTTCTAAGTTGAAGCCAGAGTTAAAGCTGAGTAAGTCTACTTTTGCTTCTATCAGAAAGTACAAAGTAACACCCTACATTACGATAGCACCGGCTTCGATATGGAAAACTAAACAGTTCCCTATACACAAGTGGGTTACCTTTATAAAGGCCATTGAATCTCAATTGATTGTTTATATAATAGGTGGTCCTGATGATGAGAAACTAGGGAATGAGATCCATCAACAAACCCATGAGGGCGTAGTAAATCTATGTGGAAATTTAAATTTGCTGCAGGCGGCCGCGCTGATGGAAGGGGCTTTGATGAATTATGTGAATGATTCGGCACCTATGCATTTGGCTTCAGCCATGAATGCCCCGACAACGGCGATATTTTGTTCAACCATACCCGCTTTTGGTTTTGGGCCATTGTCTGATAACTCTGTGATTATTGAGAGCTCTCAAAAATTAAATTGCCGACCTTGTGGGATCCATGGATCTGAGGTCTGTCCTGAAAAACATTTTAATTGTGCTGAAAAAATTTCAGTAAAATCCCTTTTGAAACGTCTAAATTAGTATTTTTATCTAGATAAAATAAGTTTAAAATAAGATTCAATTACCATGAGATATCACAATATAGATACCCGACTTTTTGTTGAAAATAGACGGCGTTTAAGCAAGTGTCTACTCCCTAATTCAGTGGTAATACTTCTATCTAACGATCGGATGCCGACAAATGCTGATGGTACTCTACCGTTTAAACAAAACAGTAATTTATTTTATTTGACTGGGATTGATCAAGAAGACTCATTTTTGGTATTTGCGCCTGACCATCCCAATGAGAAAATGAGAACACAACTTTTTCTGAAAGAGACTAATGCGCATATCGCTGTATGGGAGGGGCATAAATTATCAAAATCAGAAGGAACTGCCTTATCGGGAATTGAGGAGATCCATTGGTCTTCTAATTTTGACATTTCGTTAAAAGAGGTGCTGATTCAATGCGATCACGTTTATTTGTATCAAAATGAACATTTGAGAGCTGAGACGAAAGTTCAAACGGCTAATGACCGCTTCATGCAAAAAATCAAGAAGGACTATGCATTGCATCAATTTAAACGTTTAGCACCTTTATTGTATGGTCTTAGAATGATTAAATCTGATGTTGAAATCAATTTGATAAAAGAGGCTTGCCGTATCACAGAGTTGGGATTCCGTGCCGTTATACCCTTTGTCAGGCCAGGGATTTGGGAATTTGAGGTTGAGGCAGAATATTCATATCATTTTTTAAGAAATAGAGCCTCGGGATTTGCATATGAGCCAATCATCGCAGGTGGTGCTAATACCTGTATTTTACATTATACAATGAATGATCAAAAATTAAAATCTGGTGATTTATTGCTTATGGATGTGGGAGCGAATTATGGGAATTATAATGCTGATATGACGCGAACCATTCCGATAAATGGAAAATTTTCTACAAGACAGAAACAGATATATAATGCTGTACTTCGGGTCAAAAATGGAGCAACAAATCTGTTGCGTCCAGGGTGCTTAATTTCTGAATATCATTTAAAAGTTGGAGCGATGATGACCGAAGAACTTTTGACTCTTGGATTATTGACTAAAAAAGAAGTAAAAAAACAAGATCCAAAATGGCCTGCCTACAAAAAATATTTTATGCATGGAACCTCGCATCATTTAGGATTGGATGTTCATGATGTTGGGATTACTAATAAAAAAGTTGCCGCGGGGATGGTTTTTACCGTGGAGCCAGGTATTTATTTACCAGAAGAAGGGTTTGGTATCCGATTAGAAGATGATATTTTGATAGCAGAAAATGAAAATATTAACTTAATGGAAGATATCCCTATTGAAATAGAAGAGATAGAAGATTTAATGAACCGATAATTCTTTTAAAATACCTATTTTTACTTATAAAATGAAAGCAATGGAATATAATACAGAACGTAAACATTTGATTTTACGTGAATATGGTAGGAATGTACAGCGAATGGTCACTTATCTAGCTACAATTGAAGATCATGAAAAGCGTAATAGTTACGCTGGTACATTGGTTGAGCTGATGAAAAGCATTAATCCCAACGTGAAAGACGTACCTGAATATGACCATAAGGTGTGGGACGATTTATTTATTATCTCCGAATTTCAGTTGGATGTGAAAGGTCCTTATCCACCACCGGCTCCCGAAGTTTTGGTTAAAAAGCCAGATAGAGTAGCTTACAAATACAATAAAATAAAATTCAAGCATTATGGTCGTAGTTTGGAAATATTAATTGAAAATGCTATGAAGCTTTCTGAAGAGAAAGAGATTAAAGGGGCTGTGGTATCGATCGGACGTCTTATGAAATCATTTTATCAGACTTGGAATAAGGAGGAGATCAGTGATCAACTCATTATGAAAACGATAGAGCGATTATCAAACAATCACTTAAAAATGAATCTTGAAGAAGTTACTGAATTTAAATTATTTGATTCCTCAAGAAAAGATAATTTCAATCGCAGATCAAGACCTTTTCATCAAAATCATCATAAGAACAGAAGGGTAAATCCTAATCAGATCAAACGTAGACGCTAATAATGGCATCTTTTTTAGTTGAAGGTGGAAATTGTTTGTCAGGGGAAATTACTCCACAAGGGGCTAAAAATGAAGCGCTGCAAGTAATTTCTGCAGTATTGTTAACGGATCAAACGGTTTATATACAGAATATTCCTGATATTAGGGATGTAAAAAGTCTGATGGAGTTATTGATTGACCTTGGTGTTGAGGTTGAAAAGACAAATAGCAATGCATTTAAGTTTACAGCTCGAAATGTAGATTTAGATTATTTAGAAAAGGATAAATTTCTAACGAAAGCCGCTACCTTGAGAGGATCAATCATGCTTTTAGGCCCCCTTTTGGGTCGATTTGGGATTGGAAAAATGTCAAGACCTGGGGGAGATAAAATTGGTAGGCGCAGGGTAGATACCCATTTCTCAGGTTTCGAAAAGCTGGGTGCTACCTTCAATTATGATGAGAATGCTGGATTTTATTCAGTTATTGGAAAACATCTCAAAGGGACTTACATGCATTTAGATGAGGCGTCAGTAACTGGAACAGCAAATTTGGTCATGGCTGCTGTGATGGCAAAGGGAGAAACTGTCATTTATAATGCAGCTTGTGAGCCCTATGTGCAGCAGTTGTGTAATATGTTAGTAAGAATGGGTGCTGTTATTGAAGGTATAGGCTCTAATTTAATTAAAATTCAAGGTGTGGATAGCTTGAGAGGAACCGAACATACTTTACTTCCAGATATGATTGAAATAGGAAGTTTTATTGGCCTTGCTGCGATGACTCAATCAGAAATAACTATAAAAAATGTTCGAATTGATCAGCTTGGATTAATTCCTTATACTTTCAGAAAGTTGGGTATTGAGTTAATTTTTAAAGAAGATGACATATTTATTCCAGCTCAAGATCATTATGAAATTGATTCCTATATCGATGGATCTATTTTAACGGTTTCAGACGCCATCTGGCCAGGATTTACTCCAGATTTATTGAGTATTGTCTTGGTTACGGCTACACAAGCGAAGGGTACGGTATTAATACATCAAAAGATGTTTGAAAGCCGATTGTTTTTTGTAGACAAACTTATAGATATGGGGGCTCAAATTATTTTATGTGATCCTCATAGAGCCACTGTAATTGGTCTGGATCGAAAAGTAGCATTAAAGTCCCTAGAGATGACTTCACCCGACATTAGAGCTGGAGTAGCGTTGCTTATTGCGGCCTTATCGGCTCAAGGAGTCAGTACAATTCATAATATAGAACAAATCGACAGAGGGTACCAACTCATAGATGAGCGGCTCAACCAACTCGGGGCTAAGATTACCAGGAAAGAATAAACTTTTAATTGGGGCGATTAATTTTGATTTTAGCATTAAATAATCTTTACTGGTAGGATATCTTTGAAGTCTGAAATTAACAGAAATAGTAAATATCAAAGTTTGGTAAGTTTATAAAAATTGAGATAGTTTAACTTTCCATTTTCTAAATTTAACGGGTGTCTTATTTCAATTTTGTTGAGTTTGAAAAACAGATTTAATTTATAGAATCTGATGAGTTATTCATAATATTTGTCAAAAAATAGGACTAATTTTATAAACAAAAAATGGAAGATCACTCAAAAGGGAACATGGAAGAAATTCTAAGGGAACTGGGCCATAAAATCGATATATTGATCAATGAAGCTACTTCTTCTTCCAAGGGGGTGCGTAGTGAGTTATTAAAGGCGATTCAATTGCTCAAAATGCGAAAGGAGAAGCTAGAAGAAGAATTTAATACCTATACGGGTCAAAAAAAGTGGCAAACAACTAAGAATCATTTTGGAAATGCCATTGGAGAACTTAAAAAAGCTGTAGAGATCCTTTTAAATAAAAATAAGAAAGATTAAAAAGCTTCTTTTACAGAAAAATAAATGGCCGATTGTCCATTTTGTGTAAAGCCTATATCAAGACGAATATTTAAGGATTGCTCCTTCAAAGCCTGAAATCGACCACCAATGCCATAATTAAATTTTAAATCCTCAATATTGAGCGCTTTTAAATAATCAAAAACATCACCAACTCCTGCGAAAAGTACACCTCCCAATCGCCAAAATAAATGTTGTCGGCCTTCAATTTGGGCATAAAAAGAATTTTGAGCAGTATATAAATTGGTATTATCAATACCTCTTAAATAGTCCTTCCCTCCCAATTTAGATAAATTATAAAAAGGAATGTTACCTTGATTAAATTGTCCTGAGAGCTGAAAGGCCAGAACACGTTGATCACTAAAAAATCTTTCATATTGACGATAATCGAAGAAAAAATGTTGATATTGATAATCACTTCCGATCATTGATCCATACCAACGAGTTCCTATTTGTATGAATTTACCTTTTCTAGGATAAAGGATATGGTCTCTGTTATCAAAGGTTAATCCAATACCAGTTCCCACGGAATATCCTCCCCTCAAGCCACTTGGATTTTCTTTGCTAAGTAGTCCGTTGGGTATAAGATTTCGTAAAATACTGTAATCAAAATCAAAAAGAACACCTGCATATAGGTTGGAAGTAATTTCTTTCATTACAAAACCTTGTGTACTTATGAATTGACGTTTAAACAATTCCTTTGTGTTGGGATCATTTGTATTGCCTAGCCCAAAAAAATAGTCTGGATAATTTGAATATTTAATTTTGGTATCCAATCGACCATTTTTTTCTGTAAAAAGGCTACCATCAAGTGTTAAAATAGATTGATTATTTAAAGTATAAATTATTTTAGGACTGATCAAATTAGGGGTGTAACGGTAATTATTATTCTTGTTTTTGAGGATAAAGAGTGCGAAGACACCGAATGAAAGATCGGTTTCAGGTGTATAAGCAAGAGCTGGATAAATACCTATATCAACAGGATCTTGCAGTGAGTCTATATTTTGTCCTAAAAGAGATATAGGTAACAGCAATAAAAACCAAATTGAATTTAGATGCATTATTAAGATGGCAAAACCATTATGAAGATTTTTTTGAAATCGATAAATAAAGATATTTTTTTAGTTATAAAATGAAATAATCTTGGAGGAGGGTATTTTCAATAATACCGTTTACAAAAGATTTTTCTATTATGGTTTAAGATTAGGGTTTTATTTTAACAGCAGGATTACCAAAAACAGTCTCTTTTTTTGCAACGTTTGCGATAACTACTGATCCAGCACCTATGCTAGCTCCTTCACCAATGGAGATCCCTCCGATGATTACAACTCCTGAACCTATAAATGTTTTTTTCTCAATAATAGCACCAGCATTGATAATTGATCCGGCACCTATTTGGACAAAATCTTCTATGACAACATCCTGTTCTACAATAACACTAGAATGAATGATACAATGTTGGCCAATGACACTTCCAGACCCAATGATGCTGCCGGAATTGATAAAATTCCCATGACCTATATCAGCGGATTTGACAACAAATGCTTTTTCATGAATGGCATTCACGGGCATGGTTTTTCTTGATTTAATGATCATCTCAGTCAAATGAAAACGTATTTTGTAATCATCATATGCAATGAAAGCTTCACATTTATTACCTATCAATTTCATAAATCTATTGTCATCTGTTAGTCCTAATACAGGAATGTCATTGATTACCTTCTGATGCGTCGATTTGTCATCATCCAAAAAGCCATATACCGTAATCTGGTTACTCTGAAATATTTCAAGTACACTTTTGGCAATTCCCTTGGCTCCAAATATGATTACTGGTTTTTCCATTTTTATTAATTATTTATCCAAAATTGATCACTACTTAACTTTAATTAAAGTGCTAAATTATTTGATTTCTATTGAAAGAGATGTCATATCAATTAATTATGACATCAAAAAAGTTAAAACTACCATCTTTCATATTTTAGCATGGCGGTAGCCATTTTATCTTGTAGATCAGCAGCAGCTAAACCAGCATGATATGCAAAATCAACTGAATTATCCGCATAAATGATACTTCTAGCTGAATTAATAAGTAGGCCTCCAAAATTATTCATTGCATATTTGCAAACTAAGTCCAAATCACCACCTTGTGCTCCTACACCAGGGATTAATAAAAAATGGTCAGGGACTATTTTCCTTATTTGGGCTAATGTGTCTACTCTAGTTGCTCCTACAACGTACATTAAATTTTGATCAGAACCCCATTTGGAACTAATTTCGATAATTTTTTCATAAATTTTTTGACCGCTATTTCCAATCATTAATTCCTGAAAATCCATTGCACCGATATTTGAAGTTGATGCCAGTAGGATAGCCCACTTATCCTTATGATTCAAAAATGGAGTTACTGAATCATAACCCATATAGGGAGAGAGAGTAATCGCATCAAATGTCATTTTATTAAAAAATGCTTCTGCGTATTTATTAGAGGTATTCCCGATGTCACCTCGTTTGGCATCAGCGATGGTAAATATTTCTTGAGGGATATATTCTACTGTTTTTTTCAAAGAGTCCCAACCATGAATACCCAAAGATTCATAAAAGGCAATGTTAGGCTTGTAGGCGATTGCATAGGGGAGAGTCGCATCAATAATGGCTTTATTGAATTCAAAAATTGGATCCTCTGTTTCCAGAAGATGTTTGGGAATTTTATCTAAATCTGGGTCTAAACCCACGCAAAGGAAAGATTTTTTGCTCTTAATATGGCCAAATAGTTGTTTTTTATTCATGGACCTAATGACATATGATTATCTAAAATCTATGATTTCAACTTCTGGATACTGTGCAGGGTCAAATTTAAAAAAATCATCCTTAAGGTCTGCACGATCAATTAGTTTAGTTATGGTATAATTGTATTGATTCCCTGATCCTTCAAAAATTCTAAAACTCTTTAAATCATATTCATTGGTAATAACCATGCGTATCTTATAAAAGGCCTCTATTCCTCTTTCAATTGGCTCTAAATCAATTGTCCAATTTCCCTGTTCATCTGGAAGATTTAATCCATATTTGTACCCTTCTTTATAGAGATCCCAGATATTGGTCAAGGAAATATCTTGTTCATCTTCATCATAAGTACTGACTGTTACTTCCATAATATCTTTGCTGTAAGACCAAAGGTCTTGACCATCATTGAAAATTATTTGTCCAGCAATTTCAAGTTTGTATTTATCTCCCTTTACATAAACGGTACCAGAAATTGATTCATTGACAACAGACATTTCATTGATGAGATTTTGTTCAAAAGTGGACATAAAAGCTGTCTTGGATTTATATTTCAAACTCATTTTTTCAAGTATTAATTCTGCTTCGGGATCATATTGTGCAGAGCTACTGAATGTCACGATAATAAAAATCAATCTCAAATATATTTTTTTCATATTCTTAGTTTTTAGTCTTTTTAATAAATTCATCATTTATTTAATTCAGCTAATTTTTCCTCTAAACTATATTGATCATTGATCAATACTTCTCGGGCTTTACTTCCTTCAAAAGGCCCAACGATTCCAGCCGCTTCCAATTGATCAATGATCCTACCCGCTCGATTGTATCCTAATTTCATTTTTCTTTGAATTAAAGAAGTACTTCCTTGCTGATGTGATACAATAAGTCTCGCAGCATCATCAAACATTACATCTTTATCTGAAAGATCAGTATTGACATTTGAACCACTTTCTTCTCCAAGGTATTCAGGTAGCATATATGCTGAGTTATATCCATTTTGTTCACCTATGAAATTGCAAATATTTTCAACTTCCGGTGTATCCAGGAAGGCGCATTGTAAACGAATCATATCCGACCCTAAAGAGAGTAGCATATCACCCATACCTACTAGTTGTTCTGCACCACCCGCATCTAATATGGTTCTAGAATCAATTTTTGAAGTAACCCTAAAAGAAAGTCTGGCGGGGAAATTCGCTTTGATTATACCAGTAATTACATTTACGGAGGGTCTTTGAGTAGCTACAATTAGGTGAATACCAATTGCCCTAGCTAATTGAGCAAGTCTAGCAATTGGCATTTCTACTTCTTTTCCTGCAGTCATCATAAGGTCAGCAAGCTCATCAATGACTAAAATGATGTATGGTAAATATTTATGTCCTTTTTTCGGGTTGAGTCGCCGATTGACAAACTTTCTATTGTATTCTTTTAAATTTCTGCATCCAGCCTCTTTAAGTAAATCATATCGAGTATCCATTTCAATACATAGAGAATTTAAGGTATTAACTACTTTTGTAGTATCAGTGATAATGGCTTCATCTGTCTCTGGCAGTTTTGCCAGAAAATGGTTTTCAATTTTATTGAATAAGGTTAATTCTACTTTTTTTGGATCTACTAAGACGAACTTCAATTGAGAGGGGTGCTTTTTGTAAATGAGTGAGGCTAAAATGATGTTTAACCCTACGGATTTTCCCTGCCCCGTGGCTCCAGCCATAAGTAAGTGGGGCATTTTGGATAGGTCAGTGACAAAAACTTCATTTGATATAGTTTTGCCCAAAACAATGGGTAATTCATAATCAGACTTTAAGAATTTTTCTGTGGTAATAACTGATTTTGCACTAACCATTTCTGGATTTTTGTTGGGGACTTCAATACCGATAGTTCCTTTTCCTGGGATTGGAGCAATAATGCGTATACCCAAAGCGGAAAGGCTGAGAGCAATATCGTCCTCAAGATTTTTAATCTTAGATATTTTCACACCTGCCTCTGGAACAATCTCATAAAGTGTTACAGTTGGACCTATAGTTGCCTTAATACTCGAAATAGCTATTTTAAAATTAATGAGCGTACTCAATATATTATTTTTATTTGACTCTAACTCTTCCTTACTAACTCTAACATCTCTTATAGGATATTCTGTTAATAGGTTAATTGTTGGATATTGATATTTCGGTAAGTCTAAAGTGGGGTCATAGTTTTCAGATTGACGGGCTTTTTTTTCTGCTTTTGGAGTTGAGTTCACCTCTAATGTCAAGGATTCTGTTTCCATTGGTTCGGTTTCTTTTTTGTCTTGTTCAACGATGAGATTAAGAGCTGACGTATCGAGATATTCTTTTTTTAACGTATTTTTTACACTTAGTTCTATTGCTTGTGCATCATTTTCGGGGATTATTTCAGTCTTTTTTTCTGCCTTTAATTTGTCTTCGAGTGCTACTTCTTCTTTTACTTTAGCGATAACAGATTTCATATTCTCATCTGTTTTTGTAATTGACTTTTCTTCAATTTTAAAAGTACCTAAAAATGATAACCATGAGTCGCGCACACCATCTAGATATTTTACCACTCTAGCAAGCTGTGTAATATTGAAAAAATAGACATTGAAAATAACCAGTAATAGTAAAATTAAAAATCCGGAGCCCCAACCTAATAGACTATTTATAAACGAGGCCATTTCATAGCCAATACCACCACAAAGAAATCCTATAGTTTCTGAGTCATTAAAATTTATAACGATATAACCAAGTAGTAAAGTTAGCCAGGCTAAATAGAAGATAGTAAAAATAAAAAATCTTTGAATTTTAAATATTTCATTATAACCCAAAGCGGTAGTGCCTAGATTGAATAAGAATAAGGGAATTAGAAATGCTCCTACACCAAACCAGTGAAAAATAAAATAATGAGCCGCCAAAGCACCCATTACTCCAAATAAGTTGGAAACTTCTTTCCCAGATTCATTTATAGAGACGTCTAAAAAAGCAGAT